>Ga0310694_10003537_pt1 | contig 15327 bp, 11 predicted proteins | sample 174DNAGHGhighgp2_FD_203884 | JGI IMG/M metagenome (GOLD analysis project Ga0310694, IMG submission 203884) | Sheep rumen microbial communities from Palmerston North, Manawatu-Wanganui, New Zealand - 1742 DNA GHGhigh gp2 (v2) (version 2) | ecosystem: Host-associated > Mammals > Digestive system... | reverse complement strand
CAGGGTGCAATATTAATCGCTTCCCTATAGCGTCACCAGCATTGGAAATGAGGCTTTCTCTAGTTGCAGCGGTTTGACATCTGTAACGATTCCCAATAGCGTCACCAGCATTGGAGATCATGCTTTCCGGGATTGCACCAGTTTGACCTCTGTGACGATTCCCAATAGTGTCACCAGCATTGGATGTCAGGCTTTCTATTATTGCACCGGTTTGACCTCTATTACCTGCGAAGCGATCACTCCTCCAACTCTTGGTTCTTATGTTTTCTCATCTGTGGATAGATCGATTCCTCTTTATGTTCCGGCAGGCAGCATTAGTGCCTATCAATCTGCTGATTGGAAATATTATTTTTCGAATATTTTACCAATAGGAGCGCAACCGGCTGATGTAACAACCACCACCGTTACACCTTCTGAAACTACCGCTGATATCGCATGGCCGCAAGTTTCCGGTGCTGCGTCGTATGAATTGGTGATCAAAGACAAGGACGTCAATGTGGTCTGCACGCTGATCTTCAATGCGCAGGGACAGTTGACCTCCTTCGCATTCAATGCACCTTCTCGCGATGGCGCTCCGCAGCGCGCACAAGCCGCAGGATTCTCGTTTACGGTGACCAGTCTGAATAGCGGTACGACATACAGCTACACCATGACGGCTAAGGATAATAACAGCAACGTGCTCAAAACAGAATCCGGCTCGTTCACTACCACCGGCGTAGCCACTGCCATCGACAACATCGATTCCTCTTCCCTTCAGGGAGGAGACAGAGGTAGGCTTATCTATCACAACGGCCAGATATTCATCCTCCGCGGAGACAAAATCTATACTCTCCAAGGTCAAGAGGTGAGGTAATCGTTCCGAAGGATAAGAAATAGTACGGAAAATATCAAAAACTGCAAAAAAATCCCGCATATATTTGCATATATCAAAATTTTTTTGTACCTTTGCAGCAGATTTTAGAAGGTTATTCAAAATAGTTCATTTCTTGGACAGATATAGGGATGAAAGGGTGCTCAGGTTGGTACATGCAACCATTGAGCACCCATTGAGCATCCATTGAGCATCCATTGGTACCAGGTGGAAAGCAGGTGGAGAATAGGTAGAAAACAGGTAAACAGCTAACGAAAAAATTCAAAAAAGTGGCATACGCTCTTGCGTATGTCATTTTTTTTTTGTACCTTTGCAGCCGCAAAGGTTTGCGCAGATAAATTAATACACTATATGAGTAAAAAAGAAATTCAATTCTCCCTTGTCTATCGCGACATGTGGCAGAGTAGCGGTAAGTATGTGCCGCGTAAAGACCAGTTAGCGCGCATCGCGCCGGTGATCATCGACATGGGGTGTTTTGACCGTGTGGAGACCAACGGTGGTGCTTCGGAGCAGGTTAACCTGTTGTACGGCGAGAACCCGAACCAAGCTGTTCGTACCTTCTGTAAGCCGTTCAACGAGGCGGGTATCAAGACCCATATGTTGGATCGCGGTTTGAACGCGCTGCGTATGAACCCAGTGCCGGCAGATGTGCGGCAGTTGATGTACAAAGTGAAGCATGCGCAGGGAACGGATATCACCCGTATCTTCTGCGGTCTGAATGACCCGCGTAACATTATTCCGTCCATCAAATGGGCGAAAGAGGCAGGCATGACCGCGCAGGCGACGATGTGTATTACTTATTCGAAAGTGCATACGGCGGAGTATTACATCAACCTGGCTGAACAACTGATCGAAGGCGGCGCGCAGGAGATCTGTCTGAAGGACATGGCCGGTATCGGTCGTCCGCATATGCTCGGCGTGATCGTAGCGGCTATCAAAGAGAAACATCCCGATATCATCATCCAGTACCACGGCCATACCGGTCCTGGTTTCAGTGTCGCTTCGATGCTGGAGGTAGCCAAAGCCGGCGGCGATGTGCTGGACGTAGCGATGGAGCCGTTGAGTTGGGGTAAGGTGCATCCCGATGTAATCACCATCCAGGCGATGCTCAAAGACGCAGGCTTCCTGGTAAAGGACATCAATATGAAAGCGTACATGGAGGCGCGTAGCCTCACGCAAGAATTCATCGATGATTTCCTCGGCTATTGGATTGATCCGAAGAACGCCCTCATGACTTCGCTGCTGGTAGGCTGCGGTTTGCCGGGCGGTATGATGGGTTCGCTTATGGCCGACCTCAAAGGCATGCACGCCGCTATCAATGCGAACCTCAAGAAGAAAGGCGAGAAAGAGCTCAGCGAAGATGAGTTGCTTGTACAACTCTTCGACGAAGTACAGCGTATCTGGCCGATGCTCGGTACACCGTGTCTGGTAACACCGTTCAGCCAATATGTGAAGAACGCGGCGCTGATGAACCTCTTCAGCCGTTCGATGGGCGAGAAAGACTTCACGCGTATGGATCCCGCGATGTGGGGAATGATACTCGGTAAGTCCGGTAAACTGCCCGGTGAACTGGCTCCGGAGATCATTGAGTTGGCGAAAGAGAAAGGCTTTGAGTTCTACACCGACGACCCGCAGAAACTCTATCCGAATGTGCTCCCGCAGTACATCAAAGAGATGGAAGAGCTCGGTTGGGACCGCGGTCAGGACGACGAAGAACTATTCGAGTTCGCTATGCACGACAAGCAGTACCGCGAGTACAAATCGGGCTTGGCAAAAGAGCAGTTCAATCAAGACCTTGCGAAACGCAAGGGTCTTGTAGTCGAAAGTCAAAAGACCGCTCCGCTCAAAGATGAAAGCAAAAATGCTGACGAGCTGGCAGCAGTGGCATACGCCCTTTATATGGCAGGACAGAAACCCAAAGAGGGTATCATCACCTTGCCGGAAATTCATCATTCAGCATGGAATCATAAATATTATACGTTGAAATAAAATCCATAAAAGCACATACAAATGAAAAAGTACAATTTTAATGCAGGACCGAGTATCCTGCCGCAAGAAGTGATCAAACAGACTGCTGACGCAGTTATGGAGTTTGAGGGTCAAGGTCTGTCTATCTTGGAGATCTCGCACCGTGCGAAATATTTCCAACCCGTTATGGACGAGGCGGAAGCGCTGATGAAAGAGCTTCTCAATATTCCGGATGGCTATCGTGTGCTCTTCTTGGGTGGCGGTGCGAGCCTGCAGTTCTGCATGGTTCCGTATAACCTGCTGGAGAAGAAAGCGGCTTATCTGAACACCGGTGTTTGGTCGAAGAAAGCGCTCAAAGAGGCAAAAGGTTTCGGTGAGGCAGTCGAAGTAGCTGCCAGCACGGATAGCATTCCGACGGATTATGAGATCCCGCAGGACGCAGATTATTTCCATATCACCACCAACAACACTATTTTTGGTACGGAGATCAACGATGAGAAACTCGCTGAGATCTACAAGAAAAAAGGTAATGTGCCTTTGGTAGCCGATATGAGTTCGGATATCCTCAGCCGTCCGATCGATGTCAGCCAGTACGATATTATCTACGGTGGTGCGCAGAAGAACCTCGCGCCGGCAGGTGTGACCTTCGTCATCATCAAAGAGAGCTGTTTGGGCAATGTGAGCCGTTATATCCCGACGATGCTGAACTACCAGACGCATATCGACAACGGTTCGATGTTCAATACGCCTCCTGTACTGCCTGTTTATACGGCTGTGCTCACCCTTCGTTGGCTCAAAGCGAACGGCGGTGTGAAATGGATCCAGGCGCGCAACAAAGCGAAAGCCGACCTGCTCTATAAATGTCTCGACGAGTCGAAACTCTTCATGCCGACGATTTCCAAGAAAGAGGATCGCAGCTGCATGAATATCTGCTTTGTCTTCAAACCGGGTTATGAGGACTTGCAGGACGACTTCTTCAAGTTCGCTACCGAGCGCGGCATGGTAGGTATCAAGGGTCACCGTCTGGTAGGCGGTTTCCGCGCTTCCTGCTACAACGCGATGGATCTCGAAGGCGTTCAGGCATTGGTAGATTGTATCCATGAATATGAAAAACTTCACTAATATGAAAGTACTTGTTGCAACAGAGAAACCTTTTGCGAAAGTGGCCGTGGACGGCATTCGCGAGGTGGTAGAGGGCGCAGGTTATGAACTCGCGCTGCTCGAGAAATACACAAATAAACAACAACTGTTGGACGCCGTAGCCGATGCTGACGCGCTCATTATCCGTTCGGATATTGTCGATGCTGCCGTGCTGGACGCTGCCAAAGCGCTGAAGATCGTTGTGCGTGCCGGCGCAGGTTACGATAACATCGACCTTGAGGCTGCTACAGCCCACAAGGTGGTAGCGATGAATACGCCGGGTCAGAACAGCAACGCCGTTGCCGAACTGGCGCTCGGTATGATGGTCTATGCTGCGCGTAACTTATACAACGGTACATCGGGCACGGAACTGAAGGGCAAGAAACTCGGTATCCATGCGTTCGGTAATGTGGGTCGTAATGTAGCCCGTATCGCGCAGGGTTTCGGTATGGATGTGTACGCGTATGATGCGTATTGTCCGGACGAGGCGATGACGGCAGCGAATGTGACGCCGCTTCACAGCGCCGAAGAACTCTATAAGACTTGCGACATCGTCAGCCTGCATATTCCGGCTACCGCTGAGACCAAGAACAGTATCAATCATGACCTGGTGAACCTCATGCCGAAGGGTGGTGTACTGGTTAACACAGCCCGCAAAGAGGTGATCGATGAAGAAGGTCTGATCGCCCTGATGCAGGAGCGTGCTGACCTGAAGTACATGACCGATATCATGCCGGTTGCTGATGCGAAGTTCCGTACGCTCTTCGAGGGCCGTTATTTTGCTACGCCGAAGAAAATGGGCGCGCAAACAGCTGAGGCCAATATCAATGCCGGTATAGCTGCGGCTAAGCAGATCGTGGACTTCATCCAAAACGGCAACACCCGTTTCCAAGTGAATAAATGAGAAAAAGTTTTTTAACACTTTTGATGACGCTTCTCGCAGTAGTCGCTTATGCTCTCCCGATAGAGGGCATAGGCGCTGCTTACGAGGTGCATAACGGCAACGACACCTTGCTTTTCTTCAAGGGCTCCATCGATGTGCAGTCGAAGATAGGTGCGGTCATGTGGTACTCGATAGAGACCGGTGAAGCACTGGACGCCCAGCCTACGGCGCAGCAGTATAACCTGAATCCGGGCGGCTACTATGTGGTGCAAGGCGGGGTGGAGTACGCGCCGTTCTATGTATTCCAATATACCGCGCCGGGTGCATTGACGCTGAGTCTGACGCCCGAGTGCGGAGAGACGCCGATGACTGTTCAAGGTGACCTCAGCCCTTATACCTATAAACGCCGAAACGGTACAACAGCTGCCTATGCGCGTGCGTGCGCGGTATATTATAATGAGTTGGCATGGAACGGTGAGGTATGGGAAGACTCAGCGCGGGTCTATGAACCCCAAACAGGACTGCAGTCGTATATAGCCCTTCCGGCGTTGTACGGTGCTACTCCTGTTCGCTTGTGTGTAGAGAGCGAGTTACGCACCCAGTTGGGTTTTGCAGACTCCCTTTGCTATGAGACCGAACTCAAACAGGAGGAGGTCAAAGCGGTTAGTCAACAGCTTGTTGCGTTTGCTACCCCGCATGACGCGAAGAACGAGTTGAACGGCCTCAAGGTTACGAAATATACGAAGGAGCAAGAGGTGGTAGCGGACGGTTACAGCGGACCTCTGGATATAGAGTTTCGCTCGAACCCCACACCTGCCGTGCAGTTCTACCAATGGACGATATACAAAGCCTCGGATGTGCTCTTCAAACGGAAGGATCGCGATATCCATTTTCAATTCTCTGAACCGGGTTCGTACCGCGTAGAGTGTACGGTCAATAATGCGGACTGTACCACTGACCCCGAGGAGATAAAGGTCGTCATTGCCGAGTCCTATCTGCGTGTGCCGAATGTGTTCACGCCCGATGGAAACGGACAGAACGATGAGTTCCGCGTTGCCTTCCGTTCCATCAAAACCTTCCATTGTGAGATTTACAACCGCTGGGGACACAAGGTCTTCCAGTTTGATGATCCTACCAAAGGATGGGATGGAACGATCAACGGCAAGCCTGCTGCCGAAGGAGCGTATTACTATGTAATACGGGCTTTGGGAACCGATGCCGGACTCAGTACCGATGGGGTGCAGATAGGCGTCTATAACTTATCCGGCGATATCAATCTTTTGCGTCGAAAATGATTAAAAAATAAAGATTAAAGAATATTTAGAATGAAGAAAGCATTATTTACTATGGTACTTGCAAGTACAGTTTTGGCCGCAACGGCTGCTACGAACCCTTTCTTTGAGTACAAGAACTGGAAGACGCCGCATGGCACCTATCCGTTCAACGAGATCCATGCGGAGCATTATATGCCGGCTTTTGAAGAGGCAATGAAGCAGGGTCTGAAGGATATCGACGATATCGTCAATAATCCGGCTGCTCCTACTTTTGCCAACACGATCGAGGCGTACGAACAAGCAGGCGAGATGTTGGGTATTGTTGCGGGCTGTTTCTATAACCTCACCAGCGCCGAGACCAATGATACCCTCCAGCAGATCTCCATGGAACTGAGTCCGAAGATGTCGGAGTACTCGTCCAATATCCGCCTCAATGAGGGTCTTTTTAAGCGTATCAAAGCAGTCTATGAGCAGCGCGACAAACTCAAACTCGACAAGGCGCAGCGTAAGTTACTCGAAGATATATACGAGTCTTTTGCTAATAACGGTGCTAACCTGAGCCCGGAGGACAAAGAGACCTACCGTCAATTGTCCGCTAAGTTAAGTCAACTTACACTGCAGTTCGGTCAGAATGTGCTCAAAGCTACGAACGCCTGGACGATGCTTATCACGGACGAGGCACTCTTAGCCGGTCTGAATGACGACACCAAGGCCATGCTGCGTGCTAACGCGGAGAAGAAAGGTCTCGAAGGATGGCTCCTCAACCTCAAACCGACCACTACGATCCCCGTTATGCAGGATCTGGATAACAGAGATATCCGTCGCGAACTCTACATGGCGAATGCCTCCAAGTGTGTAGGAGGCGAGTTTGACAACACCGCCAATATCGTCGAGATCGTCAATACGCGTTTGGCGCTGGCGAACCTGTTTGACAAGAAGACTTACGCCGATAAATCGCTCTATAAGACGATGGCTGAGACGCCGGAGAATGTGTATAAACTGCTGGACCAATTGCGCGATGCGTACATGCCGGCCGCTCAGGCTGAGGTGCAGGAACTGGAGAACTATGCGCATGCGCACGGGTTCTATGCAGCCCACTTGCAACCTTGGGATTGGAGCTACTATTCCAAGAAACTCAAGAAAGAGAAATATGCCATTTCCGATGATGACCTTCGTCCGTACTTCGAGTTGGAGAATGTGAAGAAAGGTGTCTTCGGTCTGGCGCAGCGTCTGTATGGTATCACCTTCAAGGAGAACAAGAAGATCCAAGTCTATAATCCCGAGGTAACGGCTTACGAGGTGTTTGACGAGAAAGGTAAGTTCCTGGCCGTTTACTATGCCGACTTCCATCCGCGGGACGGCAAACGCGGCGGTGCATGGATGAATGATTTCCAACCGCAGTACCGTAAGGGCAAGAAAGATCATCGTCCGCATATTGTGAATGTGATGAACTTTACCAGACCTACTGCAGAGAAACCGGCGCTCTTTACTTATGACGAGGTACGCACTTTCCTGCATGAGTTCGGTCACGGCCTGCACGGCATGCTCACCCGTTGCCAGTACGCCGCGCAGAGTGGCACGAATGTACCGCGTGACTTTGTGGAACTGCCGAGCCAGTTCAATGAGAACTTCATCGACGAGAAAGAGTTCCTCGATACTTTTGCCAAGCATTACAAGACCGGCGAGTCCCTGCCGCAGGAACTGCTGGATAAGATGCATGCATCCCAAACCTATCATGCCGCTTACAGCTGTGTACGCCAACTGAGTTTCGGTTACCTCGACATGGCTTGGCATAGTTTGGACAAACCCTTCGAGGTGAACGAAGTTATCGGTACTGTGGAGTCCGTCAGCCGTTTCAGCGACGAGGCGATGAAGCAAGTACAAGTGATGCCGACCGTACCGGGTACGCAGATGGCAACCGCCTTCACGCATATCTTCTCCGGAGGTTATGCTGCCGGCTATTACAGCTATAAATGGTCGGAACTCTTAGACGCTGATGCCTTCTCGGTTTTCAAAGAGGCGCAGAAGAAGAACGGTTCTATCTTCGATAAGAAAGCCGCCAAACGTTTCCGTGAGAATATCCTGGAGAAGGGTGGTACGGAGAAATCGATGGATCTGTACAAGCGTTTCCGTGGCGGTGAACCCACCATCAACGCCCTGCTCGAACGCGACGGCATCAAGGCGAAGGAGATCAAATAGGGCTACCTAGGACTACCTAGGATGACCTAGGATATGCTAGAAATCTAAAATCCCGCCCCTCGAAAGAGGACGCGGGATTTTTATAGTTAAGTCTAAGTACACTTAGTTAAGTCAGGTCACCTCGCTTTTTGAAAGCGAAAACAGCCGTCGTCGCGACGTCTGTTTTTCTAAGGTATTAGTCTGTTTATTTAAGGTACAAAAAAGATTGGTCTTCTCAAGAGGATTGAGTCATTTCTCAAATCCGCTAATGTAGCGATTTTTCTCGGACTAAAATGTCCTCGATTAAAAATCCGGTGCAAAGGTACTGCTTTTTTTTTATATGTGCAAATATTTTTTTATGTTTTTAAACATTTTTTGCAAAATACACTTTACAAATTGCACTTTTTTGTCAGATTCGCTCCAACTCGATCACTTCCAGGTCCTTTATCTGACTGCCGTCGATGGTGAAGCGTAGCAGTGTCTGGCAAGGTTGCCATCCTTGTTTACCTGCTGCACCCGGATTCATGGTCAGGAATTTGAACTGAGAATCATATTGCACTTTCAATATATGACTGTGCCCGCAAACGAACAGATCAATGCGATGATTCGGGTCGTCATAGTTTTCCAATGCCTTGCGGAACATCGGTATCAACCAAGGGTTATAATGCCCCGGGTATCCGCCTATATGCGTCATGAGTACATTGACATCTTCCACTCGAAAACGATAGAACTCATCCAGCGAGTACCGTACATCGCCGCTGTCCATATTGCCGTATACTGCGCGCGTGGGTTTGAATTCCCTTAACCTACGCAGTACATCGTTTCCGCCTATATCACCGGCATGCCAAATCTCATCGACATCCTTGAAATGTTCTAACACCCGCTTATCCAGCAAGCCGTGCGTATCCGATAAGATGCCGATGCGTGTCATTTGCGGGTCAGTTTATCGATGGTGAAAATAGCCGCTATGATCGCTACTACGGAGACGGACAGAAAGACCGCTACGTCGCGCAGATCGATCACACCGCGGGAAAGGGCGGAGTAGTGGTCCTGCAGCAGAACCCAGTACAGTACAAAACAAGTTAACGCTCCTGCGATGAAGCACACGATCTGACTCTTGCTGAAAGTTGCGCAGAGCAGGCCTATCGCCATGAAGGTACCCGATAGCAGGATCAGGCCGATGAACGAACCTAAGAATGCCCCGCTGTCGAGATTACCCATGGGTTCAGCCATATAAGCTACTATGAAATAGTGCACGAAGCAAGGCAGCAGACCGATCAACACCAGCGTCCACGCGGCGAAATACTTACCCCACATGATACGACTCAGTGAAACCGGTTTGGTGCGTATCAGATCCCATATACCGCTTTGCCGTTCTTCGGAAAGCAGACGCATCGTCAGCGCCGGACAAAGCAACATAAAAAGCCAGGGACTCAACTGAAACAGTCCGTCCACTTGAGCGTACCCCGAGTCAATGATATTCCACTGACCGGGGATCACCCAAAGGAATAGACTGATCGCCAATTGGTACAAACCGATCACGATATACGCTATCGGCGTCGAGAAATAATATCGGAGTTCTTTACGATACATCAATGTTTCACCTCAATATCCTCCTTCACCGGTGTTTTTGGGAAGAAGATCCAGAAGCTGACAGCTACTACCAGCGCAAAGCCTGCGAAGATATACCAGGATGTTTTCCAACCGTCCCATACAGCAAGCGGACCTTGTGCAACTACTGACTCTGTCATCACCAGCTTATTGATGATCACCTGTGCAGCAAGTGTACCGATGGTAGCACCGAAACCGTTGGTCATCATCATAAACAGACCCTGTGCACTCGAACGCTGTGCGGGTTCGGTTTCCTGATCTACATACAACGCTCCGGATATATTGAAGAAATCAAACGCAAAACCGTAAACGATACAACTCAGTACGAACAGCAGCACACCCGGGAAGCCAGGGTTACCGGCTCCGAAGAATCCAAAGCGGAATACCCATGCGAACATAGCCATGAGCATCACATTCTTGATGCCGAATCGCTTCAGGAAGAACGGGATCGCCAATATACACAGCGCCTCGCAGATCTGCGAGATAGAGATCAGAATATTTGCGTGCTGTACACCGAAGGTGTTGGCAAACTCTTCGATCGCACCGAACGAAGTGATGAACGGATTTGCGTAGGAATTGGTCACCTGCAGACACATACCTAACATCATCGAGAAGATGAAGAAGAGCGCCATTTTCTTTTGTTTGAAGAGTGCAAAAGCCTTCAGACCCAGCGCTTCTACCAGATCCACCTTACCTTCTGCAGGCTTAATCTCGCACGCCGGTAAGGTCAGCGAGTACGCTGCCAGCACCAGACTCAGACCTCCGCTGACGAGGAATTGCCAAGGGGTAGGTTGGAAACCCAACAGATCCACTACCCACATCGTCACGATGAATCCTACTGTACCGAATACACGGATAGGCGGAAAGTCTTTGACGGTATCCATTCCGGCTTTCACCAGCGCATTAAACGCTACCGAGTTGGTTAGCGCGATCGTTGGCATAAAGAAGGCAACAGAGATCGTGTAAAGCGAGAAGAGGGTAGCAAACTGTACATCAGCAGCTGTGTACGCATACAAACCCGCGGCGCACATGAAGAGACCCGCCAAGGCATGACAGAGACTGAGCGTCTTCTGCGCCTGAATCCAACGGTCTGCTACAATACCCATCAACGCCGGCATAAAGAGACTTACCACACCTTGGATCGAATAGAACCAACCGATGTGTTGACCAAAACCCTGCTTGAACAGGTAAGTACCCATCGATGTTAAGTACGCACCCCAAACGGCGAACTCCAAAAAGTTCATCACGATGAGGCGAATCTGAAGAGATCTGTTTTTCATACTATTTAAATTTGAAATCTTAAATCTAAAATCTAAAATTCACTTGTAAAGTGGAATTTAATATGCTTATAATCCTGTTGCGCCATGCTCAGCACATACGCGCTATCGGCCATGAAGACATCGCGACCCTCTTTGTCGGTAGCCATATACTGCGCCTTGCGTTTCTTGAACATATCCAGTTCGGCATCGTCGTCGCTTTCAATCCAGCAGGCTTTGTACATCTGCAGCGGCTGCCATTTGCATTTGGCCTGGTACTCATGTTCCAGACGATATTGGATCACCTCGAACTGGAGTTGTCCCACCGTACCGATGATCTTCCGACCATTCAATTGACTGATAAATAACTGCGCTACACCTTCGTCCATCAATTGGTTCACACCTTTCTCGAGCTGTTTCTGCTTCATCGGATCGGCGTTGTCGATATATTTGAACATCTCCGGTGAGAAAGAAGGCAGGCCCTTGAAATGTAAGTGTTCCCCTGCGGTGAGGGTGTCACCGATCTTGAAATTACCGGTATCGGGAAGACCCACTACATCGCCGGCAAACGCTTCATCGACGGTCTCTTTCTTCTGCGCCATGAAGCATGTCGGTGCGGCAAAACGCATCTGCTGGTTCTTGCGCACATGGTAGTAATAGGTGTTGCGCAGGAACTTGCCACTACATATCTTAAAGAACGCGATGCACGACCGGTGGTTCGGGTCCATGTTGGCATGAATCTTAAAGCAGAAGGCCGTGAACTTATCCTCCATCGGTTCTACCGTCCGCTCTTCAGCCGTCACAGGCAGCGGGGAAGGAGCATTCGCTACCAGAAAATCCAGCAGTTCCTGCACACCGATCGTCTTGTAAGCAGAACCAAAGAATACCGGCGCCAAATCGCCGCGAAGATATGCCTCTCTGTCAAACTCCGGATAGACGCCATCTATCATCTCCATGTCTTCTTGCAGTTTCTCGCTCAATTCGGCGGGGCGCTTGTCCAAGGCGAAGACGGACTCGAATTTCAAACCCTGACCGTTTGCCCAAGTGACAGGCGTGCAGTGAATACCCAATTCTTTTTCCGCCTCGTCCATTAGATCGAACGGATCTTTTCCCTCACGGTCCATCTTGTTCATGAACACCATGACGGGTGTCTTGCGCATGCGGCAGACCTCCATCAGACGACGAGTCTGCGTCTCCACACCCTTGGCAGAATCAATCACCACGATCGCACTATCAACAGCCGTCAGCGTACGGAAGGTGTCTTCCGCAAAGTCCTGGTGACCCGGTGTATCAAGGATATTGATATGATAATTCCGGTAATCAAAACCCATCACCGAAGTAGCGACGGATATACCACGCTGTTTCTCGATCTCCATCCAGTCGGAGGTCGCCGTCTTACGGATCTTGTTACTCTTCACCGCACCCGCTACATGGATCGCACCGCCGTACAACAGCAGTTTCTCCGTCAGCGTCGTCTTACCCGCATCCGGGTGCGAGATGATCGCGAAGGTCCGACGTCTTAGTATCTCGTTTTGATCAGCGGAGGGTAGCATGGAACTGGTTCTCGAAGGTCGCCTTCAGGCGGTTCATAATATTCTCAATCTGCGTATCTTTGAGCGTGTTCTCCGCGTCTTGAAGAATGAAACTCAGGGCGTACGATTTCTTACCAGCCTCCAGGTTCTTACCTTCATACACATCGAATAGATACACATTCTTCAGCAATTTCTTTTCCGTTGCAAACGCAGCACGGGCAAGGTCGGCGAACTCGATGGATTTATCCACGAGTAACGCAAAGTCACGCTTTACCTCCGGATATTTCGGCAGGTCATTGATGACTGCTTTGTACTGCTTGTTCTGCTTGATGAGTGCGTTCCAGTCGAGGTCGGCGTAGAATACCTCCTGGTCGATATCGAATGCTTTCAACTGTTTGCGGTTCACGATGCCGATGAAGCCGAGCGCCTTGCCGTTAGCGGCTTTGAGTACTAAACCGTCACTATACAACTCGTTCTCCAAACGCTCTACCGTCACTTTTGCCAGGTCCACACCAAGGCGCACGAAGATATTGTTCACATACGCATGTAATTGGTAGAAACTCGTCTTCTCCTCCTTGCGTACCCAGCTCTGTGCGGCTTTGTTACCGGTTAACCACAAACCCAGATGCGGTTCTTCGGAGTACGCACGTAGCGGGTCAGCATCGTTGCCTTCCCGTACGGCTGCGTTATAGTGGTAACAATTTCCGAATTCGTAGAACTTCAGGTCGCTGTTCTTACGGTTCGCATTACGGGCAATCGATTCCAGTCCACCGAAGAGCAAGGTCTGACGCATTACGCCCAGATCGTTACTCAACGGGTTCATGATCTTCACGCACGATGCCAAGCTCATTTGCTCCAGCGGCTCGTAGTATGCAACTTTCGTCAGCGAGTTATTGAGGATCTCGTTGAATCCTTCTGCCGTCAACTGCTCGGCGATCTTACGGCGCAGTTTCTCCGGATCGGGTTTGATACCGTATGCCAGACTCGTGTTCAGTTTCTCAGGAAACTCCACATTGTCGTACCCGTATATACGCAGTATATCTTCCACCACATCGCACTCACGCTGTACATCGACGCGGTACCGCGGTACGGCGAGTTGCCAGATAGTGCCGTTCTTGGCGAGTATATCAATCTCCAGCGCTTTGAGAATGGTCTCTATCGTCTCTTCTCCGATCGCTTTTCCTATCAACGCGTTCACGCGATTGATATCGATCGTCACCGGCCAAGGTGCAAAATCTGCGTTCACAGTGTCGGTGATCTCCATGGATACCGTTCCGCCTGCTACTTCCTGGATCAGCAATGCCGCGCGTTTGAGCACATACAGCGTGTTGTTGGGATCACATCCGCGCTCGAAGCGGAACGATGCGTCGGTCTGTAATTGATGCCTACGACTGGTCTTACGAATCGTCACAGGATCGAAATACGCGCTCTCGAGGAACACGTTCTTCGTGCCTTCTGTCACACCGCTCTCCAGACCTCCGAACACACCGGCGATGCACATCGCTTCGTCGGAATTGGCAATCATCAGGTCGCGTTCGTTCATCTCGCGCTCGATGCCGTCCAGCGTCACGAATTTCTCGCCCGCCTTGGCATAACGCACATGAATGGTATTTTCTTTTATCTTATCCGCATCGAAAGCGTGCAGCGCCTGACCGCACTCATGCAGCACGAAGTTCGTTACATCGACTACGTTGTTGATAGGACGCAGACCGATTGCCAACAGGCTGTTCTTCAACCATTCCGGACTCTCTTTGATCTCCACACCCTTGATGCTTACGCCCGAATAACGCGGTGCGGCTTCCGGTGCATCAACGATCACCTTAATCGGCAATGCATTGTTGTCAATCTTGAAGTCCTCCACGCTCGGCTTGGTCAGCGCGATATTCTGTCCATGCGCCTTGTAGTAAGCGTACAGATCGCGTGCTACGCCATAATGCGAAGCAGCATCGGACCTGTTCGGCGTGATATCCACTTCGATGATCGTGTCGTTCTCGATGTGATAGTAGTCCGCAGCTTTCATGCCTACCGGTGTGTCGGCAGGCAGTACGATGATACCGGCATGGTCCGTACCTACACCTATCTCATCCTCCGCGCAGAGCATTCCCCATGATTCTTCGCCGCGCAATTTACCTTTCTTGATGGTAAACGATTGATCACCGTCATAAAGCACGGTACCTACGGTCGCCACGATTACTTTTTGTCCCGCCGCTACATTGGGTGCACCGCAAACGATCGGTAGCGGTTCTGCTTCACCTACATTCACTTTGGTAATGTGTAAATGGTCCGAATTAGGATGCGCCTCGCATGTCAGTACTTCACCTACTACCAGGCCTTTCAGTCCTCCTTTGATGGTCTCTACTTCCTCCACTGTTCCTACCTCCAGACCAATCGAGGTAAGGATTTTTGCTACCGTCTGTGCATCATCCTGCAACGCGATGTAGCGTTTTAACCATTTGTACGAAATATTCATTGTTCTTTACGATTATATACGCTTTTTCAAAATCGGGCACAAAATTACTAAAAATATTTGACATATGCAAGCGCGCGCGCTATTTTCCTTATTTTTTTGAAAAATCACCCTAAAATTTGCATATATCATTTTTTTTGTGTACCT
>Ga0310694_10003534_pt1 | contig 15333 bp, 12 predicted proteins | sample 174DNAGHGhighgp2_FD_203884 | JGI IMG/M metagenome (GOLD analysis project Ga0310694, IMG submission 203884) | Sheep rumen microbial communities from Palmerston North, Manawatu-Wanganui, New Zealand - 1742 DNA GHGhigh gp2 (v2) (version 2) | ecosystem: Host-associated > Mammals > Digestive system... | reverse complement strand
GCGTAATGCAAAAGTATAACAATTATTTGAATTATCCAAATAATACCATAAAAAATGACCTAAATTAATTTAGGTCATACATATTACGTATTTTAAAAGAAGAAAAACAAATTTTGAACACCCTACCCTACAGGGCGGGGATATGCACACACACCTTTTGCTTACGACAAATTGCAACTTGCTCAGGACAGGCTGATTGGCTACAATTTGATTCCAAACTTCACTATCCGCTCCTCCATCATTCCATCCGGCATGAAGCGGAGGAGCGTTTTCGTGATGGTGTTGAGCATGCTCTGACGGATGTAGTCCTCGCGGATGTAAAGCGAGACACGGCGCTGCGACAGGTAGTCGCCCTCTATGCGGCGCACGTTCTCGCGTTGCTTGTCGGTGAGGAAAGGCAGGTGCATCTCGGGGATGATGGTGAAACCGCCATTCTCATCGACGATGCGGATGAGGGTCTCGATGCTGCCCGCCTCGTAGATGTGCCGTCCCTTGGTACGGGCCTTGCAGAAACTGAAAGCACTATCGCGCAGGCACTGCGCCTCTTTCATCACCCACATCTTCTCGTGCTCCAGGTTTTCGGGCTTGAACACGGGAAGTTTCCGCCAGCAGTTCTCCGCCAGATAGACCATGAACTTCTCCGTGTAAAGCGGTATCTCCAACACGCCCTGACGGGTGTTGCCGCTGATGGCGATGCCGGCGTCGAGATGACCAAGCAACAGTTCGCTGAGCATCATGTCGGCTTTCATCTCCTTGACACTTAGTTTGACTGCAGGATAGTCCTCCACATAATGCCTGATGAACTTCGGAAGGACATACGGGGCGATGGTGGGACCGACGGTAAGAGACAGTTCGCCGGACACGCTGCCCTTCTCCTCGTTCACCAGCCAGGTGATGCGCTCCGCCTCGGCAATGGCACGCTCTGCCTGACGGATGATCTTTGCTCCGTTGGCCGTCGGCGCGACACTTTTGTTGCTGCGCTCAAAGATGCGCACATCCAATTCCTCTTCCAGTTTCACCAACATGGCACTCAGGGTGGGCTGCGAGATGCCGCAGGATTCGGCTGCCTTGGCAAAATTGCGATGGCGGTCGATGGCTACGATGTATTTCAGTTGCTGTAGGGTCATTCGCTTCTTATGATAGACAAATTCGATGCAAAGATAGAAAAATTCGTTCATATTTCTATTATTATCTTTGTAATTTTGCAGTCGGAACAGAAAAAGGAAACGACATGGAACAGAAGAAGAACAAGAAAAAGAACTTCCACCGGCATTATGCCACCAAGGGCTTGCCGCTCTATTGGATACTTTTCGCCTACCTCGTCATCGCATGGTTCTATCCGGTGATAGGCTTGTTGGCGCTCATCTGCATGATAGGCCCTGTGCTCACCTCCATCTGGCGCGGAAGATACTGGTGCGGCCATGTATGCCCAAGAGGAAGCATGTACGACCGTCTGCTCTCGAAATACTCGCCCCACCGACCCATACCGAAGTTTGTACGCACCTTCGGCTTCCGGCTGTTCATGGTGCTCTTCATCTTCACCATGTTCGGCATACAGCTGAGCTTTGCCAAAAGCTGGGGCGACGTGGGGCGTGTGTTCTGGACCATCATCCTCATCACCACCATCGTGGGCATCGTACTGTCGTTCATCTATGCTCCACGCACCTGGTGCAGCTTCTGCCCCATGGGAACCATCTCGCGCTGGGTGGCGCCCAGGAAAGAGCCGCTGCCCAAAGGATTCAAGAGCGTCCACGTGAGCAGCGCCTGCCAGATGAACGCCAGGAGCAGCGAGAGCCATCAAGCATGCTTGAATGGCCGAGTCGTGACTGGCGTAGGCAAAGCCAAGTGCAAGAGTTGCGCCCGAGTCTGCCCCATGCAACTCACGCCCTACGACTCACGCGGAGAGGCTGCAGGCTACCTACATCCCGACTGCATCAAGTGCGGAAAATGCACGCTGGCCTGCCCGACTAAAATCATGCAACTAACAAGATAACAATACGAATATGGAGAATATCAAAGACTATCAGCAGTATCTCAGAGGATACGACTACACGGGCAAGATTCCCGTCATCATCGACTTTTATGCCACATGGTGTGGCCCCTGCCGGGCCATGGCACCATCGTTGAAACGGCTGGCTTTGCCATAATTCCAAAATTTTATAGAGCAAATATAATGAAATACCTGGAATTATGGACTATTCATCAGCAATTATTAATATAAATTATGCCCCATTAAACTATTTTTATTTGAAAACAAAAATGGTTTAATGGGGCATTTTATAAATATTTGCATAATAGATCTGTTTCTTGCAATTACTACCTGAAAACTAACTCAATTGCAAATTTCAGAAAAGAATTGCAAGAAACAAGTAAAAATATCAAATTTATATCTTATATTTGCAGTCTAAACCATAAAGATATGAAAAAGTTAATAATCAGCATCTTGTTATGCTTTGTTGGAATGACTGTTAATGCCCAGTTGTTTACTAAAATCAGATATTATGACAAATTTGATGATATTGTGAAAGAAGAGACACACAAAACGTTGATAACAAGAACAGACTCCACCTTTATAATTGAAGAAAAAGGAAGAGAACCAAAAGTTTATTATATTTTGAATATTTCTACTCTTGGAACAGAAGGAGACTCAGATAACATTGTTAATTTGGTTAATAATGTATATGGGTATCAAACAACATGGTGTGTAATTAGGAATGAAGAGAAGGAACAATATTGGCAATATTTTAGAAAAGTATATGAATCAGAAGAACGTGATTTTACGTTATTGTCTAAATATTGGTTATTCCTAACTAATCGTGTTATTTCAAAATTTAAATATTCATTCGAGTATGATGGTGAATACTTTTGGATTCAAAATGAAACACCAGAAGATAACAGGTTAGGAAAAGACGTAAATAGAATCATATATATCAAATAAGGCTTATATTAAGCCCCGTATCAAACAATAATCCCCATTCCCTAACAAGCAAGACTATGAGGGCCGTGTCAAAGTGCTCAAGGTGGATGTGGACAAGAACCAGGCGCTGGCCATGGCTGCACGCATCCAGTCCATCCCGACACTCTTCTTCATCACCAAGGACGGTGACATCGAGCGACAGGTCGGCGCACTCCCCTACCAGGAACTCACAAGACTGGCAGAAAGAATCATGGAATGAAAGTAACACAACAACGCTTGAAAATCCCAAGGCATGTTCAGTCATACTTTGGGATTTTTTCCGTATTTTTGCACTCGCATTTATTCAATAAAAATGGAACAATTCGAAAAACAACTGCATGACGACCTGCATCAGTTCCTTGTCGGCATAAAGGAAGTGGATGAACGGCTGCCCCAATGTCCTGACGTGGAGGAGAAATGGGAAGAGATGGCAAAGGCTTACATCCCCGACGGCATCAGGGAGTTCAACGACTTCCCTTCCGCCAGCCTCGGATGGATGATGTATATCGGGATGGCCGTCGCGAAATTCTGGGATGGTGAAGGGATAGAGCAGCGAGAGCAGAGCCAAACTAGCTTGGACTCTGCCGAGTCGCGACAGAACTCGACCGAATGTCAATGGGTGACCTACTCGAAAATAGAAAACCTTTATGCTTACTTGCGCGACAAGCGCGGCTACGACAACATGGATGAGTATATCCGCGAGGAGGTGCTGCTGCTGAGCGGCGCGGACTACACCATGCTTGAGAAAATCGTCGGCGAATGCGCCTCCCGCGTATACAACGCCCTGCGCCATCAGAACATCGAACCGGGAACAAGGGATGCCTTCAACGCATACGTCGCCTGCCTTCACCAACTCTACCTGATGGGAGCGGCCATGCAACTGAAACGGATGGGTTACCACATGACCAAGATGAACTAAGGGATGGCGAAGTCAAAAGCACATCTTCTACGCCAATACGCCGAACGATATGAGACGGCTGACTTCCTGAAGGATGACCCTTCAAGGTTCATGCATCTGGTGAAAGGCAGCAGAAACCAGGAGGCGATGGCGTTCATTGCCTCATGCCTGAGTTATGGCAGCCGGCCGCAGTTCAATATGAAAATCCAGACGATTCTCGACTGGACGGGTGGCGACGTGGACGAATGGCTGCGGACAGGGCGATACGAAGAACATTTCAAGAAGGGTGACACGAGATGCTTCTATCGCCTCTACACCCATGACACCATGCATCGTTTCTTCCATGCCTACCAGCAACTGTTGCTGACCCATGGCTCCCTCGGCGATTATGTCCGGCTTCATGCCACAGACGCTTTCTCTGCCGTCGCCACCATATGCCAGTATTTCAATGCTCACGGCATAAGCACTATCATCCCCAAGAACACACAATCCGCCTGCAAGCGTGTATGTCTGTTCCTCAGATGGATGGTGCGCGCCAACTCTCCCGTCGACCTGGGGCTGTGGGCTGACTTCATCGACCGCCGCACTCTCATCATGCCGCTGGACACCCATGTGCTCCGGCAGTCAGCACGCCTTGGACTGCTCAAAAGCAAAACGGCATCCATGGCCACGGCACGACGCCTCACAGCCACCCTTGCCGACATCTTCCCCGACGACCCCTTGAAAGGCGATTACGCCCTGTTCGGGTATGGCATAGACTCACACATGATATCTTCATAAAACCAATGTCACGGGCAATCTTCAAGCGCATAGCGAGTCCCGTACGATTACTCAACTTTCGCAAGGCATTTTTATTAATGATTATCCGCATCTTTCCGATAACGCCCCCAAAAGTTCCGCAAGCGTAGTAATTTTAGGGGGCGACGCTTCCCAGCGTCGTCGTGGTTCGCCCCTCCGTTTTGGAATCCTTGTTAGTCATCACATCAAACCCACGCCCTCTTTGCCACGGCGACGCTGGGAAGCGTCGCCCCCTAGCCAACACTCCGGGGGACTCACAGTTTCAAAAATGTTTGATTTGCTGTAGGGACTTGCTTAATGCATGTCCGTATATCGTCAAATATGCTATGTCCATCCACCCAATCCTCTTGTATGTTCCCAATGATTGTCCATCAAGTTGATTCCATTGGCTGCCCTTGTCTGGAAACAAGAGAATAAAAAAGGACGAAAAAGTGGAGAAGAAGATAGGAAAAGTGCCAAGGCACTCTCAAAAAGGGGAAAAAATCGCCCCTGCAGTCACAACAAGCCCGCAGAAACCGTTAAAGTGATCATATGTCCCTTTAACTCCCCTTTAACTCCTCTTTAACTCCTCTTTAACTCCCCTTAAATTATTAATTATAAATTATTTAACGTTGAGCGAATGCGAAACTTTAGTGATATGACATATGGACGGTTTGTTACAAAACGATTACGATTTGGGGGTGTAACCGTATTGTAACTTGATTTGCTTTGAAAAAGTGATTTGAACAAGTATTTTTGCATCAGCTAAAACTGAATGACTACAAGCCTGAAAAGGATTGGTACTGAAAGATAGCTTTTATTCACTTAACTTTATTCAATAGCAACAATGAAAACAATGAAGATTATGCTGATGGCCATATTGGCAATGCTGACCATTACGGCCTGTGATTCCGACGATGACGAATTCGTCGAAGTGACCGATCTGCCTGCCGCGGCACAGACTTTCCTCAGCCAACATTTTCCGGGTCTGACGGTGAAAAGTGTGGAGAAGGAAAAAGCATCGGGAACCTTCTATTATGATGTCACACTGGCAGACGGTACGGAAGTGGAATTCGACCAGGCTGGTGCCTGGACGGATGTGGACTGCAAGAACAAGGCTGTGCCTTCTGTCATCATACCACAAGCTATCTCTGCCTATGTGGAGGCCAACTACCCGGGACTGCTCATCGTGCAGATAGAACGTGAATCATATGGCTATGATATCGAACTCTCCAACGATCTCGACATCAGATTCGATACGCTATTCAACGTGACGAGAGTTGGGGATTGACAGGCAAAAGAGAAAAAGTGTGTAGGGTAAACTTTTTTTATTCAACTATGAACAGGACAAAGATGAAAACATTGAAATATTATTTGGTGGCATTCGTATTCATAATTGCATCACAGGCATGTACAGGACAGGAAAGGATGATTGATGCAAAAGACCTGCCACAGAAAGCACAAGACTTCGTGAAAGAACATTTCGGGGGGAAGACTGTCACCTTCGTTCAAAAAGACAAGGAAGGACTGCGCATGACATACGATGTGTTGTTGAATGACGGCGTGAAACTCGAATTCGACAGCAAGGGGGAGTGGATTGAAATCGACTGCAAGCCTCAGGCTGTGCCGACGGCTATTGTCCCTTCGCAGATCATGGCTGATGTCAAGCAGAAATATCCCGAAACGAAAATCGTTCAGATGGAAAGGAGCAAACGCCGATATGAAATCGACTTGTCAAACGGGCTCGAAATCAGGTATGACAAGCAGTTCAAGGTGGTGGGTATAGACGATTGATTCGAACATCCTTCGATAACTTTTCCTCTCGACAGCCCCTCCTGCCATTTTTACATGATGAAAGATGAAAAAATACTTTTTTCTCGCCAAATATTCGTACCTTTACACCCGAAATGGGAAAAAGGAGAATATTGGTGGTCGATGACGAGCAAGACTTGTGTGAGATACTGCTCTACAACCTGACCACCGCAGGGTATGAGGCAGAGGCAGCCTACTCTGCCGAGGAGGCGTTGAAGAAAGGCATCGTCAATTTCGACCTGCTGCTGCTCGACGTGATGATGTCTGGCATGTCGGGATTTGAGATGGCAGAACTTATCAAAACCAACGAAAAGACGGCTCACATCCCCATCATCTTCCTCACGGCGAAAGACACCGAGGATGACACTCTGAAAGGGTTTGACATCGGTGCCGACGACTATGTCAAAAAACCTTTCTCCGTGCGTGAGGTGATGGCAAGGGTGGGAGCCGTCATTGGCAGAGTCGCCGGGGGGAATGCAAGCAAGCAGGAAAAACTCTCTTTTGAAGGCCTCATCATAGACGACAACAAGAAGACTGTCATTGTGGATGGAGAGGAAGTGTTGCTCACAAAAACTGAATTTGAACTGCTTGGTTTGTTGTTGAGGAACAGGGGGAAGGTGCTTTCCCGCACGAGGCTGTTGGAAGAGGTGTGGCCGAAAGATGTCATTGTGACCAACCGCACTGTGGATGTCAACATTACAAGGTTGCGCAAAAAGATAGGAAAGTACTCGGCTTGCATCGTTGCAAGGCAGGGGTTTGGATATAGCTTCAAAGATGATAAGAAAATGGACTGAAGGCCGAAAAATGTGGATGAGCGTGATGGTGGTTTTCATCATCTATGCTGCCATCTTCATCATTTTCGAGGACTATGACCGCAAGAATTCCATACCACTGGGGGAGAGCAGCGACTGGCATCTGTTGCTGTTCTCCATCATCGTGATGTCAGGGCTGGGGTGGCTCTTGCTCAACTATGCAAGGAGAATGGATGAGCGTATCAACCGTGAACAAAAGGAAAAACAGGAAGAGTTGAGACGTGAACTGACCCAGAACATCGCACACGAGCTGAAAACCCCCGTGGCCTGCATCCTTGGGTACACAGACACGATACTCGACAGTCCCGACATACCAGAGCAGACACTCCATCAGTTTATTGAAAGAACCAACGCCCAGGCAAGGCGGCTGTCCGCTCTGCTGCAAGACATCTCAACACTCAACAAAATTGACTTCGCCGCGGACAAACTCAAGTTCGAGCGCGTTGACGTGTCTGCCATGGTGGCTGATATCGTAGCGGAGTCTGAATATAAGCTTGAAGACAAGAAGATGACTTTCCACAATTGTCTTCCACAGGATATCTGCATCCAGGGGAACTGGCAACTCCTTTACGGCATTTTCCGAAACCTTACCGACAATGCCATCAACTATGCAGGGAATGGGACTCGTATCGAACTTTCCGCCGAGCGGCAAGCCGACGGATGGGCTTTCATTTTCAGCGACAACGGAACGGGGGTGGCTGAAGAGCATCTGCCAAGACTGTTCGAGCGTTTTTACCGGGTTGACAAAGGACGCAGTCGTGAGATAGGTGGCACCGGACTGGGCTTGGCCATTGTCAAGAACGGCGTGTTGATACATGGTGGGACTATAAGGGCTTCCAATCTTCAAGGAGGAGGACTTCGCTTCGATTTCACGCTGAAGTCGGGGAAATAACATCCCAATTCTCACCCCGAAAAGTAAGTGTGGTTCCGTTTCGTGCTGCATTGTAATCACCGGCTTTTATCAACGGCCTTTTGCTCACGCCCTTTTGTCACGCCCTTTTGTCACGGCGACGCTGGGAAGCGTCGCCCCCTATGTGCGCACCCGAAGTCTTCACCACGGTGCTCACGATGTAACTTACTCCCCAACTCCCTCTCTGGCTCAGAGGGGGTGGCTGAAAGCCGGGGGAGTCGGATTAGAGGGGGCCAGGGGGCGTTGACCTAAGTGCGCACCAGCCTTTTGCTCACGGCATTTTGCTCACGGCCTTTTAGTCACCGGCGGTGCGGCAAACCGTGCAGCTGTAGGGGCGGGTCTTGTGCCCGCCTGCCGACAAGAGGTCGGTGCCAGATGGTAGAGACGGGATACATCCCGTCTCAGTGCGCACCACCTCATTTGGCGTGGCATTCCGCTGGTGAGACGGGATGTATCCCGTCTCTACAATAGCGAACCGAGCCGTTTGGCGTGGCATTCCTTTCATTTCATCCTTACAACACGAAAAATTTTCCTTTTTGAGAAACGCTTGCGTTTTTTTCTTACTTACAGCTATTTTTCTTGCCTTTTTATTTCTTTTTTTAAGCGAAGCGTTTTTTTATTAATTGTTATTCAGATGGATGCAAACTTGTGTATAAAGAACAGGGCTCAGAGGGGGAGTTGGGGAGTAGATTACTCTGCCTGCGATAATTCTTACACAACATAGGACGGCGGGGCGATGATGATGACGAAGCAGCCAACTTTACCTATATCTGAAGTTCGTAGGGCAAGAGGCCGTTGCCACACCCGGGGTGCGCATATCCCCTCCCTTGTAGGGTCAGGTCTTGTGCCTGACCGCAAAGGGGCTGGGGTGGGGTCTGTAACTCATTGTCCTTGTTGTCCTTCTGTCACATTTCAAATCTCTAACCCATGAATCAAAAACTCCGTCCCCATGATTCATTCTCTATCTTTACCACCACCACTGCCACTGCCCACAAGGGACCGGGATATGCGCACACACCTTTTTGCTCACGACAAATTGACGCAACGCATTGAACATTCTTGGCGTTTGACTAATTGAGCATTTTTGTTATTTACAGAATGGAACTTTTTGACAAAAACTTCCGATTAATGAAACCGCACAGGTCGCATTTTTTTATCATTTTTTTCGCGGGCGGCGTTGTTCGCACACTGGGCCGGCTGTGGGGCTTGGTAGCAAGCCTGGAGGCCTGCGCCCCACCGCCATCCCGTGCGCCAACAACGCCGAGTGCCGGGGTGGGGCGAGGCGAGGGGCAAGGATGCACCTATCTGGAGACGGGACGCACCGTACGACCGCCGTAGCGGTAGTAGTAGTAGCCCCAGTTCGTGTCGCCCGAACCGAAGTGCAGGCGGTAGGCGCTGCCCGAGTCCGACGGAGTCTGCGTGGATGACCAGTAGTCGCCGTACGAACCGGCGTAGTAGAGGTCGTCATTCCAGCGGTTGCCCGCCGCAGGCAAGAAAATGCTACCGCCGTTGGTCTTGCTGGTGAACTTGCCACCTCTGACACCGTTCACCGTCGTCCATTCGTAGGTGCACTTGTCGAGCAGTTCCATCTGTTGGTCGTGAGTTGGCATCACCCAGGAACCACCCCACTTCACGTGGGCAACGTCGTAACCAGTGCCAGCGATGTCGCTGCCGAGGTCATAACATGTTTCCATAGTGCCATCGCTATGGGTGTAGGTGCTCCAGTCGTAGTAATCCTTCCCCTTCACCTCGCCCCAGGCGTAATAGCTGCCATAATTTGTCGGGCTTTGCTTCGAATGGTCATCGTCCACATTGCAGCACGCCCATTTCGTGCCAGAGGGCAGGCCGAGGTCGATGAGGTGTGGGTGGTGGTCATCGGGGCAAGTGAGGTAAGCTTGGGGAGTGAAACCTCCTAAGGGAATAGGTAGAGTATACATATTAAAGTCCTGGTCAGTTCGCAGTTGTTCCATCTTGATGATGCCATCTTCTTCACGCACACCATCGGGATTGACTGGCGCGCGCCATATATTCGTATTGATGACACCATCGTTAAAATCATCTGAAATACTAGCAGCGGGTGTGGTTAGAGAAAAGTCGTCCATGTACTCATACATACCTGTCCACCACCCCCACGGACTTATTGATACTCTTATGGTTTGAGCTTCTTTTAATGGCAGTTGGTCGAAAACTTCCTCGCCCATGTATTGGTCGTTCATATAATATTGTATCCGACCGTCATCGTTGATGACAATCTTCTCCTTAACCCACTGGTCCAAAACGACTGGGGCTATATACCATTCTTTCGTATGATTTTTTTTCTCATGGTAGTTTGTTCCATCTCTACCATCTTTGACAGAAAAGATGTAAATACCTTGCAACTTTTTTCCATAACCTTCGTAATAATCTGTATCAAAGTATCCGAGAACGAGACCTCTGTCATCATAATCAAAGTGGAACGTGACTGTCGGATAATTGTACTTGTTATGATGATGTATCAAATATTTCCGCTCCATTACAATCTGACCTTTAAATGAACCAACTTCGTTCACAGTCACTTCAATCTTTGCCCTCTCTTGTGTTTGGTTGTCCTTGACGGTGATGGTAGCAGAACCAGGACTCACCGCCTTGATGATTATCTTCGATCCTTCGACGGATACAGTTGCCACATCCTTGGCGTTGCTCACCGCGTCATAGCTGCCGGAGCCGGAGGTGACGTCCACTGTGCCTTGACTGCCGGGGGTGAGGGTGAGGGAGGTGGCGGAGAGTTGGAGGGATGTCTGTCCTTCTGTAGTGAAGGAAAGCACATTTCCATAATCAGAGCCATACCTGTTGGAGGCATAGGCGCGAAAATAATAGGTTGTCCCGGGACTCAAACCTTCGACGAGACGACTCTTTTCCATCACATCGTCGAAATCAACTTCAACAAAGGTGCAGTTTTCATCAAAATATTTGGGAACCTGTGATACGGAAGAATAGATGAAGCCCATCTTGTCGATGACCACCGTGTTGCCGCTGTCGAATTTTCCGTTCAATACTGCAGAATTAGCAGTCACATTCGTAGCCTCTTCAGTATTCGCCCTCATAGAGTTGTCTTCGGGATTAGGCAAGCAGATTGTTTTCACTGCTTTTCCATCTTTGTCATACACCATCGCATAGATTTCCTCGTCATCGGTCTGAGGAATCCATTTATAATCGGCCTTTCCATTGCCAAGGGTAAACAGGTAGGTATGGAAATTCCGCTTAGGAATGTCTATTTTGATGACAGGAAAGAAAGGAGAAGAGTATGACCCCCATAGGAATTTACACTGAGCATCGAATGTGAGGTCAATGGGTTTGCCCTTACGAACTTTCTTAGTGGATTCATTAGTGAGAAGCAGGTCAGAGGGGCTTCTCAACAAATAGACAGGATCGATGAAAGTCTTGCCCATGTCCCATGTCTTGTCGGCAAACTTTTTGAATTCTATCTCGTCAAGGACACTGAACCCAAGCCCCCAGTCCACACCGAATGAGGCATTCAAGTACGTGGTGATGTAATCAGTGTCGCTGCCATTTTCAGATGCGTCTATGAACTCTTCTTGGAAGGCACCTCCAAGGTTCACGTCAAAGTATGGCTTCAGTTCTACGCATGGCCCAACCAAATCATAGATACGTGCATAGAAGCGTGGTATCAAATACGCTTTCAGACCAGCCTCCAGCTTTCCCTTGACAGTAGGGTCAGTCCTTTCAAATTGGATATCAACATCCTTTATTGGAACATAGCCGTTGAAATAGTCGTTAGGGTCATAACTGAAACCATACGTACCCGTTATGGTGCTGACGAAGCCTTGATACATCTCAAATTCACCTTTACAATACATATAGGCCTTTTCGAACAGGTCACAACCAAATGAGACCCTTACCGGAACACCGAACACTACAAAATCCCAGTTCTTTTTGGGAAGGAAATTCTCTTTTATTAGTTTCGGTTCCTTTTCGTCATATTCGTATTTCTCACTCTTCTTCTTGACGTTCACATTCAAGTTGCACTCCGTTTTAAGTTCACCTATAAATTTCACTCCTGAGCGGAACAGGCCAGCCTTAGTGAATGCATAACCCTCAAAAACGTCATATATCGGCTCATAGAATTCGAAATACATCTCACAATCAAGCGTGGGGTGGAACGACCCTTCCAGGGAGAACTTGGCATCTCCTTTCTTTACAATGGGAATGTCAAAATCCTTTTTCTTGTCAAAAAGACGTTTCGTATCCCTTACTCTCATAGGACCGCCCAATTTTACGCGCCTGCTCGTCTCCTTTCCATTCAGACGAGTGATGAGCACATCGTCGGCGGCTGTACTCAATATGAAGGATACATCGTGGAACACATAGCTCAAGTCACCACGTTTTCCATCAAAAGAAACCACGTTTCCATCCCTTGTCACGTTTGTGACAAGGACGATATATGTCGTGGAATCGTTATTCACGAACACTACATTCCCTTCTTTGACTTCGGGTACTTCACCTTCATAGTTTACGGTGTATTTCCCGTTCAGGGTGTCGCATAAAAGTGTTTCAGCGTTGTCTGTGCTATTGGGTACAACCTCAGGGAACACATGGGCTTGTGGGTCAAATTCCGTTCCAATGCCACGCAAGATGACATTTTCACTTCCACCTCTCATGGCACTTGAAGTAAGTGCCAGGGAACCATTTGAGTTCATCTCACCTGTAGGTGCGTAGGATACATCAAGGGTTAGCGACTGTCCGGGTTCCAATAGGAATTCCCGATCCCCTTGGGCTATGGTGAAGTCACCCAGACAGGTGGCATGGATGTACTCTGGAAAAAGCCCCTTGTTCGTTACAGACAACGGATATGTCTTGGTCTCGCCAATCTCCACGATGCCGAAGTCTATCTCCGATGTGGACAAGAGTAGCATTGGCTCATAGTATCTGTTGATGTACTTGATATTGCTCAAGTCGTATTGGCTATGATACTTGCCGTCGGTGCTCAGTGAATAGTTGGTACCGTCACTACTCCTTGCGAAGCCGATGTCCGACTGACTGACAGTGGTGGCAACCGATTCGTTGTTGTAGTCCACCATGAACTTCGGTGGATTATCCTGTGCCGTCAACGCCATGCTGACAACCCACAGCAATAACAGCGAGATATGATATCTAAGTCCTTTCATAGCTACTTCTTATAAAATTTAAACGATTGTTTTCCACATTTCACGATATAGACACCAGGGGAAAGTGTCGATACATCTATAGTAGTTTCGTCAGAGGTAGCCTGCACAGAAGAAACCTTGATACCCGACGTGGAGTAGATGTCGATTGTCCCTGAAGCACCGACAAGTGTCAAGTGGTTGTTGACGAATCTGCGAAGCATGTCATCTGGCTGCTCATCTATGATGATTTCCTTTGCAGGTGTTGGATCGCCCATCTCAAAATGAACGCGGAGGACATTATCGGCAAGGATGCCACCGTCCACGTCAAGTACGGAGAAATACATATCATCGTCGGTTGCGACGAGCATTCCCACGCGGCTCATCTCGAAGAACTCGTTGTTGTCGGTGACGAGATACCAGTTGGGGTCTTCCACGAAAGTCACCTCCACGGCGCGGATGGCGGCTCCCGTGCGCCGCCTTATCTTGGAAACGGAGGCTTTCGAGCCACTCTTGATGTAGGCAGCCTGCGCCCTGAAGGTCTCTTCCTTGATATAGTTGGAGGTCCAGTAGTAGGCGCTGCTGCCGACGTTGTGGTCCTCCCCGTCGTAGCTGCAGCCGGAGAAGGGCAGGAAGATGGAATTGCCGTTGGGTCCCGTGACCTTGTAGCCTTTCACGCCATCGACGGTGGCGGATTTCCATGTACACTTGGATATGAGTTCCTCCCACTGTTCGTTGGTGGGGAGGCAGAGGTTGGTGCTGTATTTGTAAGCCCTGTCGTATTTCTTGTTCTTGCGGATGTCCGAGCCTATAACCACGCACGACTCCTCCGTGCCTGAGCAGTATTCATAGTTGGCCCAGGTGTAGGTGTCCTTGGTTGCGGTCTCCCCCCAGGCGTAGTAACCGCCGGTGTCCGACTCCTTGTCGGCGTCGATGTTCTTGTTGGCCCATTTCACGCTGAGCCCGAGGTCCACCAGTTCGATGGTCGTCAAGGCTCCCACGGCACGTATGGCTGCTCCCGTGCGTCGGCGGATGATGCTGACCTTGGTTTTCGAACCGCTCTTGAGGTATGCAGCCTGACCCTTGGAGTTGTCGTCGGCGACGTTGTTGGCCGTCCAGTAGTAGGCGCTGCTGCCGACGTTGTGAGCCTCGCCGTCGTAGCTGCAACCGGAGAAGGGGAAGAAGATGGTGTTGCCATTCGGTCCCGTGACGTTGTAGCCTTTTACTCCATCGATGGTGGCCGATTTCCACGTGCACTTGGAGATGAGTTCCTGCCACTGCTCCACCGTGGGAAGCCACATCGTGGGGTTGTAGTTGTAGGCGCGGTCGTAGCTGATGTTCCTGCTGATGTCATCGCCAATGTTCTGGCAGGTGTTCTCCGTACCGGAACAGTAGGCGTAGTTGGCCCAGGTGTAAGTGTCCTTGGTGGAGATTTCGCCCCAGGCGTAATAGCCGCCGGTGTCCGTCTTGGTCGCGGCGTCGATGTTCTGGTCGGCCCATTTCACGCTTAGGCCGAGGTCCACCAGTTCAGGGTTCTTTGCCGACGCCGCCAACGATAGCACGAACGGCAGCAGCAAGACACCAACCCATTTGAGAATGTTTGTTGTTTTCATTGTACGTATAGGTTATTATATGTTTTTATTTATCAATAGGTTTAAGGGTATAAAAAGGTGCTAACTCTTCTCATCTCATCTTTGCTCCGAAGATTCAGAAAGTGTCACGCACTTCTCGTTTATTCATTCGCCACAAATTTAGGGGAAAATGTTAACATGGGCAAATAAATTGGAGGAAAAATCACTTCATAGGGGTATATTGTGACAATAAGACCTTTATCGCTGCTGTAGGACAGTCAACAACGACATACAGGTACATCCTACATCATTCACTCGAATTTCCAATCACACAGCACAAATGATTCTTAAAACTAAAGAGGTCTTCGTGTGACCTCGCAGAGGTCATATGAAGACCATGTTGTACGGGCACCGTGTGTGAATCTATGGGGATTGACCTTGGTTTAGGCCATGGCC
>Ga0310694_10003531_pt1 | contig 15337 bp, 11 predicted proteins | sample 174DNAGHGhighgp2_FD_203884 | JGI IMG/M metagenome (GOLD analysis project Ga0310694, IMG submission 203884) | Sheep rumen microbial communities from Palmerston North, Manawatu-Wanganui, New Zealand - 1742 DNA GHGhigh gp2 (v2) (version 2) | ecosystem: Host-associated > Mammals > Digestive system... | reverse complement strand
GAAGCGAGTGTGACAAGCATATCATCAAGGACGAAATCCTGCCAAAATGGAACTACCTTGTCAAATGCAACTGAGGACATAAATAATACCAACTTATTTTTTAACGATTACTAAGTTAGCAAATTAGCATGACATGGCAAAACGTTTCCTGCAAATTTGTCAATGATTCAGATTCCTGTTTTGAATGCAAATGTAGTTAAAAATAGGGTGTACAATCTTTTGAATCAACTTTTTAGCACCATTAATCAAATACACCACCCCTGCCTCTTTGCGGTCAGGCACAAGACCTGACCCTACAGGGGAAAGGGGACATGCGCACCGACTGTTAGACAAGACATCTAAGCGAAGAAAGCGAAACGGAATCTTCGTGAAAAAAGGTAATAAAATGGACAACATATTATTCAAACATAGGGACGCCACAATTGTGGCGTCCCTATGTCATATGTGGTGAAAAAGTTGTTATTTCACCACCGATGTGATGGGGTTCCTTAGTCCTTTCATGGAAGAAACATATGCTTTTGCGTCACCCACGTTGAGTACGATGTCAAGGCGTATGGGCACGTGATTGGCATCATCGGTGACGAAGAAGGAACCATAGTGCTTGTATTTCTGTTTTTTGGAACTCCATTCGGAGTAGGTGAGTTTCAAACATCTGTATTTCACTCCGTTTTCTCCTTTGACGGTTTCCTTCCCTTCATATTTGAGCATTCCGGTAGTGACACCGTTTCCATCGGCCACGTTGAACTTGATGGTGTGTCCTTTTTGCCATCCCGAGCTGCTGTAGCTTCTGGCTCGGGTGAAGATGTTGAGCATGTCATAGACGCAATCGTTGACGGTTTTTTCGCTTCTGTTGTGTGTGTTGTTATGTCTTTTACGATGCATCTTCACCTTGCATTTGCCGTTGGGATAGCTGTACCACACTTCGTCCACGGTGTACCGGTCGCCTTCACGGGCGCCTTTTCTGAAATAGAGAGGTGAGAGCGAGGTTGTCACATATCCTGTGAGCGTGTCACGGATGGCATACACATTGTCGAGTTTTCCGTTGGAGCGTGTGATGAGGCTTGTCCTGTAGGCGGATTTGCCTTGGTAGTTGGTGGAGACGGTGGAGAGAGAGGCTGTGCCTACTTTCACCCATACGAATTTCCAATTGAAATAGAGGTTGTATGAGAGGTATTCACCACTGGAGAAGGCTTTGTTCTCCAATGGGCATTGTGCTGATGCGCTGGTGGCCAACAGCAGAAATAATGTGATGATGAAGTTTCTCATTTCTTGGGGTTGTTATTGTAACTGTTTGGTGGTATGTATATGATGCCCATTTTGCGGGCCCTTTCTTGGTTTTGGTTTCTTATTTTCTTTTCTTTGTCAGGTTTTTGCTTGGTGATTTCGCTGGGTTTGAGCGTCTTTTGTGTGGCTGGGTTCCAATTTTTCACTATTGGCCAATGGGCCTTGCATTCCAATTTCTCCGGATAGTAATACACGTTTTCGGCTTGTTGGTTGGAGGCATATTCGCCCGTGTCCCATCGCCCGTTGTTGTTGTTGTCGGCGAACACTTTTACATAGTATTCTCCCGGCTTCACGTAGTTGAAGACAATTTTTCCATCGGTCGACGTCGCTTGTCTCACCACTTTGTCTTGCTTGTCGAGCAGTTGCCCCACATAGGGAGCCTCTTCCAATCGTGCCACTTGCATGGTGATGGAGGTGAAGTCTTCTTCCGACCTGATGGTCATTCCTTTCTTGATTTCATTGGACACCTTTCCGTAGATGTCGGTGAAGGCGGCAGAGTCGAGAACGAGGGAGTATTGCTTTCCCATCGTCCAGAGATGGTCGGTGCTGTCAGGTGTGAGGATGAAGATGCGTTTGGCTGTCTCCATGCCTTCCGTTTCTCTTTTGACGCATTCCAAGTGAAAAGGTTTATCGTCGAAGAGCGTGTCTCGTCGTGCCGAGAGGTGTATCTTTGTGGTGTCGATGTGGAGAATGGGCGTTGGCGACTCGATGGTGATGTATCCATCGGGTGTCATGTCGCTTTTGATGTTGACGACGACCTCCAGTGGTGTTGGTGGCATTTCTGTTTGCACTTCTTTGCCTTTTTTCTTGGCTTTCTCCTGGCTCTTGGCCCATTTTTCCATCTCTTTCTGTTTGTCCTTCATTCGTTTGGCATAGGTTTCCTTTGAGAGAATCTGGAGGGTGTCGGTTTTGGGTTGTAGCATGCCGGTGGAGTCGGTGGCAAGGTAGGTGAGTTGCATGCTCAGCGTGTCTTGGTTGACGAGCATGGTGTCTTTCAACCAGTAGCGCAAGGTGTCGAGATGTTCACTCGCTTCGAGGAGGAAGGCGTCTTGCTCATTGAAGTTGAAACCTTTGATTTCAGGGAGTTGGTCGCTTCCGTAGGTGAAGAAGAGTGTGAAGTTGTCTGCTTGTTTGCGCTCGTTTTTCAGATAGTAGCGATCGGTTTGCACTTCCGTGAAGGCTCTGAGTACGATGTTGTCTGGCAGGAAATGTGTGTATCCGGTGGGTATGATGTCGGCGATGCGCAGTGAGTCTTGCCAGATGGTGTCCTGCTTGACATCGGGTTTGCTGGAGGGTATGATGATGTCGTGTGAGAAAGCGATTTTCTCATTCTTCTGGGAGAAGAAATAGTTGCCGTCGTTGTCTTGCAGCGCATAGGCATGGTATTCTCCTGGCGCCACTCCTTTGATGACGAAACGTCCGCGGCTGTCGGTGCGTGCCACACGCAGCATGGGTGTCGTGGTGAAGGCGGTGTCGGAAAGGTTGTTGTAAAGTCCTACGAGGATGCCTTTGATGGGTTCCATGTTTTCTGCCTCGACGACATTGCCTGCCACTTCCATCGTGTCGATGTGGTCTCCCGTGGAGAAACTATAGGCATAGTTGCCCAAGGGGTTGCCCTCGTTGTTGTCGGAGATGGCGTCGGAGAAGTCGATGGTGTAGGTGGTGTTTGGTATGAGCGAGTCTTTGAGTTCCACGGTGATGCGCCTTCCTGCACCTTTGATTTCCGGTGCCTCTATTTGTGGTGGCGACACCACCACTTTCTCCGTGGCGTTGTCTATTTTGATGAATTCATCAAAGAAAATGCTGATGTTTCTGGTGTTGACGCCTGTGGACTTTTCATTGGGAATGGCACCGATTACGTGTGGTGGTGTTTCATCATACCATCCACCATCGGGCTGCCCCATTTTGGCACAGCCTGTCAAGATGAGCAAAGCTGTTGCGAGCAGGACGAAAGTTTTTCTCATACATTCATCTCAAGAAGTTCGTCAATGACTTTTCTGCTGTTGGAGAGGCGTGGCACTTTGTGCTGACCTCCCAGTTTGCCGCGTGACTTGAGCCATTGGTTGAAAAGGTCGTGTCGTGCCTTCACCACTTCGAGGTGCTGCAAGGTGATGTCCTTGTATCGTTTGGCTTCATAGTCGCTGTTGATTTCCTGAAGTTTCTTGTCCAGGATGTCGGAGAAGTGTTCGAGGTTGTCGGGTTCTTTGGCAAACTCGATGAGCCATTGGTGACGGCATTTGGCGTTGTTATCCATGAAAACAGGGGCTGCGGTGTATTCGAGCACCTCGGCTCCAGTGCGGCTGCAGGCGTATTCCAATCCTTTCTCTGCGTTGTCTACGATGAGTTCCTCACCAAAGGCGTTGATGAAATGCTTTGTCCTGCCGGTGATGGTGAACTTGTAAGGTTTTTTCGACGAGAAGGTGATGGTGTCTCCTATGAGGTATCTCCACAGTCCGCATGAGGTGGAGATGACGATGGCATAGTTGACGTTGGTCTCCACTCCTTCAAGAGGCACGATGTTGGGATGGTCCTTGTGCAGTTCGTCCACGGGTATGAACTCATAGAAGATGTCATAGTCGAGCATGAGCAGCATGGTGGGGTCGGAGAGGTCGTCCTGTATGCCGAAGAATCCTTCGCTGGCGTTGTACGTCTCCATGTATTGCATCTTGCTGCTGCGTATGATTTGCTCGTATTGGGGGCGGTAGGGTGTGAAGGCCACACCTCCGTGGAAGAACACTTCCAGGTTGGGCCACACCTCGTTGATGAATTGTTTTCCTGACAGTTCGAGAACGCGTGTGAGCACAGAGAGCATCCAAGAGGGTACTCCGGAGAGGTTCGTGACGTTGCGATGAAGTGTCTCACGTGCGATGCGCTCGCGTTTGACCTCGAAATCGGAGAGCAGTGCAGTCTTTTTTTTCGGCACCCTTACCAGGTTGACCAACGGGTTGATGTTCTCTATGAGGATGGCGCTGAGGTCGCCCACCAGTGAGTCTGTGATGTCGTAATTGGTGGCGTGGCTGCCTCCAAGAATGAGAGCTTTGCCGTCAAAGAGTTGGCTTTCGGGCCGCCCTTTGAGATAGAGTGCCACTGTGTCTTGCCCTCCTATGTAATGGATGCGTTGCAACCCATCGTCGCTGACGGGGATGAATTTGCTTTTGTCGTTGGTCGTGCCAGAAGACTTGGCGAAGCATCTCACGCGTCCCGGCCACAAGACATCCGACTCCCCATGGCGCATGCGGTCGATGTCGCCCTTGAGGTCTTCGTAAGAATTCAACGGGATGTTGTGTGCGAAACTATCATAGTCGGTGATGGTGCTGAAAAGATGACGACGCCCGTATTCCGTGTCTTTGGCACGGTCTACGAGATGACGTAACACCTTTTCTTGCAAGTCATTTGCATGCTCGCCATAATGGAGGTCGAGTTCTTTTTGTCGCGATAGGAAAAAGAGTCTGTTGACAATCTTTGTAATGCTCATTTCTTCCAGTTTTTCCTCTCTTTGTGTAGAGACGGTAGAGATGGAGTTGCAAATTTAACCCAAAGTTTTTGAAAAAGGCGGTTTTTCACTATTTTTAATATATTAATATGGTGTTAACCGCCTTGTTGCAGGGAGTTCATTGCATGTCTTTTTTGATGAGTTCAAGTAGTTTTTCCACAGCCTGGCTTTCTGGGATGTTTTTCTCCACGCATTGCTTGCGGCGGTAGATGGAGACCTTTCCCGGTCCTGCTCCTACGTATCCATAATCGGCATCGGCCATTTCTCCAGGACCATTGACGATGCATCCCATGATGCCTATCTTGAGTCCTTTCAGGTGCTGGGTGGCTTTTTTGACACGTGCGATGGTGTCTTGCAAGTCATAGAGTGTTCGTCCGCATCCCGGGCAACTGATGTATTCAGTCTTGCTTATGCGAAGCCTTGCTGCCTGGAGGATGGCAAAGGCGGTGTCGGAGAGGATGTCGTTTGTGATGTCTCCTTCGTTGGTGAGCCATAAGCCGTCGGCCAGTCCGTCTATGAGCAATGGCCCCATGTCGGCTGCAGCCTCCAGTTGCAACATCTCCTTCTCTTCTTTTCCGTGTGCAAGGAAAAGACGTATCACCATGGGGTTTCCCAAGCCTTGGTTCATCAACTCATGTGCGAGTGCCCTGTGTTCACCCACGGGGTTGGGATGGTGGCTCACGCTCACCACCACCACTTCAGGGTGTTTCCTGAGGCATTCAAGGTATTCCTCTCTTCTTTTTCCATATTCCACGATGAGGAATTTCACGGGATGGTTTGAATGGTCGATTTCTCCCATTTCGCCGGGTTGGAATAGTGGGAAGTTGCCGGGGAGTGAAGGGCATTCCTTATGGTCTACGATATGGTGGATGCCAGATTCAGCAGTATGGATGGGTGCCTTTTTCCCGATGTGGATGAAGTCGGGCTTCATCGTTCCGGAGAAGGTGTCGTCGGCATTGCCGGAAGTGATGACCACGGGAACGTGGTTGGCTCCAATGACACGCAGGTCGTTGGTTTTTCTCCTTTCTGGATTCAGGTAGTTGAACCCATTGAAGGTGTGTGCTTCGATGACAGGATGCCCCTCTCGTTTTGAGATATGTTCCACGAGGTGTCGTGCCACGGGGATTTCATATTCCGGTTCTTCGCTCAGCGACACTCGGATGGTGTCGCCAATTCCGTCTGCGAGCAGTGCACCAATGCCCACGGCGCTTTTGATGCGTCCGTCTTCGCCTTCTCCTGCCTCTGTCACACCGAGGTGGAGCGGGTATGCCATGCCTTCCTTTTCCATCTGATGTGTCAGCAGGCGCATGGAGCGCACCATCACGACGGTGTTGGAAGCCTTGATGGAAATGACCACGTTGTCGAATTGCTCGCGTTTGCAAATGCGAAGGAATTCCATGCAACTTTCCACGATGCCTTCAGGAGTGTCGCCATATCTCGACATGATGCGGTCGGACAGTGACCCATGGTTGACACCGATGCGGAGTGCGGTGCCATGTTCGCGGCAGATGCGGAGCAGGGGCAGCAGGGTGTTTTCTATCTTCTTCAGTTCCTGTGCGTATTCCTCATCGGTGTATTCCAGGTGTTTGAAGGTGCGTGCGGGGTCGACATAGTTGCCGGGGTTGATGCGCACTTTCTCACAATACAGGGCTGCCACTTCTGCCACGCGGGGATTGAAATGCACGTCGGCCACCAAGGGTGTGGTGAGTCCTTCCTCGCGAAGGCGGTCGTGTATGTTCTTCAGGTTTTCCGCTTCCCGTGTCCCTTGTGTGGTGAACCTGACATATTCTCCTCCGGCGTTGATGATGCGCCGTGCCTGTGCCACGCAACCTTCGGTGTCGGTGGTGGGTTTGGTGGCCATCGACTGCACCCTGATGGGATTGTCGCCTCCCATCGGGCAGTCGCCGACATGGATTTCCGAAGACTTCCTTCGGTGATAGTTGAAGAGGTTGTCCATGGGTCAGTTGGTCTTGTGCTTGTAGGTCTTGATGTCTGCCAGCTGATGGTTGGCTTTCACTATCTTTTCCCCCAGGCGTGACTTGTAGTCCTCCACTTTTTGGGCGATGTTGGCATCGGTCAGGGCGAGTATCTCTGCAGCGAGGATGGCGGCGTTGAGGGCTCCGTTGACACCTACGGTGGCGACAGGTATGCCAGGGGGCATCTGTATGATGCTGAGCATGGCGTCGAGTCCGTCGAGCATGCCCTTGATGGGTACTCCGATGACCGGGAGGGTGGTGGCGGCGGCAATGACTCCTGGCAGTGCTGCTGCCATGCCGGCTGCTGCGATGATGACTTTTATCCCCCTCCCTTTGGCGTTCTGTGCGAAGTCTTCCACGGCAGTGGGTGTGCGGTGTGCCGAGAGGGCGTGGACCTCGAATGGGATTTCCATTTCATCGAGCAAGCCCATGGCCTTTTCCATGACGGGCAGGTCGCTGGTGCTGCCCATGATGATGCTTACCATTGGTTTCATAATATATCTTTTTTTGTAGTGTCAGACGACAATGATGGTGCAAAAGGTGCCTAACAGGAATCCTGCCACCACCTGTTCCAAGGTGTGTTTCTTGTGCCCACCAGTCCGCCGATGAGGATGACGATGCACATCCACCACACGGGGTTGAAGGAGAATATCCTTGAGAAGGCGATGATGGCTCCCAATACTCCACCGATGGCGGCGGAATGCACGCAGATGTGCCACCATCTGTTGATGATGGCGCAGAGTATTTGTATGACGATTGCCGAGATGATGATGCATCTGATTTCGTATGGGATATGGTTGATGATCAAGCAATAATACCCTGCGACATAGGATAAGATGCAGATGATGAAAGGCACCAGGCGCATGCCTTTGTCTTTCAACTCTTTCATATTGCAACCCTTGAATCTGCAATACATTCGTATGAGGGTCAATGGCAGCATGACGGTGAAAAGCAGGAAGATGATGAAGATGTAAAGTTTCGCTTCCCATGGCAGTATGCTGAGGTAGCTGAAGATGAAGAGTATGAGCAATCCCATCACGGGCATGAGGAAGGGTGAGCACAAGATGCTCACTCCTTTCGACATTCTGACGAGGTACTTTTCTTTCATTGTTTCCTAAGGCTTGATTTTGGAATGTTCATTTGTTCTCGATACTTCACGATGGTGCGGCGTTTCGTGTTGTAGCCTTTTTTCTTGATTTCTTCTTCCAACTGCATGTCGGTGAGTGGATGCCGCTTGTCTTCCTTGTCGATGATTTCTTTCAGAAGACTTTTTATCTTGCGGGTCGACACCTCGTCGCCATCGTTGTCGTAACGGTCGTTGAAGAAGAAGCGAAGTCGGAAGATGCCCCATGGTGTCTCGGCGTATTTCTCATTGGTGACCCTTGAGATGGTGGAGATGTCGAGACCGGTGTCTGAGGCCACGTCCTTGAGGGTCATGGGCATGAGGTCTGCCTCGTCGCCGTCGAGGAAGAATTTCTTTTGTCGCTTGATGATGGCGCTCATGGTTTTGGCGAGGGTGACTTGGCGTTGCTGAAGGGCCTCGATGAGCATTTTGGCTCCTTCCATGTCCTTCTTGAGCAGCGGCAAGGCTTCCTTGTCTTTCCGTGAGAGGTTTTTCATACTGTTGATGATGTCCATGTAGGTTTCCGACACTTCCAGTTGAGGGAGCCTTCCCCTGTTGAGAGTGAAGGTGATGTCGTCTTCCTCGTTGTTTTCCACGATGAAGTCGGGGGTGACTTGTTGCTTGCTGCCACCAATCACTTCACCAAGGGAGGAGCCAGGTTTGGGGTTGAGTTTGCGCACCTCGGCTCTCACCTCCTCCTTTTCCTCGTCGGTGAGTCGTAGCGAGCGTTGCAACTTGTCCCAATGGTTTTTGAGAAGGTCGTCGAAATGGCTGCCGATGATGCTTGTGAGCATGTCTTTCATCCAACCGTCCTTTCGCCTTTTCACTTGGAGCATCAAGCATTGTTGCAAACTTTGTGCCCCTATGCCGGGTGGGTCGAATTCTTGAAGGAGTGCGAGCACCTCTTCCACCTCTTCGGGGGTGGATGCGAAATTGTGGTAGATGTCCATCTCGTCGCAGATGGTTTCGCAACTTTTGCGGAGCAGGCCGTCGGTGTCTAACGAACCGATGAGGTATTCCATGATGTAGCGCTGATGGTCGTCGAGTTCGGTCTGTCTCATTTGTTCCTTCAGTTGGTCGTAGAACGACAGGCTGTCCGAAGGGTCTTGACGCGGGCCTTGGGTCTGCACGGGGATGCTGGGAAGGGCGTCGTAGTCATCGGGGGGTGAAGTGGGGAGGTCGTCGGAGACGGCAGGCGCCTCCCAGGCGGGTTCCTCCCCGGGTGTGGCTTCCAGGGCAGGGTTGTCTATCAACTGGTGGCTGACATACTCCTGCAGTTGGTCTACGGGCTTCTCTATCATTTGCCCTATCAGCAGCTGCAAGGGGGTGAGCCGTTGCTTCTGCGTCTGTTTCAGTCCTTGTTTGATGGTTTGCTTGGCCATGGATTCATTTGAAACAATATGCCCTACAAATTTAATACCAAGAAAGAGAAAAATATTATTTTGTTAAACTTTTTTAAGATTTCTCTTTTTTTTGTTATCACGTTTTTTTTCGTTATACCGTTATTACGTTATTACGTCATGGCGTCATCATGCTTATTCGTCATAGTGCTGCACTGGGTAGTACTATGCAGATGGTTTTTGACTTGACGTATTCTTCTGAGAGGAACACAAAGCCCCCATAGGGGTTGTTCTTGCCCCAGGAGTTCTTGCAGATCAAGTATTTGTGTTGTTGGTCGTCATGGGCTATGCCCACCATCTCCATACAATGGTCGTCAGTGGTTTTTAGATGGTCGAAGTCGCGCTGCCTGCTTTCTTGAGTCACTGTCTGGCCGGTGGTGAGTTCACCCAAACCTCTCTTGGCACTGAACCCTGGTTCGGTGATGTCGCCTTCCCAGCATACCGGATGTCCGTTCCGGAGTGCATTTTCCATATACGTCATCATGGAGTCGAGGGGGAGGTTGAGGAAGCGGCTGAGGTGTTGGTTGTCGGGCACTTCGAGTGCGAACGTCGAACCGAAAGGATGATGTGTGAAACTGGTGATGGCCACGTATTCGTCTTTCTGGCAGATGCTGTGTGCGAACTCCATCGGGGTGTATTGGCATCCGAGCATGAATACCCACGAGGGAACGAAGCCCAAGACGTCGTCGAACAGTTTTCCTGCGTTCTCATCGAGGTGGGCGATGCCTTTGCGGTGTGCGCGACTGCTGTCGGCCAGTCGGGTGAGTTGTGTGGCAAGCGACTTGAAGTCCACGTCATTTGCTTTGTAGGAGTCGTAGGGCATGGCACCGTGGCTTTGCAACAGGTCGAGGGTCATGGGAGCCATCCCCCTCAGGCTGACGGAGTGTGTGCCGGCGGCGGCATAACGCCGCTGTGCCTGCTCTGCCAGCGCGTGGCGGCAGAGGTAGGTGGCAGACAGGTTGACGGAGTCGCCATCGCGCAGGTGTTCGCTTTCGATGGTGGCGAGCATGGCATAAACCCAACAGGCGTCGGAGTTGCCTTGGTCTTTTACCGGAGTGGTGCGCAGCAGTACATCGGTGTGAAAACGCTTCACCTTCTTGTCAACGATGTCACCCTCTTTTTGTGAACATCCGGCAAGGAGGGTGGTCAGGACGGTGATGAGGATGGCTTTCCGCATGTCACTGTTGCAGTATTTCTATTCCTTTGAGTACGATGTCGTTGGTTTCGTTGAAGACATGGAAATACTCATTCATATCCCATAGGTCGCGGGCGATGAGTGCCTTGAGTTGGGTTCTCAGATAGGGGATGGTGCGTGCCAGTTCCTCGTCGTCCTTGGGTTTGATGTCGTCGGCGGCTCCTTTCTCGAAGATGCCGTCAATGAGGCTTTGAGGCACCTCGAAGTTGTTGTAGAAATCCTCGAAGGTGCTGTATTTCTTCTTTAGAGCCTTGCGGTTGTCGTCGATGTACTTGAGGTTGGCGTTGATGATGTGGCTCTTGGCGGAGAGTTGGCGATGATACTTGGTGTATTTCACCGTGTCGAGTGGCACGAAATAGTCGGGCATGATACCTCCGCCTCCATACACCACGCGGTGTTTGCGCAAGGTGTAGAACTTGAGGGAGTCGGCAAAGTGTATGCTGTCTGAATTTGTCATTTCACCATTGCGGAAACGATTCTCGATGTCTTCGGCATAGTCTTTCTTTTCACCCTTGGTGTAGGGTTTTTGTATGCAGCGGCCGGAGGGGGTGTAATAGTGGGCGATGGTGAGGCGTATCATCGAGCCGTCGTCGAATTCTATGGGGCGTTGCACGAGGCCTTTTCCGAAAGTGCGGCGGCCAACGATGATGCCGCGGTCTTGGTCCTGGAAGGCACCGGCGGTGATTTCCGAGGCAGAGGCACTGTATTCGTTGACGAGTACCACGACGCGGCCGTCGAAGGTGTTGGAGCCGGAGGAGTGGTAGTCGCGTCTTGGTGAGCGGCGTCCCTCGGTGTAGACAATCATGTCGCCTTTCTCCAGGAACTCCTCGATGACCATGACAGAGGCTTGCAGGTATCCGCCGCCGTTGTCCTGGAGGTCGATGATGAGGTCTTTCATCCCTTCGTCCTGGAGTTTGGCCATGGCGGTTATGAACTCCTCATAGGTGGTGGCGCCGAAGTTGCCGATGCGGATGTATCCGATGCCCGGGCGTATCATGTATGAGGCGTCGAGAGAATAGACGGGGATTTTATCGCGAATGACAGTGAAGGGCAGTTGTCCTTTGATGCCTTGGCGCACGATTTTGAGGTTGACCTTTGTTCCCTTTGGCCCTCTCAGCCGAGACATGATGTCCTCTTTCGACATGTTCACGCCGGCAATGGCGGTGTCGTTCACAGCAACGATGCGGTCGCCGGGTATGATGCCCACTTTCTCCGATGGTCCGTTGGAGATGGTTTGAATCACCAGGAGGGTGTCTTCCATCATGTTGAACTGCACGCCGATGCCTTCGAAACTACCTTCCAGCGACTCGGTCATCTGTTTGGTTTCCTTCGCGTTGGAATAGGTGGAGTGGGGGTCGAGTTTTTCCAACATGCCCCTGATGGCATCTTCGGTGAGTTTTTCTTGGTCCACCTCCTCGACATACAGGTTGTTGATGGCCATCACAGCCCTGTTGAGTTTGTTGAGCGGGGTGGAGGAGTTGTACCTTATTTGTGCGTGTGCGCCATGCCATGCCATCAGCAAGGCGATGACGATGAAGAATGATTTTTTCATGATGCTTCGTCAATGTTTTCTTTTGGGATGTCTTCCTCTATGATGAGGTTGTTGATGATGAAATTCTGGCGCTCCATAGTGTTCTTCCCCATGTAGTATTCCAGTAGTTGGGCCACTTGGTCGTTTTTGTGAAGGGTGACTTGCTCCAGGCGCATGTCGGGGCCGATGAAATGCACGAATTCGTCGGGGGAGATTTCTCCCAAGCCTTTGAAGCGTGTGATTTCCGGGTCGGGACCGAGGTCGTGTATGGCGGCGAGACGTTCCTCGTCGCTATAGCAATAGCGTGTGATGTAGTCGCTCTTCCTTTCACCTGGGGCGCGTTTCTCGTCGGCATCGGCCACCACTTGCTTGTTCTTGATTTTCGTCCTACGCGCCCTGACACGGAAGAGCGGGGTCTGAAGCACGTAGACATGGCCTTTCTTGATGAGGTCGGGGAAGAACTGCAGGAAGAAGGTGATGATGAGCAGACGGATGTGCATGCCATCGACATCGGCGTCGGTGGCCACGATCACCTTGTTGTAGCGCAGGGTGTCGAGGCCGTCTTCAATGTCGAGGGCCGCTTGGAGGAGGTTGAACTCCTCGTTCTCATAGACCACCTTCTTGGTCAGGCCGTAGGTGTTGAGCGGCTTGCCGCGAAGGGAGAAGACGGCTTGGGTGTTGACGTCGCGGCTCTTGGTGATGCTGCCGCTGGCGGAGTCGCCTTCGGTGATGAAGATGCAGCTCTCTTCCTTGCGGTCGTTTTTCGTGTCGCTGTAGTGGATGCGACAGTCGCGCAGCTTGCGGTTGTGGAGGTTGGCTTTCTTGGCTCGCTCGCGTGCGAGTTTGGTGACGCCGGCCATCGCCTTGCGCTCCTTCTCGCTCTCGGCGATTTTCTGCAGCATCGTTTCCGCCACGTCGGGGTTCTTGTGCAGGTAGTTGTCCACCTCGGTCTTGATGAAGTCGCCCACGTATTTGTTCACCGACACGCCGTCGGGGCTCATGGTGAGCGAACCGAGTTTGATTTTCGTCTGGCTCTCAAACATCGGCTCTTCCACGTTGACGGCGATGGCCGCCACCAGTCCGTTGCGGATGTCGCCATACTCGAAAGCCTTGCCAGAGAATTCCTTGATAGTCTTGGCGATGTGCTCCTTGAAGGCGCTTTGGTGCGTGCCGCCCTGCGTGGTGTGTTGCCCGTTGACAAAGGAGTGATATTCTTCTCCATATTGGTTGGTGTGGGTGAAGGCGATTTCTATGTCCTCGCCTTTCATATGGATGATGGGGTAGATGCCCTGGCTGGTTATGGTGTCGTTGAGCAGGTCTTCCAGGCCGTTGCGGCTGAGGATGCGCCTGCCGTTGTACATGATGGTGAGACCGGTGTTGAGGTAGGTGTAGTTGCGGAGCATGGTTTCCACGATGTCGTCCTGGAAGCGGTAGTTCTTGAACATCGTGTTGTCGGGTTCGAACCAGATGTATGTTCCGTTCTCGTCCTCGGTCTTCTCGGTGGTGTCGGTTTGCAGCACGCCACGGGTGAAGGTGGCCTTGCGCACCATGCCGTCACGGTAGGAGCGCACCTCGAAGCGTGCGCTCAAGGCGTTGACGGCCTTCACGCCGACACCGTTGAGGCCTACACTTTTCTTGAAAGCCTTGGAGTCGTATTTGCCACCGGTATTGAGCATGCTGACGGCTTCGATGAGTTTGCCTTGCGGGATGCCTCGGCCATAGTCTCGCACACGCACCCTGAGGTTGTCTTCGATGTCTATTTCGATGCGTTTGCCGGCGTTCATCTTGAACTCGTCGATGGAGTTGTCGATGACTTCTTTGAGCAGCACGTAGATGCCGTCCTCGGGAAGTGAACCGTCACCCAGGCGCCCGATGTACATGCCGGGGCGGGTGCGGATATGGTCCATGTCGTTCAGGTGTATGATGTTGTCCTCGGTGTATTTCACCTGTTCTTGTTGTCCGGACTCGAAAATGTCTTTTTCTTCTTCTTGCATGTTCCTTTTTCCTAAATGTTTTTCTTGAAGCAGCGTCTGCGCTTGTGCATCTCGTGTTCGAAGAAGCCCCATTGCCCTTGAACGTTGGTGTTCGACTCCATCTCCACGTTGCTCTCGCCCCATTCGAAGCCGTAGGACACGTATTGGGGTATGAGGTCGGAGAAGAGCAGGGCGTTGGCGCCTTTCTTGCGGTATTCAGGTAGGACTCCCACCAGGTAGAGGTCCACGATGTTGGTCTTATGCCATTTGATGGCCCTGAGCAGATGCCACCATCCGAAGGGCAAGAGTCTTCCCTTGTGGCATTTCTGCAATGCCTTGGTGAGTGAGGGAAGGGTGATGCCCACGCCCACCATCTTGTGGGGTTCGAAGTTCCAGTCTTCGATGATGGTGATGAGGTTTAGGTCGGCCAACGGAAGATACATGTCGACATATTGGTCCACCTGACGCTCTGTGAGTTCGGAGAAGGAGTAGAGGTCCTGCATGCATTCGTTGAGGATGGAGAAGACGCGTTTGCCATAACCCTCCTTGAACACTTCCCGCCTGGTGAGTTTCTTCACATGCAGGTTGTAGCGCTTCTCTATCATGTTGGAGATTTTGGATAGTTTTTCCGGCACTTCCTTGGGGATGAAAATCTTGTACTCCACATAGTCGTTGTCTTTCTCGAAACCGCCGATGCGCTCCAGGTGCTCAGGGTAATAGGGATAGTTGTAGATGGTGGCCATCGTCCCTAGTTGGTCGAAACCCCAGATGAGCATGCCTTCGGGGTCCATGTCGGTGAATCCCAGCGGCCCCACCATTTCCGTCATTCCCTTCGCCTTTCCCCAGTCTTCCACAGCCTTGAGGAGTGCTTTCGATACGTCGAGGTCGTCGATGAAGTCAATCCAACCGAACCTCACCACTCGACGGTCCCACTTCTTGTTGGCATTGTGGTTGATGATGGCGGCAACCCGTCCAGCCAACTTCCCGTCCTTGTAGGCGAGGAAATAGTCGGCCTCGCAAAACTCAAAGGCGGCGTTCTTGTCGCGGCTGAGTGTCTTCAGGTCATCGCTGAAGAGGACGGGGGCATCGTATTCGTTTCCTTTGTACAGGTCGTAGTGGAACTCGATGAAGCGCTGAAGGTCCTTGCGCGTTTCCACTCGCTTGATGATGATTTCAGACATGGGTCTTGATATCTTGATTTGGGATGAAAATTGCTACATATTAATATACATCCGACAAAGGTACGATTAAGTGAGCGAAAAACCAAAAGTTTTTTGAGTTTTTCCGAGCGTGAGTACCTTCGACATAGTCAAAGGTACGATTAAGTGAGCGAAAAACCAAAAGTTTTTTGAGTTTTTCCGA
>Ga0310694_10003530_pt1 | contig 15338 bp, 25 predicted proteins | sample 174DNAGHGhighgp2_FD_203884 | JGI IMG/M metagenome (GOLD analysis project Ga0310694, IMG submission 203884) | Sheep rumen microbial communities from Palmerston North, Manawatu-Wanganui, New Zealand - 1742 DNA GHGhigh gp2 (v2) (version 2) | ecosystem: Host-associated > Mammals > Digestive system... | reverse complement strand
TATGAATCAATATCGCCCGTCAACTGCGTCAACTACGAAACTGTCTTTATTTCCATACTTCTAATACTTTCTGTTCATTGATGTCACAACATCATTATTTACTCTTAAATCTCCGCTTTCAGACTTCAAGATCGTCTATGGCCATGCCATCGGAGACTTCCCATGTTCTGAGCATATAATGTTCGACATAAAAACGAGATACCGGCGCAGGCTGAGGCAGCAATTTTATGAACCTGGCGCGTCTATACTAAAAATCAATTCCTTTTTCCATATTGTCGAAAACCAGAAAAGACTGGGCCGTATCCATAGGATTGGTCCATCGGCCGATATCCGGGCTCTATCCCATGAAATAGTTGTCAGGCGCGATCTTTTCGCCGTATTTTCTTGAAACGCAGAACCTGTTCCGACTCATTATGTTTTCGTCGAAAGCCGCTCCGGGAACGGAATCTACATCGATATATATACCGCCGAACAGATTCAGCAGTTCGAGCCTGAACAGATCCGAAAGCAGCATTACGTTTTTCATACGGCTTCCGTATATCCGCTTCTGGTTTTTTATGTATTCGCTGTAAAATCCCCTGCTGTAAAATGCGTCCCGGCATGCGCCGTATAAGGCGTTATCGATATCCGTCTTCGAACCGTCTTCGCATACTTTACGTATTTTATCTATGGAATACCTTATGAAATTAAAATCGTATTTTGGATATTTAAGCCTAAAAAGCCTGGCCGATTCCAGCGCATATCCCGGAACGGCGTTGCCAAGCCATATCATGAATATTCTTTCCGGTATCATTTCCCTATATATTCGTCTATTATCTCAATTATCTTATCGCCGTCTTTCAGATCCAGACCCGCAAGATCCGTCTCCGCGTCGTGTTTCCTTATCTATAGGCCGGGATCGGAATAGTCTAAATCTATAAAGACGTCTTTTCCGTGCATATAGCATTCCGTGACAAGCCTTGGACTGCAATCGAACCGGCGCTTTACGGGCAGATATATATATGTTCCGAATATATCGAAAAAACCGGGAACCGGCGCCTAAATCTGCGTAACGCCCGGTATTCCGTCATATTCAGCCAGCCTATACGGAGTAACGAGCCAGGAGCTGAGACATCCCGATTTCTGCAGATATTTCTCCACTATGTCCGGACCGACCTTCCTGCAGACATATGTCATATACATCATTCCGATTTTCCTGTCTACCTGCGCGCATTTTTTATAATGCCTGAAAGGCAGCTTTTTTACGTAATCTATGGAACAATGCGTTTCGTTTTTTCCGTATATCCTATAATCCTGAAGATATGTGACATTATGCGGCATACCCGGAAATTCGCCGGGATCGGGCTCGCATAGAAATCCGAACATACGTTTCGCGATGAAATGTATGCCGTTATATCCGGCGGCCTTGAAATTTCCGTCCGCCATAAGCATAAACGTATTCTGCGGAACATAGACGTCCACTCCGTTTCCTCGCTTCACCCCGTCGACAAGCATAAGATCTTTTTCTACATCGTCGAACGGCATATCGTATTTCGACTCGAAAGCCGTACGCAACGCATGCCTGCACATTCCGTTAAACAGCAATATCCCGACCTTATACCGGCTGCGCAGAAAAAGCCAATAATCGAAACATTCGAACAGATGGCCCGTTATCTCTATGATGGGAGAATATGTCAATATGACGTCATATGACGGATCTATCCTATATAAATTTCTGCTCATATGCCGAGATTAGTAAGCCTATGCGCATGTTCATGCACAAAAAAATCCGCCGGGCATTCCAGATCTATTACGTTAAACCCGGTTTTCTTGACAGAACATACGTAATCGTAAAGCCCCTCTTCAAAAAAATAATCGTCGTCTGTCTGCTCGAAATATACGTTATCGCGGAAAAAATCCGCATATAACGGATCGAACGCCGTCTTATATACCGTATTCTGGAAATTCCCGCCGAGATCGAACGCCTGAAAATACGTATTATGGCACGGTATTCCGTTCTGGGCTCCGCGACGCATACGATATACGAATTCCGGCGAATCCGCTTCAGGTCTGACGCGGTTCTGCGGATATACGTAAAGCATGACCGAACCCGGAAGCAAAAACGCTTCCGGAACGCTTTTCTTCATCCGTATATCGAGATCCGAATACAGGATCCTATCCTGTTTAACGAATACGCCCGCCTCCGCCTGGGCTAGCGCATATACTACGTCCATGAAGGGCCTGCCTATGGGAGGAAGATCCATAGTCACGATTTCCGTCCCTAAATCCAGAAGCCGGCGGGCTGTTCCGTCGGATATTTCGCGCCCGCTATACTGCACGGCATAGATATTTCCGCTCCATGCCGCGTTCTCTCTCCATGATTTTACGCATGTTACGGCCTCTACTTCGTAAAGATGCGTCAAAGGCGGGCCGTGTTCCTGCTCGACAAGCTTATTCCTGTCAAGGCATATGACTAAAGCCGAACTCATTTCACCAACCGTTCCTTGTATACGTCGAAAAGACACGGACAATCGTGTCTGGGGCATATCACGGGGTGTCTAGGAAACATGAAATCGCCGCCTTTATTTATATCGTATATGATTACGCCGTCGTTTTCGTCGCACGGATGTACGGTGCCGTCATAATGTACATAAAGGTAGTCCAGCCCCGCCATGCATTTCCAGAACTTGAAATCCAGCCTATGCCTGTTCGAAAAGAAATAATTGTCGTTAACCGTGCGCGAGCTTCCGTCGTCATATTCTATCACGGTGCTTCTTATTTCCGACTGGGAAGACCTTACGTTGAAATCGCTCAGTTCTTTTCCGGTATACGCGATATGTTCGAAATTCGGATTGACGTCAAGCAGCGAAAAGTCCAAGGCCTTGAACCCGGGAAATCTTTTCTTTATCTGATCAAATACGTATACCGAACGTTCCGGGCATCCGGGCCTATACATTATAGGCAGGCTGACTATGCCGCCGTATTCCGACTCGTCGAACTGCGCGAACCTATCCAGGAACTTATCAGGCTCGACATGCGGATGATACGTTATTATAAGCTGGCAGCCTGCGCGGATAAGACGTTTATAAACGGATATGTCTTTGGAAAAATTGCTGTATGCCGTAAGATTTACGTTATCGTGTTTGCGCTCGGCGAACTTTACCAGATCCGGATGTTCCGTAACTTCTCCGCCGATCAGATCAAGATATACTTCTTTCCCGAATTTTTCGGTAAGCTGCGACACGAACTGCCATAACCTGTCGAGATCCATGGCGATTCCGGTCCTGGGCCTTCTGTTATAGCAATAATCGCATCTATATTGGCATCTGTCCACTATATAGGCCAGCATAGCGAGGCGATTCGGCTTTTCGTAGAATTCCTTGCCGTAAATCCTTATCGGCTTAGGCGTAGAACTCATATTCGTCCTCCCTTACGAGATCGAGCGTAGAGCAATGCAGGCCTCCGCAGAATATTTCGCCGTTATCGAGCTTGACCGGCACTATGTCGAAACCCCTTTTCTCCAGGGCCGATATGACGCCGACGGCCCGTTTGTTTACGGCTACCGTATTTTCGTCAAGACTTAAAACGTTTATATCCATTCCCCGACTGCTTGCCAGCCTAAGTCCCATATCCGTCATATCGCTGACGTCTATGTTTTCGGTAAGCTCCTCGGGACATATGAAATCCCAGCTGCGGAATTTTTCGGGAAGCGCATCCTTTATGGACATAAACGCGGGATTAAGCAGAAACGCGCCGGGCTTTAAGCACAGCAATTCGCCGTCGATATGGTTATCCGCTACGGATATCATATGGAATTCCGATTCCGGAAAAAGCGATTTGACCCATTCATATCCCAAATAATGGTTATATGTAGTTACATTGACTATTACGTCGCGGCCTATCCGCAAAAACTGCGCGCCGTCTATGGCCATGTCGTATTTCCGCCTGTCGAAATGCGAAAAATCGCGGGAAACGTCCCATTCGTCGAGATCGACAGAGCTTTCCACGAGACGCGTCTGAGGGCAGCGTATCCACCTGCCGCCTCGTCCGCCATCAAAAGCCGCGCTGTATACGTTATGCAGGGCCATATTCTCGAAATACCTGTTTCGTACGAACGTAGGCGTCTCTACGATGCAATCCTTATATACAAGCGTAATATCCCGTACGTTCGAAGCCGACGTACATTCGCTTTCGAACGTAGGCGTCTTGAACTTCACGACGGAATTTACCTCGTCAGGCCTATATACCTTTATCCCCAGACTTTCCAGCTGAGCGGCGAATCCATCAAGTTCCGCTATCCGCTGCTATATGAGATCGTAATTTATGGAATATTCGTCGAACGGCTTTTCGTATATGTCCTAACCCAGATTCTCCTTGTAGAAATACTTGAAAGTAAGATCTACTATTCGTTTATCCAAATTAAGCTCCCGCCCTACGACTACCTCTTTAAGCCTGCCGAAACTTGTATTAGAATGTATCATTAGAAATATTTTACTTTATCGAAATCTTTATCTATGAACAACCTGCGATAAGATTCCGGCGTAATCCTGCCGCGAAACTCCCTGGCTATTTCCATCCTGCCGCGCGCCGAAAGCGGTTTCCTCAGATCGCCCGGTTCATAAGAAGCCGGCACTATGTCAAAAGCCACATCCGGATTGGCGTCGAGATACGGTTTCACCTTAACAAGGTTGAAATCGTCTATAACCAGCATATATCTTATGTTGCGGAATAGCGGATACGTTTTCAGCGTATCGTCCAAATCTTCGGAACAGTGATAAACGACCTCGTCGAATAAACTTACCATATCCGGATATTTCTCTATGAACGTCCCGTTGGTGTTTATGCACAGCGCGGAACCGGAATCCTTGACGCATTTTATCATAAATTCAAGGTTTTTTCTGGAAAGCAGCCCGGGTTCTCCTCCGGAAAACGTAACCGTCTTGAATTTCCCGGCGGCGAAACGCACCTTTTCAACGGCTTCTTCTTCTGATATGGCGGGAAGACTGCGCGTACATATCGCGCAATACCGGCAGTTCCAGTTACACAGATGCGTCAACTCTATTTCGGCTTCGTCAGGAACGTTCAATATCGGCATTACGCCACCTCGAAAACCTTGAAATACGCTTCGGCGACCTCTAATCCCGCTATGCGGCCGTTCTGCATGTCATACCGCATTACGGATTCCGCCGATCTCAGATCGGGAAACCCCGGTAATTCGCATTCGGCGTATTCGTCCAGCGTCCGCCGTTTGTCATATTCGTATTTTCCGGTATTTATGAACAGATTAGGCGTAAATGGCCGTTCTATCTGCCCGTATGTCCATTGCCCGGCCGGCTATGAAACATGCCAAAGCTGCTTGACAGGACAGCCTGGGGCTCTTCTGCACGACACAAGCGAAGCGCGGCCTAAAAGCCTATGCTCGAAATGCAAATCGCCTGTCCAATGCGTCACTACGATATCGGGATTATACGTCTTTACGGCGTCGTCGAAGACGTTTTGCGCCGTCCGTTCCGTAAGGCTGAGATCTTCGTATCGGGTGCAACGTACGACCGTTTTTGCGAAACGGCCGTATCTGCCGAATATGGCGCGCCTGATATCCTGGCCTTCGCCCTTCGCCCGCCCGAGGCCGCATGCGCAGCAAACCACTATATCCGCGCCCTCGTCGGCGGCGCGGCGGATCGTCCCATACGAAGAAATGGTCTCGTCATCCATATGCGCAAACAAAAAAAGGATTTTCTTATCAGCAAACATAAAATGAATCTCTTTTATTTTTTGACATAAATTCTACGACTTCGGCGTCGCATTCATAGCAGAACGGGCATTTATCCTGAAGTATGTCCGAATAATCGATCTTCCCTTCCTTCATCGCGTCGACAGGCCTGTGCAGAAGATAGCATACGCACGGAGAATATCTGCCGAAAGCGTCTATCCTGACGTATTTTTCGTCGAAACTGTTGCATACGATATTCCTTTTCGGCCTGGATTTGGCGCGACGCAGCGCCATCTTGTACATAAACGCGAAAACTTTGGTCGAACATACGCCGCCATTGCAATCGTTATCGTCAAGATGAAGCCTTTCCCATATCGGATCGGTCTCTACGAACCCGTAAGACGAAAATCTCCGGAGTATGGACATCACCGCGTCCATATCGTCATCTTTATTATATTCGAATCTTATATACTGCATATGGTCGTTCGGATAAAGACTTGCCGCCTTAAAAGCCGCGGCGTTTTCCAGCACGGCTTCAAGGCTTGAACCGACCCGGTATTTCTGATGCAGCTCCTGCGTAGAGCCGCATATTGTGAAATATACGATCGACCTTTCCGAAAAATGCCGCGCAAGATCCATCCAATACGACTTCGGACGGGCGGATGCGTTGGTATACAGCTCTACGAAGAGGTTTTTCCGGTTTTTGGCGTAATCCAACAGCCTGAACAGTTCCGGATGCATCGTAGGCTCCGAAGCGTCCCCGGCTATTGACAATTTTTCAAGGACCGGCATCTGCTCCAGTTCTCCGATAAGATAATCTATATTCAGAAAAACGGGTTTTACGCCTTTTTCCATGAAATTCGGCATAAGCTGGGAAAGACAAAGCGGGCATTTCAGATTGCAGACATTAGCAAGCTCGACGTCAAGTCCGAGAATATCTCTTTTGCGGAGTTCGACGTTCATAGTTCTATATGGCTGTGCGTCATATACAGCCCCTTCGTAAGCCTATTCTTGACGAAATACGCCATATCGGGATACCCGTACCCGCACTGGTAGTTCTATATAGGCGTTATGTCGGCGATTTTGTTTCTATACATATAATCGACCACATATTCCTCTAGCCAATATTCGCCCTCGACGTCCCGTATGGCAAGCCATTCAGGACTGGCGAGAACGCATTTATCGAAACATAGCTCGTAATATTTCTTATAGAAACCCAGCTTCCTGCCGGTAATGATAAGTGACGTATCGAATGGGCATTCTCCGTCGAAACAATACCGTTCATATACGTCAAAATCTTTGGAATACCTGCCTACGACCGTAGATTCGCAGGCTTTTTCCACGAGTTCAGGCGGAAAGGGCTTCAGCATAACGTTATCCAGATCTATCTTGATAAGGATATCTTCATGCAGACGCTTTTCGAAATACATTCCCGTATACGGGATGGTAATGAACCCCGACGTAAATTTCCGTACTTCCGGCGAATATTCTTCTATATACGTTACATTAAGCGATTTAAGATGCTCGATCGTCTTGGACGAAGGTCTGTTCTCCGTGGCGCAAAGACAATATATGGGTATATCCTTAAGCCAGCCGCATTTTTGACGCCATGACGTAAAGCACCGGACGGCTTCCGATTCGTAAAGACGCTGTTCATGCGCGCCTACGGTACCGAGCTGCTTGTTAAGACTGGTCTTGTCCGACTCTATATGCGCTATCAGCGCTATGCTTCTTGGGTCCATATCTTCAATTTCCTCAAATCCGGATAATCCCTGAACTGACCTGCGGCATAAGACGCGGTAAGCTGATTCAGCCTGGCTATACCGAGAGCGGCTTTCTCCGGATCCATATAGCAATGATATCCCATGACGACGTCGGAAGGATATTTTTCGACTTCTGTCGCGTCTGAAATAAACGGATTACGTCCGTCATATACCATACGCCTAAGCGTAACGGCGTCAGAAGCATCATTCAAAAGGATAACGCCGCCCCGTCCGAGCGGAAGACGTTTCTTCTACTGAAAACTGACGCACGCCAGCACGTCTTCCGGATAACGGCTGGCCATATCCGCGTCCAGATCCGTCGCGGCGTCATATACGGAAGTCTAGCCTATCCGATATCTTCCGTACCATACGCTGTCGGTAAACCTTACTTTCCATCCGTTATTGACAAGCGTCATAGGTACGCTCATATATGTTCTCGCCGGGATATCCAGCGCCTAGGACTTATCGATTTTTCCGAACCTGCGCAGAAACTCGAGCGATATTAAAATACCGTTCGTGCAGCAGTCGACACATACGGCTTCGCCGAACCCCGTATATTCCGCAAGACGTCTTTCGAACATCCGCACAAACTGCATATTATTAGTTATATCCTGCATTTTACCCTTTCCGTTTCCGCATATATCTGTTCAAAAAGCAGATTCATGTCCGTCGATGCCTTCAGTCTCTAGAATACCGCGTCCGGATCCTTTATGACTGTAGACGACTACCTATATCTGATAGATTTATCAGGAGAGCATTTTTCAAGAACTATCTGATTTGCACCGGTCTTCCACGCTAAAAACAGCCTGACGGCTTCAGCAAGCGTTTTCATGTCTACAGAAATGCCGTCTGACATATTGACCGCGTAAAATCCGGTATTTCCTATAAGATCGACGGTTTTTTTAGAAATATAGCTAAGTTCCGTCAATGTCCGTGTCGTATCATCTGAATACCGTATTTTCTTCTCAGCCAATCCCGATTTAAGCATGGAATACATTACGCCGCGCCGTTGTCCTGACCCGTATACGTTGAACGGCCGTATTATGTTTATGGCAGAAAAATCCCCTACGTTAAAGAAACGCATTCTGTCACGAAGATTGTGTTCAGCATACAGCTTGCCCGCGGCGTATACCGACCGCGGGTTGCCGTAATCTATACTGGCTCCAGGAACAACGTTGTCATCTATATACGCATCAGGCGAAGGCATACTCCAATATACTTCTGATGTAGAATAATAGAATAATGTCATACCTTTGATTCCAGACCGCAGTAAAGACGACATCACGTTATTATATATATTTCGGTTAACCCTGCCCGCTTCTGCCGCCATGTCTGACTGAAACAAATCGACGCCGATTTGCGACGCAAGCAAGAAAAAACAATTGAAACCACGCGCAATACCGGCCAACCGCGATATATTGGAAACATCAGACAAATCCATATCGGATTTGTCTAAAATCTTAAACTCGTAGCCGCGCTTCGCCAACTCGCGAGACAAACCTGTACCAAGAAATCCGGCGCCACCTAATAGCAACGCGTTAATCCCCGGATTTCCCATACAGCTTATTGTAGAGCTTTCCAGTATATTTTCCAATATATCCATTTACATTCTTTAAAAATATACCGGCGCAGGGTTTTATGCATTTAAGAAGAATATGACCTGGCGTTTTTTCTACTCCGTCGCATACGTACAGGTATCTGCATTTCAGGCATTGCGGAGATTTTTCGTACGATTCCTGCCTATATCTGTCCGCTTCCGAAAAAGAAGTGGATCCGTATGGTCCCAATTTTTTTAACGCATCGGCATCGTTCAGCAGATCCAATATGCGTAATCCGGTAAGCTCTACGTTCCAGTCGAACCAGTCGAATATATGCTGAAACGTCCCGACTATGTGCCTTTCTCTGCCGGGCATAGAGCAGAACGGCGCATATCTTACGATCTTAAGCGTATCAGGAAGTTTTTCGTCGAGCCTGTCGAGCTGCCTGGACATCGCTGCGCCGGCTGTCCGATAATCGATCTGCGTATATTGGGCTTTGGCGCCGTCAAACGTATTTACGGGCAGAAAATTGACTATGCGCGGACAAAAGCCGACGATATCGTCTACGGCGGAATCCAATGCCTGTACGTTGAATTTTCCGACTACGACATTGACGCGGAGCAGTTTGCCCGAAATCGCCGCGCGAGCGGCCGTCTTGGCCGCCTTTTCGTATGTACATCCGCGCGGAAAATACGACATATCGGCGCCGGATGTATTTCTGCCGAGGTGGTAGCTCAGCAGGACTTCATCTATGACGTCCCATACGTCAGACGCGAAAAGGCCACCGTTGGTTATGACGGCTATCTTGCTGGAAGAAGATTTCTGTTTTATATATTCGCAGTATTCTCGCAGATTCCGGCATTCCGAAGGTTCTCCGCCGGTGATTTCGAAATCGCGTATGCCGTAAGACAGCAGCAGGTCTATCTGCCGCTTTACGTATTCCGGCTCGAACATCTTTTCGCCGCATCTGTCCCTGTAATAGCAGAATCCGCACCCCTGTCCGCACCCGAAACCGACATATACCTAGCTACGGCGCGGTCTCTCCCCCGGCGAATTGCGTTCAAGTATTTTACGAGCGGGAACATTCATTGACGATATCCTCTACCGGAATCCTGTATGCGCCAGGCCTGGCGTATATCCTGCCGAAACCAAATTTACGTACGGCATAGTCGTATCCGTCTTCGCTAAAAGCGTACGGATAGACGAAAATATCGGACATAAACCCATATGACCTAAACGCGGCATATCCGTCTTTAAGATCTCTGGCGAACGCCGACATCCGTTCTGTCCGACGAACTATATTTTCCAGCCTAAGATGCATGCATCCGTGCAAAGCTATAGATACGTTTTCGAATCTGGCCAGCTCATGCACTTCGTCTATGGACATAAAAGCCCTTATTTCGTCAGGATAGGGATCGCCGATTTTTTGCATTGTCTTATTGATGGCGAAATGCACCGCCGCCGACTCGATATTCTATATAGGCGGCAATCCGCCAGGCCTGACGAGTCCAGCCGATAAACCTAATATTATGTCTATGCCGTTCATGTCGCCGATATTGGACAACAAAAAACTATACTAAGACCATAAGCAGTCGTCAAAAAACACCGTATCGCCTTTTTCGAAAAGACCAGGTTTCAGCCTTTCGGAAAGGCAATGATGAACCACTATGGATCGTTTTTTCATTCGCCTGAAGCGAACATCTTTTTTACAAGCCCTTCGAACTCGGCACGAATAGGTTCAAGTTCGCCGATCGAAGACGCCGAATATGCAGCTTGAACCAAATCCCTGAGCTTTTTGTCGAACATATATATGCATTTGATCTTGTCGTACTGAACAAGATACTGCTCTAACGCTTCAAGCTTGCTCTAGGCGAACGCATACTGTCTTTTACGGTCCAGATAAGCCTGTTCTTCCGAATACGACGCGCCTTCAGGCAAAGTATCCGGCGGCTGTATCTGCTAAGCTTTATCTATTACTTCGAAATACTTTTCTTCCCGGTTTTCGTCCGTGATGAAAACGCCGTAATCGGCCAGCCGGCTGAACGCCGAAATAAAACCGAACATATCTATGACAGATACGCCTATGGCGTTATGGCCTATCGCGGAATTCATTTCATTTACCAATATGCGTTTAGCTATCGACAGATCGTCGCCGGGATCCGTTATTACGATATCCTGCGGACGCACTTCCGGCCCGTCTATCTTCGCCGGAATACTGACTATTTTTCCAGCCTTAAGTGCATTACGCGCCAGATTAGACGCCATCAAGCTGGATTTCACGGCTTTATAGCGCGAATCTACGGCCAATGCATTGCTATATGAAACGCTTATTACGTTATAACGGTCGTCTGAACCGGACTATTCGACGAGAAGCACTTCTGTATTAAGAAAATCAAGATTCATATAGATATTTTACGGTTAAAACGAAAAAACGCCCGACGGGATTAATACCATCCTCTGCTATCCTGAGTTCCGTACTGCGAACACCATACGCGCGTCACATATGAAGACAGGCCATGGCTCGTGCAGTCAGAATAGCATATACAGTCCATATACAGCGAAGATATATTCCGTTCCAGATGTTTGAGATCTTCGGCATAGGTCACCGCGCCGCGGCTCGCCAGACGGGAAAGCGGAGCGTCGTGCCCGTCTATGCCGTAATCGTTTCTGTCTTTAACAGCCTTGTTTAACGCGCTTATCGCGGCATTAATGGTATTTTCGGTACCGTGCTCTATTATATCGCCCTATTCGACATCTACATAGCCCGGCTGCGTCAGGGATCTGTACCAGATATGCCTCTTCCTGGCTTCTAGCTCAGTATTGAAATTTCCGTTTATGGTATTCGGCTGCTCATGCTATATCTGATCTCCCGGACCGTAAGATTCAAACGGCAAAGATCTGGACATATTTTTATTTCTATGCCCCGAACATACCGCGATCACCTAAGAACCGGCGTCATATTGCGAACAAACGTAATCGCTTTCGTTAGAAGCGCATTTATCTTCTTTGTGTATAAACAGCGATTCCGTTTTTTTTCTATAGCTAGCCATAATTTTATTTACCTTTCGTCAACGCATATATCAATGCGCGTCTATACCAGGCAAAAACGCGGTATATTTCGCATAAATGCGCATTTCCGCATCCCATATTCCACGCGTTACACAGATCGCCAGCCGGCATTCCAGCCATATTGCAATATACGCAATATGACGCGTCGCATGACATGCATTTATCAGGAACCTGTTTCTGTTTTTCACGTATAAACGCAAGATGGCCGTCCGAATATGTTCCCGTCCTGAATCTGGCGTCGCCACAATACGGACAGCCGTGGCATACGTACTGCAGCCCGTCCGTATGCAGAAATACGCGGTTGTCGAGTCTGCATCTTCTCGGAAAATCGTCATCGAACCATGACATGAGAAACCTTCCGTTCTCCCTGTAGAACCTATATTCTCTAATGCACAGTTTTTCGACGGTATCTTTCCATGCAGCCTAAGAAACCGCGGACGTAACCATACTGTCAAGCGTGGGCGAATATTTGACCCATTTCATTTTTTCGTAAAGCCGGCTGTACGAATCCCATAGTTCAGGCATAAGACATATGTCGTCATAGCATACGGTAGCCTTGAACGAAACGGCCGTTCCGGCTTCGATAAACGCATATAGCTGTTTCTCTATCTCGTCGAACGAATAATGCCGACGCTATTCGTTACATGGCGAACCGTCATACGATATCTGCACGGAAAACCTATCGGCTATGCGTCTGAAATTCTCGTCGTCCAGAAACCGCCTTGTCTCGAAATCCAACGTGGCGTTCGTATATACGTGATATCTTACAAATCCGTACCCAGACGTAAGTCTGATCAGATCAAGCATCCTATCATATCTCAGAAAAGGTTCCCCACCCCAGAACGAAATCGTTATTCCGTCGCATCCCGGTCTTTTTCCGTCTGCGACGGCGGCGCATTCCTGAAGTATCAAAGGTTTCCATTGATCGAAAATTTCCGGCTAAAGCCGACTGTTTTTTTCGAAACAATAGCTGCACCGCTTGTTGCATCTGTCGGAAACAGTCACTTCTATCTGAAAATCAGCCATACCACTCCGATATCCTGCGCGAAACCCGTTCCATTTCCGCGATCTAGGCCTTATCGTCATCCGTCTTAGACAAGGCGGATACTACATTTTCAAGCGCGCGGCTTATGTCCGGATATGATCTACGCAGCTGAAAAGACGCTTCGTTTAAATGCAGAACGGCGGCTATGACATCAGAATCCATATTTATAATTCCTATGCCGAAAAAAGCGACTTTCTTTAAAGCGCCCAGATCGACATAAAATATTTTACGATTTTTTAAAACGTAAAACCCGAAAAACGGGCCGTTTGGCCGGCGTGGATCATAACGCCATCTTTACGGCGCATTCTACCGCGCCGGCATGTTCTGTAGGCATATCGCCTAAAGCTACGGCTACGGCGTCTGCGCCGGATATGGCTGTTTTCGCGAAACCCGGATGCTGGGGATCGGCCATCAGCCTGTCGAATTTCCTTACAGGACCGATTACCTTTACCGGAGTACGCCCGACCAAGGCGATTCCTTTGTAAATGCCGTCCGCCTGCCCGCCGTTAAGTATCAGTCCAGGCTTATCGGTGATGACCGCGTTGGCGGTTTCATCGGCGACGGTTATCTCGAATTCTCCTCCGAACTTTACGAGCGTTCCGGGCTCGTAATCCGCGTCAGATCTGTATAATTCCGCAAGGTCGGCCCACTGCGCGCATAGCGAACATCCCTGTATTACATTAGAGAACGTAGCGGTACCGGTAAAGACGGCGTCGCCGGCGGCGGTGAGGTTATTGCATGAAATGTCTTCCGCGTACAGAGGAACATTGACGTTTACGCTATCATTGTCCCAATCTATGATGACGGTATCAGACTGACTGCCGTAACCCATTATCTTGGCGTCGTCTATATGCGCCGTCAGGTGTTCGGTACTGAGCTGCATGTTTATGGAACTGAAACTTATGTCCCCGGCGTTAATTATTACCTAATATCTCTGCCAGTCTTCCGGTTCCATATTAACGTTGACGGACACATTTCCGGAAATATTCAGCTGCCCCATGACGCCGGCGCCGTCATAGAAGATCTTATATCCGTAGAAATCGAAATCTTCCTGCGCGATGTTCTGCAGCATGAAAGCCGACAGATTTTTAAACTTGACGTGCTTCGATTTATATGTATTATATTGGCCTGCGGCCTCCATATATGAAATCTCGAACAGAGACTCCGCCAGGTTCTGCATAAGATCCGGCCTCTGCAATATTTCGTCCACATTGATCGCCGGAAGATCCGCTATTGTACGTAATGCCATTTTATTCTCCTTAAATTAATTACTGATTCTGCTGTTCGAAACTCACAACAACGCGGGTACGTCCCTGTTCGTCCGGAATAGGCTGATATCCGCCTACACCGAACCTGTTCTTTCCGGAAGGCGGATTGACCGTGAGCGTCATGTCCGTTTCGCTGAACTGATACGTCATCCATACCGCATATATGGATATTTCCCGGCCGGAGCCTATAGGACCGGACATATGCTCGGATATTTCGCCGAACGTTATCTCCTGTGTGTCCAGATAAAATCCGTTAAGCGTAGACGTATCGGGATTATCGCCCGGAGACTGCGTGAAAGTCCAGCCCATGAATATCTTTTCGTCTCCGGGCCATACGTATCTGTTGCGGGCGAGCTTGTATTTTCCTCCGTCTGCCCGTATCTTCTGCTTCACGACGAGATTCTGGTCCATGGTATATCCTGGCCTGAATACGAGCGTGCAGTAGTCCGCGCCGTACTTGTTTAAGGAATCCATAAACTGCAGCCTGATAGACTGCTCGTCCGTTCCGAAACACGCGAAATCGAAACCGTATCTGCTTTCGTCCTGCTTTTGTTCGACAAGTACGGTCGGCGCGATATACGAATTGAAATACTGCGCCGCCTGGTAATCCGTATCGGAACCGTTATTCTGTACGGTTTCCTTATATATGCCGAGCGGAAGCGAATTCCCGCACGCCTGCACGTCGACAAGCGCGTCTATGCTGAACGCGGACTTATCCAAAGAAAGGCTTAGACGTGTATAGCTGTTATTGGGATCATGCGAGAATACCTGTTTATCCCTTCCGAACTTAGATACGTTGATGGCCGTAAGCTGATCGCTTTCGCCTATGCCGTACATCGGCGTAGACGGAACATGGTTGATGTAATACGTATTGGTGGTTGGGATATGTATATAAATCTCCGTAAATCCGGACATCCAGCGCCTCATCAAATACGTAAATTTGACGTTAGGCGAACTGACGAACAT
>Ga0310694_10003528_pt1 | contig 15343 bp, 14 predicted proteins | sample 174DNAGHGhighgp2_FD_203884 | JGI IMG/M metagenome (GOLD analysis project Ga0310694, IMG submission 203884) | Sheep rumen microbial communities from Palmerston North, Manawatu-Wanganui, New Zealand - 1742 DNA GHGhigh gp2 (v2) (version 2) | ecosystem: Host-associated > Mammals > Digestive system... | reverse complement strand
TGCACCTCCAATTGCTTATGCCGCATCGTCAGGTTCGCCCCTACGATATGTTGCCATGTGCTGTCATTCGCGCGCTTGAGGCTGTATAACGCACTGATATCCAACCGAGTATGCTTATTCCATGCGCGCCGAAACGTAGCGCCAACGCCATGCAGACCCGCCCCATCGGCCGACGAGTAATAACGCAGTCCCTCACGCGGTTGACCCGCCGACTGCACGTACATCGACTTACCCGTATGAAAAACCGGCGCCAGTACCAATCCTTGACCGAAAGAAGCCTGGAAATTACCGGCTACCAACCGATGCAGTTTACCAAAATCCGTTAACTGCAGATACATCCCGTATTGTAGGTCCTTTGCCATCCCGCCCGCAGGTCTTCTCAACTGCCCACCGAACACCACACGACGCTGATAATCAAACCGATAGCGCGTTTGTACATACATGGGATCCGTACCCTCAAAATGCTCGATATTGCGCGCGTCCACCCGCGTAATGATCTCATGTTTGGCGCGCGCAAACACCTCCCGTGCATATACCTTATTATTATCTTGCGCGCTCGCGCCTACGCGTACGAAAGGCAACAGGTTCCGGATCTCATAGTCCTCCAGACTCTGGATCATCTTCAGTTCATACAAACTCTCAAACGGATGTTTATCGGCGTACAAAAGGATATCGTCTATCTGGCGCGGGGAAAGAAAATAAACCTGCTCCAACTCCTCGTCACTCGTGTTATTCAGGTTGATCGGGTTCTCATGCAGCGCGTATAAATCCGTCTGAATCTGCTCAAAATCCGCTTCCCCGAATTCCGAAACGGCATTGTAGATATCCAATATGACTTCGTCTAAGTTGAAAGTTGAAAGATGAAAGTTGAAAGATTCTTCCGCCGCCAAAAACGGTGCAAGGAAGATGAACCATATGTACAGAATAGATCTTTTCTTAACCATAAAGGTACGATTAACTTCATTTTTCACGACGCAAAAGTACAAAAATTCTTGCATATATGCAAAATTTTTACTAACTTTGCAGCGTTTTATGGATAAAAAGCGGCTGTACCATATTATCGAATGGCTCGTTGCTCTTGCGGCATGCGCCTATCTGATTTATCGATTGGTCATCTTTGATGACTATGCGTCCCTCTGGACCTCACTCGCAGGGATGTCATGGTCGCAACTAGCCGCCCTTATCCTCTGCGTCGCCCTGATGCCGGTGAATATGAGCCTCGAAGCCTGGCGCTGGCGCACACTCCTTCCGATGTCTTGGCGCGAAGCGCACCGACAGGTCTATTATTCCAAACTTGCCGGCCTGATCACGCCTTGGCGACTCGGTGAGTACCCGGCACGGGCATTGTTGCGAAACGAATGGGCGCAGACGCTGTCTATGGGAGCAGTCGGTTCGGCGACGATGACGTTTGCAATAGTAGCTGCCGGTATGATTTCCCTAGGCCTCCTAGGTATCCTAGGTTCCCTGGATCCCCTGGTTAACGGCTCCTATCTCTTCCTCGTCCTCGCCGTCCTTCTCCTCCTGCTCCTCGCGCTCTTCTTTGCACCGCGACTCTTACATCGCTGGGCAAAGGTGTCCCACCGCCTCATTATCATCTCTACCCTGCAAAGCCTCGTTCGCCTTGCCTGCTGGTGCGTCCAACTTTACTTAGTCCTTTTTGCCCTCGGCGCAATCTCCAATCTTCAATCTGCAATCTTCAATTTACCCATCTACTATCTCCTCGTCACCATCACGCCGAACGTCCCCATTGCCGAAGTAGGCGTACGCGGCGCATGGGCCATTCTCGTCTTTGGATCGATGAACGCCGCCCTCGCAGGAGTACTACTTTGGGTAATAAATACCCTCTTACCCTGCCTTATTTGGCCTTTTTTGAGAAAAAAATAACAAAATGTTTGCGTAATTGCAAAATTTTTTGTAATTTTGCGCAACATTTCGAGATCTCGACATCTCGACATCTCGAGATAACGAAAAACTTACTAAAACACAATATCATGAACATCAATTTTCAAATTCACTATCGTGCCGAGTATGGGCAATCTCTATGCGTGATCGAGACGCAAGAGTCGATTCTGGGTTGGACCGAGAAAACGCCGCTTGTTATGAACTGCCAGGGAACGGATTTCTGGCAGGCAGACGTGCCTATCAGCGATTTTCCTACCTCTGTGCAGTATAAATATGCGATCCGCGTAGGCGAAGGCCAGTATATCTACGAAGCCGGTGAACCGCGTCATCTGGTGCTCAAAGCAGCCGACAAACGCATCGTTGTACGCGATGCTTGGCAGGCCAGCACGTACGAAGACAGTTTCTATACCACGGTCTTCCTCAAATCGCTCTTTGCGCGCCATAAACCCGCGAAAGCGAAAGCGCCCAAGGGTAATATCCGTTTCTCGATCGACCTGCCGCAGATCCTGCCTACCCAAGGCGTAGCCATCATCGGCAACTGCGACGCACTCGGTAACTGGGATGCAGCGAAGCGTCTTGTCATGTCCGACGCCGAGTTCCCGCTCTGGCGCGCGGATATTGAGGTGAAAGGACAAGATGTTGTCGAATATAAATACCTCGTATATGACCTCAAAACGGGCGCCGTAGTAGATACCGAATGGGGTGAGAACCGCCAGATCTGGGGTGTGGACAAATCGCAAGTTATCTATCAGAACGACCGCGCTTTCCGTCGTACCCAACCGCGCTGGAAAGGAGCGGGTGTAGCGGTTCCTGTCTTCTCGCTTCGTAGCGCCGAAGGATTCGGTATCGGTGAGTTCCAGGACCTCAAGAAAATGGCAGATTGGGCAGCATCGACCGGACAGAAGATGATCCAGACCCTGCCGATCAATGATACTACCCTGCGTCATAACAATCTCGATAGTTATCCCTACAACGCCGTTTCCGTCTTTGCCCTCCATCCGATATATATCAATATCGAATCGATGGGTAAACTGACCCCGGCGCAGCAGAAGAAATACAATGCGCAGAAGGCGGAACTGAACGCCCTCACGTTCGCAGATTATCAGAACGTCTATGACAAGAAGATGGTGTTCTTCAAAGCGCTCTATAAGCAAGACAAAGATGCCCTCTTCGAAAGCGCAGAGTACAAAGCGTTTATCAAGAAAAACGATGCTTGGCTCGAACCCTATGCGGCTTTCCTCGCCAAACGCGACAAACAACCCAAAGACTTCTATAAATACCTGCAGTTCCATGCCGATAAGCAGTTGGCTGACGCAGTAGCTTATGCCCACTCGATCGGCGTAGCGATGAAGGGCGATATACCTATCGGTATCAGTCCCGACTCCGTAGATGCAGCTGTGTATCCGTCCCTCTTCAACCTCGATGCATCAGCCGGTGCACCGCCCGATGATTTCTCCATCAGCGGACAGAACTGGGGCTTCCCGACTTACAACTGGGATGAGATGGCCAAGGACGGCTTCGGATGGTGGAAAGCACGCTTCCGGAAGATGCAGGATTATTTCGATGCGTACCGTGTGGATCATATCCTCGGTTTCTTCCGTATCTGGCAAATGCGCAAGCAGGACGTTTGGGGACTCTGCGGACATTTCGTTCCGGCCCTGCCGTATAGCTACGATGACCTCTGCGCACAAGGCGTTTGCCTCGATTGGGACCGCATGACCAAGCCTTATATCCGCTCGAATTTCCTCGGCGACGTACTGGGCTTCGATACCGAATGGGCGAAACAAAACGCCCTCCAGACGCGCGATAACTACGTATACTGGTTCCGCCCGGAGTTTGATACCCAACTCAAAGTGCAGGAATGGGCCGATCGTCTGCTGGGCGACGAACGCCAACTCAAGGCGTCCGGTCTCTCCGAAGCAGCCGTACATAATATCTGCAACGGACTGATCTACCTGCATTGCGAAGTGCTCTTCGTCGAAGACCAGAAGCGTCCGGGATGGCTCCATCCGCGTATCTCGATCTATCAGAGCCATTCGTTCAACGAGCTCTACTCCGACCAGAAAGAGGTACTCATGCGTATCTACAACGAGTATTTCTTCCGTCGTCATACCCAGTTCTGGCGTGACTCGGCAATGCGCAAACTACCTACCCTCATCGGCGCTACCCACATGCTCTGCTGCGGTGAGGACCTCGGAATGGTACCGGCTTGCGTACCCGACGTGATGCATGAACTGCAGATTCTCAGTCTCGAGATCCAACGCATGCCGAAAGATCCTACGGTGAAATTCGCCCACCCGGCAAACGCTCCGTACCAATCGGTTTGCACCACCGGTACGCACGATATGAATCCGCTTCGCGCTTGGTGGGAAGAGGATCGCGCCGTTACCCAGCGCTTCTATAACGAACAGATGGGTTGGTGGGGTGACGCTCCGCAAGAGATGACACCGGAGATCGCCGAGTTCATCATCAATCAGCATATGTACAGCCCTGCTATGTGGACCATCCTTCCGCTGCAAGACTGGCTCGCAATTGACGGTGACGTGCGAATCAAAGACCAGTTCGCCGATCGTATCAACGTACCGGCTAACCCGCGCCATTTCTGGAACTACAGAATGCACCTGTCGCTCGAAGAACTGATGAAATGTGATAAGTTGAACGCGAAAATCAAGAAACTGACAAGCGTTCGCTAACCGCTTCCATTAACCAAAGCGGCGTGCTTGTCGCACCACAGATCCCGACCTTCGCGTCGGGATTTGTTATTTGTATACCCGCTACTTCGTCGGGGGATGAGACGAAGTACGTATTTTCGTTCGCTTCCTTGCAATGATTGAACAGCACTTTGGCGTTACTGCTCTTCGTCCCGCCTACAAACAGCACGATATCATTCGCCTTCGCGAATGCCTGCAACTCCTTCACGCGGTTCGCTACGTTCCGGCAGATGGTATCGTGATATTCGAAAGGCGCGGGATGGTCTTCCCGTGATCTCGTGATCTCGTGATCCCGTGATGACGACCGGCGCGCCTCGATCGAAGCAACAAGTTCCTGAAAGCCCTCGACGGACTTGGTGGTCTGCGAGAAAAGGTATATCGGTCGATTGAAATCGATCTTATCCAACTGCTCCGTATTCTCAATCACGACCGCCGTGTTATTCGTCTGACCCTGCAGTCCGATCACCTCCGCATGACCCGGTTTACCGTAGATCACGATCTGCGGCGGAACGGCCTCGTCATTCTTATGCAACTCGTAGCACGCCCGGATTCGGTCCTGCAGTTTTTTCACTACCGGACAGGTCGCATCGATCACCTCTATCCCCCGTTGCTGCGCAATCCAATAGGTACTCGGCGGTTCCCCGTGTGCCCGCAGTAACACCCGCGAATGACTCGGCAAGGTCCGCAAGTCATCATAATCGATCGTAGCCAACCCCATCTGCTCCAACCGCGCTACCTCCTGACCGTTATGCACGATATCACCCAGACAACAAAGAGCGCCGTTTTGCAACTCGCTCTCTGCCGCTTTGATGGCGCGCGTCACGCCAAAGCAAAAACCACTATTGGAATCGATCGAAATAGTCATAAATGACTTGCATCTGTTCTTCGCGCGTCATGTGGCTGTTATCTACCACTACTGCATCTTCGGCTTGCCGTAACGGACTCTCCGCACGGTGCGTATCGCGATAATCGCGTTCGTTAACGTCCGCCAGTACCGCCGCATAATCCGGTTTCTCGCCTTTCTCAACCAACTCGTCGTACCGCCTTTGTGCCCTTACCTCCGGACTCGCCGTCAGGAAGAGTTTTAACTCCGCATTCGGAAAAACGACCGTACCGATGTCGCGCCCGTCCATCACGATACCCTTTGCCTTACCCATCTGTTGCTGCTGGGCTACCAGAAACGCACGCACCTCTTTGATCTGCGATATCTCACTCGCGCGGTTGCCCACCTCCAGCGTACGGATCTGACCCTCTACGTCTTCGCCGTTCAGCGTTGCATGCTGCGCACCGTCTGCCAACGTAAACCCTACTTGCACCTTCGGCAGCGCAGCGATGATGTCGGCTTCGTCATGGATCTGATGGCGCAACATATACAGCGCGATCGTGCGATACATAGCGCCGGTATCCACATATGTATACCCGGCGTGTTTCGCCAGCGCTTTGGCAATCGTCGACTTACCGCAACTGCTGTACCCGTCTATAGCAACAATTATCTTTCTCATCTTAGCATTGAATTGATATCCAAAGTCAGCCCTAACTGGTAGGAGAAATTCGACTTCGTCATCTGGGAAATAGCAAAACCGATTCGGGCCTGCTTGATCTTCACGCCTGCACCTAACGCAAAACCCGCTAACGACTTCTGGTCGGTCAGGTTCATTTCTGCCCTCCTACGATGGTTATAACTGAGCGCGATATAGAATTTCTCGCTCTTCGGCACGATCTCAAAGGCGAAAATAGTATGGCGGAACAGCATGTCGTACCATGCGATGTTATGCGCGATATACTCACCCGTCGTAGGACTCTTCTCGCGACTCATCCATTCGTAGTTCAAGTACCAGGTCTGTAAGTTATGCAACTGTATATGGAATCGCAGCGGAGCATGCTTCACGCGATAGGTGAAACCCAATTGCAGGTTCAGCGGCAGCATCTCCAGCGATGTTCCGTCTTCGGCGGAATAGAAGCCCTTCAACTGCCATCCGATATTGGCCAACACCAGACCCATCTGGAAGGTTGAGTCCTTCGTCTGGAAATGGGCACCCACGTCCGCTCCGATCGCAAAACTCGTATAACTCTCATAGATACTGTATACCGGTTTGAGCGTCACGCCCACTTTGAACATCTGTCCTAATTGGCGCGCGTACATGACGTCAATCAAGATATCTCGTGCACCGAACGTACCCCCCGTCAACCTACCCTCCGAATCCGCGTACTGCATCCGACCGTAATCCAGATAATGGATACCTACCGCGAAATAATTCGGCTTATCCGGTTCTCCGTCACCCTCGTACGGTTTCTCCAGTTTCGACCGACCGAAATTATGTCCGTACAGCGCTGACCCGAACATCGTTCCGGGCAGGTAGTACGAATAATTCATCTGCAGCGTCATATGCGATTTCTCATGCAGCAGCGCCGGGTTACACATACCTAACGATATATCCCCGTCGCTCAGGCTCACACTACTGCCGCCTAAGGCGTTGATACGCGAAGAGACCGGTAAACTCATAAAAGAGAATACCGATCGTCCTGCGTTCGACACTTGCGCTACGGCGCTCAGTGTCGATAGCAATAGTGCTATGAGAAAACCGCTTTTACGCATTAGCGAACGCGCTCACAGTAGCTGCCGTCGCGGGTATCGATACGAATGATCTCACCCTCGTTGATGAACAGCGGAACGCGCACCTCTGCACCCGTCTCAACCGTTGCAGGCTTCAGCGTGTTAGTAGCTGTATCGCCCTTCAGACCCGGCTCCGTGTACGTAACGGCCAACTCTACCTTCGTCGGCAATTCAGCGAACAGTACCGTGTCCGTCGATGCATCCGATACAACCTCTACGTTCATGCCCTCTTTCAGGAAATCAACACCCGTGATCAGGTCGTGAGCGATAGGCACTTGCTCAAACGTCTCGTTGTTCATGAAGATATAATCTTCACCCTCTTTGTAGAGGAACTGGTACGGACGGCGCTCTACGCGTACATCCTCCAATTTCTCACCGATGTTGAAACGACGCTCCAATACGCGACCGTCTACCACATCTTTAAACTTAACACGCATAATCGTGTTACCCTTACCCGGCTTTACGTGCAAAAACTCAATTACGAAATACAAACGGCCGTCCATACGGATACATACGCCGTTCTTAATGTCTTGACTGTTAATCATAAAAAATCTATAAATTGTGTTATTTTTCTAAAATCCGCTGCAAAATTAGTAAAAAATTTGCATATATGCAAGAATTTTTGTAATTTTGTGCGCTAATTCGAAAAAATGCTATGAATACATTGCAAGATTTTATGGGGACGGTTGATTTCTGGCAAGTGCTGTCGTCGTTTATTTTTCTGATCGCCATCATCGATCCGATCGGTAATATACCCGTTACGATCCAGCTGCAGGCGAGGGGAATCAAGATCAGCGCCTGGCGCGTTTGTCTGGCGAGTTGGATCATCTTGATGTCTTTCCTTTTTGCCGGCGAATGGATCCTCAAGCTCTTCGGCGTGCAGATCGAATATTTCGCAATCGCCGGAGGTTTCGTTATCTTCCTCATGGCGCTTGAGATGATCCTCGATATCACGATCTTCAAGGCCGACGTCGACGGCTCGGGATCCATCGTACCGCTCGCTTTCCCGATGTACGCCGGCCCGGGTGCCTTCACCGCCCTGCTCGCGATCACGGCCGAGTATAGTATCGCCAGCCTTTGCGTCTCCCTCTTCTGCTGCATCGCTGTCCTGTATGTAGTGCTTATCGGAACGGATTGGTTGTCCCAGTATATCGGTCGCACCACGCTCTATATCATCCGAAAATTCTTCGGAATCATCGTGCTGGCGATCGCTTGTAAACTGATGTTCGGTAATCTTGCTGCAATTTTTTGAAATCTAAAATCTAAAATCTAAAATAATGAAACCCTTTTCTGAAATGACTATCGCGTTGGCAAGTGACCACGCAGGTTTTAATTTGAAGCAGAAAGTGCAGTTGTTCCTCGAGGATAACGGCGCGAAAGTGAAAGATTTCGGTTGTTATAACACCGAGAGTTGTGATTATCCCGATTTCGCCCATCCGCTCGCAGAAGCTGTGGAGAAAGGTGAGTTCGAGTTCGGTATCGTCATCTGCTCCACCGGAAACGGTATCACCATGACCGCCAATAAGCACCAAGGTATCCGCGCGGCCCTCTGCTGGGAACCCAAATTGGCAGAACTGGCACGTGCGCACAACAATGCCAACGTGCTCGGTTTACCGGCCGCTTTCGTTTCGGCTGTACAAGCATTGGATATCGTTCGGACGTTCTTCCAGACCGATTTCGAAGGCGAACGCCATGAGCGCCGTATTAACAAGATCCCGTGTAAGTAACGCCCTGCGGTGTTATGCGAGTTACGCACTGAGTCGGTTGGGCTTGGTGCGTATTTCGCATGCACCCCTCTTCGTCTCCGTCGAACCCGCTTCCATCTGTCAATTGAAGTGCCCTGCGTGTCCGGTGGGAATGCGACATCTCGACATCTCGACATCTCGACATCCCGAACGCTTCATGTCCCTTGACGTCTGGCATCGGACTTTGTCCGAGATCCGCAAAACGGCTTTCGTCGTTCAGTTCTATTTCCAAGGCGAACCCCTTCTCAACAAAGATCTGCCGCTCATGATTCGCGAGGCACACGAAGCCGGTCTATACACCATCGTTTCCACGAACGCACAAGCGCTCACCGAGACCCTCGCCGCCCAACTTGTCGATGCCCACCTCGACCGCATCATCATCTCCATGGACGGCCTCACCGACCTCACCTACAATGCCTACCGCATCGGCGGTTCACTCGAAAAAACCAAAGCCGCCATCCGCTATCTTCGCAAAGCGAAGAACCGCACACCTGTCATTGAATTGCAATGCCTTCGCTTAAAGAGCAACGAACACGAATGGAACACATTCAAGCGCGTCTATAAATCCCTCGGAGCCGATAAACTGACTTTCAAAACCGCCCAACTGTACGACTACACCAACGGTCATCCCCTCATGCCTTCCAACCCGCGGTACAGCCGGTATATCAAGGGTCCCGACGGTCGCTACCATCGTCGGCCGCTTCGCAAATCCTGTTTTCGCGTATGGAGTGGAGTAGTGGTGACTACGAACGGCGATGTACTCCCCTGCTGTTACGACAAAGCGCATGATTATGCCTACGGCAATATCATGACCTCGCCCCTCCACGACCTTTTCTGCAGCGAGCAAGCCAACGCCTTCCGCCGTGCTGCTTTCCGTCAAACGCCTCAAATATGTCAAGAATGCTGGAAATAAAAACCTTTGTCTTCGGACCCTTCTATACCAACACCTTCGTCGTTTCCGATGAGCACCACATCCTGCTCATCGATCCCGCCTGCTATACCCAATACGAGCAACACCAGTTATATACCTATATTTCCAATCTCCAATTTTCAATCTCCAATCCTCAATTGTCCATCGTGGCAACACATGGACACCTCGACCACCTCTGGGGAGCCAAATGGGCTACCGAGCAATACCACACACCCGTCCTCATGCACGAAGCAGACATCCCCTTGGCGCAGGACATGCAATCCCAATACGACCTCTTCGGCATCTCCGGTCACCCCGAAGCTTTTGATATAGAAGATATTAAATCTAAAATCTTAAATCTTAAATCTTCAATGAGCAATTTCGAATTGCTCGAGACACCCGGTCACACCCCCGGCTCCATCTGCCTCTATTGGCCTGAAGAAAAAACGCTCCTTGCCGGCGACACCCTCTTCCGCATGGGATACGGCCGCACCGACCTTCCCGGCGGAGACATGCGTCAACTGATCGCCTCCCTCGAGCGTCTCTTCACCCTACCCTTCGACGTCCGCGTTTACCCCGGGCATGGCGACCCTACCACCATAGGCGCAGAACGACGTTAAACCCTAAACTTTAAACTTTAAACTATAAAATCACTGATTTTTTTGCATATATGCAATTTTTGTAGTACCTTTGTAGCCGATTTCGAATCATATGAAAAACGACAATACACATAAAGCACCGCGTTCGCGGTCCAGTTTCTGGATTCTGCTGGTCGCGGCAATAGTGCTGGAAGGTACCGCTTTCGTGCAGTATTTCGCCAGCCATGAGGCCGTCAAACGCGAAGCCGTACAACGTGCCCGGAGTGAACTGCGTAAGGCGGAACTGGAGATCGAGACCCATACCATCGAGATGGAAGCGGCGGCGAAACTGCTGGCCAAACTGGCAGAGCAGTGTCTCAACCAACCCGACTCCATCTATAGCGCTACCGCCTTGGTAGTCAGTACGCTCAGTAGTAACACCAGCTTGGCGGTAGCTTTCGTCCCAAATTACTTCCCCAAGAAAGGCCATTACTACGAGATATGCAGTACGCGTTCGGACGACGGCATTTACACCCGCCAGATCGGTAGCGCCGAGCATGATTATACCGAAATGGAATGGTTCCAAAACGGCCTTGCTATCGATAGCTGTTGGTGGTGCGAACCATACTTGGACGACTCCGGATCGCAGACCTGGGTAGTCAGTTGTTCCTGTCCCGTGAAGGACGGCCAAGGCCAAGTGGTAGCGGTCGTTTGTGTGGACCTCTCCCTCGATTATCTCGAGCAACTGTCTGAGTATCTGCAGGTTTTTCCCAAGAGTTATTATACCATCAGTTCCGGTAACGGACAACTCATCGTGCCCGCACCGGACACCATCCCGGGACGCAAGTATTATAAGTTCACCGAAGATATCGATGCCACAGGATGGCGTCTGGAGATCATCATCCCGGACGACGTCCTCTATGCCGACCTCCGCCGTATCGGTTTGATCATCACGCTCATGATGCTGCTCGGTCTCATCGTCCTGGGCCTCATGCTCTACTTCGCCGCACGCACCAACAAGAAACTCATCCTCTCCACGGAGAAAAACGAACGCATGGAGAGCGAACTCTATATCGCCAGCGCCATCCAGATGGCTATGCTGCCGAAGATCTTCCCGCCTTTCGCTGACCGACCGGACCTCAATATCCACGGTCTTGTCGAACCCGCCAAAGAGGTAGGCGGTGACCTCTACGATTTCTACGTGCGGCATGATAAACTCTTCTTCTGCATCGGCGACGTCAGCGGAAAAGGCGTACCGGCGTCCCTCGTCATGGCCATGACCCGTTCGCTCTTCCGTACTATCTCGGCGCATGAGGAGAAAGCCGCAGCGATCGTGAAAATCATGAATAATGCCGTCACGGAGCAGAACACGGAGAATATGTTCCTTACCTTCTTCGTCGGCGTACTCGATTGCCAAACCGGCCTACTCGATTATTGCAACGCCGGGCATAACGCACCCGTCCTGATGGCCAACGGCGAGTACCGCATGCTCCCCGTCATCCCGAATATCCCATTAGGTATTGATGCCGATTATCCGTTCGCCGCGCAGACGACCCAGATGAAATACAGCGACCTCCTCTTCCTCTACACCGACGGTCTGACCGAAGCGGAGAACAGTGCGCATGAACTCTTCGGAAACGAGCGAATGCTCCAATCTTTCGATACGGTCACCAATACCTGTCCGCGCAAAGTAATCGAGCATATGCAAAGCGCTGTAAACACTTTCGTCGCAGGTGCACAGCAGTCCGACGACCTCACCATGCTCGCGATCCGCTATCAATATCCCGCGCTCATCATGCGCAATGATATCCAGCAGATCCCGACCCTCGCGGAGTGGATAGAAGGACTCGGCGTACCCGACGAACTGAATATGCCGATCAACCTCGCCATCGAAGAAGCCGTGACGAACGTCATGCTCTATGCCTATCCCGGCCGGCATGGATCGGTGCTCGTCGAATTCGTACCGCCGATGACCTTCACCATCACCGACAGCGGTATACCTTTCGATCCGACCCAGAAAGAAGAAGCGGATATATCCCTTTCGGCCGAAGAGCGCGAGATAGGCGGACTCGGAATCCATCTGGTGCGCCAGATCATGGACGAAGTGCTGTACGAACGCATAGACGACAAAAACGTATTGACATTAATTAAACATATATGAAAACTGAAATTGTAGCAAACGGCAGTCAAGTGATTGCGAATTTCTCAGGGCGTCTCGACACGGCCGCAGCAGTACAAACGGCAGAGGACGTGAAGCCTCTCATGGACCTCGAGAACAAAGAGATCATCCTCGATTGCAGCCAACTGGAGTATATCTCCTCGTCGGGCCTGCGTATCTTCCTCGGCATCCGCAAGGAAGCCGCCGCGCATGGCAGCAAAGTGATCGTGCGTAATATCAGCGCCGATATCCGCCAGGTCTTCATGATGACCGGTTTCATCAGCCTTTTTGAGATACAATAATGGAAGCGCTGGACTTACATTGCGAGCTCATCATGGACGAGTACCGCGAAGCATTACCTACTCTCGAGGCGATGCAGAAAGAGGTACTCGCGATGCTGCGCGAAGCGCTGGACCGTAACGGGCTGGTCGTCACCACGATCGAGTCGCGCATCAAGACACCGGAGAGTCTGGCGGGCAAACTGGCCCTCAAAGGAGCCAAGTACACCTCGCTCAGCGATATAACCGACGTCCTCGGCGCACGCATCGTCACGTACTACACGGACGATGTGGACCGTTTAGCCGCGATAGCCGAACAACTCTTCGAGATCGATTGGAGCAACTCCGTCGATAAGCGTCTGCTGCACCAACTCGATAGTTTCGGTTATAACTCGCTCCATTATATCTGCCGCCTGCCGAATTATCCCTATCGCTTCGAACTCCAGCTCCGCACGACCTTGCAGCATGCCTGGGCCGCGATTAATCATGATACGGGATATAAAACCGGCGTCGAGATCCCGCGCGAGTACCTGCGGCGTATGAACCGCCTGGCGGGGCTGCTCGAGATGGCCGATGATGAGTTCAGTCGTATCCGAACGGAGATAACGGATTATCGTCGCCGTGTGCAGCAACTCGTGCAGAACGGCAAACTGGACGATGTCCTCCTGGATGGCGATACCTTCCGCTCGTACATGCAGATCAAACCCCTCGATGCCCTCAACCGCCGCATAGCGGCGATCAATCAGGCCGAGATACTCGAGGCTCCCCTCATCCGCTATCTGCGCGTACTCAAAGATCTGGGTTGCAATACGCTCGGCGATGTGAGCCGACTCATCAAGCAATACGAAGATGATGCTTATCGTCTCGCCCGCCATCAACTCGGAAACACCGACCTCGATATCATCTCGTCCTCCATCGGACTGCAGAATATATGCATCGTCTGTATCCTCAGTAACGGCTGGGGAAAGAAAGGCTTGGTGCAACTCTTTGATGTCCTCAACGGGCATAACAGCCAGAACGAAGAGATCGCAGACATAACGTACGAACAAGCAAAAAGTTTACAATTATGATACAACCGGTCAAGATTGATTTGAATGACTATGTCCGCGTAGGCGAAGGAGCCAACGGCGCCAGTTATAACCATAAGACCAACCCCGATATCATGCTCAAGATGTACTTTCGCAATTTCGAGGCTGCGGAGAAAGAACTGGAGTTGGCACAAAAAGTATATGCGGCTGGTATCCCGACGCCGGAACCAGGTGATCTGGTGACGGATGGCGAACGGATGGGTATCCGTTTTCGTCGTCTGGTAGGCAAACGCTCTTATTCGCGCGCATGCGGCGATGAACCCGAACGGGCACCTGAGTACGGACGTGAGTTTGCGCAGCTGTGCAAACGCCTCCATGCGATCCATGTAGATACTACGCAGTTTGAGTCCGTCAAGGAGCGTCTCTACACCTTGCTGGAAGCCAATCCGGACTTCACGGACGAGCAGAAAAGCAAGATCCGCGCTTTCATTGCCGCGGCACCGGATGCAGACACCGCTATTCACGGTGACCTCCAGTTCGGCAATGCGATCTTCACGGAGAAAGATGGTGTCCGTACGCCCTATTTCATCGACCTCGGCGATTTCTGTTACGGTTATCCGATGTTCGACATCGGCATGGTGTACCTCTGTTGCTGCCTGAATGACGAGGCATGGACCATGGAGGTCAACCATATGTCCAATGCCACTGCCGCTCAGTTCTGGGAGGCTTTCCAAGAAGAGTATTTCGGTCCCGACCAAGATAAGGAAGAAGTCCTGCGCCAAGTCCGTATCTACGCCGGTCTCAAGACCCTTATCGTTGAGCGCGACACGCATTGTCCTATGCCGCAATTCCGCGCCATGCTGGAGGGAACAATCTATTAAACTGAATACTGACTACTGATCACTGAATACTGAATCCTGATGGCAAATAAATATCTTGATACCGAACTCTTGGACCGCGCGATCATCTTCGCCGTCAAGGCGCATCATAACACCGAGCGCCGCGGAAAAGGTTTTCCCTACATCGTTCATCCGATGGAGGCGGTAGAGATAGTAGCTACCATCACGCCCGACCAGGAACTCCTTGCAGCCGCAGCGCTCCATGACGTCGTCGAAGATACAGACGTCACGATTGACCAGATCCGTGCATCGTTCGGTGACCGCATCGCGGACCTCGTTCATTCCGAGAGCGACCAGATCGACGGACAACTCTTTGACGGACAGAACGAAGAAGAGACCTGGCATGCCCGCAAGCAGGCGGCGATAGATCGACTCGCAGCCGCTTCGCACGATGCGAAGATAGTAGCGATAGGCGATAAACTGAGTAACATGCGTGCGATCGCGCGCGATTATAAATTAAAAGGAGATGCCCTCTGGTCCATCTTCCATGTGAAGGACAAAGCCTCGCATGAGTGGCATT
>Ga0310694_10003527_pt1 | contig 15343 bp, 37 predicted proteins | sample 174DNAGHGhighgp2_FD_203884 | JGI IMG/M metagenome (GOLD analysis project Ga0310694, IMG submission 203884) | Sheep rumen microbial communities from Palmerston North, Manawatu-Wanganui, New Zealand - 1742 DNA GHGhigh gp2 (v2) (version 2) | ecosystem: Host-associated > Mammals > Digestive system... | reverse complement strand
ATGCGGGTTCGAGTCCCGTCGCCCTCAATTTAAAAACCGCTCCAAGCCAATGGGTTCCTCCTCCTTGCCTATTGGCTTTTTTTTGTTGACTTTTTGGCGCCCCGTCCGCAGTCCAGACGGGGCGATTTTTCCATTATACCACACCACCAGCATTTTGTCAAGCAAAAATTTTGCAAAAAATAAAAAAATTTTTTCTCCCAAAACCCTTGACAGATCCGTTCATTTGTGCTTACGGCACGCCTGGGTACGTTGTCAATGGTTTACCAGGAGTAAACAAAAGTTTAGCCATACTAAAAAGGCTCATCCCTGAGCCTTTTTCCAACAGTTGTAATACAGACCGTACTGCATGTTTTTGTTGCCTTTGACATTGCGGACAATGTAGCGGAGAATCTCTGTTTCATCTTCCGCATCACTTAATGCCGTGTGCTTTTCTTTGTAGTTGGTTTCACCTGTAATGTATCTGTAACAAACTTCCGCATTGGTCTGGAAGTTTCCGGCTTCTGAGATGTAGCCGTTTTCTTCTGCGAACTGATGATACTGCGGAGACTGTAAGATAGTTTCACATGCCAAGTTATAAATGCACAGCAGATTTTTACTCTTGGTATCAAGCATTTTTGCGAGGCTCTGCTTTTCTCTATTGAAGAGCTGTTCCGTATACTTGATTGCTTTGTAGTCAAACTGTAAGTTATAAGCGCCGAAAGTTGAAACTTTATATTCCTTTACGCATCTGAGTACTTCTGCAACGATTTCTTTCCAGTACAGCATCTTTTCTGTCTTGCGTGCCTTTTCGTAATCTTTTGCGTATTCATTGTAGAAGTCAGAAGTTTTCAGAATCCACTTGCCTTCCTCATGAAGCTCTTTCACAAGCATTCTATCCTTGTGCAGAACATTGAAGTCCTTGTCAATGATAGTGAAGCCAAAGTCATGAATCAGTGGTGTTCCGAATGTTCCTACGGTTTCGGTATCAAGTACCATAATATTGTTTCTTGTTCTCATTGTTTTATCCTCTCTTTACATTATTTATTATACTCTTATTTGCGCCGATTGCAATACTTTTTTTCACTTTTTATTAAAAAATTTTCAAGGAGTTAGCTGCCGCTAACGACCGAAAATTATACCACACCCACGACCAGAAGTCAAGCAGAATTTTACGAAAATTTAGTGAATTTTTTCTACTTTCCTAAAACGCTTGTGAAAAAATTAGCAAAGATTTTTATTGATTTTTTAAAAAATAAATATTATAATTATTATAGAAATAAGGAAGAGCACAAAAAAGCCAAAAGCAAAAAGTTAAAAAAGTGCTTGACTGAGTTTCTAAAAGGTGCTATAATAAAAGCACAAAGGAAAGGTAAAAGGTGATAACACTATGGAAAAAATGACAAAGGCTCAGATGTTCGCTCAGATTCGTACTCATCTCACAGATGAAGCAGAGATTGCATTTATTGACCATGAAATGGAACTGCTCAAACGTAAGAATGAACGCAAGTCCGACAAGCCGACCAAAAAGCAGATTGAGAATGCCAATCTGATGGACATTATCTACGATAAGATGGAAGCCGGTGTTCCTTACAGAGTGAAAGACATTCAGGCTCTCGTTCCGGAACTTGCGGAAGTCCATTTCAATAAGGTTAACGCTCTCGTAACTAAAATGCGTGAGAATGTGCTGGTTTCCCGTGAAGTTGTGAAGGGAACAGCATACTTCACAAAGATTTAATTCTACTAAAAATGCGGTTAGGGGTTGACAAAACCCCTTCCGCATGGTAGTATTATTACAGAAAGAGAGGTGCAGAAAATGGCAAGACGCACAAAAGAACAGTATGAAGCGCTTATTGCAAAGCACATGAAGTCCCTTAATTGCACGAGAGAAGAAGCAATTGACGTTATCGCTTGTGATGATGAAATTGACGGCGGTAATAAAGAATTGTTTGCACTGTCTGATGAACAGAAAAAGATGGTTCGGAAGTTGACAAAAGCCGACCGCAAGCCCACTGAAAAGCGCACAGTAAACCGTGAAAGAAAAGTGGACGAGGACAAGAAAACAGTCTTTGACTGGTTGAGAGTACCGCTTGAAGGTTTCAGTCTTAACGGAGAAATTGAAAATCTTACTCTGAAAAATGAAGCGGAAATCAGTTTCTCTTACAACGGAAATGATTACACTGTAAAAATCACAAAGCACCGTGCAAAAAAGGCTTGACAATAGCCTTTTTTCGTGCATGAGAAATGACACGCCTGGGTGCGTTGTCTACTGTGCACACGGATCCAGGCGTGCCGAAAGAATTTTTAAAAAAAGGGGTTGACAAGCCTGCGCCAGGTGTGGTATAATAGAAGGTTAGGCTTGGCCGGCCGCTGAGGTGCGTAGCGGCCGGAATTTTCATTATACCACGCCAGCCAGTATTTGTCAAGAGAAAATTTAAATTATGTGAAATTATGTGATTTTCCTAAAATGCTTGCATTGGTTTTAGGTGTATGGTATACTATGTATGTAAATGAAAGAGAGGACTTAAAAATGAATAACTATGATGATCCAATTGACGCTATCGCTTCTGTATGTGAAGAACTCAATATTCCTTGTGACATGAGCGAATGCCATGATGGATTCATTCTGCACTTCTTCCCTTGGTCTAAAGGTGACATTGCTTGCCATTCTGGTACTTACGGGTCAGACCATGGTATGGTTGAATCATACCGCTTCTCCTGGGATGGCGACGATGTTTCTGTCTTGACCGTTGAGGAAGCTGTTGTATACATCATTCTTGAATACAACAATTACAAAAAAAGCAAGAATTAACTCTTGCTTTTTTCTTCCAGTAGTAGTATACTATAATTGTAAAGAGAGGAAACCAAGAGATGAAAAAATTTAAGAAAGCGAACGGCGTAGAAATCGCTTACAATCTGCGCAATGAGGAAATGGCGCGCAACCTGCGCAAGCTCGGACACAAAGTAATAACCGACAAGAAAAAGCAGGCGAATAAAAACGCTTGTAGGAAGGGGTGGTAAAATGGCTCATAAAAAGAAACCCTATAAAACAGGACTGTTTAGAATCATAGACAAAGACACGAAAGAAGAAATTGCTCGTAATTTAACGTACGATTGCGCAGTAAGAAGATGTGATGAAGATTTTGAAATTATAGAAGAACAAACAGAAAAACTCTTGACAGAAAATAAAAAAGTTGTATACTAATAATAGAAAGAGAGGTAAGAAAAATGAAACTCGTTAAACAGGAAATCTGGCCGGTAGACGTTACAGTGGAGGAACAGCAGATGCTTAGTAAGGTGGGAGAGATTCTTGACGACCTGAGTGCAAAAATGGCGGAGTACGAGCTGAGCGTTGTCGAAGACAGCGATGGAGAAGAGTTCGACGATAGCGACCTCAGCACGGCAATCCACGTACTGGAAGTCCTGCGCTACGCGACCAGCGCCCACTAAATAAACAATTATAGAAAGAGAGGGAAAAAATGAAAATTAACGTTTGCTACACAGTTACAAAAAATATTGACATGGAAGTATCTGATGAATTTAAAGAACTTGAAAAAACTTTCACTTCAGGACTTTATAATGAAGAAGTTGAAAAATGGCAGGTTCTTGCTATGAGACTTGAAGATATTATTCTTAGCCGTCTGCCAGAAGATTCTGAAATTCTTGGTGTCTATGATACAGAAACGCATGAAATCGTTTACGAAAATTAAAAGCTACTAAAAAGTAGCTTTTTTCTTTACAACTTCTCGGCTGCGCGCTGTCGGAGGTAGCGCGCAGTATTTCTCTATTATACCACATCGCGCAATTTTTGTCAAGAGTTTTTCAAAAAATTTTTAAAAATTTATTTTTCCCAAAAAAAGTGGGAGCTGCCTATTGACAACTCCCTAGAAAAAGTTTAAAATGGAATGGAATGAAAAATTATCTCGTAAGGATTTCTCCTTACATTATTATTATAGCAAAAAATTTTTTTTAATGCAAAAAAATTTTATTATTGACAGAAAAAATTTTTTGTGATATTATAATTATAGAAAAAGAGGTAAAGAAAATGTATAAAGGTGGAATTTATAGAGCGTATGTATTCAAAGTAATTGAACCCGAAGAAAAAATTATTTCAATAGAAACTGATGAAGGTCTTGCAAGAGCATACTTCCACGTTATCGCAAATTTTGGAGAAGCAGAATTCCTTGGCGCTTGCAAGCCCGATGACATTGACAAGTTTAAAAGATATTTAGAAAAAAGATGTTGACAAAACACCTTTCCAGTAGTATACTAATAATGTAAAGAGAGGTAAGGAAAATGACACTTGATGAAATTTCTAAAAAAGTTATTGAAAAGGCTCGGAACGATTGGAAAAACGATGTTATTCAGAGTAGAATCGCACTTCTTAGAGCAATGGACAACGCAATCCGCAACATGAACAATGAAGAAGTGCTTGACCCTTGGCTGATGTGCGGAGTGCCGGATGATGCCTGGGAAGAGGATTACGTGGACATCGCAAGCGACCACGAGAACTACATTGAAATTGTTCGCCTGTTCGCAAAAATCGTCAAGAATTACGCTGAAGAAGATTTCTAAAAAAACTTGCGGAAGGGGGTTGACAAGCCCCCTTCAATCTGCTATAATAATAATGCGAAGAGAGGTAAAGAAAATGAGACTTGAAAAAAATATTGAACTTATTATGAATAATGATGAACTGGATATTATTAATAACGCGCTCTCTCTGCTGTCTGCGCTGACTGGCGTTATGTATGACGAGGGGTGTGAAGAATTGTCCTGCCTCCATGTTGATGGTGATGAAGTTACGTATACTTTCCATGAGTTGTCTGAAATTGCTTCTACTTTGGGAAATATCTCTAACTGTTGTGAGATTTACATTGACTAAAAAAAATGCGGAAAACGCATTTTTTTATTGACTTTTTGAGCCGGCCGCATACTACCCATGCGACCGGAATTTTCCATTATACCATACTCGCAGATTTTTGTCAAGCAAAAAATTATGTGAAATTATGTGATAAAAAATCCCAAAAAATGCTTGCAATCAGCTCCAAAAGTGGTATACTAATAGTGTACCAAGGGAAGAGGTCGGCGCCAAGTCAGCACTCAGAAAAAACTTGAAAAAAGTTAAAAAAGTACTTGACAAGGCTTCCTCCCTATGGTATACTAATAGTGTCAAGAGATAAGAGACCGAGCCCCTCTGCGGTGGGCGCTCAAAACGAGAATACAAGGGCATCTACGATAACTTTGAGAAAGATTCGCGGTATTTCTTAAAGAAATTCTCTTGACAAATCTCTCACTCTATGCTATACTAAGAGTGTAAAGGGAAGGAAAACCCTGTAAACCCCGTTCGTAGGTGTTCCGGTTAAGAGCCTACCACGTTTAAAGAATCGTGGGAATTCTTTCCTAAGCAAGACTGAATGGTGAAAAGTCGGTGACTTTAGGCGGTAAAAATACCCCAGGTTCAAGACGAACCGGAAACATAAGATTGCGCAATCTAAATTTCTTCAAAAAAGGTATTGACAAAAATCAAAAAACAGTGTATACTATAAATGTAAAAAGAAAGGGAAAAGGTGATTACACTATGACAAAGGCTACTATTACAGAAAGAATCAACGCTATCGCTCTCGACACTCTGACAGAAGAGGACTTCGCTTTCCTCAAGGAGCGTGCTCTGAAGTCCGTTCGCAAGGCTTCCGGTGAGCGCAAGCCGACAAAGGCTCAGAAGGAGAATGAGGGTGTCAAGGCTCAGATCCTTGAAGTCCTCAGTGAGGGCATGACTGCTACTCAGGTCGGTGAAGCAATCGGCATCTCTCAGCACAAGGCTTCTGCTCTGCTCACTCAGCTGAAGAACGCTGGACAGATTGTCCGTGAGCAGAACGGCAAGCAGACAATCTTCAAGGTTGCTGAATAAGCCCCAGGGGCGCAAGCCCCTTCTCATGGGCGCGCCCGGTGGCAATAGTCAAAGGTGGTTCAACTCCACCATCGCCCCATCGCTCCAAATCAGTAGGTTCCTCCTCCTTGCCTACTGATTTTTTTTATTTTGCCCTTTACTTTTGGCGCGGCGTGTACAGGCCACACGCCGCGATTTTTTTAGTCAACCCCTTTCCCGCTATTTTCTCGTAAAAAAGTTTTTTATAAAAACGAGCATTATTTTTCCCAAAAGACTTGCAATTATTTTTAGTAGTGGTATAATAATAATGTAAAGAGAGGTAAATAACATTATGACTAAAACTGCTATTCTGCTTATTGTCTACATTTCATGGATTCTGAAAAATATGTATAATGATGACTGCTATTGGGTGGAAACGCCACTTGATTGGGTTGTCGCATTCGGTATTAACTCTTTTACGCCGACAATCGTCTGCGGATTGATTCTGTATTTCTTCTCTTAAAGAATATTGACAAATATTCTTTAATTTGTTATAATAATAAAAAGAGAAAGGTAGATAGAAAAAAATGGAAAAAACAGGTCTTGAAGAAATACTGAAAAATACTTCAGTATATGTGTTAACAGAAGTAGGCTTTTGCTATTCTTTCCATCATAAATGGGCTTTAACAAAACAGGAACTTGTAGATTATTTTAATAGTAAAAAAAATAATGAGGCTATTCCGGAAAGGTGTCGTTTATTTGACCGCACTATTGGAGAAATTCCAAAGAAAACAACTAGAGAAGATGTCTGTTGGTATTATTGCATTGACGAATACCCTTTAGAAAAAATTGTTAATTTAAAGGTTGACAATAAATAACTAATAAAGTATAATGATAGTGTAAAGAGAGGTAAGAAAATGGAAGTATACAATCCCTACTTGGAAATGACCTATGACATGAAAAAGAAAGAACTCATCATGAGCGAAAAAACTCTGCTTATGTGGTTGACAACTTGGGAAGTCCTTGCGGATTCTCAGAAAGAAAATGTAAAGAAAGTATTAAACAATTTGACAAGAGAGAGGTAAGAAAATGAAAATTGAAAAAAGTGTTGTAATTACTATGGATGATGAAGACTGGAAGGCTTTTGAAAGAACATTAAAAGTATTAGATGGTCTGTATGAGTACATGTATGATGAAAATTACGATTTTGTATCTTTTACGAATGATGCTAACGGTAGTGAAAAAATCGGCTATGGTCGAGATGTGCTCAGTGAAGCAACGGAAGTGGTAAGAGATTTTTACAAATCAAAAGATTATAATTTTATGAGATAAAAAAACTACTAATAAAAGTAGTTTTTTTTATTGACTTTTCGGCTCGCCGCTGCGGCCCACAGCGGCGAGAGTTTGTCAAGGCTAACTTCTATGCAATTTTTCTATGGGAAAAACACTTGACAAAACTTTTTTTTGTGCTTCCCAAAACTGCCTATTGCAATCCGACCTAAAATGAGTATAATAATAAGTGTAAGGGGGGGCATCCCCTAAGAAAGGTAAGGTGATACACCAATGACTGAAAAACTGACTAAGCGCGACTACTTCCTGCGCCTCCGCGACCGCGTCTCTGACGATTCCGAACTGGTTGATTTTATCAACCATGAGCTTGACCTCCTCGCGCGTAAGAACTCCCGCAAATCCGATAAGCCCACTGCTAAGCAGGTGGAAAATGCCAACCTCATGGATATTATCTATGATGCCATGCAGACAGGCGTTCCGTATCGTGTAAAGGACATCCAGTCTCTTGTCCCCGCGCTTGCTGATGTGCATTTTAACAAGGTCAACGCCCTTGTTACAAAAATGCGCGAGAACGTCCTTGTCTCGCGTGAGGTGGTTAAGGGCGTTGCCTACTTCACCAAGATTTAAGCAGTTAGGGGGCGAAAGCCCCCTCCCCCACTGAAAGGACGGTGATAACACTTGGACGAAAAACTTATCGCGCATCACATGCGCACGCTGAAATGCACACGTGAAGAGGCTATTCAGCTGATTGCCGACGACCGCGACACCGACCGTGGCATTGCGAAACCGTGGGACTTATCCCCTGAACAGATGAAGAACGCGCGCAAGCTCGCCCACGCGGGAACGCGAAAGGTGACAAAACCTACTAAACCGCGCGAGCGCAACCCCGACATGTTTAAACAGGCGGTTATCTCTGCCGTTGCGCAGATGCTGGAACATGCCGACGGAGTGGAAAAAGTGGAAATTTCCAACCGTGAGAGAACGGTGGATTTCATCCACGAAAATGGTAGCACTTATACACTGACACTGACCGCGCACAGGGCTAAAAAATAGCCCTTTTTTTCTGGCTTTTTGCGCAAGTTAGCCTTGACTAACTGGCCGGGCCGACGACAGTGGCGCCGGCCCGATCTTCCGATCGGCACCCCCATATGGCATTTTTTTATTTACAAAAGTGGCCTCGCCCCTCCGCACCCAGTTTCCCTAAACACCCCCATATGCACCACTCCTCCGTTACCTCGCCGATCGGCATTACGACTGACCGCATATGCCTTTATTCTGGTTCCAAAAGCGCAAAATAATGAAAAAAACTTTCCATATGCCGTTCTTTTCTTGCATTTTTTAATAAAATATGGTATAATATAATTAGATTTTATATATTTTTCTGAAAAATTTTCAATTTTTCATAAATTTTTTATATATTTTTACAAAAAAACTACGAAAAACTATGCATTTTCTTAAAAAATATGATATAATTTTAAAAAAAACTTAATTTTTTTACGCAAAAAATGCTCCAAAAGCGCAATAAATTATATATTTTTTGACTTTTTTAATAAAATATGTTATAATATAATGGGGTACATATTAGTACCGGCCGGCAATTGAAACTTTATTTTCATATTATCTGTTCCAATAGCAAAAGATACTAACACCATTCTCTGCGCCAATTGCTTATTTTCCTCCTGGCCACTGCGCACGGCCGTCTTCTGGTACTCATTGCCCCTCACCCCATTCAACTTTTTACTTTTCCTCCGGCACCACCATCATTCCTATATTATATAACGCGCCGGTCGGTATATTGACAAATTAAATAAAATATGGTATAATAAAATGGGGTATATATAATATACCGATCGGCATTCCGCGCAATAGAGTAGTAATAGTGGCAGTAGAAGATAATAAAAAAAATAGCTCCCCAGGGCGCAAAAGCTGGGGAGCTATTATTATATTACAGAAAGGTATATATTTGAAAAGAGGATAACAACACAGAAAACATTTCTTTGCGCCTCATCTCGGAATTATCTTATATTAAACTACAACAAACAAGACCAATAGAAGAAGTAATCTTCTATAAAAATCTCTATCCGTTGCAAAAATCGTTAGTTAAAAAGGTCAACAGAAATCATTCTTACTACCAAGAGGTAGTCAAGTTAATGCATTTATCCACTACATCCACAATGGCCTCCCGCACGTATACGCGAAGCTCCTCTTCTGGATAATACTTTGCCTTATGCGGATACACTGTTTGAATGTACTTTTGAGTAGCCTCTACTATTGCTGTTTCGTACATATTTTTAGCATTCTCGCATTCTTCCGCAATAATATCACTACACCATTTTTCAATAACCTCGCTATTATACCCCTCGGCAAATAAAGCCGCAACCGCGTTAGTAAGGTTATTATAAAGTCTATCAAAACAATCTTTTTCCATTTTAATACTACTCCTCTTTAACTATATATATTATATCATAATTTTTTTATTACATCAAATCCAATAGTGGAATTTGAAATTGCGGTTTTGGGTTTTCAAACGAGTTTTCGTTTCGTTCCTTACGGTTTTCAAATGAGATTATGCCCGGTTACTTATGGGTGGGATATTAGGCTGGGTACCCCCGGTTTTCAAATGAGTTTTCCGATCGGTGCGGTGTTTCGTTTTCTGGATTCAATGTGCATATGGGTTAGGTCCGGTCGGCAGGACCCTTCCGCAAAACCTCAAAACCCTTGCAAATCTTAAAAATCTCCTACTTATTCCAATTATTCTCTATATCCTCCTTACTTATAAAGTAAGGAAACCCCATTTCCACTATCGAATCAATAGCTCTCTCCATCTTTTTTATCTCTTCTTCATTCGGTTCTTCGCTAATAAGCAACTTATAAAGCTCTGGCCATTCTTCCTTAAATCTCTCTCTTCCTTCCTTCGTTCCAAGAGAAAAGTCTTTAGAAAATTCTGCCAAATCAGTCCAAATCTTCTCCTCTACCAAATGTCTTCTCCTCTCCAATAAGAATAAGAATAAGAATCTTCTTCTGCTTTTTTCGCCGCAAAATCGCAATTACTCTTTATTTCGTCCAAAAGCCATTGAATACTAATCTCCCTACCCGGATAATTAACTTCTACCCAATACTTTAAAGCCCGGTATAAATTATCTTCAACAAAGTTTTCCATTTATTCTCCTTATAATTTTGTAATGAATTTTTAGGTAAGTACCCTCTAAATAAAATATTACAATTTAAAATTATTCTTCAATCATCTTTCTTTCATACCTATTTACTCTAACAGGTCTATACCCATATTTCAATTTCCACATATCAAGCGCAACTTGATATTTATTATCATTTAATTTAGCTAAAGCATTCTTATAATCTTCTTCTGAAATATCGCCATTCTCTCTTAAAATAGCAAGGTCTTGCTCCATAGAAATATCTTTTTTATTTCCAAAACAAGCATTCAATAGTTGCTTCCATTCATTAATCTCTTCTAATTCCATATTCTCATAATGTCCGTCTATAGAAGCTTTCCATTGTTTATCAGTAATACTATAATTTTCTTTTGTAATAGGCTGAATATAATTATAAGCAGTTCTTACTTGATGATGATAGGTTTTACTAATATATTCATTTCCAAAAGTAATATCTCTAGCTAATCCAGCGCCAGTATTCCAAGGTTCAATAGACAATATTTCATGAATAGCATGTTCATAATCATTGCTTATTTTATCTTTACTAATCTTTCGTCCTTTTGCTTTAGGGACAAAAGGTTTTATTTCTTTTGTAAGAACATATTTACTTTTTTCTTGATGTCATTCATAAAATTCAGACATATAATTTAAATATTCTTGTTTAGAATTTCTAAATGTTCCATCTGAAATGTTAAATAATTCTTTGGCTAATTCTTTACCACTATACTTTTTGTTTAATTCTACCATATCAAATTGTAATGAATTTTTAGGTAAGTTAATAATATATAGGTTCCCTAAAAATTCATTACATTTTTTCTCCTTTCGCTACCCTTAAAAGAGTCGCGCTTTTAATTATCATGTTTTACCCAAAACATTACAATATATATTTTTGTCATGTTTTTGCTCAAACATTCTTATATAAAGGTTGAGCCAAAATATTACAAAACTCCCTTTTAATAAAAAATTGACATTTTATTAAACACTAAAGATATTATATGAGTTGAAAAAAATGTCAATTTTTATCTAATTTGTAATAATTTTTTTAGTCAAAATTGATTATTTCACTCTTCCCCAAATAGAAACTAACTCTTTAGTTTCTTCATTCCAAATATCAATAGCTTCTTCCATATCCTTTCCACAAGAACATCTTCTACCACAATTCGCGCAAATAATTCTTGGTTTACCTTTTCTAAAATCTAATCTGGGCCAGCTATTCGCGCAAATACATTTCTCTAATTTTTCCATTCTACCTTTAATTTCTCCATTTGCGCGCGGAGCTTTTCTTCCTTCTTTTTGCGCGAAGCCTCTCTTAATTCCGCATTAGTAACTTCATACTTAAAAGTAGTATTCTTTCCCTTCACATCCGGTCAAGCACCTCTTAAACATTTATCAATATCATGAATACTAATGCCACTTTCCTTAGAAGCTTCTTGAATTGTATTATAAACTCCAATAGCAGTATTAGTAGAAACCTTAAATTGAACTATTCTTCTCTCCATTTAAAGTTACCTTTACCTTTTCTCTTAGTTTATCAATACCTTTATCTTTAAGTTCTTGCGCGCGGACCTCAAAAATATCCTCCCCGCAAAATTTGCGGATTTCTATAATGCAGAATGCGGTTACGTCGTCCATTATTTGCGCCACTTCTTTTTCTGTCAAAGGTTCTTCTCTAAAACGTTGAATCTCTGTAGCTGTTAAATCTCTAATATCATCTCTTAATGCCATATATTGTTACCTCCTGGTATTTGCGCTGCGCGCTTAAACGCAGAATAGAACCTTCGCCAAGGCTCGGTTCTTTCTGCTAGAAATTAGAGAAATACTTCGGAAACCTGCGGTTTCCTCAGGCTTTCTCTAATTTCTTATAGTATTATTTTCGTGTCTGCGTTTTTTCCGTTGCGCTTTTCTTTTTTATTTTGAGAGAGTTTCTAAATCTTCAAAATAAAACCTTATTATTTATCTACCCAAAAATCATCTGAAAGGGTTTCATTCTTATCTTTCAAAACAAACTCTACAGTTTTACCGTCTTTCCAAAAACTGGCACTTTTATACTTACCGTCACTTACATCGTACCATCTAATGGTATCGTCTAATTGCGCCAAGGTTAATAATTCTTTAATGAAATCTCTTACCTTCATAATAATCCTTTATAAGCTGAATAGCTAACCAATAAATGCATGCTAAAATAAAGCCAACCCAAAACGGAGCTAATACCATTGGCCATGACCAATTAACGCTCCCCGTCAACTTCAATAAAATAAAAACTATTATCATTACATCTAAAGCATCAACTTTTGTCTCTGTTTTCTTCATATTCTCTTACCTCTACTTACTAAGCAACCAATCCAGTTCCTCAATCATAGCATTTAACTCTTCATTAGTTGCCTTGAGCATTATATGCTCTATGAAATCTGCTGAAACTACATCATTCAAAGCCGCATATCCCCAAATAATATATTCTGCCCATGTCCATTCATTTTCTGCACCTTCTACTGTGTCACAAATTCTTTCGTGCAGATGCGCTTTAATATCTTCCATACTCACTCCTATTTATTATCTATAAGATACAATATAAAAAATGCACATATCATAATATAAGTGGCTTTATCATAGCTCCCGAAAATAGCTAACATAGTTGCTATCCAAATAGCAAACATAACAAAACCATAACAGAACTTTTTCATTAAAAGTCACGCACCTTATCTCTCTTTTCTCAATTCTGATTTCATCATTAATCTGAACTTTTTTGTATTATGTTTCTTTTCTGCGCGGATCTCATTACGATAAGACCGATTTCGTTTCCACCATCGTCTCGCAAACTTATCCTCAGATGTTAACTTTCGGTGAATATTACCCTTCATTTAATCCTCACCTCTTTTTATTATCGTACTTACTACAATGTCCTTCAAAGCAAGTCATTTCTGTAATATACGGTTCCCAGTGCGCAATGAAACGCTTCAGTCTACCTGTTTCAGAAATCCAAGCCTTACGATCTTCCGGCCCATCTTCCTTCATATCACAGTTACAATGCCCACTTTCGTAATAAGTAGACAAAACGTAATCACATTCTGCAACCATATCGCGAAGATTCCAATTTTCAGTACCTTCAGAAAGTTCTTCGCCAATAGTGTTATGTTCCAAACAAAGAATAGACATAATCTCGTTATACTTTTTCAGAGCAGCCTTCGGGATTTCTACCTTTGCGGTAGCTTCTTCCTTCTGTTTAACCATCTTATCAATCTGTTCATTACGGAAGATTTCATCCATAACCATTTCATGATATCTATTAGTCATTAAACACTCCCCTCGCTTCCTTCAGCATATCTTCAATTTCATCAACGAAAATCACATCATCTTCAAAAGCATAAATACTAAATCCAAGTAATGTATCGCCATAAATGTTTTCAACTTTTTCTGCCGCTTTGGCATAATTCTCTGCGACAAACATAATTTCATCAATGTTTGTGCTATAATTTTCTTCATAATAGGATACTTTTACATAATATAAATTTTTCATTTCCATTATCTCCTCTTAGAAAATAATCAGTTCAATCACTCCAAAGATACAGAATGTAATTCCACCAGCAATAAGCATCTCCATAAACTCAAAGAAGTCTCCACCAGTAAAAAAACTTACTTCCGCAATTCTGTCAACCATCTCATCAATGAAAAGAAAAATGCATCTTGCAATAACTAAGAATACTACCACTTCTACCATACCTGCGCCAAGCAGAAACATTGTATTCATTTCCATTTTTTCATTACCTCTCTTACATTATTATTATATCATATTTTTTTAATTTTTCAAAATTTGCGCAAATACAAAAAATTTTGTATAATAATAACGAAACATAAGGAGATAATTAATGCCAAAAGGTTATATAGATTTTGAAACTTTTAAATCACAGCATCCTCATAAGCCAAGAGTCCCTCTTTGCCCTCGTTGCAAAAAGCCTATGGTAAATGTGACTAAGAATATTTTCGGTAAAGTTATGTGCGCCGACTGCTTATACGCGGAAGAGACTCGGAAAATGGCTTCGCGTATCAAGAAAGAAGAAGCCGAAAAGAGAGAGCTCGCGCAATTAACCGAAGATGACTATATTGCAGAATAAACAGTTAATTACAGAACTTAGTCATGATGTAGGGAGACTTTATAACGATCTTTGTGAATTAGCTGATTTTTATCATGAAGATAGAGAGGATGTTATTGATTTATTTATTTATATATTTACCAATGTAGCTGATAAATTTGATGCAAAAACATTTAATATAAAAGATAAAGGATATTTAAGTTAATGGAAACATTTTACGTGCTTTGGAAAAGAGGTTTTGCTTATTCTAATGGAGGAGATATCCTTTGTGAGGATGGGCATTTTCATTCAATCGGAGATATTATTGATAATGATAAATATACCCCTATCTTATTTGCCTCCAGAGGAGAAGCTAAACAAGCAAAACGTATTTATAGAGGACATTGGCCTGAATATAAAATAATTGAAATAACCGACCCCTCTTGGTTAAATTAACGACGATTAAAAAATCGTCGTTTTACTTTTTTTAAAAAATAATATATAATAATAATGTAAGGAAAGGGATACATAAAAAGTATGTCACAGAAACTTATTGCGAAGCTGGAAGATAAAACTTATCTTGTCATTGCATTAGCGCCAGGAATGGTTGAAAATCCCGACAAAAAAGAAATGGTGCATCATACAATTATATCGCCCGATGGTCTTCATAGTTTCCACCTTAGTGAAAAGAGCTTTAATGAACTGATTAAGATCGTTGAAAAACCTGGCTATAAATGGTTTGTTGAGAAGTATGATGACACACTCGAAAGCTGGTGTGAAAGAAAGGAGTATACAGATGAATTATTTTCCTAAAAGAGATACCCTTCGCTCCAAGAGAAATCTGAAGCGTAGAGTCCGCCACACTATCCGCAATCTTAACAAGGGTCTGCGCGAAGACGTTTTTAAGGACAGATTCTGGTTGGAGATAGAAAATGCACATATTGTCCCGTATGATGACAACTCTGGTTGGA
>Ga0310694_10003524_pt1 | contig 15352 bp, 17 predicted proteins | sample 174DNAGHGhighgp2_FD_203884 | JGI IMG/M metagenome (GOLD analysis project Ga0310694, IMG submission 203884) | Sheep rumen microbial communities from Palmerston North, Manawatu-Wanganui, New Zealand - 1742 DNA GHGhigh gp2 (v2) (version 2) | ecosystem: Host-associated > Mammals > Digestive system... | reverse complement strand
CGGAGGCGACCGTGAAAGACGTGAAAAGCGTGAATGGGGAATACCAAAACACCGTTCACGACGTTCACGCTTTTCACGGTTCAAAAGAACCGGCGCCCTGGGCGCTCGCCGCGCGCCCCCTTCGCGAAGGAGGCCCTTCGGTGCCGACGCCAGACGGCCGCCTCTTCGAGAGCGCGCCGCGCGTCGCCCGCTGCGCCGACCCCGACCGCGCCGTCGTGTGGTTCCACGGCGCGGACAACCCCTTCTCCCTCCCGCGCAACCTCCTCCGCAACTCCGTCTCGCAGGACCGGGACTGGACGCGCTGCCGCATCTACGGCGTCGTCTCCCCGCAGACCAAGAGCGTCTTCACGATGTTCCGCGAAGCCGTCCACGTCGTTCCCGAGAGCGCCATCCCCCTCGCCGGCACCAACTACCACGTGATGGACCCCGCCTTCGCCCGCAACCCCTTCATGCTGTGGATCCGCGCCGTCGGCGACGCCGCCTACGTCTACCGCGAATTCCCCTCCCTCGCGTATCCCGTCCCCGAGAAAGGCGTCCTCGGCCCCTGGGCGCGCATCTCGGGCAAGAAGAACGGCGCCAACGACGGCGAGCGCGACGAAGGCGCCGCCTCCGTCGGCTGGGGCTACATCCGCTTCAAGAACCTCATCGCCCGCCTGGAGGGCTGGAAGGGCGCAAAGGACCTCCCGCCCGACGCCCCATGGGACCCGGAGGAAGAGGTTCGCCTGTGGCGCGACAGCCCCGAGCCCGGCGACGCCCGCGAAATCATCCACCGGCGCCTGATGGACCCGCGCGGCGGGAGCGCCACCTTCGTCGAGCGCGAAGGCGTCAGCACGCCCATCCTGGAATACGCGCGCCTCGGGATGCGCTTCGAGAGCGCCGCGGGCGGCGCCATCACCGCCGGCGTGGACAAAGTGATCGACGCCCTCGACTGGGCCCCGGGCAAGAAGCCCCGCCTCTTCATCTGCGAAACCTGCAAGAACCTCATCTGGGCCTTCCTCAACTGGAAGAACATCGACGGAGAAAAGGCCGCCACCAAAGACCCCATCGACTGCGTGCGATACTACTACACGTCCGGCTGCACCGACTGCTCCACCCTCCCCGCCACCCCCTCCTCCCGCTGGTCCGCCTCCCTGGGCCGCTTCACCGCCTCCCCTACGAGTCGTGCTCCCACCCCTCCCCGTCGCGCCACCACCGGCCGCGTCTTCCGATAACCACAACCGAAAGGAAACAACAATGAAAATTCTCGGAGAAAACTCCCCGGAGGAAATGGCCCTTCCTCCGAATGAACGAACAATCAAGATCGGGACGAAACTCAACACATCGGCGCTTGAGCTCGCCCTGGCAATCAACGAATTCATCACCGAAAAGGTTCTTCCGGCGATTGCGAAAGTCTGCACCGACGACGGCGAATGCCATCTGGAACTTCTCGACTTCCTGGAAATGTCCCGCGATTTCGTCTGTGCGAAAGTGCGCGAACAATGGGAGCGAGAATGGAGAGCGTCTCACCCCGCCACCGAAAGCGAGGTCCGCGATGCCTGAACTCGTCCTCGACCTCTCGGCTCTCGTCGGCCGGTGGAACCGGCACGCGGACCTGGAAGCGCTCGTCCGCGCCGTTCCGCAGGTGAAGCCCGGCGGCTGCGCCTTCGTGGGCCCGTTCCACATCCAGCGCAGCGCGAACCTCGTGGAAGTGATGCCGCACGTCCCGAACGAGCCGCGCGCCGCGGAGTAGGGCGAACCCCTTGCGCCCCCGCGCCCTCTGTGGTATCCTCCTCCCCGAACCGCACGAAACCCTAGACTTCCCGCGTATCTCCCTCCGTATCCCTCCGCTCCATTCCCACGAATCCCCGCCCCCACACACAACTTCCAAAGGAAACATTATGCGCGTCTTCGTCACGTAATTTGCGCTTGACTTTTAGGGGCGATATGCTAGAATAAGCGGCGTTCTGCAAGTCCAGGAGGGACGAAATGAAGAATGACGAAAGCCGCACAAGGAAGCACAACAATGCACAAGACGGAGAGGAAGGCCGTATAACGGTCGTATCACCGGAGCCGAAGCCCGGGGACAAGAGGTTCTACCAGGTGTTCGGGTCGGACGGGAAGCGGGTGCGGAGGGTCTACTTCCGCGTCCGGACGGACGGGAGCAAGGCGTACTACGCCCGGATCGTGGACCCGAAGACGGGGGAGGAAACCTGGCGGAGCTCGCCGGACGGGAGCGTGGCGCTCGCGAAGGCGCTCGTCTCCGACTCGGAGAAGGCCGTCGGTGAGATGCGCGCCAACGCCTACCACGAGGCCCTGGGCGTCATCCGACAGCGGCAGGAGGGCTGGACCATCGACCGTCTGCTGAAGGAGTATCCGAAGGCCGCGGAGGCGAGGCGCGCCGCGGTCGGGAAGCCGAGCCTCGCCACGCAGAGGACGCAGCTCGGCCGCGCGCGGCGCATCCTGAAGGGCCACGAGAACGAGAACGTCTCGCGCGTTCCGGAGCTCGTGCTCGCCTACGCGGTCCGCTGGAACCGCGAGCACGGAGGAGTGCCGACGGTGACGGCCGCAGGAGAGTCGCAGCAGGTGCGCGCCGTGTTCGCGCCGTGGGTCCTCGAAGCGTGCGAGCGCGCCGGGATGCCGCATACGGAGCTGCGCTGGCGCGAAATCGCGCAGCCGGCGTTCCAATACGAGCTTCCCCCTAAGGAGCTTCGCGAGCGCACCATCGCCGCCGGGAAGGAGGAGATTGCGAAGGGAACGGACGTCGGGATGGCGTTCATGCTGGAGTTCTTCTGCGCGATGTCCGCCGCCGACGCGATCCGCGCCCGGTGGGACTGGCTCGGTCCGGACGACACGGTGCGCTACGCCCGGCACAAGACCGCGAAGTGCGCGGCGCCGCGCATCCCACCGGAGGTCGCGAGTCGGTGGCGCGAGCTCGCGGCGAAGGCGGATTCACCGTTCGTGCTGCCGTTCGCCGCGCCGTCGCGCCGGCACAGCTTCCTCCTCAAGGACTTCGCCGATTGGATGACGGCGCTCGGCTGGACCACGAAGAAGAAGGGCCACGAGCTTCGGAAGCTCATGTGCTCGATCTGGTACACGACGCCCGGGATCGGCGCGGAGTGGACGCAGGCGTGGAGCGGCGACTCGCTGGAGGTGCTGCAGAAGCACTACGCGCGGCTCCTGCCGGAGAAGGCTCCGCCGGCGCCGAGCGTGTAGGAGCACGACTCCTACGGGCGGCGGGAGCCGACGGGACGAGGGGCGGAGGGCGCAGGCTCTCCGCCCCGCGGAGTATCCCAAATCGTGTCAAAGTATGTCAAAGTGTGTCATCCTCGCGCAAAATTTTGATTTGTAGTTGACGATGTGATTCAGTCTGCCATAGCGAGCGGGCGCACGGTGCGCCGGCCGCGGAAGCCCCTTAGCGGGCGAGAGGAAAACGCTATGGCAGACGAAGCAACCGACACGACGGTGCAGGGCGGCGATCCGAGCCCTGCCGGGGAACCCACGCCCCCGGCGATCCAGGACGAGCACGCGGCGGACGCCGCGGCGCAGAACACGAGCGAGGGCGGGGGCCCGAACCCCGATGCGAACGGCGCCGATTCCGAAGGCGCCAACGAGAAGGACCCGGACGCGCGCTGGCAGCGGCGCGTGGACAAGCTCACGGCCCGCGCAAAGGGGGCCGAGGAGGAGAACGCGAAGCTGCGCGAGGAGCTGGAAGGCTACAAGTCGGAGCGCGACAAGCGCGAGATGGAAGGCCTGAAGGGGCTCCCCGTGATGCCCGAGGCGCTGACGGCGGACGAGCGGAAGGAGGTCAAGACCCTCCGGCCGCAGCTCGACGAAGCGAGCAGGGACGCGGACTACTGGTTCTCGCACGCCGAAGACGGTGTGACGCTCAAGGACGGACGAGAGTTCACCGGAGCGCAATGCCGCGAGTTCGGCCGCATGAAGGAGAGGGAGGCGGCGAAGCTGGAGGCCCGGCTCGACGCGATCATGGATTCGGGCCGGGGTCGGCTCTCGCGCCTCCTGAAGAAGCACGGCGCGGAGCTCCTGGGCGACGACACCGCGGAACCCCCGAAGCTTCCCGCGGCGCCGAAAGCGCCCCCGAAAGCGCCCACGCCGAAACAGGCGCCCGAGCGGGCACCCGGCGGCGGCGCCGCCCCGAGCGCGAAGGACGGAGCGGGCTCGCCCCCGCCCGGCACCGGAACGCAGGAGCAGCTGGAGGCGGCGTTCGCCTTCCTGTAAACCCGCCGCGACACAAGCGCCGCGGCACAGAACAATCTGACCCAAAATGGCAGACATCAACGAACTCTACAACATCGGCCTCTCCGAGGACCGTCTCGCGAACGAGATGCCCGAGGTCGAGCGGATCGTCACCCTGGCGACCGCGAAGAAGTACCCGCTCGCCGCCGCGGCGCGCGAGGTCGGCAAGCCCGCGGATTCCGTCTTCCGCTGGGGCGCCTACAAGCGCCCGTCGAAGGCCACCCGCCCCGTCGTGGACGGCACCCGCACCGCTCCCAAGGAGTACGAGCAGGCGGAGCAGGTCTTCGGCCTCACCGAGGAGATGCGGCAGGACTGGAAGATCACGCGCCGGACGGAGGCGGTGAAGGACTACTTCAACGAGTCCAACCCCGCCTACCAGATGATGCGGGCGCTCGACAAGCTCCAGAACATGAAGGAGAACGCCTTCGGCTCGCTCCAGATCCCGAAGGTCGGCACCCGCACGCAGGGACAGCAGACCCGCGGCCTCCTGGAGATGCTGGTCCCCTCGTCCGTCACGATCACCGGCGACACCTGGAACCCGATCCCGAACATCGTCAAGATGCAGGCGGGCGCGTACTCGAACAAGGCGCTCTCCGGCGCCGATGCGTTCGCGCTCGACGACTTCCGCGCGATGCTCGCCGCGGTCGCGACCTACTACAAGGGCGACGTGAACCTGCTCGGCTTCGTGGGCCCCACGCTCAAGTCCCTGCTCACCAGCTTCGTCTGGTACGACCAGGTGAACTCGGGCGTCAAGCCGCGCGTGATGAACTACCGCAACGGCGCGAAGGACGAGCCCGTCGCCATGTACGTCGATCTGTTCAAGACCGACTTCGGCGAGCTGCGCGTGATGACGGACTACTACCTCGCGGTCAACACCGCGACGGGCGAGGACTCGACCTTCACGGCCGGCGCGGGCGTCTTCATCGACCCGAGCCTCCTCTTCACCAGAACCCTCCAGCCGCTCCGCCACACGCCGAGCGACGACCAGGGCCAGGGCAAGGGCGGCTTCTACTCGATCGACGTCGGCCTCGGCTACCGCGCGCCCTCCAAGGCCGCGCTCATCCTGCCCGGCGCCGAGGCGACGATCACGCCGCCCTCGCCGGCCTCGATCGTCCCGGACTACAACGAGGAGTCCAGCTCGTCCGCGAGCTAGGCGCCTTCCGCCTCCGCCGGGCGCACGCCGTAAATGAAGCGGTAGCGCCCGGCGGTGGCGACCCCTTTCTTCGGCGGGCAAGTATGCCCGCCCACAGCACGACCTAGACCGATGGACCTTCTCTACGTGGTAGGGCCCGATTCGGGCCACGGAAACCGCGAGCTGCGGTGGAGCCTGCGGAGCGTCGCCAAGTACGCCCGCGGGCTCGGGCGCGTCGTGGTGGCCGGCTACCCGCCGGACTGGCTGTCGGAGGAGGTCGTGCGCTTCCCCTTCCCGAACGCGTGCAGGGGGAAGCTCCGCAATCAGGCCCGGACTCTTCTCGCCGTGGTGTGCGCGGGAGTCATGGGCACCGGGGAGTTCGCATTCACGGACGACGACGTGTTCCTTTCCGCGCCGCTGGACCTAAATGCGCTCCCCTTCTTCTGTCGCTCCAACGCGATCCCGCCGCTCGACCGGCAGACGCAGGGGGGCGAGGCGTACCGGCAGCTGCTCGCCAACACGCGAGACGCGCTCGTGGAGAACGGCTACCCCGCCGTGGAGGCCGTGGGCCACGCATTCCGCCGCCTGCGCGTGGCGGAGGCGCCCGAGGTGCAGGCGCTCTTCGACCGTGCGCCGGACCCCGGCATCGAGATGCAGGCCGCGTTCCAGAACGTGCGGGCCCGGCGCGAGCGCGTGGACTTCACGCGGCGGCAGGACATCAAGATGCGCGCGTGGGACGAGGACGCCGTGAAGAGCGGGATGTTCTCCATCGGCGACCAGGCGTTCGACGACGGCCGCGTGCTGGAGTGGTTCGAGACGACCTTCGGATCCAAGTGCAGGTACGAGCGATGAGGATCGACCGGGTTTTCAGAGTCTGCTACACCGGGTATCCGGATCGGGCGGAGCGGCTGCGGGAGGCGACGAGCGCCTACCTCGCGCCGCTCGGCGCTCCCGCGGAGACGGTGTGGCAGTTCCCGAGCCCGTGGGAGAAGTGGATCCTCGACCGCGCGCCGCACATTCCGTTCCTCGACTCGCACCCCGGCTGCTTCGGCGCGGGCATCGGACACTACCGCGCCATCAAGACCGCCTACGAGCTCGGCTCGCAGGGCGTCCTCGTGATGGAGGACGACTGCCGCTTCCGCAAGGGGCTCGATCTGGCGCTCGCGCTGGCGAAGGCGCCGGCCGACGCCACCCTCCTCATGCTCGACCACTTCACCGACCGCGACGCGCTCGGCGGCGTGGAGGGCGGATGGCAGCGCGTGCGCCGCGCCTATTCGAGCGCGTGCTACGCGCTCTCCCGCGCCGGGATGCGGCAGCTCATCGGCGCCCACGAGGCGCCGACCGTGCGCCGCGAGGGTCCGGGCGTGGCGCTCGTGCGGACGTGCGACAACTACACGAACGAGGAACGGATGGGGCAGGACGCGCGCATCTACGTGGCGGTCCCGAACCTCGCCGTGCAATGCCTGTGCCCGGGCGAAAGCAACTGCGGCCGCAAGCATTGCATCGGCAAGTACGAGCGCATGGGAGTGAACCTCGGAGACTTCGACACCTTCTAGCCATGACGACCACGGAAGCCAATCGAGCGACGGCGGGAGCCGCGATCATGATGGAGCGGGAGCGGCAGGGCCGCGTCCGCGCCGGGTGGGACGCCGCGCGCCGCATGGCGAAGAAACGCCAGAACGAGCCCAAGGGCCGCTTCGCCCACTACCACATCCCGACCGACATCTTCTGGCAGGGGGTGCAGAACGGCGGCGGCCTGGACGCCATGCGCCCGAGCAGCGACTACTTCAAGGACATGGTGCGGCGCCACCCCGAGCTCGGCGACCCGCACGACATCCAGCCGTCGCCGCTCAAGGCGACGGCGACCTTCGTGCCCGGCGTGGGCTGGGTGCGGCGCGACGGCACGGTGGCCCCGAAGGCGGCCGCGCCCTGGTGGTGCGAATCGTCTGGCGTCTAGCGGATGGGGCCTGGCAAGACGCGAGACGCAAGACGCAAGACGAAGGAACGAGAACCATGAACGACTTGATCTTCGAGGGCGTGCCGACGAGGCGGCTGCTGGACCAGGTGGCGCGGCTGCGCGGCTGGGACCCGGCCGTGGCGACGCCCATCCAGAGCGAGCTGGACCGGATGTGCCAGCTCGCGAACCACGCGCTCGAAAGGGCGTGGCGCTTCGGCTGGTGGCCGCAGCTGCTGCTCACGCGGAGCGTCACCTACCGCCCCGAGTGGACGAACGAGGCGACCCCATACCCTCTCGGCGAGCAGGTCTTCTGGAAGGGGCGCTACTACGAGTGCACCGCCCAGGACGGCACGAGCGAGGAGCCGAAGCTCGGCTCGACCGTGTGGGAGCCCTGCGAGCGCACGATGGTGTGCGGCATCTCCTACCAGCGCTACGGAATCGAGGAGATGGACCTCTCGCAGGGCGTCTACACGCTCGACCCCGACCGCCGCGCCGACGCCCGGGCGCTGCCCGCCGCGCGCTGCGCGTTCGGCTGCACCGTCATGCAGACGCCGGATCGCCCCTTCGTGCCGATGCCCTACGTCCGCTTCCGCCCCTACGCGCCGCGGCTCTCCGCCGCGCCGTGGCTCGCCACGACGCCCTATCGCAAGGGCGACCTCGTGATGGGCTCCGACGGCGAAAGCTACGAGGCATGGATCGACGTGCCCGCGGGCGTGAACCCCGCCGGCGAAAGCGAGGAGTCGAGCTCCGAAAGCTCCTCCGGCGAGCCGGCCGACCCGACGCTCTACTGGGCGCCGCGGCGCTGCCCGCGGATGTTCGAGGACTTCGTGGTGCAGTACGCGGCCGCGGAGCTACAGACCGACGACAACGCCCGCGGCCGCGGGCTTGCGGCCGCCGAGGCCGAGCTCAAGACGCTCTACAACAACATGGTGCGCCAGGTGAAGCAGCCCGGCCGCGCCTTCACGAGAGTTTTCAGATGATGGAGACAGGATTGCATGATTTGCAGGATTGACATGATTTTTCGGTAAATCCTGAAAATCCTGAAATCCTGTCGAAAAAGGGGAAGAGACGATGAGCAACGAGACAGAGAGGCCGTCGAGGCGATTCTTCGGGCTGGGCAATTTCGTCCCGCGCGCGATTCTGTACCTCAAGGGCGACACCGGCGCACGCGGGCCGCAGGGCCCGCAGGGCGAGAAGGGCGACAAGGGAGACGCCGCCACGGTGGCCGCCGGCACGACGACGACGCTCCCCGCCGGCTCCTCGGCGAGCGTGACGAACTCCGGCACGAGCTCCGCCGCGGTCTTCAACTTCGCCATCCCGCAGGGCGCGACCGGAGCGACCGGCGCCACGGGGCCGCAGGGTCAGAAAGGCGACAAGGGAGACGCCGCCACGGTGGCCGCCGGCACGACGACGACGCTCCCGGCCGGCTCCTCGGCGAGCGTGACAAACTCCGGCACGAGCGCCGCCGCGGTCTTCAACTTCGCCATCCCGCAGGGCGCCACGGGCGCCACCGGGCCGCAGGGCGCCACCGGACCGCAGGGGCCGAAGGGCGACAAGGGCGACACCGGCGCGACCGGCGCGACGGGGCCCACCGGACCGCAGGGGCCGAAGGGCGACCCGCAGACGCCGTACTCCGGCACGCCGCAGATGGATGGCGAGGGCGCGGCGGGCACCGCGACGACCTACGCGCGCGGCGACCACCAGCATCCGAGCGACACGAGCCGGATGCCTGCGAGCTACACCGGGGAAAACATAAGTCTTTTCCCCGTCGGGCCCACGATTGCCACTGCGGTCAATGGACTGGTCGAAGCCAAGGCCTCCTCCGCCTCCCTCGCCCCGACATTCTCCTCCTCCTCAACCTACGCGGTCGGGGACTATGTGACGCACGAGGGCCTGCTGTACAAATGCACCACCGCCGTCAGCACCGCTGGCGCGTGGAACGCGGCGAACTGGACGGCGGTGAGCGCGATGGCGGAGATGCCCGCGCCGCAAGTACAGGCGAACTGGACGCAGACCAGTACGGCGGCGAAAGACTACATCAAGAACAAGCCGGACTTGTCGAGGTTTGTCGAATTTCAGAACGACGGTGGCGGCGGAACGAAGCTCACGGCGGTCACAATCGGGGCGCGCACCGGAGACCTCCGCGGGCAGCCTTCTCTCGTCGTTGGAGGCAACTGCAATGCATCGGGCGCGAACTCCGCTTCGTTCGGATATGGAAACCAAGCGGAAGCGACCAATGCTGTTTGTCTAGGATGGTATAACAAAGCGGATGGGAACAGCGGCGCGACTTTTGGACAAAACACATACGCGGGCAGAGGTTCGTTCTCCGCCGGACGACGTGCGACGTCTTCGACTGGCGATTATGGAGGCGGAACCGTTCACCAGTTCGCGTTTACGTGGCAGGGAAAGACGGTTGACACAACTATCACTCCGTCGGATGGCGGCAACTACTACCACTCGCACGGGGATGGAACCTTCAACGTCAACCCGGAACCCGCATCCGGCTCGACAGACCCGGCGACGGGGTTCTGGATCGGCGAGACGAAGCTCTCCGATTATGTCCGCTACTCCTTCGCCTCGCCGACCCCTTCCGTCTCCGGGACGAGCGCGACGGTGGCGTGCGAGGATCGGGCCATCAACGACTTCACGGTGGCGACGGGCATCACCTCGCTCACCATCACGCCGCCCGCCGCCGTGACGGGCAGGGCGCGTGACTTCTTCTGCCGCGTGACGCTGACCGACGCCTCGCTCCCGACCGTGACGCTCTCGGGCGGCACAATCGACATCGGCTCCTCGGAGGTCGCGGGAATGACGCAGGGCGTGAACCTCCTCATGTTTACGGAAATCGCCAGCGGGCATTGGCTCGCCAGCCGGAGGAGCGCGTCGTGATCGCCGCGCACCAGACGATGCTCGCGCCGCCCGCGCTCCCCTACGACGCGGAGGTGGAGTGGTTGGCCAACGCAACAACAACAACAACGGGAAATCCCGCGCGCATAGATACGGGGATAGATTCATCCGACGAGGTCGGTTTCGAGGTCACGGCAACGCGAGTTGTCGAAACATCCTCCGATGCGGTTCTGTTCGGGGCTCGCTACAATGCCGGCGACAGTCGCTATTTCGTCGGCGCGCAAGTCGGCGGGAAGTATTACTGGGGATGGAATGGTCGCATAGATTCGCAGACGCTCGCCCTCAACGCGAAACATACGCTTGGTCTAAACTTCCTCAACTCGCGCACGGCCACATTCGACGGGATTTCGGTCGGGTCGCTTGCGGGGACATACTTATACAGCAAACGCCTCTATTTCTGCGCGTACAATAATAACGTGGGTTTTTATGGGACAAATGTATGGAGATGTCACGGCGGGCGAATCTCCGTCGGCTCAACAATTGCGCGCAGCTACAAGCCCGTACGAATCGGAACGACCGGATACTGGTACGAAGAGATCTCCGGGACGCTTCACGCCTCGCAGGATGGCGTGTTCATCGTGGGCCCGGACAAGACATAAGGAGACACCATGCACGCGAGACTCATCAGCGAGACGAGGATCGACACGAACGCGCCGAGGAGCGCGGTGATCGACGGAAGCACGGTCTGCGGGCAGCTGCCCGAGGACTATCTGAATTCCATCGGCTGGTATCGGCTGGACGAATTGCCGGGGCCGAATCCACGCGATGGCTACCACCTTGAGCCGCGCTACGCCTACGACGACGCGGAGAACCCGACGAAGATCGAGCGGTCATGGGTCGAGGTCGAAGATCCGCCCCCGCCGCCGCGGTCGCTCTCGAAGGTGAAGCTCATGCGGGCCCTCAAGGCGCGCAGCCTCTGGCTTCCCGTCAAGGCGTTCATCGAGGCGAGCGAGAACTACGCCGACGAGTGGGCGCTTTCCACGACTCTCGACGAGGACAACGCGCTCATCGTCTCGGCGGTCGCGGCGCTCAAGGCGCAGCTCGGGCTCACGGACGAGCAGGTGGAGGAGATCCTCGCAGCGAGCGTCGCGGAGTGACGAGCGGGAAGTGACGAGTGACGAGTGACGAGTGACGAGTGACGAGTGACGATGAAACGACTGATCACCAGCGTGGACCTGACGGCGGACGACCGGAGGCAGATCGAGGAGGCGTGGCCGGAGGAGGCCGACGAGTGCCGCGTCGTCGTCGAGGACGGGTTCATCGTGGCGCGCTACCTCAAGACGAACGAGCACTTCGAGAGGATCCGCAGGATCACGGGGTATCTCACCGGGACGCTGGACAAGTGGAACAACGCCAAGCGCGCGGAGGAGCGCGACCGCGTGAAGCACGCGGTCGCGAGTGACGAGAGACGAGTGACGAGTGACGAGTGAAATGACGAAGATTCTGGTGAAGGCGATGAAGAAGGCGAAGAACGCGTGGGAGAAGGACCGCGACCATCTGGTGCGGCTGGACGGGGACTTCCTCGTGGGGCGGCTCGTCGAGAGCTTCCACTACGGGGAGAAGGATTTCCCGGTTCTCGACTGGCGCTGCGAGGATTTCTCCATCGCGGACCGCGTTCTCACGCTCTACGCCCGCCCGGAGCCGATCTGCGACGGCGCCACGCTCGCCCCCGACAAGCTCGCCGGCGTGGACATCGCGCCCGGCTATCTCCCGCACGACTACCTCTACACGCACCTGGACGAAATGGCCGCGGACGAGGCGTGGCGCGCCGCCGGCTGGACGAAGGAATCCCTGCGCGCGTTCTTCGACGCGATCCTCGGCAACATGGTGGAGCACGAGGAGCGGCGCAACGGGAAGAAACCCTGGCGCTCGCGGCTCTACCACGCCGGGGTCCGCCTCTTCGGCGGCATCGCGCACCGGCTCGGGCTCTCGACGGCCGTACTCGCGCTCGCCGTGGCGGGGTGCGCGATTCCGGCGGCCATCGAGCCGAGCGGGGAAGAGCCCGTGTATACGGTGGTGAAGAGAACCACGGAAAACACGGAACACACGGAAAAGAAGGAAGATTCCGTGCCATCCGTGCCTTCCGTGGTCGAAGACACGGTGGAGCTGGAATTCCGCTATGGAGGGTTCCGAGGGGAGAAGGCGAAGGAGGAGCCCGGGTGCCGCATCGGCTCGCTGAAGGTCGAGAAGGACAAGCTCTCGTACAAGTGGGAGGCCGGAGGCTGCGAGGCGCTGGGAGCAAAGGACAAGGCGGACTACTCGAAGACCGTGGCGTGCGCGTTCTACTGGGACGGCTCGCGGTGGGTCGGCGGGAAGTTCGACTGGATTTCCACGTCGAGGACTTCGCGCGGCTTCGAGAACATCAAGTCCGGCTACAACGGCTGGGACTCCGCGGCGTTCTTCGGAGCGAAAAAGCACGGGTTCTGCATCGTCTCGAAGGACGGGAAGAAGAGAAGCAATTTCATCGAGGACTAGGCGATGGCGGTGACGGAACAGAATGCGGCTCGGGCGAACGACTGCATCGAGGCCCTGAACGGCTCGGCGCTTCCCGGCGCGCTCAAGGAGGACCTGCGCGCGGTGGTGCGCTCGACGGAGGAGGGCACGAACGGCCTCTCCCCCGAGGAGAAGCAGCAGGCCATCGCGCAGGGGCTCTTCGACCTGGCGCGCATCACCATCTACAACATGATCCACGAGAGCAAGGCACGGCCGGCGCGCTCGTGGAAGGACGTGATCGTGGAGACGCGGTTCGAGCTCTGCTGGGGCCTCGCCGTCGTCGCGGTCGTGCTCATCCTCCGGCCGGAGATCGCGAAGACATTGGAGGCCCTTGCGAAATGAAGGACGGATGCCTGAAGCTGGCCGACGGCCGGCGCGTGAACCAGGAGAACATGGCGGCGCTCGCCGAGGGCGCCGTCGGGATCGTGCGCCGCATGGGCGAGGCGGGCGTGTTCCTCCGCTCGGCGGAGGCGCACCGCATCCGCGCCTGCATCTGGGCCGGCCAGGCGCCGGACGAGCGCATCTACGGCGAGGACGCCTTCCCGTTCGCGGGGGCGTCCGACCTCCGCGTGCGGACGGCGGACCGCCTCGTGCGCGCCCGCGTGGCCGAGGCGACGACGGCCCTCCTGCGCGCGCAGCCGAGCTTCGGCACCGCGCAGCTTTCGCCCGACACGGCCCGCTTCCTCTCGGAGGTGTGGCAGGGCACGATGGAGAAGGACCTGGAGCTGGAGTGGCAGCAGCAGATCGCCCTCCTGGCGCTCTACCTCTGGGGCGGCGGCCGCGCGATGGCCGGCTTCTGGATCGGCTGGGACGGCGCGACGGAGTGGGTCCGCCGCGAGTACACGCTCGACGAGGCCCGCGCGAAGGCGCAGGAGGCAGGCATCGACCCCACGATGTTCGACATGGCGCTCGCGGACCCCGACCAGATGGCGGAGCTGCTGAAGGCGGCGGAGCTCGTCCCGGCCTCGCGCGCCGCCTCGGCCGCGAAGGAGATGCTGGAAACCGGGATCCTCAAGGCCGCGGAGGCGCGCCGTGCGCGCTGGAAGCCGCGGGTGCAGGCGCTGGAGCTCGGCGTGCAGCTCTTCGTGGATCCCACGACGGGCGTGGGCCGCGGCGACGACGCCGAGGCGATCCACCTCGTGGAATGGCTCTCGCCGATGGGCCTGCGCTCCCGCGCCCTGGAGGAGGACTGGGACGAAGCCTACACGAAAAAGCTCTTCGAGAAGGGCCCGACGGGCTCGGACGCGATCTTCCCCGAGTGGGACTACGCGCTCCCGCAGTCGCTCAAGCCGAGCCGCGTGGAGATGCAGCGCGAGGCGGGGAACTACCAGGTCGTCACGAGCTACGTGCGCGCGATGGGTCCGGACGGCATCCCCGGGCGCTGGCGCATCGTCTGGTCGCCCGGCATCGCGGACGCCGCGGCGCGTCCGGCCGACCTCGTTTCGACCCCCTGGAACGGCTGGCCGGTGATGCTCTTCTCGGCGGAGGTCCGCGGCCCGGGCGCGATGGACGGCCTCGGCGCGGCGCTCAAGATGAGCGGACTCCAGACGCAGCAGAAGCTCACGAGCGACATGATCGCGGACCTCTCGATGCTCCAGCTTCCGCCGGTCGTCGAGAAGGGAACGGGCGGAAACGGCGCCGGGCGCGGCATCACGATCGAGCCGCTGGCGCTCAATCAGATCGGCATCTCGGAGGAGGTCGGATTCATGACTCCCCCGCAGCTGCCGCAGACTTCGCTCGCGTGGCTCAAGGAGGTGCGCCTCATGATCGCCGAGGCGGGCGACCTCCCGCACGAGGAGATCCCGGCGGAGCTCACGGCGACGCTCCAGGAGGAGCGCATCGGGCTGTGGCTCAAGCAATGCAGCGAGGCGGTCCGCCGCGTGCTGCTGCTCGTGCTTTCCAAGATGGACCCCGGAACGGTCGGCGCGTACCCGGAACTCGCGGAGGGGGCTTTCCCCGTTCGCCTGCGCTACAACGCGCGCGCCTGGGACATGGAATACATGGAACGGCTGGCGAAGATCATGAACCAGCTCCTGGTTCCGCTCGACCGGACGGGGCGTCTCAATCTCGGCGAGTTCGTTGCGACCGCCGTGATGGACCTCCTGCCCACGCACGCGGAGCTGCTGAAGCCGAGCGACGACGACGCGGCGCGCGACGAGATCGCGGACGAGGAGCGGGTGTACGTGCGGATGCGCGGCGGCATCCGCACGCCGGTGCCCGAGGGCGGCGGCGCGGACTACGCGCGGCGTCTGGACTTCTACGCGCAGCTGGAGCAGGACCCGGACGTGTACGCCGACCTCGCGCCGGACAAGGTGGCGCTCATCGACGAGCGCAAGCAGGCGCTCTCGTTCCAGCTGGAGCAGCTGCGGAACGCGCAGATCGGGCGCACGGGCGTCGAGGAGGCGGTTCCGGCGCCGGAGGCCGCGGAGCCGGGAGGGCCGGCGGTGTAGGCCTTGGATTTTCGTCTGGCGTCTGGCGCCTTGAATCTGGCAAGACGCAAGACGCAAGACGCAAGACGCAAGACGAAGAGGATTTCACGATGCCGATCAAGCTGCAGCAGGGATTCGACCCGCTCGCCTACTACGGGCGGCGGGAGGACGGGTGGCGCCTGCGGAGCGTCTTCGCCCAGG
>Ga0310694_10003523_pt1 | contig 15355 bp, 12 predicted proteins | sample 174DNAGHGhighgp2_FD_203884 | JGI IMG/M metagenome (GOLD analysis project Ga0310694, IMG submission 203884) | Sheep rumen microbial communities from Palmerston North, Manawatu-Wanganui, New Zealand - 1742 DNA GHGhigh gp2 (v2) (version 2) | ecosystem: Host-associated > Mammals > Digestive system... | reverse complement strand
TAAGGAAAAATTATATGAATCTGCAATTAAAGCATGTAAGTATGTTGGTTATGATAGCGTAGGTACAATTGAATTCTTAGTTGATAAGGATGAAAATTATTATTTCATTGAAATGAATACAAGAATCCAAGTTGAACATGCTGTAACAGAGGCTATAACAAATGTTGATATTGTTAAGAATATGATAAAGATTGCATATGGCCTAAAGCTAGCTTATAAGCAAGAAGATATTAAGCAATTAGGATATGCACTTGAATGTAGAATAACAGCTGAGGATGTATTTAATGATTTTAGACCTAATCCAGGTAAAATTAATTTTATGCATACTCCAGGTGGAATGGGTGTAAGAATCGATACAGCAGTTTACACAGGATATGAAATTTCACCTTTCTATGATTCTATGATTTTAAAAATCGTTGTATCTGGTCAATCTAGACTAGAATGTATAAGAAAAATGCGTGCAGCATTAGAGGAATTAATTATTGATGGTGTAAAGACTACAATTGAATTCCATTATCTATTATTACATAATCCAACATTTGTATTAGGTAATTATGATACTACATTTGTAGAAACATTCTTAAAGGAGGTATTTGAAAATGCAAAACGCCTTCGATAAAAGAAAAGAAGAATTAAAAGAATTTAGTGAAGCATTAGACAAATTAGATATTAGAAAAAAGGATGAGGTTGTTCAAAAACAAGCTCCTGATGATTTAATGACTAAATGTCCTAAATGTGATAGATTTTTAGTTAAAGAAGAATTATTTGATAATTTAATGGTATGTCCATATTGTAATAATCATATGAGACTTCATGCTAAAGATAGAATTAATCAAATAATGGATAAGGATTATGAAATAATCTTTAATAATCTAGAAGAAAAATATCTAGATTTCCCTGATTATGAAAAAAAGCTTAATGAGGCAAAAGAGACATCAGGTAATGATGAATCAATTGTTTGTGTAAAAGGTAAAATTAATGGCATCAATGTATTAGTTGGTGTTATGGATTCATTCTTTATGATGGGCTCAATGGGAAGTGTATGTGGAGAAAAGGTTACTTTAATGGCTGAAAAGGCAATTAAAGAAAACCTACCATTAATTCTATTTACATGCTCTGGTGGAGCAAGAATGCAAGAAGGAATCATTTCTTTAATGCAAATGGCAAAAACTAGCCAAGCAATAGGTAGATTAAAGGATAAAGGCTTATATATTGCAGTTTTAACAGATCCTACAACTGGTGGTGTATCTGCATCATTTGCTGCACTTGCTGATATTACATTAGCTGAGCCTAACGCTTTAATTGGATTTGCTGGTAAGAGAGTTATTGAAAGGACAATAAAAGAAGTATTACCAAAAGAATTCCAAACTGCTGAATTTAACCTAGAAAAGGGTTATATTGATAAAATAGTTCCAAGAAAGGATTTAAAGGAGACTTTAGCTACTTTACTAAAGCTTCATAGGTATAATTAATATGAGTAAGCTTGAAGAAAATCAGTTAAAGATAAATGAATTAGAACAAGAAATCTTATCATTAGATTCTCAAGATCCTGAATTTAAAATTAAAACTAAAGAATTAAATAAATTAAAAAAAGAAACATTTAGTAATTTAAGCCACTGGGATAGAGTATTAATTGCTAGATCTGAATCAAGATTAAAAGCTCCTGCCCTAGTAAATAAATTATTTGATAATTTTATAGAATTTCATGGTGATCAGCTATTTGCTGATGACCAATCAATTTTATCTGGTTTGGCATTTTTAGATGATATTCCAGTTACTGTTTTAGCACAAGCTAAGGGTACTAATCTTACTGAATCCTTAAAAAGAAATTTCGGTATGACTTCACCTGATGGCTTTAGAAAAAGCTTGAGATTAGCTCATGAAGCAGAAAAATTCAACAGACCAATTATTACAATTGTAGATACATCAGGCGCATACCCAGGAAAGGGTGCAGAAGAGCGTGGTCAATCTAGAGCTATTGCGGAAAATTTAATGGAATTTTCTAAGCTTAGAGTACCAGTTATCGCAATTGTTTTAAGTGAGGGTGGTTCTGGTGGCGCTTTAGCTTTAACAGTTTCTGATTATATTTTCATGTTTGAAAATGCAATCTATTCAGTATTATCACCAGAAGGCTTTTCATCTATTTTATTTAAGAATACAAAAACTGCTGAAGAATCAGCTGAAATTATGAAATTAACATCTCATGATTTAAAGGAATTAAATATTATTGATGAAATAATATCTGAACCACTTGGAGGAATAAAAGCTCCAACTGATTCATTTATTAAGGATTTAAGAAAGAAACTTGTTAATAAAATTAATGAATTATCTAAATTAGATAAGGATACATTAGTTAATAATCGTTATGATAAATTTAGACGTATTGGTCTAGAATAGGAGAAATAAAATGAAAATTGCATTTTTATTTGCTGGTCAAGGCGCACAAGCTGTTGGCATGGGCAAGGATTTTTATGATAATTATCCTCTAGCAAAGGTTATATATGATAACTATCCTGAAATTAAGGAATTATGCTTTGAAGGACCTGCTGAAACATTAAATCAAACTGCATATGCTCAAAAGGCAATGTTATTAACATCTTATACAATTGCATCAGTATTAAAATCAAATGGTATAGAACCAGAATATGCATGTGGCCTATCACTTGGTGAATACAGTGCACTAGCATTTGCTAACACATGGAAATTAGATGAAGCAATTAAAATAATAACTTCACGTGGTGAAATTATGCAAAATGCCCTACCATTAGGTACATCTAAGATGGCTGCAGTAATCGGATTAGATAGAGATACAATTTTAAATACAATCAAGAAAGTTGATGGTATTTGTGAAATAGCTAATTACAATTGCCCAGGTCAAATAGTTATTACAGGTGATAATAAAGGTGTTGATGCTGCAATGCCACTATTAACTGAAGCAGGAGCTAAAAGAGTATTACCTCTAAATGTTTCAGGTGCATTCCATTCTTCATTATTAATTCCTGCATCAAAGGAACTAAGAAAGACATTAGATAAATATTCTAATAGAAAGCCTGATTATAAAATAGTTTATAATGTATCAGGTAAAGAAGAAGAAAAGCCTTTAAATGACTTATTAGAGGCTCAAATATGCCATTCAGTATATTTTGAGGACTCTTTAAAATATTTAAAGGATAAAGGTGTAGATACATTTATTGAAATAGGACCAGGTAAAACACTATCTGGATTAGTAAGAAAGACTTTAACTGATGTTAAATGTTATGCTGTTACAGATGTTGAATCTTTAAATAAGGTATTAGAGGAATTAAAATAATGGATGATATTAAATATCTAAAAGATATTGAATCATTTCATTTATATTATGTAGAAAGTATTGGATCAACCAATACTCTTTTAAAAGAAAATTTCTCTAAATATCCTAATAATTCTATACTTTTAGCTAAAGTACAAACAAATGGTAGAGGAAGATATACAAGAATTTGGAAATCTGATGAGGATTATACATTCTCAATTCTATTTAAGGATTTACACCATAATGAAATTATTGCCCCAATGTCAATTGTACGTGCACTAAAAGAATATGGGTTCGATACTAAAATTAAATGGCCAAATGACATATATTTAAATAATAAAAAGCTTAGTGGTATTTTAATTGAATCTGTTTATGGTGGTATATCTCATTTAGCAACAATAGTAGGAATTGGTATTAATAAAACAGATAAAGAAGAAGTATTAGGTATTGGATTAAATAAAAATATAGATTCAATAGATTTAATATCTAAAATAATACATGAATACAATATATTAATAAAAGACGATTTTAATAATTATATTAATGAATATATTTCATATAGTAATGTTATAAATAAAAAAATAATATATCAAAATGAAGAATATATTGTTAAAGGAATTAATGAATTCGGTCATTTGATAATAGAAAATGATAATATATCTAAGACAATATCTTCTGATGAAATAAATATAAAATATTAAAGGCGAATGATTTTCCATTCGCCTTTAATATTGGTTTTATCTCTTTCTTCCAAGACCAACCTTATTCATTACTTTATTCATTTTTTTATTTGATAGGTAAGTAGCATAATCTCTACCTTCATCTAATACTTTATCTAAGAAATCAGAATTAATTAATTCATTATATTTCTTTTGAATTGGTTCGATTTCAGCTGCGACTGCATTAGCTACATCCTCTTTAAATTCAGCATAAGTAGCATCCTTATATTTTTCTTCTAAGTCGCTAATAGAAGTATTAGTACAGCAAGATAAGATAGTTAATAAATTTGAAATACCTGGCTTATTTTCTTTATCGAATTTAACTTTAGTATCAGAATCTGTTACAGCAGATTTAATTTTTTTCTTAATAATATTAATGTCATCTAAGATACTAATGAAAGCTTTTGGATTTTCATCTGACTTACTCATTTTCTTAGTAGGATCAGTTAATGACATAATCTTAGCACCAGCACCTGCAATATAAGGCTCAGGTACAACAAATGTTTCACCAAATTTATTATTAAATCTTTCTGCTAGTGTTCTTGTTAATTCTAAGTGTTGTTTTTGATCTTGTCCAACTGGTACACAATCAGTATCATATAATAATATATCTGCAGCCATTAAAGAAGGATAAGTAAGTAGGCCAACTGTTACACCATCAGTTTGATGCTTTGCAGCTTTATCCTTATACTGTGTCATTCTTTCTAATTCACCAATATATCCTGTACATTGTAATATCCATCCTAATTGCGCGTGCGCAGGTACCTCTGATTGAATAAAGATATGTACCTTTTCTGGATTTAGGCCACATGCTAAATAAATTGCAACAAGTGATCTAATATTTTTTCTTAAAGCTTGTTTATCTTGTGGAACAGTAATAGCGTGCATGTCTGCAACGAATACTAAGAAGTCTGTAAAATCTGGATTGTCTTGTAATTTAACAAAGTTCTTAATTGCTCCAATATAGTTTCCAAGTGTAATAGTACCACTTGGTTGAATTCCTGATAAAAATCTCATAATAAAACCCTCCTAAATAATAAAAAAAGTCCATAGGTTAATAAAACCTAAGGACGATATAAACCGCGGTGCCACCTTAATTCTGAATCTAATCAGCTCTTTTTATTAAGATATAACCAATTCCTTAAATTAATATATCTAATGCTTACACTATCCATTAGTCGCTTAAAAATTGATTAACTAAGTACTATTAAAAGTATATCACACTTTGACAACAATATCAATTTTATTCGTATTAAAAATACAAAAGTTAATATTTTTGTTAGATATAAAACATAGATAATACTCAAATGTGTATACAATGTGTATAAACTATCAAGATAGCGTTTTCTTTTACAAAAAAGAGACATTTTTGAATATTATTCATTATATCATTTTAATTTAAAGACATTTTTGAACTTTATTCGAAAAAATTGGCCTAAAAATTAAATAAATATTTATTTTAAACGAACTTTTAAATAAAAAATTCGAAAAACAGTTGATTTTTTATATAAATAATTATATAATTAGGCTACAATTTTGCAAAAAGGGGAAGATGAAAAATTATGAAAATTAGAAAAATTGCGTGCGTTGGTGCACTTGCAGCAGTTGCTACACTAGGTCTTACATCTTGTTCAGGCACTGCTAAAGCTTATGCAGGTTTTGATGAAAACAATGCTAAGTATGACTCAGCAAAATATTCAGATTCTGCAATTAATAAAACAGTTTTAGGTGAATTCGATGAAATTTATGCTAAAGCTAAAGAAAACACTACTAATTTAGCTAAGAGATATGCTGAAATGGCTGTTGCTGAAGCTAAGTTATTAGAATCAGGTGTATTCGTTCCTACAAATACTCAAGGTGGTATGTATGCATACAGCTCAGTAGTTCCTAGAATGATTCCTGATACATTATGGGGTAACGATTATGAAAGATTACATGATTTAATGGTATGTACATCTGATTTAAAAGTTGCTGATAGAGATGCAATCAAAGATATGCAAAAGAAGGCAAAGGTTACAGCTGCTGCCGAAGATATTTTATCAGTATTTGGTTTAGGTACAAGTGCTAGAGATAAATATAGATCTGATGTTAAAGCTTATTTATCAAGCAAGGGTTATGCTTTAAAGAGAACTTATAGCACAGTTTATACTTCAGATCCTAAGACTTGGGATGTATTAGGTACATCAAGAGCTGCAGATTCTGAAGCTATTATCCAAACTTATGATGGTTTAGTTGAATATAATGAATTAGGTCAAATTGCTCCAGCATTAGCTGAATCTTGGACAATTTCTCCTGATTATAAGACATTTACATTCACAATTAGAAGTGGTGCTAAATGGGTTAAACAAGACGGTACAGAATATGGTGATGTAACAGCTGCAGATTTTGTTACTGGTTTCCAACATATGCTAGATGCTAAAGGCGGACTTGAATACTTAGTTGATGGCGTTGTTGAAGGCGTTCATGACTATTTAGGTGGTAAAGCTACATTCGATAAAGTTGGCGTTTCTGCATCTGGTAATAAAGTAACTTATAAATTAACTGATACTTGCCCTTATTTCATGACAATGTTAGGCTATGGAATTTTCGCTCCATTAAATAAGCAATTCTTCGAAGCTGAAGGTGGTAAGTTAGGTGCTGATTTCGATCCAACTGCTGAAAGCTACAAATATGGTTCATCTGTAAATGATATCTTAACTTGTGGACCATTCAGAGTAACTGACTCTACTGCAAAGACTAAGATTGAATTTACAAAGAATGAAAAATACTGGAATGTTAATGACCTTGAAATCGATAAGGTAACTTGGGAATATACAGATGGTAAGGATGTTCAAAAGACATATAATGAACATAAAGATGGAAAATTAGATGCTTGTACATTAAATACAACAACTATTCCTGTTGCTAAGGCTGATACTTCAAAAGCATTCGCTGATTATGCATATGTATCAGATACAAACGCTACAACATATAATGCATTCTTAAATGTTAAGCGTCAATCATATAAGAACCAAGATGGTAAAGCTAAATCTAAGAAGAGCCAAAAGGCAGCAGATAATGCATCAATTGCATTATTAAATAATGATTTCCGTTTAGCTTTATGTCATTCAATTGATAGAGTTACATACAATGCTCAATCAACTGGTGAAGAAGTAGCTGCTTACTCATTAAGAAATACTTATACACCAGGTAACTTCGTAACATTAAATTCAAGTGTTACAGTTAAGATTAATGATAAGGATGTTACATTCAAGGCTGGTACAGAATATGGTGAAATTGTACAAGCTCAATTAACAGCTGATGGATCTAAGATTGTTGCTTACAAAGATGGTTCATCTGATGGTTATGATGGATGGTATAACAAGACTGCAGCAAAAGAATATTTAGATAAGGCTGTTGAAGCTTTAGCTAAAGAAAACATTACAGTTGATGCTAAGCATCCAATTGAAATTGATTTACCTACATTCACTGGTTCAGAATTATATTCTGCTAGAGCAAATGCATTCAAGAAATCAGTTGAAGAAGCATTAGGTAATTTCGTTAAGGTTAACCTAGTTTCTTGTAAGACTGCTGATGACTGGTACAATGCTGGTTATTATACAGAAACTGGTAAGGAAGCTAACTATGATATTTATGACTTATCTGGTTGGGGTCCTGACTATGGTGATCCATCAACATATCTAGATACAATGTATGCAGATGATAAGGGATTTGGATACATGATTAAGTGTATCGGTTTATTCTAGGATTTTAAAGAGTATAGTTATACGATTATAAGAGTTAGGGATGATTGTGTGTCATCCCTAACCTTTTTCTTGAAAGGAGCCAAAACATGTTTAAATATTTGATAAAAAGGCTACTTCACGCTGCAGTTTCTGTAATTTTGGTAGTTGGAATAGTAATGCTTTTAATCTATTCATTAATGGATAAAAATTCAATATTCCAAAATGACCAAAGATGGACAAAAATCTCAAATAATGTTAAAGAGGAATATAAATATCAACAATGGGAACGCTATGGATACGTAGATTATGTATCTTATAGTGATTATTTAGATATTTTAGTAAAGAAAAAAGAAATCACCCCAGAAAAGAAAGCAGAAGTTGTACTTTTTGGATATGAAGATAAATATGATACTGAAGAAGTACATACATATGTTCAGAAATTTAGAACTACATATTTATCAAAGGGTTATAATATCGTAAGACTTAAGGCAATGAGATTAAGTGAAGATAGTGATATCTTAAAAACTAATGGAGAACAAAAATTATTTGCTTATAAAAATATTAATGTTTTCCAAAGAATGTGGAAATATTTCACAGGAATAATTTCAATTGATAATATTCATTATGCCGATGATGTCGTTGGGAAAAGAGGTATTTCATTTACTTTCTTTGATCCTGTATATGGAGGAAAAACATTTAGTCCTGCAATTATGGGAAATGGTACAAAGCATAAATATTTATTATATTTTGATAATAGATTCCCATTCATTCATCAAAACTTAATTGAATTTAAATTAGGTACATCTTATTCAATATCTGAGGGTGTAGATATCTCTGACTATATGACACAAGAACAAGGAAGACTTGTTACTAAAACAGTATATTATCCAACAGGATATGTAGAAGAATCTAGTGATAATTTACATGAATTAGTTTATATTTATAATTCTAATAATGATGATTTTACTAGAACTAGATTCTCAGATAATTATACAAATACTGGTACATATAAGATGGGTAAATCAATGATAGCATATTCATTTATCATTGGTTTAATCGCAACAATTATTTCTTATTTATTAGCTATTCCACTAGGTATTTTAATGGCTAGAAAGAAGGATAAATTAGCTGATAAGATTGGTACAATTTATATTGTATTTATTATGGCAGTTCCATCTTTAGCATATATTTTCATGTTCAGACAAATAGGTAGTTCATTATTTGGATTGCCAACATTATTTGATACTAACACAAGCAATTTATTAGTTTATTTCTTACCTATTATTTCACTTGCATTACCATCTATTGCTGGTTTAATGAAGTGGTTAAGAAGATATATGATAGATCAAATGAATTCAGATTATGTTAAATTTGCTCGTGCTGGTGGTCTATCAGAAACTGAAATTTTCACTAAACATATATTTAAAAATGCAGCAATCCCTATTGTTCAAGGTATTCCTGCATCAATATTAGCGTGCTTAACTGGTGCAATTATTACAGAACGTGTTTATACAGTTCCTGGTTCAGGTAAATTATTAACTGACGCAATTAGTGCAACAGATAATGGTGTTATTGTTGGTTTAACATTCTTCTATGCAATATTATCAGTTGTTTCATTAATTCTAGGTGATATCTTAATGGCTATGTTTGACCCTAGAATCTCATTTAGTACGAAAGGCAGGTAATCTTTATGGAAGCTATTAATAACCAAAATTTAAATGAAGAATTTAATTTAACAGATGAAGAATTATTTGCCAGAATAGATAATTCAACTGTTACATCAGAAAAGATTACAGCTCCTAGATATTCATATTGGAAATCAGTAGCTAGAGTATTCTTTAAAAAGAAGATTAACATTATATTATTAGTTGCATTAGCATTTATAATAGTATTCGCATTTGTTTATCCATTATTTTCTAATTTTGATATGTTTGAAAATCAAGGTGTAGCTGGTTCAACACACCTTTCTCCATCAAAAGCAATTTCAAAATTTGGATTTAATTTAAAATGGATTTTTGGTTCAGGTGACCATGGTCAATCTATATTTAACCAATTATGGGAAGGTTCAAGAATTTCAATCGCTTTAGCTTTATTATGTGCATTAATCAATTTAACAATTGGTGTAATCATTGGAGCTATTTGGGGTTTCTCTAAAAAAGTAGATGTCATTATGACAGAAGTATATAACACAATTGGTAACGTTCCATATATCTTAATGATTTCTGTATTAGTATTAATCGTTGGTGGTGGTTTCTTCCAATTCGTATTAGCATTAACTATAACTGGTTGGTTAAGTATTGCATATTTTATTAGAACACAAGTAATAATTATTAGAGACAGAGAATATAATCTAGCATCAAGATGCTTAGGTACACCTATTTTTAGATTAACTTTAAAAAATATTTTACCATTCTTAACATCTGTAATTGTTACAATTGCTGCAACTGAAATTCCATCATATATATCATATGAAGTATTCTTATCATATATTGGATTTGGTATGAGTGAAACTTCACTTGGTAAGATGATTGAAAACGGACAAAACTTCATGAACACACCTGGATGTGAACTAGAATTCTGGATTCCTGTTGCTGTTGCATCATTTATTACAATAGTTTTATATGTTATTGGACAAAATCTTGGTGACGCATCTGATCCAAGAACTCATATGTAGGAGGTAATAGTATGGAAAACGATAAAAAAGTATTATTATCCCTTAAAGATTTAGAAGTTAAATTCCATGTACGTGGTCGTATTTTAACCGCTATTAGAGGTGTATCTTTAGATATTTATGAAAATGAATCACTAGCTATAGTTGGTGAATCAGGTTCAGGTAAATCAGTATTAACTAAGACATTCTCAGGAATGCTTGATTCAAATGGTTTTATTTCTAAAGGTGAATTACAATTATATGATGATGAATTACAAGATACTGTAGTTAAAAAGACTAAAATATCTAATTTCATTATTGATAATGTTCAAAAATCATTAAATAAATATTCTAAATATGAATTTGGTGCTGACATTTATAAAGAAATGCTAGAACTAAAGGCAGAAAGAGAAAGAAAAATAAGCTTAACTGATGAAGAAAAAGCTACAATTGATGATAAGATTTCTAATTTAAAATATGAAAAGACTGAATTATTCAATCTTAAACAAACATATGATCCAAAACATGAAAAAGATAAAATTGCTGAAGCTAAAAAGCAATTAGCTGTTTATGATAAGCAAATTAAAGAATTAGAAAATAAAGAAAAAATGATTATTAAAGAACATAAGGCTGCATTAAAGGCTGATGTTGAATATAATCAAAAATATAATGAGAAGATGGCTTCATTAAAACAAAAATATGAAGAGGCTATAACTCATGAAATTACTAATGAAACAATTAGTAGAAACTTTAAATTATCAAAAGAATTATATCTATCAATTGGTAGATATGGTTTAATTAGTAAAATAAAATTTACTTTTAGACTAAAAAGAGCATTAAAGAATGCTATGAAGCTTGGTGTTGACTTATATACAGATGAATCTGTAAATAAGGTATTTGATACAGTAGTATTTAGAGTTGCTTATTTAGATGAAGATGATGAAAAAATTCATGGATATTGTAATCTTGACTTAGCTAAGATTAAGTATACAAAAGACTGGCAACAAATTCGTGGTACAAGAGTTGCAACAATATTCCAAGACCCAATGACATCTCTAAACCCAATTATCACAATTGGTAAGCAAATTACATCTATTATTATGAAGCATCAATCTTGTTCTGCTAATGAAGCAAGAATTCGTGCTATCGAATTAATGAAAAAGGTTGGTATTCCTAATGCTGAAAAGCGTTTCGATGATTATCCATTCCAATATTCAGGTGGTATGAGACAAAGAATAGTTATCGCTATTGCCTTATCTTGTCAACCTAAGATTTTAGTTTGTGATGAACCAACAACAGCACTAGATGTTACAATCCAGGCTCAAATTTTAAAATTAATTAAAGACTTACAAAAAGAATTTAATTATACAATTGTATTTATTACACATGACCTTGGTGTAGTTGCTAATATAGCTGATCGTGTTGCAGTTATTTATGCAGGACAAATAGTAGAACTTGGTACATGCGAAGAAGTATTCTATGACCCACGTCATCCATATACTTGGGCATTATTATCATCTCTACCTCAGCTTGCAGAGCGTGGTACAGAATTATATTCAATTTCTGGTACTCCACCATCTTTATATAATAAGATTGTTGGTGACCCATTTGCTCCAAGAAATCCTTATTGTTTAAAGATTGATACATTAAAAGATTCACCAATGTTTAAAGTAACTGATACACATTATGCTAAAACTTGGTTATTAGACCCTAGATCACCAAAGATTGAAAAGCCTGAGATTATTCAAGATATTCACAATAAATTAATCAAGGTATTTAATATTTAGGAGGTATGTATGTCTGAATTAGAAAAAGATTTAATTGAAGATGAAACTGCCTCTAAAGAATTAAATAACGAGGCTGATAATATTGAATTAGAAGCAAATGAAAATAGTGCTTCTAAAAAAGAAGAATTAAAAGAATTAAAGGATGCTAAGGCTGAATTTGTTGAAGGCCCTACAGCAGCAACATTACCAGAACACGGTCCAATTGATCCTAATACTGGTAAAGAAATATTATTATCTTTAAAGAATGTAGATATTACATTTGGTAAAGGTGATAAAGCTGTTAGAGCTGTTAAAAATGCTTCATTTGATATTTATAAAGGTGAAACATTCTCACTAGTTGGTGAATCTGGTTCAGGTAAAACTACAGTAGGTAGAGCTGTTATTAGAGTTAACCCACTTGCTAACGGTGAAATTGATTATAAGGGTGTAAGAATTTCAGGTAAAATTCCTCATTCCCTAGATAGACAAGTTATACGTAACATTCAAATGGTATTCCAAGATCCTGCAGCATCATTAAATGAGCGTGCAACAGTAGAATACATTGTTTCAGAAGGTCTATATAATTTCAAATTATTTGATAGCGAAGCAGAACGTATCGAAAAGGTTGAAAGAATCATTGAAGAAGTAGGTCTACTTCCAGAACATTTAACAAGATACCCTCATGAATTCTCTGGTGGTCAACGTCAAAGAATTGGTATCGCTCGTGCAATAGTTATGGAACCAGAACTAATTGTTGCTGATGAACCTATTTCAGCACTAGATGTTTCTATTCGTGCACAAATTCTAAACTTATTAAATAAATTTAAGGCAGAACGTGGATTAACATGTTTATTCATTGCTCATGACTTATCAATTGTAAGATTCATATCAGATAGAATTGGAGTTATTTATAAAGGTGATATTGTTGAGGTTGCAGAAGCTGAAGAATTATTCGAATTCCCTTTACATCCATATACAAGATCATTAATATCTGCAATTCCTATTCCTGATCCAAAACTTGAAAAGAATAAAGCATTATTTACATATGATCCTTCAATTCATGATTATTCAGTTAATAAACCTCATTTAGAGGATATTGGTAATAATCACTTAGTATTTGGTAATGATTCTGAATTAGCTGAATATAGAAGAATAAGACAATCTGGAGAACATCCAAAATCTATAACTATATTAACTGATGAAGAAAAAGCTAAATATGATGAAGAATCAAAAGATGAAAATAATACTAAAGTAGATGAATCAGAAATCCTATCTACACCACTACATGATACAGGTTCAATTTGGTATTCTATTTTAGGTTTCTTCTTACCAATAATTGGTTTAGTATTATGGTTAGTATTTAAAAATAAACATTATATGCGTAACTATAAAGCTTGTAAAAAAGGTTCATTATTAGGATTTGGACTTATAGGTGCAATCATCTTAATATACTTATTAGCTTTACTATTGGCATTAATTTAATTTTGTTTTATAATAGGCTTGTGAAAACATGCCTATTATTTTTTTGGAGGATTATTATGAGAGGTTATAAAGAACCAAAGCCTGTTGAAAAAATTGAATTAAACGAAAATCATATAAAGCTTAGAGTAATATTTCTAATAATCTTTTCAATTATTGCCATAGGCGCTATTGGCTTTGGTATTTATAAAATAGCCAATAAAGATAAGGGTTGGCAAAATATTTCTTTAAATACACATAAATATTCTCGTTTAGAAAATGATTTTACTTTTTCATATTATGTTAAATCAGCTACTGAATATAAAAAAGTTTCAGCTGCATATGATAAATATTTCATTGAAGCTAAAACTGAATTAGATGATACATTTGAAAAAGAAAATAATATAAATTACATCAATAAAAACCCAAATAAAGAAATAGAAGTAAGTGAATTCTTATATAATTCATTAAAGGATATTATATCTGATTCAAATTACTTATATTTAGGTTCTATTAATCATTATTATGATCAAATGATATATGCAATAGATGATACATTTATTGATAAATATGACCCTATTTCAAATGAAAATATTAATAACATAGTAAATAAATTATTAGAATATATTAATAATGAAGAAGTAAAATTAGAATTATTAGATAATAATAAGGTTAAATTAAATGTATCAGATAATTATTTATCATATCTAAAGGAAAATGATATTAATAAAATTATAGATTTCTCATGGTTAGAAAATGCTTATATTATTGATTATGTTGTTAATAATTTAAAAAAAGATGGATTTAAAAGAGGAATTATAAGAACATATGATGGATATAATAGAGCGTTTGATTCAGAAGAATATGTATATAAATATACATTATTTGATGAAATAAATAATAACTCTGGTAAAATAGGAGAGCTTAGCTATAATGCTAATCAATCAATAGTTAATTTTAAAAATTTCATTGTATATAATAAAGATTCTCAATTTATAAGATACATGAAAGATAACACAAGAAGAACATATTATATTTCAAATGCTGATGGTTATTCTAAAGCATCTAAAAATTATTTATTAGGATATGCAAATAAAAGCTGTGTTGAAATTGCAAAAACGTTAGCTAAAATATATATTTCAGATACATTTGATATAAATTTAATTAATTCAAATAAAGATAAATGTAATTTCATTTATTATGATAATTTTAATATTTGTCATACAGATAATAATGCAGATATTAAAATTACATTTGTATCTGATGAATATAAATATAAAGAGGTATTAATATGATTAAAAGACAAAAGAAATTAATTATATTATTATCTATCCTATTTATAATCGCTTTTGTATTTCCTGCAATAGTAATTATTATAACTAAAAATGAAGATGTATTTCCTATTTCGTTAGCAATATTTTGCGTAATTATTTTATTAATATTAAATGTAAGAGCATCAAAAATTGATAGGCAAAAATTTATTGCAAAAGCAAATAAAAAAGAAGTAAATCAAGATAGAATAAAGACTCATAAAGAGGGTCAAAAATTATTATGGATTACATTTGGCATAATGGTATTAATTACAATTATTGTATCAATAACAATTTATGCAACATAAAAAAGCACTGAAAATCAGTGCTTTTTTATTAGTGTGCCGGGCATGGCATTAATCTTACTGGTGAAAGTCCAGTCACGGGTATTTACCGCCAAGTGTAGTGAACCACAAACCGAAAACAGTGATGTTGGGG
>Ga0310694_10003522_pt1 | contig 15359 bp, 9 predicted proteins | sample 174DNAGHGhighgp2_FD_203884 | JGI IMG/M metagenome (GOLD analysis project Ga0310694, IMG submission 203884) | Sheep rumen microbial communities from Palmerston North, Manawatu-Wanganui, New Zealand - 1742 DNA GHGhigh gp2 (v2) (version 2) | ecosystem: Host-associated > Mammals > Digestive system >... | reverse complement strand
TGCCGCCAGAGAAGGAAGACGCCATTCTCCGCTTTGACGGCGGCGAGACCGTCGGCATCGCCGATCTGCTCCACATCCTGCTTGTCACCGGCACGACGGGCTCCGGCAAGACGACTTCCGTCCTGCTGCCTGCTCTGGACGGCCTGATCAGCCGTGGCTTCGGTGGCCTCGTCGTGGACGTGAAGGGCAGCATGGCAGGCGCCGTCCGCGCCATTGCAGCCAGGCACGGCCGTGGGGATGACGTCATCGAGCTCGGGCCCCATGAAAGCGCCGTTCCCGTTAATCTTCTCGCCGGCGCGACGGCCCACGGCGCTTCTGCGCTTTTCCGCGCGCTCTTCATGAGCCACGCCGCTGCCGACGAACGGAACCAGTCCTTCCACACGTCCGGCCTGGCCCAGGCCGTCGACGCCTGGCAGGTGCTCTCCCGCCGCTGCAGGGACACCGGCGAACCCTTCTCCCTGGCGGCCTTCGACCGCCTGCTGAACGAGCCGGAGTTCGCCGCCGGCGTGTTCAACGCCTTCCGGGCATCCAAGAATCTTGCCCCGGCCGAGCAGGAGCTCGCCCGTCGCATTGCCGGCGCCTCGGCGCACGTCATCCCGGCCGACGCCAAAACGGCAACGCAGCGGGTCTGGCGCGAGCAGGTCACCTACGACATGTCCGCGATGAGGACGGGCCTGCGGCTCTTCCGCACATCCCCGGGACTGGAGCGACGCTTCTTCGCCCCCGGCGGGGTGCCGCTGGACATGGAGCGCTGGATTTACGACGAGCGCCGGATCGTCGTGCTCCGCTTTTCCCCGGCCACAGGCGAGGCAGGCGCCGGCATCGCCAGGCACGCCCTGCGCCGGTACTATGCCGCCGTCTATGCCCGTGGCCTCGGCATGCCGAAAGACGAGGCGACGTTCCTCTGCGCCGATGAATTCCAGGACGTCATCAGCACAGACCCGGCGGACGCCCTGAACGATGCCGCCTTCGCGGCGAAAGTCAGGGAATTCCGGTGCGCCGTGCTTCTGGGCACCCAGTCCGCCGTGGCTCTCGCCCAGCGCGCGCACCGGGGGCTAGGCGACGTGCGGACAATCCTCGGCAACTGCAACGTCCGCATCTTCCTCTATTCCGACGAATCGGAAACCTGCGCTCTGGCGCCTGCTTCGGAAACGCCGCTGGACGAGCTCGGCCCCGGCCAGGCCGTCCTCGTCCACTACGATGCCGCGGCCCGCACCCACCGGCACGCGACGACCGGCGTCAACCAGATGCACGGCGCACTGGCGCCCGTGCTCGCCGGCGTCGGCCACGACAGGAGCGACATTGCCGTGCCGGAGCCCGGCGAGGAAGACCTGGAACGGAAAAGCCAGAACATCCTTGCCGGCCTTGGAGGCTTGGCCGGACCGGCGTACAGCGCGTCCGCTCCTGTCGCTGCGGCCCAGGACGAAATCGTCGAGGAGACGCCAGCCGAGACGGCACTCGCCAGCGTCCGGCACAGAGGCATGGATCTCGCCCACGTGCCAGAGGCGCTGAGGACGCCGGAAGTCTGCCTTGCCGCCGTGCATCAGGACGGCATGGCGCTGCGCTTCGTTCCGGAGGCGCTGAAGACGCTGGGGATCTGTCTGGAGGCGGTGAGGCAGGACGGCCTGATGCTGGCGCACGTGCCAATGCCGATCCGGACGCCGGAGCTCTGCATGGAGGCCGTCATGCAGGCCGGTCAGGCGCTGGAGTTCGTGCCCGAGACGCTGAAGACCGAGGAACTCTGCCTTGAAGCCATGATGCAGGACGGCATGGCGCTGGCGTTCGTGCCCGAGGCCCTGAAGACGCCGGCGCTGTCCCTGGAAGCCGTGCAGAGCAACGGCAGGGCGCTGCAGTACGTGCCGGCGTGGCTGCGTACGCAGGATCTGTGCCTGGCCGCCGTCCGCAACGATGGGGTGGCGCTGGAATGGGTGCCGGCGAGGCTCCGGACGCCTGAGATGTGCATGGAGGCCGTACACATCTCGGGCTGGGCGCTGCAGTTCGTGCCGCCGGCGCTGAAGACGATGGAGCTCTGCCTTGTGGCCATCCGCCGGTCCCCTAGAGCGGCAACGCTGCTGCCAGACGTCCTGGCATCTGATGCTGTCTCGGCGCAACGGCCTCGGGCCGGCGCACGCGCTGGACGTTCCGGGGGACCTCGGTTGGCGGGGATCCCGTGCCGGCCTCGCAGGCGCCATGGCGGGATTCCGTGCCGATAACTCCCTCTCTATCGCCGCTGAAGGAGCCGCGCCGGATAGACCGAGCATGCATGCGCATAGGGACCGTCCGGGATATTCGCCATGGATGTCTTCGTGACCGTCAGGGAGGCTACGGGCATCATCCCCTGTTTGTATTCCAGATTCTGGAACAGTTCAACCTTGCGGGGTTATCCCCCCGCGCCCCCCTGTGCCGACGGGCATCGGCAGGGTTTCCGGGCGCCCACTTCCTGGCAGGGGAAACCCTGTCGAGACCCGCGGCTGATCTTCAAGAAAGCGCCGCTTTCTTCCCTCTCTTCTCCCATCCACGCATCCCGCCGAACGCGGGGAGGAATCCCGTCGTTGCCTGCGCCTTTCCTGTCGCTCCATGCAGGAGATAGGCGGGCTATCCCCGCCGGGGAGGCTGCATGCGGAAATACAGGAGCGTGGAAGTGGCGCTGGAGGCCGTCCGGGCGGACGGTCTGGCACTGCGGGACGTGCCTGAAGATCTGAAGACGGCGGAAGTCTGCCTGGCAGCTGTCCGGGAGTACGGGCCGGCGCTGGCGTTCGTGCCGAAGGAGAGGAAGACGCCGGAGGTCTGCCTCGAGGCCGTCAGGCAGGACGGCAGGGCGCTCAAGTTCGTGCCGGCAAGGATGAAGACGGAAGAAGTCTGCATCCTTGCCGTCCGGCAATGCGCCAGGGCGATGAAGTTCGTGCCGGAGCGCCTGAAGACGCCGGCCGTCTGCCTTGAGGCCGTCAGCCAGCGCGGGCTTTCGCTGGAAGACGTGCCGGTGCCGATGCGGACGGAGGAGATGTGCCTGGCAGCCGTCAGACAGCATGCGGGCGCCATGCAGTACGTCCCAGGCCGATACCGGGATGCCGTCCGGGATGCACTGGTGCAGGAAGCGGATGCGTCCACAGAGCCGGAGACCGATGGCCCAAGGCCGTAACGGCAGAACGGCCCCGATGACAGGGCCGTTCTGTTGTTCTATCTATATGGTAGTGGCACAGGACGTTGGTCTGGCCCGTACCACTGTTTGTTGCGCCTACGCAGCCTGCCCGCTGGAAGGTTGCCGGCCTGCCGTCGTGGACTTCAGCCGGTCAAGTTCGTCGGCCCACCACTGCATCATCTCGCGTCGGCGGTCCAGATAGTCGCTGTGGTTGTAGGCTGCCCTGACGGCGTTGTCCGGCTCGTGGGAAAGTTGCGCCTCAACGAGATCGCCGGACCAGAGGCCGCTGGCGTTGGCCGCCGTCGAGAACATGCCCCTGAAGCCATGCAGGGTCATTGCGCTCTTGTCCCAGTCCATGCGCCGGAGGGCAAAGAGTAGGGCGTTGCTGGAGACGTGCCTGGTCGCTGAGGTCAGCGAGGGGAAGAGAAACGGGCTGTCTCCCGCCCTCGCCTTCAGTTCAGGGAGCATAGCGAGGCACTGGCGGGGCAGGGGGACACGGTGCGTCCGGCGCTTCTTCATGCGCTCGGCTGGCACGGTCCAGACGGCGCGGGCCATGTCAATCTCGTCCCAGCGGGCGCCGATGATCTCCTGGGCGCGTCCGGCCGTCCATGCCGTGAAGCGCAGGGCATCGCGGACGACAAGGCTGCCGCCGTAGGCATCGATGTCCAGCATCAGACGGCCAATCTCCTCAGGCTCCTGCAAGGCGGCGTGGTGCTTCTGTAAACGCAACGCCGGCAGTGCTCCGCGGAGATCCCGGCAGGGATCGGTCTGGACGACACCGATGACAACGCCATAGCGCATGATCCTGGAAACGATGCCGAGGACCTTGTGACCTGTGGCGCCTCGGTCCCTGCAGACCGGTTCAACGACGCGAAGGACATCCTGCACGCCGATTTTTGCCGGGTCGGCCTTGCCGAGGCCAGGGAGCAGGTAGAGCTCAAGCTGCCGGCGGTTCTGGGTCGCGTAGTCCGGTGTCCAGCCTGGCGTCCGGAGCGTCAGCCACTTTTCTGCCAATTGCTGGAACGTCAGGAGTGTGGGCAGGCGGGGATCCCGGCCTGCGCGGGCGTGTGCCCGGTTCTCCAGATGGCGCTGCCGAGCCTCAGCGATGGAGACCTCGGGCCAGAGGCCGAGGCCGATGTCAATGTCGTGGTTCTGGTAGGCAACTTTGGAAACCCAGCGCTTCGTGCCGCTGGGCATGACCATCAGATACAGGCGATCGCCGTCGGAGATGACATACTTCTTGTCCTTGGGCTGAAGCATCGCAATCGCCTGATTCGTAAGCTTTTTCGTCGACATAGTGGTATAGACCTCCCTGAAATGCATGAACCACCCCTGATGCCACTGTCGTGGCGCGGGGCCGAATGTATTGGGGCTCTCCACGATGGACGTCTGTTAACCTCCTGGGAAATAAAAAAAAGAAAATCAACGACTTGCTTGAGAACAAGAGGGCAAGAGCGCTGATTTCCTAAGTAATTTGGGGAAGAATTAAGGGTGTGGCGGAAAGGGAGGGATTTGAACCCTCGATACAGGTTTAAGCCCGTATACTCGCTTAGCAGGCGAGCTCCTTCGGCCGGCTCGGACACCTTTCCGCTTGACCTGAGACTTGTAGGCGAAACCTTTCGGAATGTCAAGAGCGTTTTCAATTTGTTGACCGTGGCTAGGCTCGCGCGTAAAGTATCCGCTTCAGATTTCACTATTTCTGCGAGGAAGCTCCCCATGTCACAGGAAAAAGCGCAGGAAGCCCCTGCCAAAGAGAACATTGACTTCATCCGCGCCAAGATCATTGCCGACAATGCCTCCGGCCGCTTCGGCGGCAAGGTGCACACGCGCTTTCCCCCCGAGCCCAACGGCTACCTCCACCTCGGCCATGCCAAGTCCATTTGCCTGAACTTCGGCGTCGCCAAGGAGTTTGGCGGCCTCTGCAACCTCCGCTTCGACGACACGAACCCGACCAAGGAGGAGACTGAGTACGTCGACTCCATCAAGGAGGACGTCCGCTGGCTCGGCGGCAGCTGGGACGACAGGGAGTTCTACGCCTCCAACTACTTCGAGCAGCTCTACGCCTACGCCGAGCAGCTCATCCAGATGGGCAAGGCCTACGTCGACGACCTGACGGCCGACGAGATCAGGGAATACCGCGGAACCCTCAAGGAGCCGGGCCGGGAGAGCCCCTACCGGAACCGCTCCGTGGACGAGAATCTCGATCTCTTCCGCCGCATGCGCGCCGGCGAATTCCCGGACGGCAGCCACGTCCTGCGCGCCAAGATCGACATGGCCTCGCCCAACCTGACCATGCGCGATCCCACGCTCTACCGGATCCGGCATGCATCCCACCACCGCACTGGCGAGAAGTGGTGCATCTACCCCATGTACGACTTCACGCATCCGCTGAGCGACTCCATCGAGGGCATCACCCACTCGCTGTGCACGCTTGAGTTCGTCAACAACCGCGACTTCTACAACTGGATACTGGAGACCCTTGGCGTCTATCATCCCGAGCAGACGGAGTTCGCCCGTCTGAACCTCACCCACACCATTCTCTCCAAGCGCAAGCTCATCCAGCTTGTCAAGGAAGGCTATGTGAAGGGCTGGGACGACCCCCGCATGCCCACCCTCTGCGCCCTGCGCCGCAAGGGCGTTCCGCCGGAGGCCCTGCACGACTTCTGCCGCCGCATCGGCCTTGCCAAGTCCGACTCCGTGGTGGACTACGGCCTGCTCGAGTTCTGCATCCGCGAATACCTCAACGCCCATACCCCCCGCTGGATGGCCGTGCTGGATCCGGTCAAGGTGATCATCGACAACTACCCCGAGGAGGGGGAGGAAGTCTTCGAGATGCCCCTGCATCCCGAGGACGCTTCCTATGGTTCCAGAAAGGTGCCTTTTGCCAGGGAGCTCTACATCGACCGCGACGACTTCCGCATGGATCCGCCCAAGAAGTACTTCCGCCTGGCTCCAGGCCGCGAAGTGCGCCTGCGCTACGCCTACTTCGTCACCTGCACGGACGTGAAGACCGACGAGGCCGGCAACGTGCTCGAGATCCACTGCACCTACGATCCGGCGTCCAAGGGAGGCAACAGCCCGGACGGCCGCAAGGTCAAGGGCACCATCCACTGGGTGAGCGCCAAACACGCCATCCCGGCTGAGGTGCGGCTCTACGACCACCTCTTCCTTGCCGACGATCCCAATGACGTGCCGGAAGGCAAAACCTTCCTGGACCTTGTCAATCCCAACTCCATGAAGACGGTTCATGCCCGCCTCGAGCCGGCCATGGCCGGCGTCAAGGTGGGCGAGGCCGTGCAGTTCGAGCGGGTCGGCTACTTCTGCAAGGACAAGGACAGCACGGAGGCGCTTGCCGTGTTCAACCGCACGGCGACGCTGCGCGACAGCTGGGCCAAGATCGAGAAGAAGGGCTAAGGCCCGGCATCCAGCCCCATGAATATCTGCATGTTTTTCTTGACAGGCAGATGGTTTGAGGTCTACACAACCCCTCGTGGCTGGGTCGTTAACTCAGTAGGTAGAGTATCTGCCTTTTAAGCAGAGAGTCGCAGGTTCGATCCCCGCACGACCCACCAGGAATTTCGGGCATCCGGCAGCAGAGTCGGATGCCCATTTAATTTATAGTACAAACTGTACTAGAAATTTGCGGAACGTGTACTGTAAACGTCCCTGCAGGGCCAAGACATCCCAGCTACTGGACCTGCAGCTTGCTGTCTGCCGGTGAAGGCGAGCCTGCGGGCTTGGCGCTTGGATTCTGCCAGTGCGTCAGCACCGCGGGTCAGCGGTAGAATGCGTCGCTGCATCAGCGCGCTTCCCTTGACCTGATGGGGCGGCACCGCTGTCCATCTCGAAGGGCTCGAGGGACTCTCGCTTCAGGCTCGATGACCGCTTCGTGCTTTCGCCGGCAAGCGGCATTGCTGCCAGCAGGCAGGCGGTTTCGCGGCGCAGTCCTTGACCGGCAATGCGCCTGGCGCCTTGGCCGGGAGCGGCGGAACCGGGAGCCCGGCATCTGGCTGGCGAAGCGCGCCCAGACGTGGCATAAGGAGGTGGCAGGCAGAGAGCGAGGCCTTGGCGCGCCGGCGCCGGGGCAAAGGAGCAGCGCATGAGCAGACGTATCCACGCGGCCGTTTTCAGCCCCACCGGTTCTTCGAAGCGCATGGCGCTCCTGCTGGCAGAAGGCATGGCCAAGGCCCTGCAGGCAGGCGTCGAGCTGCACGACTGGACCCTCCCGGCAGGGAGGGAGAGGCCGGTCCGCCTGGCGGGCGGAGATGTCCTTGTCTTTGGCTTTCCTGTCTACGGCGGTCGCGTTCCCGAGATCTGCCTGCCCTGCCTGCAGGCGCTTGAGGGGGCTGGCAGGCAAGCCGTCGTCCTTGCCGTCTATGGCAACCGCCACTACGACGACGCACTGCTGGAGGCAGGCGACATGCTGGCGGCGCAGGGCTTCACGGTGGCAGCCGCTGGTGCTGTGATCGCCGAGCACTGCATCGCGCCGGCCGTGGCCGCAGGCAGGCCGGACGCCAGCGATCTGGAGCTGCTTGCGGCCTTTGCGGCCAGCGCCGCCCAGGCAGCTGCAGAGGGCCGGAACGTTGCAGGCCGGCTTCCGGGCGTACGCCCCTACAAAACACTGCCGCCCTCTGCGCCGGCGAGGCCTTCGACGCTTGCCTCCTGCACCCGCTGCGGCGCCTGCGCCCAGGTCTGCCCCCTTGGCATCGTCGGCAGGGACGACCCCTCCCTCGTGGGCGGGGGGTGCCTGCGCTGCTGCGCTTGCGTGAAGTTCTGCCCCCAGGGTGCCAAGGCCTTTCTGGACGAGCGCCAGGAAGCGATCCGAACCTGGCTTGAGGCTGTCTGCCGGGATCGCCGGGAGCCTGAGTTTTTTCTCTAGGGAAGCGCTGATTAAAGGCATCTTTCAGCGACAAGGCCGAACTAACCCATTGAATTATCGAAGGGTTGTTGAGCCGATGCTGAATTAATCAGCGTATCCCTAGGGAAGCTGCCGTCCCAGTTGACAAGCACCCTGTTTCCGGACTTTCTTTCCCTGAAGCGCAGGCGCCCGCACGGCACTGCGTCCACCCCACCTTCAAGGAGCCTTCGCCATGCAGCAACGCGCAAGACATCCAGATGGCCGCCTTCTGCACCGTGCAGGGATGCCTCTCGCCAGAGCCCTCGCCTCCGCCTTCGCCTGCCTTCTCCTGGCGCTGGCCCCAGGTGCCGCCGTCTGCGGGGAGCAGGCGGTGTTGCGCATCGGCGTGGCCGATGCGCTCACAGGCCCCTTTGCCAAGGACAGCGCTTCCATAGGCCGGGCCGCGCGGATAGCCGTTGCGCAGATCAACGACAGGGGCGGCGTGCGGGGCATGCGCGTGGTGCTGGAAGAGGTGGACGACCAGTGCACCCGCGGCAAGGCCGTGGGGGCTGCAGAGCAGCTGGTCGCAAAGCGGGTGGCGGCCGTCTTCGGGCACACCTGCACGGACGCCATGGAGGTCGCGCTTCCCGTCTACACGAAGGCCGGCATTGTTGCCGTCTCGCCCTCGGTCACCAAGGACGACATGGGGAATGCCAAGCGCAATCCCTGGTTCTTTAGGACCATCAATCCCCTGCGGGAGGAGGGGCGGGTCGCGGCGAAGTTTGCCAAGAGCAAGCTCGGCGTCAAGCGGGCGGCCTTTCTGCACGACGGCACGGCCTTCGGCCGGGATTTCGCCTTGGAGGTGCGGGACCAGCTGGAGAAGAAGGGCGTTGCAACGGTGCTCTGCGACAGGCTCAACCCCGTTTCCCTCGACTTCTCGGCCTCTGTCCGGGCGCTTGAGCGCTCCGGCGCAGACACGCTCTTCATTGGCGCCTACAAGGAAGTGTGCGAGCGCGTCCTTATGCTCCTCGAGGCCAACAGGACGACCGTGAATGTGGTCTGTCCCGACGTGCTCCACAACGTGGAGACCGTCGGCTCCCTCAAGCTGCAAGGCGTCAAGGTATACGCGGTCTTCACGGACGAGAGCCGCTCCCGGAGCATGAGCGCCTCGCTGGCGGAGCTGCACAGGAACTGGTTCGGCATGCCTCCCGGACCCTACTTCTACAGCTCCTATGCAGCCATGCAGGTCCTGCTCGGCGCGCTGGACGCCGCGGACAGCCTTGCGCCGGGCGACATTGCCAGAGTCCTGCGGGAAGGCACATGGAAGACGTCGCTCGGCAAGATCGGCTTTGACGAAAACGGCAATCCAACGGGCGTGGAGACGACAGTTTACCGCTTCCGCGAAGGCAGGTTCGAGAAATGCTGGTAGCGGGACGGCACGTTGCCTTGGCGTTCGCCCTGCTGCTGGCTTTGCTGGCGCCGGGGGCTGCGTCCTGCGGCGTCGATGCCTTCTTTGTTCACGGCTTCTTTGCCGGGCAGACGCCCTTCTCGCGGCTGAAGGCCGACGGCGGCCCCGAGGGCCTGTGTCCGGCGCTTATGGACGCGCTGGCCGGAGTGGCAAGGACGAAGGCGCCCCACATGCCCCTGCGCCAGGAGATGGCTCAGGACTTTCTGCGCGCCGGCATTGTCGATCTGTATTTCAGCTTCGTCGAGGCCGGTGCCGTGCCGCCCAAGGGACTGGCCTTCGGCGAGGCGGTGCTGGAGAGTCCTCTTGCCGTCGTGTCCTGGGACGGGAAGCTTGCCGGCGATGCCGTTGTCTTCTCGCCCAGGACAGTCGGTGTCGTCGAAGGGAGCTGGGAGGAGCAGGTCATTTCCGCCATGCGGACGCGCCTTCACGGCCGCTGCCGCGTGCGGTCCTACCCTTCGAGGGATGCCCTGATCAATGAGCTCTCCCGGCGCAGGATCGCCAGCGCTCTCGTGCCGGCCTGCACGGCGGGCACGCTGAAGGCCGCCGCCGGGGGCGTCGCCGTGTCGGGGCCGCTGCAGGACTGGGGGCTGGGGATGCTCGTGCCTGTCTTCAGGGAGGACGATGTCGCCGGACGTGCGCGCTTTGCCAAGATGCTGGATCGCCTGCGGCAATCGCAAGATCTGCACCGGCTCCTTCAGCTCTGGCTCCCAGAGGAGGAGCGCTGACGCGACTGCACCCCTGGCTGAGGAAGGGGGATTAGGGGGCCGGCGATTTGCGCGTCTTCCAGATGATGTATTCGGCATCGGCCAGCACGCTCATCGGCAGGCGTATGCCAAGCGTGGAGGCCGTCTCCATGTTGACAGCGAGTTCTCCAGCCGCTTCCAGCGGCGGTAGAACCTCCTTCCTGCCGGCGAAGAGGATGCGCAGCAAGTGGTAGGCGTTGCGCCGCTCCATGGTGCCGGCACGCTGGTAGAAGGCCATCAGCGCGCCGGCAGAGGCTTCGCCGAGGGACTCGGTGCCAACGGCGGGAATGCCCGCGTCGAGGAGCGGCTGGAGCAGCCCGTTAAGCGTTTCCGCGGAGGTGCAGCGCAAATGCCCGAGATAGACGGCGTCGGGCTTGAGGGCGGCCAGCCTGCGCATGCCCTTGAGGCATTCGTCGTAGCTGTCTTGGGCAATGCCGACGGCAACGGTTTCGCAGCCGCGCTTTGCGGCTGCATAGGCCGCGCGGGTGGGGAGCAGATCCCGGATGTCGTCCACCGTGTCCACATGCAGCAGGCCGATTCGCTTTGCGCCGAGATAGTCGATAAGCGTGCCCAGCTTGGGGTTGGAGTCGGGGCTGGACGAGTGGAAGTAGATGTTCTTCAGCTTTTCGCCGGGAATGCCGTCGAGCGTCGTTTCTGCCACCGGCACTCCCTCAGGCACGAAGACGGGCGTGGCATCGGTGCGGGCCATCAGCACCCTCTTGAGCATGATGTCGCTGGTGCAGATGACAAGGCTGGGCTTGCCGGCAAGGGCCTGCCGGGCCGTCTGGTCCGCCTCGGCGAAATCGGCGGCAAGGTGCTCGGATGTCGAGAGCCGCCAGGCAAGGCCGGTGTGTTCTGCGATGTTCTTCGAGGCAAGCAGGCTGAGTATGGCCCGGGTGTCGGCAACGCAGGGCGCGTCTTCCAGGTTTTCCTTGAGACCGGCAATGGCAATGGCAAACGAGGGGGGCTCCATTGCGGCTCCCGCTCCGGGCAGAAGCAGGCAGGCAGACAGCGCCATGCCGGCGGACAGGAGGCTGGCTTTGCGTCCGAGGCGCTGGAGAAGGGAAGGCGTGTCAGCCGGCATGGGGGCCTCCTTTGCGCCTGAGCGCAAGCATCGTGGCATCGTCCGCCTGCGGCAGTCCCTGGCCGAAGTCTTCCGCAAGCTTGAGCATGCCCTGGCAGAGTTCGCCGAGCGGCTTGGTCCGCAGGCTCTCCAGGCCTGCGAGTATGCCCTCCATGCCGAAGAAGCCGCCCTGCGCGCTGGGCGCCTCGGAGATGCCGTCGGTAAAGAAGAAGAGGGCGTCGCCGGGCTCCAGCTTGAAGGCATGGTCGTGGTAGCAGGCATCCTCCATGACGCCTGCCACGAGGTCTGGGGAAAAGCCTCCGAGCATGCGGCAGGGGGCGTCGCTGCCGGGGACGAGGACCGGAGCGGGGTGGCCAGCCAGGCTGTAGGTGAAGAGCGCGCTTTCGGTGTCGTAGAGCCCGATGGCCAGTGTGACGAACATGTTCTCGGGATTTCTGGCTGCCAGCTCCCTGTTGATGGCGGAAAGGACGGCAGCCGGACTTTCCATGCCGCGGGCGAGCCCGCGCAGGAGGGTGACAGCGGAGCTCATGAAGAGGGCCGCCGGCACGCCCTTGCCGGAGACGTCGCCGAGGGCGATGCAGAGCTTCGTTTCGGAGACGAAGAAGAAGTCGTAGAGGTCGCCGCCGACAACCTTGGCCGGCGTCACGGAGGCGGAGAGCTCGAAGGCGGGATGATCCGCAATGTCCGGCGTCAATGCCGGCAGAAGGCCTTCCTGGATGCGCCTTGCCATGTCCAGCTCGCTCTCCATGCGCTCCTTGGCCGCCGTGGCCTTGAGCATGCCGTCGAGGGTTTCCTGCAGCATTCGGCCCATTTCCATGAGGGCGCGGGCGAGCACGCCGATCTCGTCGTTGCGCTTGAGAGGGAGACTGTCGCCAAAGGCGAGGGGCTTGGTGAAGTCCTGGTGCGGGAAGGACCGCACGCAGGCGATGATCTCGCCAAGCGGACCGAACTGCGCTGCCGCGAGCCTGAACGCGACCGCAAAGGCGAGAACCGCGATGCCTGCGAACATGGCGAGCTGCCTTGTCATCATGCGCCAGTGGGGCTGGGTCACAGCCGATTGGGGAATCGTCAGGGCGATGATCCAGGGGGCGCCAGGCACGGTGGTGACAAAGCAGTGGAGCTTGCCGCCCGACGTGGGGATCTCCACGTAGTCGAGGTCGCTTTGCACGGCCTGCTGGATCAGGAATCGCGAACTGGGCTCGAGAGGGGTTTTCTCGGTGTGGAAGTCCTCGAGGGTGCGTTCGTGGATGACGTAGATGTTGCCTGCGGGATAGATGGACAGGGCGTTGAGATAGGCGTTGATGCCTTCGCGGTGCGTCTCCTTCACAAGCCGGGCGAAGTCCGTCGCCTCGTCCAGCGGATAGAGCGCGCAGATCAGCCAGGGGGCGTCCTTGAAGGGAACGAAGCAGGCAAGGTGGTCCCGCCCTGAGGAATCGGTGACGGCAACGTCGTCGGGCTCCCCGAGGATGACCGCGGAGCGGGCCCGCTCCGTCAGCGTCGCCAGCAGAGCAGGCTCGGCCTTCTCGGCGCCGGGACCGGGCACGACGTCCCGGCCTGTATGGAAGAGGATGATGGGCGAGCTGGAATGCTGGCCCGCAATGTCGGCTATTGCCTTGGCAAGATGCTCAGGGGGGACGAAGGAGAGCGTCTGGGCGGCTACCATGGCGGCCCTGCGCATCTCGCGCTTGGTGGACAGGATGATGCCGGCCTCGATGGCGATGGTTTGCCTGAAGTGCTGCGCGATGTGCTCGCGGGCCGCCGTCAGCGTGGCGCGTGCCATGTTGGACAAAAGTTCCCGGGCATCCTGCTGGGCGAGGAAAAGGTCGTGCGCCATGAGCGGCAGCATGGCAACGGTCAGAATGAGGTAGATGAAGAAGATGAGCTTGGTGCGGAGCGTGGTGCCGGCGTTCTTGTCCATGGCGGATGGAGTCCGGAGAGGGCGGTAGGGAGTGGGCGCCTCGCGGGCGACGCCTCAAGGTGTAGCAGAATACGCCGCGGGTGGAAACCTGTGCGCGTTGCCGGAATTGACGGCAGTCGCATTGCTTGAAAAGACCGACTCCTTCCAGTAGGATGCTCCGCTTGCGGATTGTGGTTCGCAGCTTCCGCCGGCTGCGTGCTGGCGGCATTTGGGGAGAGGAGCGCAGGGAGCAGACGGGGATGCAGATGGAGCAGATTTCCGCAGGGCGGGAGGTGCTGGAGGAGGCGGGCGCAGGCTCCTGGTCCGAGCTCGTCGATGGGCTTGCCGCCTCGCTCAAGGGCTTTTCCAGAGAGCGCGTGGCGCTCGGCCTGGAGGCGCTTGTCCACGCGCTCAGCTTCGCGCCGTCTGCCATGGAGGTGGACGCCAGCCTCGTGGAGCAGGTCATCGCCGAGATAGACGCGCGCCTTTCGGACCAGATGAATGCCATCATGCACTACAAGGACTTCAGAAGCCTGGAGAGTGCCTGGCGGGGCATGCACTTCCTGGTCTCGCGGCTCCGCTTCTCGGAGAACATCGTCGTCTTTCTGCTCAACGCCTCGAAGCAGGATCTGCTGGACGACTTCGAGGACGCTTCGGAGATAATCTACTCCGGCCTCTACCGGCACATCTACGTGGAGCAGTACGGCCAGTACGGCGGCACGCCCGTGGGCGCCATGCTGGGGCTCTACGAGTTCGGCGTCACGCCGCAGGACATGCGCCTGCTTACCCGCATCTCCGCCGTCGCAGCCATGGCCCACGCCCCTTTCCTGGGCTCGGCCGGCAAGAGCTTCTTCAGCGTCACCTCCTGGGAGGAGCTGCCGAACATCAAGGATCTGGGCTTCGTCTACGACATGCCGAAGTTCGCCGCCTGGCGATCCTTCCGCGAAAGCGAGGATGCCCGCTACTGCGCCCTGCTCCTGCCCCGGTTCCTCCTGCGCGCCCCCTACACCCCCGCCAGCTCCACGGTCGAATCCTTCAGCTTCACCGAGGATACCTCGGAACCGGAACTCTCCTGCTGGGGCAGTCCCTGCCTGGCGCTGGGAGACCGGCTCGGCGAGAGCTTCGCCAAATACCGCTGGTGCGTGAACATCGTCGGCCCCGAGGACGGCGCCGTGCGGAACCTGCCCACCTACGCCTTCGAGAGCATGGATGTCATCCAGAAGAAGATTCCCCTCGAGGTCATCGTCTCGGAGCACAGGGAGTTCGAGCTCTCCCAGCTCGGCTTCTGCGCCCTCGCCATGCTCAAGGGCGCGGACAGCGCGGCCTTCCTCTCGGCCAGCTCCTGCCAGCGTTCCATGGAGGACCGCGCAGGCGAGAACTCCGAGCTGGTCCTCAGCTGGAACCTTTCGCGGCAGCTGCCCTACATGTTCCTCATCACGCGCATCGCCCACTACATCAAGGTCATCCAGCGCGAGAACATCGGCACATGGAAGAGCGCCAAGGAGCTCGAGCGCGAGATCAACGCCTGGCTTGCCCAGTATGTCACCGTCATGAACGATCCCGACAAGGAGACCCGCGGGCGCAGGCCCTTCAACTACGCACAGGTCGAGGTCACGGGCGAGGACGGCTCGGCCGGCTGGTACACGGTGCGTCTGCGGGTGCGGCCCCACTTCCGCTACATGGGCATGCACTTCACACTGGCGCTGACGGGCAAGCTCGACCGCTGAGCCCCGGCTGCCCAGACTCCTGGATTCCCGGATGCCGGAGAAAGCCGGTTCGACGCCGGGCGCGGCCGCTTCGCTTCCCCTCGGCTTCGGGGCTGCCCGCAGGCACGGCGCCAGGCGCCAGGCAACAGGGGGCCGGGAGGCTCGGCGCCGCCATGCGCATAGGCGGAGCCAGAGACGCCAAGGCGGCCGTGGAGGAGGACTGGCAGGATCTGCGTCCCTGACAGGCGCATCTGACATGCGCCCCTGTCCTGGGGGCTTGTGCTGCGCTCCTGCTCCGGGCCTGCTACGCCTCGCCCGGCGGGAGCTCCATCACGGACGTCACGATGTTCCAGCCGTTCTCGCGGCGGTAGGCCAGGGCGCTGGAGAGGGTCTTCACGAGGAAGATGCCGGCGCCGCCCGGCTGGAAGTTTTCCAGCCGCTGCAGGCGGTTGGCGTCGTCGTAGGTCGTGAGGTCGAAGGGGGGT
>Ga0310694_10003519_pt1 | contig 15362 bp, 16 predicted proteins | sample 174DNAGHGhighgp2_FD_203884 | JGI IMG/M metagenome (GOLD analysis project Ga0310694, IMG submission 203884) | Sheep rumen microbial communities from Palmerston North, Manawatu-Wanganui, New Zealand - 1742 DNA GHGhigh gp2 (v2) (version 2) | ecosystem: Host-associated > Mammals > Digestive system... | reverse complement strand
CGCCGACGGCCACAGACTTTATATCGGCAGCCGCACCATGCACCTTGCGCCCGGCATGACCGCCCCGGCGGCGCTGGAGCGCATGGAAGCCCCGGAAACCTGGCGCGCGCGCATGCGCGACAATTTGAAAGGAGCATCAAAATGCTGACAAATCTGGTACTGGCAAAAAACATCAAGACCCAGCGCGGCGAGCTTGACGCGCTCCTGGAAAAAGACGCGGGCTTTAAGGCCAGGGAGGACGAGCTCCTGGCGGATATCGAAGCCGCGCAGACCAAGGAAGAGCGCGAGGCCGTGGAGGCCGCCGTCGCCGACTATGACAAAGAGTTGGCCGCTCACGAGGCGGCAAAGGCAAAGCTCTCCGGCGATATCGAAGCGCTGGAAAAAGAGCTTGCCGAGCTCGAAAAGCCTATGCCCGCCCCGGCGAAAACCGGCGCGGAGAATAAAAACGAAAGGATGATCAACCCCATGATCCAGACTATGAACAGCAATGTTCTTCCCGGTCTCGCCGCGATCCGCAGCCTGCCCATGAACTGCCGCGCGTTCGATTCGCTGCCGCAGGCTCACGCTCAGTCTATTCTCGCCGATGACAAGGTCAAAACGTTCCTCGCCAATGTTCGCGCTATGCGTGGCGCTCAGGCCAGCGTGACCGGCGCTGATCTCGCTATCCCCGTGAACATTCTGCCGATCATTAACGAAAACCGCTACCGCTACTCCAAACTCGTCAACCGCGTCCTTGTTCGCAATGTCCGCGGCGAGACGAGACAGCCTGTCGGTGGTCTGACCCCGCCCGCGATTTGGGAGGACTGCTGCGACGCCATCAACGAGCTGGACTTCGCCTATTCCATGATCGAGGTAACGTGCCACAAGGTCGGCGGCTATGTTCTGATCTGCAACAGCCTCATCGAAGAAACTGACATTGACCTGCTGGCCGACCTGATCGAGATGATCTCCGAATCTCTGGGCCTGGCCAAGGATATGGCCATCCTTTACGGCAAAGGCCAGCGCTACAAGATGCCGGAAGGTGTTGTGCCGCGCCTGGCCGAGCAGTCCGAGCCGGACAACTACCCCGTTGATGCTCCGCCCTGGGAAGACCTGCACAACTCCAACATCATCACGATCGACGGGACGACCCTCAAAGGCGCGGATTTCTGGGCTGCCGTAAGGCTGGCAACCGGCAATACGTTCTCGCGCTATGCGCGCGGCGAGCTGAGCTGGTGCATGAACTCCAAAACCTACGCCGCGCTGGAGGCTAAAGCCATTATCGCTACCGCGTCCGGCGATTGGGTCGCACAGCTCGGCGGCAAACTGCCGATCGTCTCCGGCAACATCGACGTGCTGGAGTTCATCCCGGACGGCGATATTATCGGCGGCTTTTTCAAGCTTTACCTGTGGGCGCAGCATGAAAACGTTTTCCTGGTCACCGACCGCAGCGGCCTTCAGCTGCGCGTAAAAGATGCGACTCTGGCCCTCGGCCGTGAGCGCGCCGACGGCAAGCCTATCATCGCGCGCGCTTTCGTGGCTATGAACATCAACAACCAGGCTGTCACCACCTCCATCGACTTCCCCGCGGACAAGGCTAACGACGTTGACCTTGAGAGCCTCACGGTCGGCAGCCTTGCCCTGAGCCCGGCGTTTGACGAGGATGTGCTGAGCTACACCGCGAGCGCGACCGCCGCGACGGCCTCCGCTGCCGTGACCGCGACGCCCGCCCAGAACGGCGCCGAGGTCGAAATCACCGTGACCGCCCCGAACGGCACGAAGAAGAACGTCGTGAACGGCCAGACCGCCGCTCTCGCCACCGGCGCGAACGTGATCGCCATCACCGTGAAGAACGGCAACGCGGTCAAGGTCTACAGCGTGACCGTCACCCGCGCCGCGTCCTAAGTATGATAAACCGACGCGAGGGCGGGCAGCCGCCTTCGCGTCCGCCGGAAAGGAGGCCCGGAGATGGCCTGTGAAATAAACCAGGCGCTTCTGCTGCGGGCGCTCAAAATCGACCTCGGAATTAGCGCCAACGTCTATGACGACCGACTGACAGCGCGGATCCGGACCGCCCAGGAACGGATCGCGAACATGGGCATCACGCTCTCCAACAGCGAGGGCGACCGGGATCTGGTGTTGATGTACGCGGCTTGGCTCTGGCGCTCCAGAACGACGCAGGCGCCCATGGGGCGGATGCTCCAGCTGGCGCTCAATAACCGCCTCATGGGGCAGACGGCGAAGGGGGCGGCGACATGAGAGACGATATGCACACGCCGTGGAGCGACGTGGTAGATCTTCTGGTGTTTGCCGACAACCAGGACCCGGAGGGCTACGGCGTGCAGGCCGCGCAGAGACGAACGCTTTTCTGCAACTGGGAGGAAGGCGTGAGTCAAAACGAGTTTTACCTCTCGAACAAGCAGGGCCTGCAGGCCACGGACAGCGTGGAGCTGCAGCGTGTGGATTATAACGGCGAGCGCTTCGCCGAGTTTGAGGGGCGCCGCTATCGCGTGATCCGCAGCTTCCCCGCGTCCTTCGATACCATCACGCTGATTTTGTCGGAGGTGGTGCGATGAGCTGCGCGCAAGCTTTGCAGACGGCGCTCAAGCCGCTGGGGCTGCCGGTATACCCCAACAAGTACACCGGGCCGGAGCTTGAGTACATCGTGACCAATTACACGACGCTGGGAAGCGCCCACGGCGGCGACTTCGCCCAGGCGGCGCGGTATCTGGTGCAGGTGCACTACTACCTCCCCGACAAGAAAAACCCCGGCCCCATGATCTCAAAAATCTGTCTCGCGCTGGCGGACGCAGACTTCACAAGCCCGGACATCAACCCAGCGCACAGCGAGCACGGCCAACACTACGCCATCGAATGCGAATACTGCGACGGGGGCGTGGACTATGGCACGTGTTAGCATCAACGGCTTTTCCGAGGTCGACGCCATGTTCGCGAAGCTCGGCGACGTCCCCTGGGACGTGACGCAGCGGGCCCTCGACCAAATGGCCGAAGCCGGCGAGGACGCCGTGAGGCGCACCGGCCGGAGCATGGGCGTGCGGGATCCCGAGAGCGGCGTGCACATCCTGGACAAGGTGACGCACACCAAGCCCAAACAGACCGACGGCGGCGGCTATTGCGAGGTCACCTTTTCCGGTACCCGCCGCCGCGGCAACACCACCACGCGAAACAGCGAGATCGCGTTTATCAACGAATACGGCAAGGAAGGCCAGCCCGCCCGGCCCTTTATCCGGCAGGCGGGCGAACAGTACGGCGATCAGATCTCCGAGCCCGGAGAAAAGGTCGTCGGCGACTGGATGGTCGACACCTTCAACGAGGCCTGACGGCCTAAAACGAAAGGAGCAACAACATGGCAAGAATTGGCCTGAGAGGCGCCACCCTTGCAAGATACAACGTCGGCGCCAACGGCGCCGTCACCTACGGCACGCCGATCTCCGGCGGCTGCGCCCGCGCGGCGGATCTGCAGCTGCAGTTCGCGGAGGCGGAGCTCTGGGGCTGTGACGGCCTGCGCGAGTATCTGCGCGAGGCGGTCGGCGGCACCATTACCTTCGAGGCGACGTTTTTCTCTCCGGAGATGAAGGTGCTCGCCTTCGGCAATCAGGAAAAAACGCGCCAGATCACCTACCAGAACGACCAGGGGGTCGACGTCACCAAGACGATCACCAGCGTGGCAGACACCAGCGGCGACGATGCACCCTATGTAGGCTTTGCCGTCTACAGCCCGGACATGATCAATCATGTCAAGAAATGGGCGGCGGTGTTTGTCCCCTGCGTCAAATTCTCCTCCCCGAACAGCACGATGCAGACCCGCGACAACAACATCGCCTTCCAGACCCCGACCACCACGGGCCGCTTCCTCCCCGACGACACGGACGAGCACGTCATCCGCGACGTGGCCATCCTCGACACTGAGGCGGAGGCGAAAGCCTGGTGCGAGGCGTGCTTTGTGCAGCCGGCCGGCGCGGGAGGCTAATCCATGGATATCCGGCAGAAAACGCTGCCCTTTGTCTTTGAGGGCAGAACCTACGCGCTCAAGTGCAACATGAACGTACTGGCCGACGTGCAGGAAGCCAGCGGCGGCAAGATCTCCGCAAGCCTCTCCGGCAAGGCCGGTCTCAAAAGCTGCCTGATGTATCTGGCGGCCATGATGACCGACTACGCCGACGAGCAGGGCTGGACCGACGACGAAGGCATGCCCCTCGCTTTCACGTGGAGGGCTCTTGGACGCGTTCTGAGGCCCGAGGACGTTCCCAAGGCTGAGATACTATCTCTGGTCCTGGACGCGCTCACACCCCCGAAATCGGGCGACGTGGGCGGCAATACGCAACAGCCGGAGCCGACGCCGGGAAACTGACAGGCCGGGCGGAGTCCGATTCCATCGACTTCGCCCGGTTTTTGAGCATCTGGCTGTTTACGCTGCACATGCCGGAGCGCGATTTTTGGCGCACGATGACCCCCGCGCGGCTGATCGCGCTGTTCGACAGCTATTTTGAGCGGCTGAAGCCGCGCCCGGTACCCACTGTGGGCACCGACCCGGACGGCGAGCCGACTGGCATTTACTCCGCACTCTCTCAGATGGGAGGTTTCTGATATGGCAAATCAGCGCAAGGTCGGCCTCAAGATCGAGGTCGACGGCGAAAAAGAATATAAACAGGCGATCAGCGAGCTTAACAAGGGCAACCAGGTCCTTGCTTCTGAGCTCCGGAAGGTTTCCGAGCAGTACAAAGGCAACGAGGACAGCATCGAGGCCCTGAACGCCCGCGGTGATGTCCTCCGTCGGCAGCTCCAGCAGCAGGAAGACAAGGTCAAAACCCTGCGCGCAGCCCTCCAGAACGCCGCCACGCAGTACGGCGAGGCCGACAAGCGGACGCAGGAGTGGCAGGTTCAGCTCAACAACGCCGAAACGCAGGAGATCAAACTGCGCCGGGCGCTGGATGAGACCAACAAGGAGATCGAGCAACAGGGCAGCGAGACCCAGGAGGCCGGGCAGAAGATGGCCACGCTGGGCGACCAGGTCTCCGGCCTTGCCGACAAGTTCGGCATCCGCCTCCCGGACAGCATCAAGGGCGCGCTCGACCACGTGGACGGCTTTTCCACCGGGACCGTCGCCGCCATGGCTGCGGCCGCGGCCGGGATCGGGGCGGTAAAACTCGCGATCGACGGCATCCAGGCCGGGATCGAGGCCGTGCAGAAGCTCAACGATCTGACCCTTGAGCAGGCCCACTGGGCGGACGATCTGCTCACACAGTCAGCCCAGACGGGGTTGAGCACAGATCTGCTGCAGCAGCTTGACTACGCAAGCAAGTTTCTCGACTTCGAGGGCATCGACAAGAGCCTCGTCAAGCTGACCGCCAGCATGGACAGCGCCCGCGACGGTGCCGAGAAACAGTCGGCTGCCTTCCAGTCGCTGGGCGTATCCGTCACGGACGCGGACGGACAGCTCCGGGACAACTGGGAGACCTTCAAGGACGTGATTGACGCGCTGGGCGAGGTGGAAAACGCCACCGAGCGCGACGCGCTGGCCAACGACATCTTCGGCAAGAGCTACAGTGAACTCAAACCTTTGATAGACGCAGGCAGCGACGGCCTGCAGGAGTTCATGGACAAGGCCGTGGAAGGCGGCCACGTGCTCGACGAGAGCCAGATCCAGAAGCTCGGCGAGGTCGACGACGCATATCAGGAATACCAGACCAAGCTTGACGACGTAAAGAAAAAGCTTGCTGTGGAATTTGCACCAGTGAGCGAACACGTAATGTCCACGTTTGGCAAACTGGCGGTTGATGCAGCAGACAAACTTGTAGAATCTGGTTTGCTCGAAAAGATTGACGCATTTATTGAGCCCCTTGGGTCGATTCTCGGGTCTTTGATGCAATTGATAGATGCCGTCCTGCCAGCAATCACGCCCCTGGTCAACGGCCTCGCTGAGGCCTTCGAGTGGGTTGCGTCTGCAGCTCAAGCCGCCGTAGACTGGATCAGCCAGGCGATCGACTGGGGCATTGAAAAAGTGGGCGAATGGGTTGACAGACGGCAGGACGCCGTCTACGACCCATCAAGCAACGCTTACAACGCCGCCGGTACGGACAACTGGCGCGGCGGTTTGACGTGGGTCGGCGAAGGCGGGCCGGAGCTTGTGCGGCTGCCGCGCGGCTCGCAGATCTACTCCAACCAGGAGAGCGGCCAGATCGCCGCTGCAGCGGGCACCGACACCCGCGAGCTGGAGGCCCGCGTGCAGGAGAACACCGCAATGCTGCGCGCGATCCTCTCGGAACTCGGCGGCATGCACATGAAAGGGCGGATGATCTATGGCTAACACGACGATTACAAAGGTCCCGGAATACCAAAAATCCCGAGGCAATTTTGACGAATGGCCTGGATACTGGAGCAGCACCGGCAGCGCAATCATCGGATCTGTCGCGTACAAGATCAACATCCCGACCAGCTCTCCCATTACCGCGTTCGAAATATCGGCGTCCTTCGCTGAAACCTGGGGCGATCTTGACAAATACACGATATACTGCGGGCTGTATACCGACGATCCAACCGTTTACAGCTTGAACCCGGTCTATTCTCAGCAGTTTGTCCAGAACCCGAGTCAGGCCGCTTCCCACACTTTTCGGTTTGCAAACATCAGCATCACCACATCGACGCTCTATGTAGTTCTCGACGGTATCGGGGAAAGAGGATCGTCCATCGTCGGTGACTCGCTGCGTGTTGATAACCCCAGCGTGTCTGTGACTGTCGACGCCCCGACACTGCAGGTGACCGTCAACCCGCCGAGCGTTTATGTCGGCGAGGCTGTGACCATCGGATTCAACGACACGCGCGCCGACCAGGTTATTAAGATTCGACCCTACTACGGATCCTCCACGCCGATCGGAACCGAGATAGACGTCACCACCGACAGCTATGAGATCAAAGGCGCGGAGAGCTGGTTCAACGACGCGGCCGTCACCGGAGACACCATGCGCGTCACGCTGCACGCCTCCGACGCGCTGGGCCGCACAAACAGCTCAGGCAGCTTTGAACTCAAGCGCTACGGAGCCCTTGTCCCGAGGATCACAAACCCGACGGGCACCAAGGACGCCGGCGGAGAAATCACGTTCTCCTGGACATCCAGCGGAGACGGCACGCAGAAGAAGGCCGAGCTGGAATGGTCCGCGGACCAGATCACGTGGACCAAGCTGAAAACGCTCAACAACGCCGAACAGTCATGGAAGGCCCCGGCCGGAACATTCCCGTATCCCGGCGGGCTCATCTACTGGCGCATTAAGCTCACCAACTCCTACAGGCGCGAGAGCGGCTGGGTGCAGGGCAGTTTTACCGCACAATACACCCCGGCAACCGTAACGCTCAACGGTCCCACCAGCGGGACGCGCGACGGCGCCGAGGAGATCACGTTCACCTGGACGATCACCAAGGGCAGCGGCAGCATAAACGGGACCCAGTTTGAGTATTCCACAGACGGCGGCGGGACCTGGACACAGGTATTCAGTCGAAACTACGGAGACGTAGCCTTTACGGCACCTGCCGCATACTTCCCCGCGGGCGCGCTGCGTTGGCGGGTACGGGCAAGCGACTCCTACACCGGGTATGTTGACAACTGGCGAGAGGCCGGGATCACCGTCACCTACGCTGCGGTGTCTCAGGTCGTGCCGGTCAATACCCCCACAAGTGGGATTATCAGCGCGAGCAGCAATTTGACATTTGCGGTCGCGCTGCAGGCCAGCGGACCGGTGCATACCCCGTATACCGTCGCGTCCGCGATGATGTACTGGAGATCCGGCGAAAGCGGCAGCTTTACCGCCTTGACAATGACGCCCAACGGCAACCAGGCGAGCGTCACGATCCCCGGCGGGACCTTCCCCTCCGGCGTCATCCAGTGGTACGCGGAGGCAACGGACGACACCGGGCGCCAGACAAGCACCGATACCTACATCCTGCAGGCGCTCAACGCATCCGTCGAAGCCGCGCCCCTCTCCCCCGTCAACACGCTGGAAAGCGGAAGCGGGCCCATCACCTTCCGCTGGACCTATGGCAGCATCGACGGCTCGCCCCAGGGTATGGCACAGATCCGCTACAGCATGGACGGCGGCGAGAGCTGGGAAATGCTGCCGACTATTTCCGGAAACGCCACACAGACCATCGTGCCGGCGAATACCTTCCCCGGCGGGACGATCACCTGGCAGGTGCGCTCGTACAATACCGCGGGGAGAGAGGGGCCGTGGTCCCAGTCGGTAAGCTTTATCTCGTTCGCCGCGCCGCTTGTCAGCGGCGTCACCGGAGACGGCCGACCGTTTCTCACGGTCTCCTGGCAGGTTGAGGGGCAGCAGGCTTTCGAGGTAGAGGTAAACGGCAAGACATACGGCCCCTACTACGGCGAGGACGTGCGCAGCTATAAGCTGCCGGAACCTCTGCCTGATGGCAGCTACACCGCCCGCGTCCGCGCGCAGAACCGGTACGGGCTCTGGAGCGAATGGGCCGAGGGCAGCGTGGACGTGGCAAACAGCCAGCAAGCCACCTTCCCGCTGAGAGTTATTAACGCCGGAAGCCCCTATTTGACGCTTTCCTGGGACAACTTATTCGTTGTGGATCCGCCGATCATTATTCTGCAGAGCCCCCGCAGCCAGCAAGGGACAAGCGGAAACGCGGTTTTTTCTGTTACATTCAAGGGCTCCGCGTATGGGCTGACCAAATGGCAGAGGCAGGTAAAGACAGCAGGCGCGAGCGAGTGGGTGTCCTTCGGCGCAGTATCCACGACAACCGCCGGAGCTACCAAGGCCACCTTCCAGCTCCCCGCCTCGCAGTCCATCGACGGGAACCAGTACCGCTTCCATCTCTGGAATAATGCGGGCGATGTATACAGCGACCCGGCGACCTTCCGCTACCTCTCGCCTGCCACATGGATAGGACCGCCGAATAACCGCAACATTTATCCGGACACCGGATATTTTATCGTCTACCGCGACGGCGTGCCTATTGCTAAGACCTTTGGGCGCGTCTTTAACGACCGGACAGCGATCGGGCAGCCGACCTATACCGTCATCCAGGTGCTCAAGGACGGGTATTATCAGCGCTCCGAAGACGCCACGCCCAGCGCGCCGCTGGCGGTCAAGTGCCCGGTGATCGCACCCCTCGACAGCGGGGATTTTATCGAGCTCAAGCTCAGTGAAAACAGCCGCCGGACCCAGAGCTTTGCGCGCCGCCGCCAGGTGGCATACACCCAGTATGCCGGGGCAGCCTTCCCCACCGCCGAGATCGGGGAGCACGAGACCCTCACCGGGTCCTTTGACGTGGCATATCTGCAGCGGGACGCGGCAGCCGCCGACGCCTTTGAGGCGCTGCTGGGCGAGGCCGTCATCCTCAAGACGCCGTGCGGCAAGGTGGTGGTCGGGATCCTGGAGGGCTGGGATCTGGGCGACATGAGGTTTTATAAATCCTACCGCTGCACGCTGCAGCAGATGGACTGGGGGGAGTTTATCGATGAGTCGACCGGCATTTAACCCCCCGCGCCGTGTTTCCTTCCGGTATAACCTTTTGCGCAACGGGGCCTTCTACGCCCTGCTGCGCGCCGCTGAAAACGCGGCGCCGCACGTGCGCATGCAGGACGACGCGCGGATCAAGATGTCATTCTCGGGCGTTTTTGCGGCCAATGCGGTGGATGTTGACGGACGCGCGATGGATGTCAACTGGCTCACAGATGAGATCCAACCCGTTATGATCATCAACGGCCTGGCATATCCCCTCGGCGTTTACATCCCCACGACGCAGAGCGTGACCGACGATGTGGTCCGCAGCGTGCGCATCGAGGCATACGACCGCTGCCAGCGCGTGCTGGATACCAACAGCGCCGTGCCGGTCTACTGGCCGCGCAATACGCTGTACCTGGACGCGATCGAGCAGCTTTTAAGCGCCGCGGGGATCACCACCGTGTTCAAAACGCCGAACGACGCAGCCTTTACCGAGCCGCGCGAGGACTGGGACGCGGGGACGCCTTTTTTGACCATCGTTAATGACCTGCTCGCGGAAATCAACTACAAGGCCCTGTTTTTTGACGCAAACGGCGCGGCGGTGCTGGAGCCCGCCGAGATCCCGGAGGCGTCCCAGATCGACCACACGCTCGACGACGCGGACCCTGCGACGCTGGTGTTGCCCGGCATTACCCGGCAGAACGACACGTTCTCTGCGCCGAACAAGTTCATCGTCTTCTGCGCAAACCCCGACAAGGGCGGGAACATGGTGGCCGTCGCCGTCAACGATAACCCGCAGAGCCCACTGTCCACCGTGCGCCGCGGGCGTGAGATCGTGAGCGTGTCCACTGTGGACAACATCGCCTCGCAGACGGAGCTGCAGGCCTACGCGGACAGGCTCCGCAACGACAGCCTCCTTACCAGCGAGACCGTCAGCGTCACCACCGGCCTGCTGCCGGGCTGGGGAGTGGCGGACGTTGTGGCGCTGCATACCGCCCAACGCGTCTACATCGAGCGCACGCGGCATGGCAAGCGCCTGGTCATCGTCCCCGGCAGCAACGACATCTGCATCAGCCGCGCCTTTGACATGGAGCTCAAAGCCGGCGGCAAAATGCAGCACACCCTTGAAAAGGTGGTATACAACCTTGAGTGACACAAAACAGATCTTCACCGCGCAGGCCGCCGCCGTCACCGCCGAGGGCGTGACGCTGATCCTGCCCGGCCAGACCCAGGCCACGCGCAAGCCCTACCGCCGCCTCGCCTCGGCATCCGTCGCGGCGGGCGACATGGTCCTTTGCGCGCGCGACTCCGGCACGATCGTCGTGCTGGACAAAATCGTTTAAGGAGGAACAAGCCATGAAAATCGTCATCACCGCCGACGGGCGCAACCTCGCCGCCACCACCGGCGGGCAGCCGCTCACCTCCGGCAGCGTCGGCATCGAGGCCGCGTTTATCCTCTCGGCAGACTATGACGACCTCGCGGTCACCGCCGTATTCAGCACAGAGGAGACGCGCGTCGACGTGCTTCTCACGAAATCCTGTTGCATCGTCCCCTGGGAGGTGTTGCGGAAACCGGGAACCACACTTTTTGTCGGCGTCGTCGGCAAAAACGGAAGCGGCGAGATCGTCATCCCGACCGTCTGGGGCCGCGTCGGCATGATCGAGTGCGGCACCGTGGCCGACGGCCTGGATCCCGAGGACCCCACGCCGGATATCGCGGCGCAGATCCTGGAGCAGGCCCGCGCGGCCCTGGCCGAAGCCGCAGAGACCAAAGAGGCCGCCGCGCAGAGCGCTCAGGACGCAGCCGACGACGCCGACCGCGCCGAGGCGGCAAAGCAGGCGGTCGAAGATCTCGGCGTCACGGCCCACGAAGACCCGGACGGGCCCAGCGTGGAGAAGTCCGTAGATCCGGAGACCGGCGCCGTCACGTTGGATTTCGGCTTTAAGCCTGCCGGCGTCACCGAGATCAACGGCCAGACCGGCGCGGTGTCGCTGGATCTCGACGACATCTCCGACGGCGCGCAGTATGTCCGCCCCACGCCCGCGCAGGTGCAGCAGATCGGCACCAACAAGGACGACATCGCGGACATCGAAGATCTGATCCCGAACCAGGCAACGCCGCAGAACCAGCTCGCTGATAAGGATTTTGTCAACAGCTCCATCAACAGCTCCGCCGCCTTCTTCCGCGGGGCCTTCCCCACGCGCGCGGCCCTCTTCGCCGTTGCCTGGCAGACATCCGATCCGACGGGGGCAAACTACGTCAGCAATAACGACTACGCCTACGTCGCCGACGACGAGACCCACAACGACGAGGCCTGGCGCTATCTCTACGTGCTGCAGCCGGGCGGTACCGACAACGGCTGGCAGCCGCAGTTTCGGGTAAATGAGAGCCCGCTGACCGCCGCCCAGCTTGCCGCGCTCAATTCCGGCGCCACCGCCGAGATCATCGCAAGCATCGCTGACAAGTACGTGCTGCCGGCGGGCGGCATGCCCTCGGCCGATATGTCCGACGCCGTGCGGGCGTCCCTCCGGAAGGCCGACACCGCCCTGCAGGAGGTCCCGGGCACTTACCGCACGGCGGCGGAGCAGGACGTGATCGACGCGGCGCAGGACACGGAAATTAATGACTTAAAGAGCAACTTAGGGGAATATTATTTCCCAATAGTGTATAAAGGCGGCTTGTATGTAGATGATGGGGGATTTGTATCGGCAAAAGCGAACAGCCGCATTGCTATAATTGACCTAACCAACATTCCATACAACGGCTATATAAGGTTTCAAATTGTCGGCACTCATAATAGGTGCAGATTACTCCTTACATCTGTTGATGCGGCTGATGTTCAGAACAACACAGCCGGGGATTACTTTGGCTATGGCAATACCACCAATAGTTTTACGCTATCGTCTGCATATTCGACTGTATATAAAACGGCAGTTATTTGTGCGAATTACCAACAGACACCATTTGCGGACATAGAAGCGTATCAACTTGGGGGAGTTGGAACAAGTGAAACAATCAAGGATATTGAAAAACAATTATATGGCGAACCAACCGTTTTCACCCTAACCAACACGTCCGACTTTTCTCGACAGTTCTTACACCCTTTTTACGCAGGAAATAAATACACAATTACAAATAAAACGGCTAATGTAATATCATTTCAAACACGATTGACAAAAAAAGGTGCTGATATTGACAATCCATTGCCTTCCTCTAACTTGGCCATTGGCGGCAGTGTTTCGTTCGTCTGCACATCTGATGCTTTGTGGTTTAATAGCTGGTGCCCGAAAGTTGGTACAATTGAAATATATTGCATGCCAAAAACCATACTTAATAGTGCTTCTTCTGCTCTTGAGCCGCAAGACATATTCAATGCAGAACCATATACTGGAACATATAATTGGCAAACTCCCGTGGTGGCATATGGATCATTGTTTAATGGGAAACAGAATGTAGAATCCTTTGCGTTCTTTACTGATCCTCACACGCTTGGTTTCGCTGATGATAGCAGAAACAAAACACGAATGGAAAATTACTTCAAGAGAATCCAGAAAGTCTATAATTCTACTCCGTGTTCGTTCATGGTCTGTGGCGGCGATTGGCTGAATAAAACGACTACAAAGGATGAAGCCTGTTACAGGCTGGGGTATCTGAAAGGGATTTCTAAGAATATGTTCAAGGACTTTCACCTCGTTCTTGGAAACCACGATACCAATTATCAAGGAAAAGCTGATTCGGAGAGTGCTGCTAATACAGGTAGGCTTACAAATGAAAACATAGCGGCAATAATGTTCAGAGATACGTCTACAAAAAAGGCTTATTACTCATTTGATGGGGCAAATTCAAAATGCTATGTGTTAGATACCGGGATAGAACATGACACTATGCTTGCATATGATTGGGAGCAAGTTGACTGGCTTGCTGACCAGTTAAAAGTAGATGATGCAGACCATGCTATAATCTTTCTGCATATTATCATTAACGGCAGTTCTATCCAGACAAATGCGAGTAATTTTGGCGCTCTCGTTGAAGCTTATAATGGTCACACAGCAGTCACTCTGAACAGCAAAGTATATGATTTTACTGGATGCTCTGGGCACGTCGATTTTTGGCTTGCCGGACACATGCACCAAGATAGCACCGGAACGCTTGGTGGGATACCGTATGTTTTAACTGGAACAAATTCTTATGACTCTGATGTGCCACTTATTGATCTTATTTTAGTTGACTACGATGAAAGAACTGTATATTTAACACGCGTCGGCGGTACAGGTACAGATAGGATTATTTCTCTTACATCTTAAAGGACACTTTTAAGCACTACCAAGCAATACCAGTATTGCCAGAAAATACCCGGCATGATAAAATAAAAGAGGGGCCTCAATAGCCCCTCTCGGACAACCACGGATCGAGCGCCTTTTTAATCGCATAGCTCTTGTCCCGTTCTTCGTCCTCGCAGTATTTGACCAGACGAGCGAAGATATCGGGCGGCAAGCTGGATGAGAACTTGACCGCCTTATTGGGATTTGGAGAGCCGAGCCGAGGCCGTCCGCGTGCGGTGCGCTTTTCTTCCAAAGAAATCGCCTCCCGCTGATTATCTTATCACATCTTTTTCAGGAGGGCAATATGAAGTACGTTGAACTCGATGCAGTGCTTGCTGTTGCAACAGATTGGTGTCCAGACGATGATGGATCTGTTGCAAAAACTGGCGACATCCGCGAAATGCTGGACGAACTCGAAACCATCCCCGCCGCCGATGTGCGGCCTGTAGTGCATGGACATTGGGTGTACGAGGAACCGAACGGTGCGAACAGTTTCAAAGGTGCGTATTGGTGCGACCAGTGTCATCAGCCGGAGTCTTATAGAAAAAACTTCTGTCCCAACTGTGGGACTGATATGCGGGAAGTGACTTAAAGGGTATTCCCGTAGAAACCCCGAAAAGCGTTGAAAATACTGGTATTTAGACACCCGTAAATTTGATTGGACACTTTAAGTCACTAACAGAGCAGTGAAAACGGCATGGCGTCGGTGTGATCGAGGAGCTGACATGCGAAACAAATGAGGAGGAATACATATGAGCAACGCAAAAAGCATCTACTACACCGTTTTGGCCGGGATTGCCGCCATCGGCGGCGTCGCCTCTCAGTACCTGGGCGGCTGGGATCAGCTGACGCAGCTGCTGGCATGGGCCATGGCCATCGACTACCTGACCGGCGCGCTGTGCGCGGCAGTGTGGCACAAGAGCCCCAAGACGGCCACCGGCGGCTATGAGTCCCGCGCCGGCTTCAAGGGCCTGATCCGCAAGGGCGTCATCATCCTGATCGTCATGATCGCGGCGGAGCTGGACAAGCTGGCAAACACCACCGCCATGCGCACGGCCACCATCCTGTTTTTCGCCGCCAACGACGGCATGAGCATCCTGGAGAATCTGGGCATCATGGGCGTCCCCTACCCGCCCGCCTTAAAAAATGCTTTCGAGGTCCTGCGCCGCAAGAGCGAGGACAAGGGCGACGGCGACGACAAAGACGGCGGTACCCCCCAAATGTCCACAGTGGACACGCCCGACGAGGCCGAGGAGGACGAGTACAAGCCGCAGCATGAGCTCCCCGGCGACCCCTATGCCGAGCTGAAGGAGGACATGGACTACAAGGACGTGTCCGGCCTGCTGGACGAGGAGGACGAGTAAGTGACCGCGCTGGAATTTGCCCGCATGGTACTCTGGGAGTTCCGCGCCCGTGGCTGGGATGCCGTGCTCCACGGCCCGGAGGCACATCTTGTGCTGCCCTGGATCGGCGGGCTGATTCTGGCCGTGGCCATCTATGTGATTACCAGGAGAAAACCATGAAAGATCTTGAATTGTACAACATTTTCCGTGCCAACGGCATGACCCGTGCCGG
>Ga0310694_10003518_pt1 | contig 15364 bp, 13 predicted proteins | sample 174DNAGHGhighgp2_FD_203884 | JGI IMG/M metagenome (GOLD analysis project Ga0310694, IMG submission 203884) | Sheep rumen microbial communities from Palmerston North, Manawatu-Wanganui, New Zealand - 1742 DNA GHGhigh gp2 (v2) (version 2) | ecosystem: Host-associated > Mammals > Digestive system... | reverse complement strand
CGATGAGCGAAGCGGCTTCGTCCTGCCGTACCACGGCGGCAATGAGGGTCTTGGGTTTTTCGGCCAGTCCCAGCACGCTGGCGATGAGGTGCGTGGTGCCCTGGGCCGGTGCCATGAACTGCAGGTTGGCCTGATGGGACTGGATGATGCTGGAGAAGTAGGCTTTCTTGTGGTTGTGCACGATGACCACCAGCAGTTCCAGCTTCATGGGCGCTATATTGTGTGTACTTTCCATAAGCTACTCAAAGTAAATGATTTGGTCGTCCGACGCCTTCAGGATGCGGCGCATGGCGGCATTGCTGCGTTTACGGACGCTGAGCACGGACTTGAAGCCCAGGGTCTGGATGGTGATGAGCGGTGTCATGGCCACCATGGCCACCACGCCGAAGGCAAAGTCCAGCACCTGGCTTTCTCCTTGCAGGCTCACACAGGCCCCGATGACCAGCGGAAGGATGAAGCTGGAGGTGAGGGGACCGCTGGCCACGCCGCCGGAGTCGAAGGCGATGGCCGTATACAGTCGGGGAACCAGGAAAGACAGGCCCAGGGAAAGCAGGTAGCCGGGAATGAGGTAGTACAGGAGCGAGAAGCCCAGGTGTACGCGGATGACCGAAAGGCCGATGGAGGCGCCCACGCCCAGGGAGAGCGCCAGCATCATCTGCGTTTTGGTGACCTCGCCGCCGGTAATGTCCTGCACCTGGTTGTTGAGGACGTGCACGGCAGGTTCTGCCAGCACGACCACCATGCCGATGATGAAGGCGAAGCCGATGATGAGGGCGGGGTTTTGAGCGGCCAGCTGTGTGCCGATCTTGTAGCCCAGCGGCATAAAGGCCATTTCTACGGCCGACAGGAACAACACCAGGCCCACGAAGGTGTACACGATCCCGATCAGGATTTGCAGGATCTGGGTGCGGGGAAGCTTGAGGATGGTCAGCTGCAGGACGAAAAACACGGCCAGCAGCAGGATGAGTGACCGGCCCACATCTCGGCAGACATCGAGCAGCAGGTATTGGTATCCCAGCGCAAGGATGTTGTCCATGGTGTAGTCCGGGATGGTGTATTGGAGCTGGCCTTGGGACAGGAGCGACAGGGCCAGCACAGCTACGATGGGCCCTACGGAGCACAGGGCGATGAGGCCGAAACTGTTTTCGCTGGCATTGCGGCCGCCGATGGTAAGGGCGATACCCACGCCCAGGGCCATGATGAAGGGCACCGTGATGGGACCGGTGGTAACCCCGCCGGAGTCGAAGGACAGGGCCAGCAGGGAGCCTTTCCCGCTGTCTATCAGGAGGGCCGACAGGCAGAAAAGGGCCATGTAGCCATACAGCAGCATGGACGTGAGGTCTTTGTGGAAGACGATTTTCACGACGCCCATCAGCAGCAGGAGTCCTACTCCCACCCCGACGGTAACGATGAGCGCCGTTCCGTTCATGACGGCCGATACCTGTGCGGCCAGGACGGAGAGGTCCGGCTCGGCGATGGTGATGAGAACACCCATCACCAGGCAGACGCCCAGCAGGACGCCCAGCCTCTTGGAGGCGGTGAGGCCTTCCCCGATATAGTGGCCCATGGGGGTCATGGCCATGTCGGCCCCCAGGTTGAAGAGGCCGATACCCAGCACCAGCAGCAAAGCGGCCACGACGAAGGTGACGAGCTCCCTGGTGCCGATATCCACCCACGGCGTAAGCGAGAGGATGAAGACGATGGCACTCACCGGAAGGACGGAGACCAGCGCTTCCTTCAGTTTTTCGCCCAGGTTGGTCAGGATTAGTTTGTAAGAAGCTTTCATACTCATTTGCGTTTCCAGATGGTGAAACGCCAGGTAATGCCAATGTCGAAATTGTTGTTCCGCTGGCGGTTGTCCCGGAAATAAACTGCGTGCAGGCGCAGGTTGTCGTTCCCAAGCGGGAAGTATTCCACGCCGGCGCCGCCATAGAAGTAATTGGTGCCCGCTTCAATGACGGGGTCGAAGGACAGGCCGTCCGCGTCTACGTTGGCGGCGGCATTGTACTCATATCCCAGCTTGGTGCACAGATTCCACTTTCCGACGCTCCAGATGGCCTTACCGATGACCGTCCAGTCCGAGAACAGATAGCGCGCCTGCCCGAAGGCTGCCCGGTTGATGAGGTCGATGTCCACGAAGACGGGCCCCATCAGGAACTTGTTGCCCAGGGCAATCCAGTTCATCCAGCGGGTGCCGTCCGCGGCATAGGTCTGCACCAGATTGGCGCTCCAGACCGTTTTCCAGAAAGGAGCCAGCCGGCCGTCCCAGTACAGGTTGAAGGAAGCCAGGTGTTCGGCCACCGGCGAACTGCAGATCTGCAGCGAGATTTTCTGGCCTGCGGCGGGGGAGTAGCTGACAATGGGACCGAAGGAATAATAGACGCTTTGCTGGTTGGAGAAAGCGCCGTAATAATAGACGTCGATGGGGGCCGACTCAATCTCGTAGCCGCCCACTAGCACGGCGTATTTGCCCATGGTGACAGACCACCTGGAGCTGATGTCCCAGTTCAGGTACAGGAAATCCGTGGCGTTGAAGGGCCTCTCCAGCGTAACGGGCTTGTTCAGCCGCTGACGGATGCGGAAACTGAGTTTGTCGGTGAGGTGCCCCTTGATGTGCAGGTTGAAATACTCTCCCTGGAACTGGGTGGGGTCTGCGGTATATTCCCACACCTGGTGGATGGTCGCCCGCGTGTCGATGGAAATCTCGTCCACATGGGTTTGCTGGGCATGCGCCAGGCAGCCGGCCAGCAGGAGCGAGAGCAGGATAAAGCGTTTCATAGGCTTAGGCGTTAAGGGAGACTGTATGGTCCGCAAAGCGGATGACGGCCTCCCGGTGGGAGACGAAGAGGATGGTCTTCTGGCCGTGATAGCGCTTGTACAGGTTTTCCAGCAAGCCTTTTTCCGTCTCTGGGTCCAGGGCCGACGTGGATTCGTCCAGGATGAGTACGCCGCCCGGACGCAGCAGGGCGCGGGCGATGGCTACCCGCTGGGCCTGGCCTTCGCTGAGCCCGCTGCCGATTTCTCCGCAGGGGGTGTCCAGGCCTTCGGGAAGGTCCAGGACGAAGGCTGCCTGGGCGGTTTCCAGCGCCGCCCGCATGTCCTGTTCCGAGGCCTCCGGTGCTGCCAGTTGCAGATTGCTGCGGATGGTGCCCGACAGCAGGGTATTGCCCTGGGGAATGTACATGAAATTGCTCCGGAGCGCGCTGCCGGCGGGGAATCCCCCAATGGTCACGGACCCGTCCTGGGGCTTCAGCAGGCCCAGGATGATGCGCAGGAGCGTGCTCTTTCCCTGTCCGGTGGGGCCGGCGATGGCCGTCATCTTTCCGGCGGGGAACGTGCAGGAGAAGTCCTGCAGGATATTCTCCTGTGTGCCCGGATAGGCGTAGCTCACGTGGGAGACCACGATTTCGGGAGCGAAGGGCAGCTGGCGCTGCGGCTCCCGGGGCTCCAGTTCCAGTTCCTGGAGTTCCATCAGGCGCTCGATGGAGGTGAGGGCCTGGATGAAGGCGGGGATTTGCCGGCCGGTTTCGGCAATGGGCCGCTGCACCTGGCCTACCAGCTGCAGGAAGGCGGTCATCATACCGTAGGTCACCGTGCCTCCGCGGATGCCGAAGACGCCCCAAAGGAATGCCGCCGCATGTCCGGCCTGAAAGCCGAAGAACATGAGCCCGCGGGCTACGGCATTGTAATTAAGGCGTTTACGGGTATTGCTCTCTACATCTTGCTGCAGCCAGCCAAACTTGTCCAGTACGCGTTCTACTTTGGTGAGGGTGAGTACCAGCACCCGGTGCTGCAGGCTTTCCTGCATGAGCTGCTGTAATTCGCTTTCCCGGGTGCGGATGGCGGCCATGAGGGCGCGGAGCTGCCGGAAAAAGAGTTTGGAGCCGAATACCGTGGTGAGCATGAGGGCCAGCAATACCCACAGCAGGCTGGGGGACAGGTGCAGGAGGTAGCAACTGGCGGCAGCAAGCTGCAGCAGGGTGATGGTCATGCCCGGGATGCGGTCTATCAAAAGATCGGCCATTACCCGGATGTCTTCTTCCAGGCGGTTCACGGTGTCTCCGGAGAGGAAACGCTCGCGGCCGTCCCATCGGCTGCGCATCACATGCGCGAAAAGGTCTTTCCGGAGGATGTTCTGCGCCTTTACCAGGTTATAGCCGTCCCACCAGTTCACGAAGATGACGCTTGCCAGCTGCACGGCCAGGATGCCCACGAACAGGCCGATGGCCGGCCCCATCGGGTCCGGCTTGACTCCGGTAGCGATGTCTACCAGGTATTTGCTGGCCCAGACGAAGGCCAGGGAAGCGGCAATGCGCACGCAGCCCAGGGCTACGCTCACGCACATCCGCCACCTTACCGGTGCAGACATGCCCCAGAGGGCCTTCATGCAGCTGCGGAAGCTCTTCATCCCTAGGCTTCCACTACGCCCTGTTCCACCCAGATGTCCAGAAGCTTCTGAACATCGGCGGCAGCCTGTTCGGCGCTTACCTCGTATTTGTCCAGCAGCAGCCGGACCAGGTCTTCCGAGGTAAACTCCTTGCCGGCCACCTGCTCCCATAGATAGGCGGCCGATTCGTTCAGGGACAGCATCTTGTTAAAGTTCACCTGTGCCAGGCCTTCGCCCACGACCACATACTCTCCGCAAATCTTGCGTAAGATGAATCCTTCTTTGATTTTCATAGGAATACTCTTCTATAAATGCCTAATATATATCTTCTTACGGGTTTCAGGAGGCGCCACCAGCGCCCGCTGCCCGGTTGGATGACCCGTTTTCCCCGCTCGATGGACACCACCGTTCCCAGGACGTCGTCCGTGGTGCAGTGCTCCGTTCCGGCCAGGTTGCCGTCGCCCATGAGGGTGAGCGCGTTCCCTTCCATCCGGATGAGGCGGTGCAGTACATAGTGCGGACCGGGCTGGAGGCGCACCAGGAGCATATCGCCCACCTTTACCGTGGGGAGCTTCCGCAGCGTGACGCTGTCTCTCCCGCCCCGGATGAAGGGGAGCATGCTGCTTCCCAGCGGCTTGAAAGTGACCTCCCGTCCTTCTTCCATGAGGAGGGCGGCGTCTTCCAGCAGGATCTGATTGGCGACCGTCTTCTTATCCATTCTTCGTTACGGTTGCGTGGCAAAGCAGGGCGGCGTCGCGGTCCGGCAGGCAGTCCAGCACGAAGCAGGGGAGAGAGCCCGCCAGGCCTTCCAGGGTGCGGTGCCAGCCATCGGCCAGCCGATGGAAAGGCCGGAAGCCGGAGGCCGATGCCATGAGCGAAGCGTAGGCCTGGACGACAGGCAGCCGCTCTATTTTGTTGAACGGAGCCTGGCGGATGCGTACCACGGCGCCTGCCGGGACGTCCTGGGCTTTGTAGCAGGGCGTTTTCCCGCTCCAGGGACTGCCATATACGCGCGCGCTGCCGTCCGGCATCAGGCGCAGGATGGGGTTGTCGTCGTTCAGGAGCTGCGTCCCGGGGATATTCTGCAGCCACAGGCGGCTGTGCGTGCTTTTCCCGGTACCGCTCTTGCCCAGGAACAGATAGCCTTTCCCTCCGTTCATCACCACGGATGCGTGCATCTCCAGCAGGCCTTTCCCGGCCGATGAAAACGCGAACAGCAGCATGAGGGTGTTGTTCAGGGCAAAGGAATTGTCCTGGCCGCAGAGGAAAAGCTGCGCCTGGGTAAAATCCGGCGAAGTGCGGAATTCACCCGCCACCGGACGCCCGGGCAAGGGGCGTACGCGGAAGCGGTAATCCCCGTTTCCGTACTGCTCGATGCAGATTTCCGGAAAACCGGGGCCGTCGTCGGTCTGGTAAACCGGCGTGACGGGGCTGAGCGGGATGCTGTTCACCAGCTCCAGCGTGAACAGTTGTTCTTCCGCCTCCGTTTCCGTTACGCGGAATGGAGCCAGGTTTTCGGTTCCGTCCGGCAGTTCACCTTTGACGGTGAACAAGTGGCCGGCAACGCAGAATACATGAGTCTCTTTCATATCTTACAAAGATAATGAAAATCGTAAAAAAAGAAAGCCTTTCTACCGGGCTTTCTTTTGATTGACTGCATCTTGGAACATCTCCGTCAGTTTTTGGGCCGACAAAGCGATGTCAAAGTTTTTCATGTGCTCCACATATTGCCAGCCTTTTTCCCAGCGCTCCTTCGGACGGGCCAGCCAGTAATCGATCCGTTGGGCCAGGGCTTCGGGGTTCTGGACGGGGAAAACGCTGTGGCGGTCCAGGGCAAACAGGGATGTGCCGCTGTACCGGCCTTCCGCTATGATGGGAACGGCCCCCTGCTGCATGGCTTCCATGATGGACAGGCCCTCTACTTCAATATGGGCGCAGTGGATGGCCAGATCGGCCCCTGCGGCCAGTTCCCGGAGACCCTGCCGGTCCAGGAACACGAATTGGACCGGATAGCGGATCACGCCTTCCTGCAGGAGCTTGTCGCAGATATTCTGGTAATGCCTGGCCTCCGGACCGTTTCCGGCCAGGGTAAGGCGGATGCGTTTGGCAAATTGGGAATACCGCAGGGCCTCGAACAGGGTGGTCTGGTCTTTTTCCTTGGACAGGCGGCTGATGCAGATGACCTCCAGCGGGCGTTCGGGGTCCTGGTAGTTGTCCGGCGGGGTCTGGGGGCGGATGCAGGCGTCGGGGATGAGCCCGTTGGAGATGACGCGGAGCTGTGCCTTGAAATGGTAGCGGCGCAGGCGGTCCAGTACATTCTCCGTGGGGCACTGCACCTGCACGCAGGTGTCGTAAATATGCTTCCGCCAGGCCTTCAAGAGCGTGCGGTTGGCCCAGGACCACTTGCCCATGCCCAGGGAGGTGAGAATGTTCTCCGGGTACATGTGGAAGGTGGCCGTGATGGGTTTTCCCATCTTCCGGGCGGTGCGGATGGCCCTCCACTGCAGCACGAACATCTCTTCCAGGTGCACTACATCGGCCCAGGCCACGGCTTCATCGATGGTTTTTTTGTCCCCGCTGGCGTAGCAAAAGCCCTGCGAGGAAATGAGGGGCTGGAAGATGGGGAAGTGGAATTCCTTGAGCGGAAATGCGGGCTGGGGGCTGTCCGTGGGTTTGCACCCCGACAGGAGACGGACGTCGTTTCCGGCCTCGCGGAGGGCTTTCACCGTGCGGCGGGCCGATGCAGAAATGCCGTTGCCCGGTATGAAATAGTTGTTGATGACGAAGAGGATTTTCATAGTTTAGTCTTTAAATACTTTCTGCAGCATATCCTTGAACTCGTCCGTCCAGCCGCGCGGCCAGTCGTGCGAGGAAGGAAAAACCTGGTAAGTATGGGCGTAGCCTTTCTTGGTCATGAAATGGTGATAGTTCACGGTTGAAGGACGCATCATGTCCCATTTGCCCGCATACAGGTAATAGCCGTAGGGCGGGTCCTGAAACTGTCTTTTCAGTTTGCTGTGCAGCTTGTGATAGAACTTCCAGCGGTAGGGATTGGGCCGGCTCATGCTCCACATATAAGGGGAGAAAGCCCCTATGTAGCCAAACAGGTCCGGGTAATTGGCCCCGAAGAAGATACTCTGGTAGCCGCCGATGGAAAGCCCTGCGATGGCGCGGTGCTTCTTGTCGGGGACAGTGCGGTACAGGCTGTCGATCAGGTTCACCACATCGTTCACGAAGGCGCTTTCGGCCACGCCGTCCACTTCCAGGATGCTCTCGTAGGCGTCCTTGAAGCGCCCGCCGTCATAATCCTTGTCGGAGTTGTACTGGTTCAGGTTGGGCATGACAATGATGCAGTGTTCCGCCATGCCGCGCTGCCACAGGGAGTCGGCCGTGTGATAGACCTCGCCAAAGCGTATCCAGGAGGTTTCGTAGCCCCGGGCGCCGTGGAGCAGATAGAAAACGGGATAATCCTTGCCGCTGGTATAGTAATCGGCCGGGAGGTACACAATCAAATGCCGCTCCGTGGGACCGGGAACACTGCATTTGTAGTTGTGCTCCTCTACGATGCCCCGGGGCGCGTATTCCCCCGGCCGGATGGCCGGTCCCGGGCGATATCGTTCCGAAGAAGGGTTGCGTACAATGCCGCAGGAGTACAGCAGCAAAAGCGCCATACATCCCACCAGGAGATGTTTTGTCATAGTTATTTCATAAAAAAGCCGGGCCCGAGCGAGGTCCGGCTTTTCACTGGGTTTAGGAAGAACTACTCGGCCTCGGGGGCCAGGGTGGTGTACACGTTGGTGACGTCTTCGTCGTCTTCCAGCAGGCCGGTGAGTTTGTCCAGGGTGGCGCGCTGTTCCGGCGTGACCTCTTTCAGGTCCACGTTGGGAATCTGTTCAAAGCCGCCGGAAACCAGCTCGTAGCCTTTTTCCTCGATGTACTTCTGGATTTGGCCATAGGCGGTGTAGTCTCCGTAGATGGAGATTTCCACCGTTACGTTTTCGTCCTCGTCCTCCACTTCCTGTTTGAACACTTCCTCTGCGCCGAAGTCGATGAGCTCCAGCTCCAGTTCTTCCACGTCGATGGGGGCGGCGGGGTTTTCCTTGATGCGGAACACGCACTTGTGGTCGAACATGAAGGCCACGCTGCCGCTGGTTTGCAGGGAACCGCCGCACTTGGTGAAGTAGCTGCGGACATTGGCCACGGTGCGGGTGTTGTTGTCCGTCGCGGCCTCTACCAGATAGGCGATGCCGAAGGGACCAAAGCCTTCATAGACCAGTTCCTTGAAGTCGCCGGTTTTGGCCTCGGTGGCCTTCTTGATGGCGCGCTCGATGTTTTCCTTGGGCATCTGCTCGGATTTGGCCTCGGCGATGAGGGCGCGGAGACGGGGGTTGCCCGTTACCTCTGCACCGCCCTGCTTCACGGCGATGGTGATTTCCTTGCCCAGTTTGGTGAAGGTCTTGGCCATGTGGCCCCAACGCTTCATCTTGCGTTCCTTGCGGAATTCAAAAGCTCTTCCCATATTACTCGGCGGTTTGGATGCGGGTGATGTACTTGTCAATCTCCATGGCTTCGGGAGCGTTGGCATACTGGTCCTTGATTTCCTGGTAGAAGGAAAGGGCCTGGGCGCTGTCCCCATTGGCTTCGGCGGCGATGCCGGCCTTCAGGAGATAGGCGGCTGCGAATGCATTGTCCACGGTCTTGGCGGCCTTCTGGTACCATGCAATGGCTTCCTTGTTGTTCTGGAGCTCTACATAGGCGTCTCCGATGCAGGCCTGGGCGCGGGACAGGAGGATGGGATCTTCTCCGCTGTATTTCTTGAGGTTGGCGATGGCTTCCTCGTAGGCACCGGTCTGCAGCTGGGCGATACCGGTGTACAGGTAAACGGCCTCACCGGCCTTGGCACCGTACTGGGACAGGATGTCCAGCAGGCCGGGGTCGTTGTCGTCCCCGTTCAGGGCAAGCTCATACTCGCCGGCCTCGAACCAGCGCTCTGCGCGTACCATCTGCTCCGAAGCCTGGGCCTTCTTGGGCTGCAGGATAAAGCGGTTGTAGGCGATGGCGCAAAGGGCGATGACCAGCACCGCGATAACGCATCCGTAAATCAGTTTTCCGTTCTCCTTGAAGAACTGGTCGGTCTTGGAAACGGCTTCAGCCACGTTCTGCTGACGCACTTCCTGTTCGGTCTTGGTAATTTTTGCCATATTTGTTTTGTTTCTTAATTAGCTTTTGAGCCCGCAAATTTACGAAATTTATTCTATATTTGCAATTCAAAGCCAGCACTAGTATGCCCCATCTCAAGAAAATAGTCGTACAGGATTTCCGGAACATCGCTTTCCAGGAACTGAGTTTCTCTCCCAACGTGAACTGCATCAGCGGCAACAACGGGGAGGGGAAGACCAATCTGATGGACGCCATCTACTATCTGTCCATGACCAAAAGCGCCTTCCCGGCCCCGGACCGCTACAATTTCCGCTACGGGACGGAGGGCTTCACCATCGGGGGAACATACGGCATGGAGAACGGCCTGGAATCCCGTTTTTCCATCAAGGTGCAGGACGGGGAGAAGAAACTGGTACGGGACGACAAACCTTACGCCCGCATGGCGGAACACATCGGCACGCTGCCCGTGGTCATGGTCTCTCCGGGGGATACCGCCCTGGTGAGCGATTCCGGGGAAGAGCGGCGCCGCCTGTCCAATGCCGTGCTCTCCCAGACAGACTCTTCGTATATGGCTGCAGTACAGGCTTACAACCGCTTGCTGGCCCAGCGCAACAAAATGCTCAAGGAGTTCTCGCCGGACCCTGCGCTGCTGGATGTGCTGGACAGCCGGATGGACTCCCATGCGCAGGTGATCTACGCGCTCCGGAAGCAATGGGCCGATGGCCTGAATCCCTTGGTGGGGGAGTATTACAGGCTCATTTCCGGAGGCGGGGAAGAGGTTTCCATCACGTACAAATCGGACCTGGAAGATGCGTCGCTCTCCGAGATCCTTTCGCGCAGCCGGGAGCGGGATTATGCCCTCCGTTACACCTGCTCGGGCATTCAGCGGGACGATTTCCTCTTTGCGATGGACGGCCATCCCATCCGCCGGGCCGGTTCACAGGGGCAGCAGAAGTCTTTCCTGGTGGCCCTGAAATTCGCCCAGTACGAGCTCATGAAACGCTCCTATGGCTTTGCGCCCATGCTGCTGCTGGACGACGTATTCGACAAACTGGACTGGGGCCGCATTTCCAATCTCATCGGCATGGTGGCGGGGGCGGACTTTGGCCAGATTTTCATTACCGATACGGATAAGAAGCGCCTTTCGGCCATCGTGGACCGTCTTACCGAGGACCGGGCCTACTTCAATGCGGCCGGCGGCGTATTTACGAAAATAGACTAGCGCCATGGCCGTACGCATTCACAGGAAAGAAGCCGTGGGGATGGACAGCGTCGTCCGGGAGTATATCCGGCAGATGAAAATTGCCACGGGGCTCAATACCCAGCGCATCTTTGCGGCCTGGGACGCCTGTTCCGGCGCCGGCCCCTATACGCTGAAGCGCTTCTTCCGGGACGGCAAACTGTACATCACCCTCAACTCTTCGGTACTGCGCAGCCAACTGTTCCTGCAGCGGGACCTCCTGATCGAGAAAATGAACCGTTTTCTCTCGGAGGACCAGCTGTTCACCCAGGACAACCGGACCGTGGGTTATATCCGTGAATTAATCCTGAAATAGCCTACAGGATGCGGGTGACGTAGTTGTAGGCGGCGTCCGTGAGATCCTCCAGGCAGGGGAAGCGGGCGGGGAATTCCTCCCGGGACAGGTGCCGGAGGCTCTCATAGAGGGCATCGGCCTTGTCCGGCTCTTCCTTCTCCAATTGGAAAATCCGGGTCCGGAGTTCCCTCCGGCGGGCATAGGCTTCGTCCAGGGTCATCTCTTCCGGAATGAGGCCGAACAGGCGGGATTTGATGTATACGGACAATTCGTCATCGGTGATGGTGACATTGGGCGCCAGGCTGAAACGGCTGGCATACATCAGTTCGTAGACCTCTTCGGAGAAGTGGAACGGCCTGTGGTCTTCGTAGGAATAGTAGGCCAGTTCACACTCCCATCCAGCGACCTGGAAGGCCGGGTATACGCCGGATTCGCGCAGGAGGACGATCTGCTTCAGCGGTTTTTCCACATATTCCTGCCAGGGGCATTCCGGGAACGTAATCAGTCCGTTCAGCCGGGGTTCCTGTTTAAGGACGATGAGTTCGTCCTCCGGTCCGGCCACAATGAAGGGATGATACAGGAAGGGCAGGTTGTTGTAGCCTTTCCCATCGGGCGTCAGCGTGTACTTGAGGGCGCCCAGGGCTTCTTTGAGAATCTCTTCCTTGTGCTCCACCGTGTACGGGGGCGTAAATCGGAAAGACACGGCCCTTGACAGGCTTACCCATGCTTTCTTTTCCTCTACGTCCAGGGACCCTTCCAGGATATGCTGGCGCATGTTGTCGTCGGTGGCGGCGATGGTCCGGGCCAGCAGGATGAAGGCATACAGCTCCGAGGCCAGCTCTTCTCCTCCGTCCTCGCCTGCACCTACCAGGTAGAAAGAATCCATCGGGGCCTCCTGGATCTCATAGGTTTCGAAGGGGAGCACCTGGCGGAAGGGATGCGCATAGGTGGTAGAGGCGTTCAGGTAATCCAGGTCCTGCAGTGTGGCATAGACATTGGCCGCGTGCCTTTTTCCGAAGGGCTCCGACAGGCCGGACTGCACGCAGTGCATGGAAAGGATGATCCGCTCTCCGAAGAGGGTCTTGAGGAGGAAGGCCACGTCTATGCACAGGCCGGAACCGGTAACATCGGCCAGGGAGAAAACCAGGTGGACGTTGACCTTGGGATCGTCCGAGAACATCCAGTCCTTTCCCTCGTCTACGCCGGCATAGCTCACCCTGCCCATGGTATTTTTCAGGATGCCGATCAGGGCACCGCTGCTTTCTTCCACGAAGAGTTTGCGCTGCTGGGCGCGGTCCGATGCCGGCCGGATGCGGAGATACTCCCCGGCATAGAGCCCCTCCGGGGGATTCTCCTCTATCCCCACGCCCAGGTAGCCGATGACGGGAGGCTCCTCGGAAAAACTGCCCTGGATCTTTTTCCGCAGGACAACCAGGGCTTTGAGGCCTACTTCTCCCAGGCCCACGAGGATGGTTCTGTTCAGGACGGTTCTTTCCATAGAAATCAGTTCTCGGGGATATCAATCAGGTCTTCGCATTCTTCCAGCGGATAGCGTTTCATCTGCAGGAAAGACAGCTTGAACGGGGACGGGATCCGGAGCTGGAACGGAGGTAGCGTGAAATTCTTGGCGAACTTCTCGTTCCAGGTAGCGATATCGTCTTCGATGTCGTAGCTCATCAGGAGGCGGGTGGCGGCGTTGACGGCGTCGAAATCGTTGGCTGCGGCCCCTATCCGCACAAAGACGGCCGACTTCCGCTCCAGGTCCGACAGCATCTTGTCAATGGAACCATCCATCTTGCGGGCAAACTCGAAGCGGGATTTCCCGGTGAGGTAGCGGTAGACGGTAAACTCTTCCAGGGACTCTTCCAGCTTGCCGATGATGGCGTTTTTGAGGTCTGTCTGGAACTGCACGATGGCTTCGTCCTCCAGCCCGAATCCCTGGTGGAACAGGGTGGAGAGGCGCAGGCCGGCGGTGATACTCTGGGCATACTTGTCGTAGTAGGCGTCCAGCGCTTCGTTGGTGAGCAGGGAGATGAACGGCGTCCGGGTTTCCGGATTCATGGTGGAAACCTTCTTCCTTTCCACATCGTACCATTCGCGCAGGTTGTTGGTGAACGCGACCATCATCTGGTATTTCTGCGTGAGCTTGTTCTGGGAGTCGGACAGTTTGCGCACCACCAGCCAGGGCATGAACATGCGGATATTCAGTTTGTCCGTATACAGGCCCAGGTTGCTGGCGTCTCCGCGCTTGCGCAGATGCTCGTATTGTTCCAGCTGGCTGTTGGCTTCGGCATGCTCTTCCATGGCGTTTTTGCGGGCTTTCATGTAGGAAAGCAGCCAGATGCCCAGGGCAATGGCACCCCCTACCAGCACCAGCAGGAAGAATTTGAACATTAAGCCTCCGGAAATCAGGGCTTTGGCCCAGTCCGAACCCCAATAGGAGAACAGGATCACAAGAAGGGCCACCAGGCCGAGTCCGAAGTACAGCAGGACCTTGGTGTTCTTCTTTTTCAGCTGTTCCATGCGGGCATCCAGTATGTGGTCGTTCTCTTCCATCTGCCGATGGATCTGTTCCAGTTCCCACTGCAGGCGCTTTTGCGTGCCGGTATAGAGCTGGTTGCGGATTTCCGGGCTCACTACCTTCTTTTCAATGAGGGCAAAAGCGGCGTACAGCTGCGTGCGTTCACGAAGCAGGCTGGATTTTTCGGCCAGGGCCTCTGAAATCAGGTTCCGGATGATGGCGGCGTTGATTTCGGGGTTCATGCGGTCGAATTGCACCACTTCTTTCTTCCCCTGGCTGCCGGTATGGCCCGTATTCACTTCCGTGATGATGCAGGCCTGCCGGGTGATGCGGGTGTCCGTCAGGTAAGAGTAGGGGAGATAGCAGTAGCCGTTGTCGCCGAAGTCCGTTCCCCAGGAGTTGCGCACCACGAATACTTTGTTCTCGTCTGAATAGCCGCAGACGATCATGGCATGGGAGCGGTGCATTCCCTGGTCTTCTCCGGGGTTGGCAATCTCTTCCTCCGAGGGCATGGGGGTGAAGCCGGTCTTGGACTCTCCGAACTGGGAATACAGGTGAACGGCGACGGCAATGGGATAGCCCTCGTTCAGGGCCGCCTTCAGGTGCTCCTCCTTCAGTTCCACGTTCCGGGCTTCCACCACCAGTCGGCTCAGGGCTTCGTGATAGGCTTCGTCCGAGGGACGCTGGTTGGCCTCTTCCAGGCTTTCCACATACGGGCACAGGGGCTCTTTGCAGATACCCTGCCGCGAAAGGCTATGGACGGCGTCGTAGAAGCTGGTTCCGGTGTTTTCCAGATGGTCCGTGGGCTTACCCTCGCGTTCCAGCGCGGCGATGCGCGTGTTGTAGTAAAGGAAACGCTCACTGAGGTCTATGTCCTGGCCTCCCGGCGTATTCTTGAGGATGTACTCGAACAGGCCGGCCATGGTAAAGATGGTGCAGGAGCCCAGGGGACCCTGGTTCCGGATGGGGGTGAACCCTTCCCGGAGGCTCACGCTGGGAGGAAGCTTGGCGCCGCTGGGGACGAAGGTCTTTTCCAGCGGAATAACCTCGATGGGTTCCAGCTGGAAGGTGTTGTCTCCATAGTGGAAACCGTCCTCCTTGAGGACCTTGGCCTTTTCGTCGCTCTGGCGGATCTGTACATCGCAGCTGTCCAGGTCTTTTTGCAGCGTCCGGATGTATTCCGTCTGACGCCGCATCTTGATGTCATACTCTTTCAGGTCCTTGAGCAGGGCCTGGAAATCCAGGGGATCATCCATGAGGGCGGCATATTGCCGGAGTTCTTCCGGATACGTCCGCGGATCGGGCTTTTGCTCCGGAGCAGCTTCCCCGGCCTCCTCTTCGGGGGCAGGAACCTCTTCCGGCAGCGACGGCAGGGGAACGTACAATTGGGCCGGCTTCGTGTTCAGGAGGGCGTTGTTGGCCTTGACGAACATGTCCAGGCAGTCCGTATAGCTGTCCCGGAACAGAAGCTGGTCCGGCTGGAACAGGTCTCCGGACATGAGTTCGTCGTCCAGTCCCAGCAGCTGGGCCAGGGTGACGCGTTTGGCCGGCAGCGAAATGTTGTCGTCGTTCATGAAGGCGGTGATGGCCGTCACGAATTCCTCTATGTCCGCATCGATGTCCCGGCGCGCCTGGGCCATGATTTCCTCGTCGGTCTTGCCGCTGGTGGCCAGATAGCCTTTTACCCGGCGGTCGTAGATGTGGTCGTACACCTTATACCGCCTGTTGTCTTCCGTGAGGAGCTTCTGTACCCGGGCCGAC
>Ga0310694_10003517_pt1 | contig 15365 bp, 12 predicted proteins | sample 174DNAGHGhighgp2_FD_203884 | JGI IMG/M metagenome (GOLD analysis project Ga0310694, IMG submission 203884) | Sheep rumen microbial communities from Palmerston North, Manawatu-Wanganui, New Zealand - 1742 DNA GHGhigh gp2 (v2) (version 2) | ecosystem: Host-associated > Mammals > Digestive system... | reverse complement strand
CTACCACCAGATAGTAAACGAACATGACTGCCAGAGCCAACATGAGACGTACTCCCGACACTCCCATGAAGAAGGTGGGCAGACTGTCAGGTGAGGTTGAAGCCACACGACGCCACACAAAAGCCTCGGCTAATGTAACAAACATGTAGAAGCAGAACCCGATAAGGACATTGGCAACAGCATGCTGCAGAGTCCCTGCCAGTGTTAAGCCAGCATAGGCAACTGCCATCAGTAAAACACTAATGGTAAGTCCTACCCATATATATCTGCTACTCAGTTTGTTAAAGTTAATCATATTCAGTTATTCTTTAATCTCCACGCACAGGCTCACAACATTCTTCTGTACTTCTACGAAGCCACCAAGAATCTGGAGCGAGCAGTTTTCACCTTGTGCTGTCTTGTATTCAACAAGTCCCTTTTCGAGTGACGAAATAATCGGTGCGTGGTCGGTCAGTATTTCAAAGATACCCAGCGTACCGGGCACTTTTACCTGCTCGACATCACCCTCATACTCTACCCTTTCGGGCGAAACGATCTTCAGCTTCAGCATAATCCTCTATTATCAATTGTCAATTATCAATTGAATTACCCCTTTGCAGCCTCCAACAGTTTCTTGGCCTTGGCCTTTGCATCTTCAATGGTACCCACGTTGAGGAATGCCTGCTCAGGCAGGTCATCCACCTCACCGTCAAGAATAGCATTGAAGCCCTTGATGGTATCTTCGATAGGAACCATCACACCAGGCAGACCTGTGAACTGCTCTGCCACAGAGAATGGCTGACTCAGGAAACGCTGCACACGACGTGCACGGTTCACGGTCAGTTTATCCTCATCCGAAAGCTCGTCCATACCCAGAATAGCAATGATATCCTGCAACTCCTTGTAGCGCTGCAGTATCTCCTTCACACGCTGTGCACAATCATAGTGCTCCTTACCAACAATCAGTGGATCAAGGATACGCGAGGTCGATCCCAGAGGGTCAACAGCAGGATAAATACCAAGCTCTGCAATTTTTCGGTCAAGCACCGTCGTAGCATCCAGGTGGGTAAATGTCGTAGCTGGTGCGGGGTCCGTCAAGTCATCAGCAGGCACATATACAGCCTGTACTGAGGTAATTGATCCTTTCTTCGTTGAGGTGATACGCTCCTGCATCGTTCCCATTTCAGAGGCCAGCGTAGGCTGGTAACCCACAGCCGAAGGCATGCGTCCCAAAAGGGCTGATACCTCAGAGCCTGCCTGAGTGAAACGGAAGATGTTGTCAATGAAGAACAGGATATCGGCAGCCTGGCCATCCTTGCCACCGCCATCGCGGAAACCTTCGGCAACAGTAAGTCCCGACAGGGCAACTGATGCACGTGCACCAGGTGGCTCATTCATCTGACCGTAAACAAGTGTTGCCTGACTCTTCTTCAATTCCTCGGGGTCAACAAGACTCAGGTCCCATTTGCCTTCGTCCATTGCCTTGCGGAACTTCTCGCCATAGCGGATAACACCGCTCTCAATCATTTCGCGAATCAGATCGTTACCTTCACGGGTGCGCTCTCCTACTCCGGCAAACACCGAGAAACCGTTGTGACCTTTGGCGATGTTGTTGATCAGCTCCATAATCAGCACCGTCTTACCCACACCGGCACCTCCAAACAGACCAATCTTACCACCTTTCAGATAAGGCTCCAGCAGGTCAATCACTTTGATACCTGTTGCCAGAATCTCCTTCTTCGTGGAAAGTTCCTCAAACGTAGGAGCCTCACGGTGAATAGGATAGGCTCCAGCCATATCAAGCTGATTCATACCATCAATTGGCTGTCCTATCACGTTGAGCATGCGACCCTTGATCTGGTCGCCTGAGGGCATCAGTATGGGCGAACCCACGGGAATGGCTTCCAACCCGCGATGAAGACCGTCGGTATTGTCCATAGCTACACAACGAACAGTATCCTCGCCAATGTGCTGCTGCACCTCAGCAATCAGTTCACGTCCGTCGCCACGATCAATACGAAGGGCCTCATGGATTTTGGGTAGCACCTTCTCCGCATCCAGGTCCTTCACGTCGAAATAAACGTCAATGACAGGACCGATAATCTGAGAAATGCGTCCAGTAATTTGTGACATAATCTAAAATGTATTATTTAATTGTTTTGTATGATTCATAGAAATTCCGTGCAAAGATAACAAAAAAAATAGAACGAGCCAAATGTTTTCCAAATATATTTTATATAAAAATAAAATGTGGCGTCATTTTTCCAATAAATCAGGACGTAAGCGACGCGTGCGCTCAAGGGCCTGTTCCAGTTCCCAGTTACGAATCTTAGCCTCGTTACCGCTAAGCAGAATATCAGGTACCTTCCATCCTTTATAGTCGGCAGGACGGGTATAGATGGGCGCTGCCAGAAGATCATCCTGGAAACAGTCGCTCAAGGCGCTCTGCTCGTCACCAATAACACCCGGAACCACCCTGACAACAGCATCAGCTATCATTGCTGCAACAAGTTCGCCTCCTGTCAGTACGAAGTCACCGATGGACAACTCACGTGTAATAAGATGATCGCGCACTCGCTGGTCGATACCTTTATAATGTCCCGCAAGAATGATGAGATTACCCTTCAATGACAGTTCGTTAGCAATGTGCTGGTCGAAGCGTTCGCCATCAGGTGATGTAAAGATAACTTCATCATAATTACGCTTCTGTTTCAGAGCCGTGATACAACGGTCTATAGGTTCACATTGCATCACCATACCGGCACTACCTCCATAGGGATAGTCATCGACGCGACGCCACTTGTCAAGTGTGTAATCACGAAGGTTATGAAGGCGTATCTCTGCCAGTCCTTTCTTCTCAGCACGTGCCAAAATCGACTCGTGAACAAAGCCCTCTAACATCTCGGGCAAAACGGTGATAATATCTATTCTCATTGTAAAAAATTATCTTAATAAACAATAACGTTCACAGAAGCGTTCGCCCTCTGCAAAACCTTCTTCGTAGAGACGTTCCAATTTGTCTGTGTCGCGACAGATACGGTCCACTTCCATCGGCTTTTGTGGACGGATAACAATAACCTCGCCCCACTTCTCCATACGTTCCACCAGCTCCAACTGACGGTTATATGCCTCGACACGCCGACTCAACGCTACGCGCAAACGGGGATAATGATTGTAGATGAATCGCGGCTGTTTGACGTCTCGCTCAGTAGAGCGGTAACCCGCATTTCGCGTCATCACCACTACGTTGAGCGGGTGTCCAGTAGCCACAGCATGTTCCACAGGGATAGAGTCAACAATACCGCCATCCAGCATCGGAATGTCATCGACCATCGTAATCTTGCTGACATAAGGGAGAGAACTGCTGGCCCTGACGATAGCCATCATCCTTCGACGATCATGTTTCTCGCTAAGATATTCGGCACGTCCGGTCAGACAGTTGGTGGTAACCATCTCGAAGGTTGCGGGATTCTGACCATAGGCTTCATAGTCGAAAGGCGCAATCTCGTTGGGCAGTCGCTCGTAAAGAATGTTGGGATCAAAGATACTGCCGTGAATCAGCAAATGCTTCAGCGAGATATAGCCATATTTGCGTAGAGCATCAATATTGGAATAACGGGCTCTACGGGGCTGTTGGCTCATGTAACTCATGCCGTTGCAGGCGCCTGCCGACACAGCAACAACATAGGGAAACCACACATTGTGCTTCATAAAAGCATCAAGCACACCACTGGTGAAGACGCCTCGCATACCACCGCCTTCCAGCACCAATCCCGTGTCTCTTCCTAGCCGTTCCATTGTTAACGGGTGCAAAGGTAACACTTTTTTTGTTATTTCGTCTTTGTTTTTAATATATTTTTCGTATCTTTGCAGTCGCTAATAATTAACAATCGCAATCATGTTTGATAAAGACACATATATTCGCAGAAGAGCGAAACTGAAAAAGCTTGTAGGTAAGGGAGTTATCATACTGTTCGGTAACAACGAGTCGCCAGCCAACTACCCTGCCAACGCCTATTCACCCATGCGTCAGGACTCATCATTCCTGTATTTCTTCGGTCAGCACCGTGACGGTCTGGTGGGTGTTATCGATATTGACAACGACGAAGAGTGGCTTCTGGGTGACGATATTGACGTAGAGGATATCGTCTGGATGGGCTACACGCCATCGGTTGCCGACTTGGCTGCCGAGGTGGGTGTCACCAAGACCGCTCCGATGGCAAAGCTAAAGGAAATAGTCAATTGTCAATTGTCAAATTGTCAATTAATTCATTTCCTCCCTCCCTATCGTTTTGATACGAAGATTCAGATCATGGATCTGCTGGGCATCCATCCTTCGCAGCAGAAGGAGAAGGCCTCGCTGGACCTTATCAAGGCTGTTGTCAAGATGCGCTCTACCAAGGAGCAACAGGAGATTGAGGCCATTGAGCGGGCCTGCAACGTTGGCTATACGATGCACACCACAGCACAGAAGCTGATTGCCCCAGGCGTCACCGAACGCTACATTGGCGGACAAGTGGACGGCATAGCCCGTTCGTTGGCTCAGGGTGTATCGTTTGCTACCATCTTCACACAGCATGGTGAGATCATGCACGGCTCTCCCTCCGACAGTCCGTTGGAAGCAGGAAGACTGGCACTCTGTGATGCCGGATGCGAGCTTGACGACTATTGCTCAGACAATACCCGTACGATGCCTGTCAGCGGCCGTTTTACCCAGAAGCAACTGGAGATCTACCGCATCGTGGAGGAATGTCACGACTATGTTCTCGAGGTAGCCAAGCCTGGCGTGAAATATGCCGACGTTCACTTTGCCGTTTGCCGACGCATGACCGAACGCCTGAAGGAGCTTGGTCTCATGAAAGGCGATGTGGATGAGGCTGTGAGAGCCGGTGCCCACGCCATGTTCCTGCCTCACGGTCTGGGCCACATGATGGGTATGGACGTGCACGACATGGAAGGTCTAGGACAGATCTATGTGGGTTTCGACGAAGAGACACGCCCCAACCTCGAACAATTCGGTACCAACTGCCTGCGCATGGGACGCCGTCTGCAGGAAGGTTTTGTTGTTACCGACGAGCCTGGCATCTACTTCATTCCCGCCCTCATCGACGAGTGGAAGGCCAGCGGCCACTGTAAGGACTTCCTGAACTTCGACCTGCTGGAGACCTACAAGGACTTTGGCGGCATTCGTATTGAGGATGACCTGCTGATAACGAAGGACGGTTGCCGTTTCCTGGGAGAAAAGAGAATACCTTATCATCCCGAGGAGCTGGGCTCATAAGCCCCATAAGACCTATAAGACCCATAGGCCCCATTAAAGAAAACAAATTTAATCACAAAATAAAAAAACAATGAGAAAGATTTTTGCACTCGCGTTTGTTGGCATGTTTGCCATCGGCGCACAAGCTCAGGAGACTGAGAAGAAGGCTGACAACAAGCCTGTATTCACCATCGTGAAGGAGAATCCCATCACCAGCATCAAGGACCAGAACCGCTCGGGTACCTGTTGGGACTACTCTACCCTGTCCTACTTCGAGGCCGAAATTCTGAAGGCTACTGGCAAGACCTACGACCTCGACGAGTCGTTCGTGGCCAACAAGACCTATATGGAACGCGCCATCCAGGTGGTTCGCTTCCACGGCGACTGTCAGTTTGCACAGGGCGGTTCGGCTGAAGACGTGCTGGCCACCATGAAGACCCACGGCATCGTTCCGCAGGGTATCATGCCTTTCCCTGGCTCTCTTTATGGTGATTCGCTGAACAACTTCAACGAGTTCTTCTCGCTGCTCGAGCCCTATGTGGCTGCTATCGCCAAGAGCGACGCCAAGAAGATCAGCAACGCATGGAAGAATGGTCTGCAGGGCATCCTCGATGCCTATCTGGGCAAGTGTCCTGAGAAGTTCACCTACGAAGGCAAGGAATACACCCCGAAGAGTTTCATGGCTTCTCTCGGCATCAACCTCGACGACTATGTCAGCATCACCAGCTATACCCACCATCCCTTCTACACCACCTTTGCTGTAGAGGTGCAGGACAACTGGCGTTTTCCGCAGTCCTACAACCTGCCGATGGACGAGATGATGAAGGTCATCGACAACGCTGTGATGAACGGTTACACCATCGCATGGGGTGGCGACGTCTCTGAGGACGGCTTCACCCGCAAGGGTTTGGCCTATGCCGTCGATAGCAAGGCTACACAGAGTCTGCGTGGCAGCGATATGGCAAAATGGCTGAAGCTGGCCCAGACCAAGAAGCGCGACATCATCGACTCGCTGGGTTGCACCGTTCCCGAGATCGTCCCCACACAGGAGATGCGCCAGGAGCGTTTCGACAACTGGGAGCTGACCGACGATCACGGCATGCTGATCTACGGTATCGCCAAGGACCAGAACGGCAAGGAGTATTATATGGTGAAGAACTCATGGGGTGAGACTGGCGACTACAAAGGCATCTGGTACATGACCAAGGCCTTCATCGCTGCCAACACGATGGACTTCCTCATCAACAAGAATGCTATCCCCAAGGACATCCGCAAGAAGCTGAAACTCTAAAATTGGTGCGAAAGCATGAACTTCAAATGGAATTACGAGCAACCAACGCCTGAACGACAACTTGCCGCGAAGGAGCTGGGCGACAAGATTGGGATGAGTCCTATTCTTGCCGACCTGCTCATTCAGCGTGGCATCAAGACGGAGTCGGCGGCAAAACGCTTCTTCCGTCCCATGCTGAGCGAACTCATAGACCCGTTCCTGATGAACGACATGGACGTCGCCGTAGACCGACTGAACGACGCCATGGGCAGAAAGGAACGTATCATGGTCTATGGCGACTACGACGTGGACGGTTGTACGGCAGTGGCATTGGTTTACAAGTTTCTTCAGCAGTTCTACTCCAACATCGAGTACTATATTCCCGATCGCTACGAGGAGGGTTACGGCATCAGCAAGAAAGGACTGGACTACGCTGCCGAGTCGGGCATCAAGCTCATCATTGTGCTCGACTGTGGTATCAAGGCCATCGACGAGATAGCCTATGCCAAGTCGCTGGGCATCGACTTCATCATCTGCGACCACCATGTGCCCGATGATGAACTGCCTTGTGCGGTGGCCATCCTCAATCCCAAGCGTGCTGATTCTACCTATCCCTTCAAGGACCTCTGCGGATGTGGCGTGGGCTTCAAATTCATGCAGGCCTTTGCCAAGAACAATGGCATTCCCTTCTCGCAGCTCATTCCCCTACTCGACTTCTGTGCTGTGGCTATTGCTGCCGACATCGTTCCCGTTACTGGCGAGAACCGCATTATGGCGTTCCACGGACTGAAACAGCTGAACCAGAACCCGTCGGTGGGACTGAAGTCAATCATTGAGATTTGCGGACTTACCGGACGCGAGATCACCATGAGTGAGATTACTTTCCGCATAGGTCCTCGCATCAATGCCTCCGGTCGAGTACAGAACGGTACCGAGACGGTCGATCTCTTGGTTGAACGCGACTTCAAGCGTGCGCTGGCCGAGGCTACCCATATCAATGAGTACAACGAGCAGCGCAAGGATATAGACAAGCAGATGAGTGAGGAGGCCAACCAGATTGTGGAACGGCTTGAGAGTCAGGAGCACCAGCCTGCCATCGTGCTCTACAACGAAGGCTGGAAGAAGGGCGTCGTCGGTATCGTGGCTTCACGCCTCACCGAGATGTACTTCCGTCCTACCGTCGTCCTGTCGTGTACCAACGGCATGGCATCGGGCTCGGCACGATCGGTTGCCGGCTACGACATCTACGATGCTGTGAAGAGCTGTCGCGACCTGTTGGAGAACTTCGGAGGTCACACCTATGCTGTGGGCCTCTCGCTGAAGACAGAGAATATACCCGAGTTTCGTCGTCGTTTCCAGCAGTATGTCAGCGAACATATTCTGCCGGAACAGACCGAAGCCCTGTTGGAGGTTGAAGCCGAAATAGACTTCAAGGATATCACCAAGAAGCTGCACAACGACCTGCGGAAGTTTGCGCCCCACGGCCCAGAGAATCCCAAGCCGCTGTTCTGCACGCGCAACGTCTTTGACTACGGCACCTCGAAGGTGGTAGGCAAGCAGCAGGAGCACATCAAACTGGAGCTGGTCGATTCGCGTTCGAGCAATGTCATGAACGGCATCGCCTTCGGACAGAGCGACGCTGCACGCTACATCAAGTCGAAACGCTCGTTCGATATCGTCTACACCATTGAGGACAATATCTACAAGCGTGGCGAAGTACAACTGCAAATAGAAGACATTCAGCCTTCTGAGGATAATTAGTTCATAGTTCATAGTGCATAGTTCATAGTTGGGCTGCGCGCTATGGAATTTGAACTATGAATTATGAACTATGCACTATGAACTGATACTAAAGAAGTACTGGGGATATGATGGTTTCCGAGGCATTCAGAAGGAAATCATCATGTCCATTGGTGCTGGTCACGACACCCTCGGACTGATGCCTACGGGCGGTGGCAAGTCCATCACCTTTCAGGTGCCGGCCCTTGCCCAGGACGGTGTGTGCATTGTCATCACCCCCCTCATCGCTTTGATGAAAGACCAGGTGCTGAACCTCAGGAAGCGGGGCATTCGCGCCACTGCCATCCATTCAGGATTGTCGCACGATGCCATGCTGTATGCCCTCGAGAATGCGGTGTTCGGAGCCGTCAAACTGCTCTATGTGTCGCCCGAGCGACTGGCATCAAATCTTTTCCAACAGAAGCTGAGTCACATGAAGGTGAGCTTTATCTGCGTCGATGAGGCTCATTGTATCAGTCAATGGGGCTACGACTTCCGCCCCAGCTATCTCACCATTGCCGATATCCGCAAGCAACTGCCTGGCGTACCCATTTTGGCGCTGACGGCCACCGCTACCCCTACCGTCGTCAACGACATTCAGGAGCGTTTGCTGTTCCGCGAGAAGCGCGTCTTCCGCATGAGTTTCGAACGAAAGAATCTTGCCTACATGGTCAATTATGTCACCGACAAGTTTCAGCAGCTTGTCCATCTTCTGCAGGAAGATCCCAGCTGTGCCATTGTCTATGTGCGCAGTCGTCTTCATGCGAAAGAGTATGCGGAGAAGCTGGTCCAGGCAGGAATGGCTGCCACCTATTATCATGCGGGCCTCGATGATCAGGAGAAAAACCAGCGACAGCACGACTGGCAGAACGACAAGGTGCGCATCATCGTGGCAACGAACGCCTTTGGCATGGGCATCGACAAGCCCAACGTTCGACAGGTAATCCACATGGACTGTCCCGATAGCATCGAGGCTTACTTCCAGGAGGCGGGTCGTGCCGGTCGTGACGGTCTGCCGGCGCGTGCCATCCTGCTCTACAACAACAACGACCATGCCAAGTTGCAGAAGCGCATTGTCGATACGTGGCCCGAGAAGGACTATCTGCGTCAGGTTTACGACCAACTGGCCTATTTCTATCAGATTGCGGTTGGTTCGGGCTATAACGCCACCTTCGAGTTTCCCATGGAGAAGTTCTGTGCTGTCTATCATCACTTCCCCATCCAGGTCGATGCTGCCCTGAAGATTCTCAACCGTGCGGGCTACATCGAATATACCGAGGAAGAGGAGAACCAGGCCCGCGTGATGTTCACCGTAGAACGCGACAACCTGTATCGCTTGCATGGCAACACGCCCGATGAAGACCTCGTCATCGACACGCTGTTGCGCAACTATTCGGGACTGTTCGTCAACTATCAGTATATCGATCTGTCCTATCTGGCCATGCAGACCAACCAGACCGTCCCCGTGGTCTATCAGACGCTCAAGCAGCTCAGCAGCAAGCATATCGTTCACTTCATTCCCCAGAAGAAGACGCCCTATATCCGATACATGCAGCGTCGTGAAGATTCACAGTACCTCAGCTTTCCGCCTGCCATCTACGACGACCTGAAAGCACGCTATACCGATCGTATCAACGAGATGATCCGCTATGCCACGACCACCAACCGTTGTCGCAGCCGCATGCTTCTCAGTTATTTTGGGGAAGAACAGACCAAGGATTGTGGACAGTGCGATGTCTGCCTGCGCGACAAACCGTTATCGCAAGAAGACATCAACCGTGCGAAGCAAGCCATCCTGCAACTGCTGGCCGAACATCAATCGTGTCACATCACCATGCTCCAGCAGCTCAACCAGCCTTTCGACCTCCTTGACGCCGCCCTTCAACAGCTCGTCAACGAGGATATCGTCATCAACGATGACGGAGAACTTTCTATCTAATGTCCGTTAACTCCACAGGCTGAAAGCCTGTTAACTCCCGTTAACTCCCTTTTATCTATTGTCCACATACTTATAGCCCTTCGAGAATTTCTCTCGGGGAAAGACAAACAGATCGTCGCTGATACCACCCGACTTGAAATTGCTTATCTTGATGTTTGCCCAGAACAGCATCACCTTCACACGAGCCATCTCCGGAGTGTGCGTTTTGGCGTCGAGTATCACCTGAGCCTCCTTCACCGTACCCTTCGCACCCTTCTTCTGCTTCAGCACCAGCACCTTCTTGCCGTTTTTCTCCTTGAGAGAATAGTTGAAGTCATCAAAGGTGAACTTGAACTTGTTCGTATATTTGTTCATCTCCTTCGAGTTGGCGTCGTAGATATTGATCACCTTCTTCTTGTCGTTCACCATATAGACCGTCTTACCGTCGTTCCACGACGTGCCTCGGGCGTCGATGAACTTCATCTTCTTGCCGTTGTCCTTGTACCAGATGGTACCCTTGGTCTTATACACGCCCACCAGGTTCACGTCGTACGACAGCAAACACCCCTGCGGCCCATACACCTTATTATATACTTCCTCAAACAGCTGGCGCGCAGTCTCGTCTTCCGTCGTATGCGAATACGCGGTTGCCGGTATCATCATGCTCAGCAGAAGCATGCTCAATCCTACTATACTCTTCTTGATCATCATCTTTGTTTTTTTGAAAACGATGGAGGCAGTCATTGGGCTGCCTCCAGTTTGACGCTGCAAAAGTACACAATTATTCTGCATTCACCAAATGTTCCACCGTTTTTCTTACATTTGGCTTCGAGGTAAATGCAAGAAATAACGGCAAAAACAACAAGACCTTCGGTGGTGACCAAAAGTGTCGTCCGGTGGTAACAAAAAACAGACGCTCGATGTTTATGCATCGAGCGTCTCGTTATAAAATATTGGGAAAACTAAGGGAGATTTAGAATTCCGAGGTAAAATGGAAGTGGATGTGCTCGAAGTCCTGCTGGGCCATTGAGAGCACATAGCCGGAGTCGGCAAGGAACACGTCCCTACCCTCTTTGTCCTTCGCCATATACTGGTACTTGCGTTTCTTGAAGGCTTCCAGCTCTTTCTCATCGTCACTCGAGATCCAGCAGGCCTTGTACAGATGAACGGGCTCCCAACGGCACTTGGCGTTGTACTCGTTCTCCAGACGATACTGGATGACCTCGAACTGCAGCTGACCCACGGTTCCGATAATCTTGCGGTTGTTGAACTGGTTGACAAACAGCTGGGCCACGCCTTCGTCCATCAGCTGGTCGATGCCCTTCTGTAGCTGTTTGGCCTTCATGGGATCGTCGTTTTCGATATACTTGAACAGCTCAGGCGAGAACGACGGCAGACCGCGGAAATGCAGCTGTTCGCCCTCGGTGATGGTATCACCAATCTTGAACATGCCGCCTGTATCTGGCAGACCCACGATGTCGCCAGGCCAAGCCTCGTCGATGGTCGATTTGCGCTGTGCCATGAACTGCGTGGGACTGGAGAAACGCAGCGTCTTGCCCTGACGCACATGCAGATAGGGCACATTACGCTGGAACTTGCCGGAACAGACCTTGCAGAAGGCGATACACGAACGGTGGTTGGGGTCGATATTGGCAGTAATCTTGAAGATGAAGCCTGTGAACTTGGGCTCCTCGGGCTGCACCTCACGTTCCTCGGCCTTGGTGGGTTTAGGCGACGGGGCTATCTCCACGAAACAGTCCAGCAACTCCTGTACGCCGAAATTGTTCAGCGCCGATCCAAAGAACACTGGTGCCACCTCGGCAGAGCGATAGGTGTCAATCTCGAAGTCGGGATAGACGCCGCTGACCAGTTCCAGGTCGTCGCGCAGCTTCTGGGCATCGCTTTCTCCAATGCGTTTGTCGAGGTCAGAGGAACTGACCTCCACAGTCACTTTTTCCGTGACGCGCTGCTTATCGGGGGTGAAGAGGTTCAGCTGCTGTTCGTAGATATTATAGACGCCCTTGAACTTGGCACCCTGGTTGATGGGCCACGACAGCGGACGCACCTTGATTTCCAGTTCTTTCTCCAGCTCGTCGAGCAGGTCGAACGGGTCGCGACCCTCACGGTCCAACTTATTGACGAAGATGATGACAGGCGTATTACGCATACGACAGACATTCATCAGCTTGCGCGTCTGCGTCTCCACACCCTTGGCACTATCGACAACGATGATGGCCGAGTCAACGGCAGTCAGCGTGCGGAACGTATCCTCGGCAAAGTCCTGGTGACCAGGGGTATCGAGGATGTTCACCTTGTATTCAATATCCTTACCATCAGGGGTGTAGTCGAATTCCATCACCGAGGTGGACACAGAGATACCACGTTGTTTCTCAATGTCCATCCAGTCGCTGGTAGCGGTCTTCTTGATCTTATTACTTTTCACGGCACCGGCCACCTGAATCTGTCCGCCAAAGAGCAGGAACTTCTCTGTCAGCGTGGTCTTACCGGCATCGGGGTGCGAGATAATCGCAAATGTTCTTCTTCTTTCTATCTCTTGATTCATCTGTGATATTCAATAAGTCCCTCCATCGGGCTTTGCATGATATTTCCTATTGTGTAACCTTCCAGTCGGGCTGCCTCCGTGAGTTGTTCAGTGTAGGTGGAAGCCATAGAACCCACGAAGTGAACGGGCAAGTCCTTGCGCTTATAGGGATCGATATTGCTGCGGAAGAACTGACGGAAGTTGTTGATAACCAACTGCGAGAGCAACGGATTGTCAAGGTGCTGGGCGATATACAGGGAAGTGGAAGCCAGGTAGCGGTTGGCCATCGGCTGACGGTACACCTTCTCGATGATATCGGACTGCGTCTGTTTGGTTTCCTTCAGATACTCATCGCGGATAGCAGCATACTGCGGATTCTTGAAGATGGCATTCATGAAGAGACGGCCCAGTACGGAGCCGCTACCTTCGTCACCCAGGATATAGCCCAGCGCAGGTGTGTTCTGCACCATCTTCTCACCATCGTACAGACAACTGTTGGCACCTGTACCAAGGATACAGGCGATACCCTCCTCGTGCTGGCACAGCGCGCGGGCAGAAGCCATCAGGTCGCTATAGACCTCCACCTTGTTGTTACCAAGCAGTTCCGATATCAGTCTGACCATCATCGGCGCATGGTCGGGCGTGCATCCGCTGCCATAGAAGAAGATCACCAGGTTCTCCATGAACGCGTGTTCGAAACCTCCTGACTGAACGAGGGCTGCACGTGGGAAGATGGCCAGCTCGTGGAGCAGTTCCTTCTCGAGTATAGAACGTATCTCGCTGGGCGACATGTGGATGGGTGTAATTCCCTGTGTCTTGAACGTTGTGACAACATCGTGTTTCACATAAGGGCTGGGGCTGTGGAGAAGTGTCCAATCGGTCTTTGTTCCTCCGCTGTCGGCTATGAGTATCATAATTAAAAAGATTTTATAAGTAAAATGTCTGAATCGTAATGCGGTGCAAAGGTACAAATATTATTTGTTAATTCAACCAAAGTATCCCCAAAAAACATCAAGGCACGAAAAAATGTCTTGATGTTTTTTATCTAATGATTACCAGCGTCCCTTTTGTCGCACTTTACCGTATTTCTCTTTTACGTATGCAGCGGCAATGACATCTTCAAGCGTTCGGTAACGTTTGTTGTCCACCCAATATCCGTCTTCACCATATACCCGTACGATTTTTGTATCGGTTCCATCAGAAAATTCAATATCCCGCCGTTGATTCTCACCGTATTTATTTGTAACAGCTTCACGAAAGGCATTATTAACCTGCCATTCTGTTGTAAATTTGTATGATGGAATCTTCACATTTTCTACATCAGGACCTCCAGATGATTCTTTATTATCCGACGTATTATTTGCTGTGTGGGAAGACGATGAAGACGATGATGAAGAAGATGACGAGTACGATGATGACGAACTGTATTTACGTTGTTCTTCACGATAGGCCAGATCTTGACGTTTTGACTCTTTCATGATATCATCCCAGAAGGTTGAGGATTTTAGTGTCTTCAAGTCAGACTGGAGAATGGGTAAGGCCATACTGTAGAAATTACGGAACCCATAATTGTCGTTCTTGCTTCTTTGTTCGCACTGCGTAATGCTTTTGCTTAGTTTGTCCTCATCCTGTGTTTGAAGATTTGAGCGTACTGTTCCCATCCTATTGACATAGCGACTAGGAATATAATAGTTTGCCAGCACATCCAGAATGTCGTAGGCATCAGATATTGCCTTACACTTCTTCAGCTCACCATCAGGATCATAGTTCAAACCATCGTTGCCGTATGCCTCCACGAAGCGGTTTATAACATACATCTTCTCACTGGCCTGTTTCTTGATGTCCCAATAGTTTGTCTTTGCTAAAGGTTTTAGCAGGTTATGCACTTCGTTCACCGCCTTCACATCGTCTTTGTATATGAGTGGCAAGTTGGCAATGGTAGCCTGCTTGATTTTCTTCGACTCTTCTTCCTTATAGTGATTCCTCAAACAATTCATAAAGCGGTAGCCAGTAAACTTGGAAAGAGGATCTAAATCTTTGGTTTTCTTAACTGCAAAAGAATGGTCTTTCTCATTGGTCGCAATCATTTTCAATTTAATAGTCGATGTTGGCATACCTGAAGCAAAGGTGCCGGTAAAAGTGAAATAACAATCCTTGATCATACATATTCCACTTCCCGTCCCCGACAGCAGTCCATCGACGACATTGCCTGTCCAAAGAGCATTGCCAGTATATTCGAGAGCCCATTCATCGGTGCGGATATACAGCCCATACAAAGAAGAGCCCACCAACATCGTCAGCCACGCAACCCCCTCTGCCTTGATGCTGGAGGCAGAAACATTTTCGTTCTTACAGAGCAGATATTTCTGATAGTCAGCCTTACGGACAAAGACAATCTTTTCCCACATCTCCTCAGAATGACCAAAACGTGAAACCGTCGTATTTTTCCAATTTAGGATGTAATAGTCGCTGAAATCAAATTTACATTCTGGCTTACGCTTCGTGTTCTCAAAGACATACGTACAGTCACTATTGGGTCCCTGAGCCGTAATACCGTTCTGGGTACGTAAAGTGCCTTGCGCCGTCGCCAGTGTGCTACACAGCAAGGCAAGTAAAA
>Ga0310694_10003515_pt1 | contig 15367 bp, 24 predicted proteins | sample 174DNAGHGhighgp2_FD_203884 | JGI IMG/M metagenome (GOLD analysis project Ga0310694, IMG submission 203884) | Sheep rumen microbial communities from Palmerston North, Manawatu-Wanganui, New Zealand - 1742 DNA GHGhigh gp2 (v2) (version 2) | ecosystem: Host-associated > Mammals > Digestive system... | reverse complement strand
TTTTCCTTTGACATAAGCAATTCCGGTGTTAGGTTCTATAGCATAATAATTTCCATTATACTTTACTATATCCAGATACCTTCCCGCACTGGAACCAAATTCATAGAAGAAATCGTCTTTAATGGCCTCCCTCGAAATCTTTATCATTTGCCTTTTACCTCGCTTATTTAATTATGGGCTGTTCATCAAACTCCACTTAGCTTCTCCGTTCCATTTTCGTTCCTGCCTTTCGGCTCCCCGACTACCTTCTTTTCATGTGTCGGCTACGGTAGTTTCATTGAACCCGGCAAATAAGGCCACCAACAATGGCTGTTCTCCACTACCTTTGGCTTGTGAAGCACCCATAAAATAATCATTTCAGCAGTATTCTTTAATCGCCCGCCACACATCGTTAAACGCTGTGCTCGGCGAATCATAGGTGATGTCTATGTCATAATAGCCATCCACCCTTGCTCCGTCTTCGTTCCAGATCGGGCGAACATAAGTTCCCGGCGCAAATTTTCTGCACCAGGTTTCCTCCGGTGTGTATCTCTGGATAATCTCAAAGCCAGAGATGTAGTTTCCTTTGCGATCCGTCATGACAGAAATGGCTTCGGCCAATTTGTCAAGTGTCTGATGGATTTTTTCCATTGTGATTCTCCTTTCGCTTCGCTTTAATAATTCATGTACAGTCCAAACAGTGGGCAACCAGATTTTCTTTCGTTAATCTCAATCATGTCGCCCCAGTCTACGACTTCCAAACGTCTCATGTCGGAAGTTGCTAACATATTTATTGACTTCAGGTACTCGCAGATTTCCTTTGGAGTTGCATCATCCGTAATTACCAGATCATCCGCCTCAATACACTGGTTATTAACTTCATAACCATCTTTTTTGTTTCCCCATACATCAAAATAGTTGACTAGTCTATATGTTACCATTGCGATTCTCCTTTCGCTTTAATAAATCAATTTAATGCCACATGACTACCGGCGAACGAATTCACCGGCAGATTCTGACATTAAATCAGGCAAGTTTCGCGTAATCACGCTTTATTGCATAATACTTGCCGTTAGTCACTTCCCTTACGGGTTTGCAAAACGGGCATTCGCCTGATTCTTCGTATGAGTATATCAGGCAAATGCATTTTCCGTTTCTTTTGGCGAAACATTTCCTTTTGTCGATGCATACCGGCATTTCTTTCATGGCATTTCCTCCATCTTTAATATTTAATTTTAATCGGCGAGTTACTTTTGTCAAGCCTTAAATGTGACTTGACACAATTTTTCCGGTCGCCACTTCGTAGTACTCGACGTGGAAGTTTCGAATTCTACAAGCTACTCCCGGAGCATGTTCCCTTTCGGCTCGCTTATAGGCTTCGTGTTCCGCCGCTGTCATAGTTGTTGGATACATTAAATTGAGATGACCCATTTCTCTTTCCAGGGCTTCTCCAAGGGTTTTCGGTTCTCCTCTCATTTTGTTACACCTCCATTCCAAGAACATGTGCATGTTTAACCGGCTCATGGAAGTATTCATGAAGTTCCGGCAGTGACTTTTCACCAGTTACTAGCTGATGAAAGATTTCTTTCCCTTTTTCTTTCACATTAAGCGGGAGACAGAATGTTTCCCCTCGCCGTGGGCCAAAATAGCTATCCGAGCTAAATTTCGCTATTGGATAGCACATCAATGTGTACTCAGGATCGTTCTCATGATCCCAAAGTACTATGTCAAAACCGCCGATTGACTCGGCAGCTTTCCCTCTGAGGATTGGTTTTCCTAACATAACACCCTCCTTTCAAATATAGGGGATTTCTGTCCCTCTTTCGGTGTTTTCGCCCCGGAAGCAATAGCCACAGAATTCGAATACGTCATCTGCGACTTTCTTCAGGGTAAGGTACGTTGCCCGGGCTTTTCCTTTTTCATCTACCCGATCGGAATTCGGTTCTCCGAGCTGCAAGCAATCCCGGCGCATACACGCCGGAGGAAGTGCGTTTAATATATCATCTGCAACCTCCTCGTTTACGTAATCACCGGGTCTCATTGCATCCCACCAGAGCGTTGTTGGATTATATACCGGTTTGCCTTCGTAGGATCCGTTGGGTTCCAGATCCAACGGCTCATCTGTATCCCGTATCTGGAGATACAGAATATTGTCCCGGAAGTACGGCCTTGCCTTGACGGTTTCAAGGACTTTTTTCGCAGTTTCGTAATCCGGAATCCAGTAGCCGTTTCCGGTGGCTATTGTATATCCGTTGTGGTCATAGACCACGCGGTATTCTCTTCTCATGCCGACATCTCCTTTCTGGCAAGAATATACTCCGGGGTACTCCAGTGCAACGTGTACCTTTCTTCCCGGATTTTATTTTGCCTCATTGCCACCTCGCAGAAGTCTCCCTCTTCTGGCCAGTACCAGACAAAGTATGTAGTAACAAGGTGATTAGCCTCATCATACTTTCTCTTGCACCGACGGACGGATCCGTTGAATAGCATTGTGTCCTCCGGAAGATTCAACGCGTCGAATTCCTCCGGTGACGGGTGTTCTTGTTTCTCTTTCCAGGTCCATACGATTGCCGAGTTCTTTTCGCCCCGGTCAAAAACCGTTCCCCGGAAAGTTGTTAACCAGGCATCCAGATCCTCTCGGGTCTTAAATGCCCTCTTGTTGTAACATCCTGTGGACACATGGAATCTGTATCCACTTTCCCTTGTATAGCGGGAATCCTCTCCACTATCAGACAGAAAATAGCGGTTGAATTCCCTTGTTGTGAAGCCGGGAGTTTTCTGATCTGGCTCTTCATATCTCCAGACCGAAACTTCCGCTTCGAATTCAATCGCTCCATTAGCCCGGGCTCCGCAGGATCCCCAGTCACAAAAGCGCTTCTTTGCCTTGCCGACGTATACCATCTTGTTAAATGGTATATCTGTCCAAGGTCCACCGGAAGCGAAGCAGGAGATTCCGTCTTCCCTTGGGGAGATGAACGGAACATAGGCGTGTTCGCAGACATTGCCGCCCAACCCGGTTGCCTCCTTTTCAATGTGGCAGTTCGGGAAGTATTCTCCGAAGCTGTCAAGATACTGGAAAATATCCCCGGGTTTCGGGGTCACGGTCGAGCGAGTCCTTTCGATTAACTCGACGTAGCCGTTTGCCTTTGCTACGTCAAGATCATTAATAGGAAAATCATATCTGCTGTTGATAGCAGATAAGGTTTCTTTTGTATACATAGTACCTCCTTTATACATCCCACGGATCTCCGGAAAGGTGATAATACCTTTCGTCATCAGAGTCATCCGGGATTTCAAAATATTTTTTCTTTTCCTGTGTCAACTCTATGCCTCGATCTTCCAGAAAATCTTCCAGAAGGTCGTTGTCATAAAGATAGCTGATAGCATTTTCCGCTATCTCCTTAAACTCCTCTGGCGTCATTAAATATCACCTCCTCAAAGTGATCAAACTCATCTACCTTTGGCGGGTTCTCCATAAGCGCATTATACATACGCTCCATTACTTCCACCGGCACAGGTTCGTTCCTGTCATCCCGGTTTAAGTTACGTTCCATACAAACATCGTATGGAGTGTTCATGAAAACTCCGTTTACTTCTGTTGCGCCGTACTCGCGGAATTCCGCAACGGTTGCAGACCGGAATTTCGTTGTATTAGTGGCGTCATATACAACGTCACTTCCGTTGCGGATTGCTTCTCGGATTCTGGTTTCAACCAGACCGAATACTTCCGCCGGGTTCCCTTGTATAGATGTGTCCCCATACAATTCTTTCCGGATTGCGTCCGGGGAAACATATACACCGGGAAGATTTTTCTTTGCATATGTTGATTTCCCAGAACCCGGGATGCCGATCATCATTGTTACTCTTGCCATAGTTACATTTCCTCCTTTACCTTATGATCGCTCCACGGCGGAGCAGATCGTAGTAGCACCAACGGTTGCGTTTGCCCTCATCCATGTCGGCGAAGGACATAAGCTGGCGGTCAAATTCCGCCTTGTAATTAGCTATAGCTTCCGTTTGCCTTTTGATACAATCACCAAAGTAATCGTATCCGGCATTTAAGTCGGATGCCATGTTTTTTACCATAGTGTTAAGCATTGATTCTTTGTCATCGAACCAAAGCTCAAACCAGTTGATGTCTTTTCCCACCAAGATACCCCCTTCCTTTAAATTCCTGCCAACACGCAGCCATCAAAATAGCTTGCGAGACAAAAAGTTACAACAATGAGTATTACCGCCAGTGCCGTAAAAACTTTGTTTTTCATAGTTACTTTCCTTTCTTTAATAAATAAATTTCATGGTTACATCTACACCGGCAAGGTTTCCCTTCCCGGTATAGTCTAATCACAAAAATTAAGAGCTAAAAAAGACACGGGCGGTTGTGATTCGCTCGTGCCTTTTGGGTTATTTCTCTTTGTACATATCCTCCATGTGCAGGAGGATAGACAAATTTCCCTTTTCATCGCAGGAAAAATCCGCAAAGTCAAAGGGTTTTAGTATCTGCGAAAGTTGATCGACTTCTTTTCCGGAAAATTCGGATGTTTCAAAGTCGATCACTATCACATGTGTTTCGAAATGTTCGCGGGGATCGTCAATTATTGCTCGTACTGGTCTTCCCCTAGCTTTCCCATATTCGTTTATGCTTTCCAAGGCTTTGCAAAACCTTGAAAATTTGTCTTCGTCAATGGTTACTTTTCCCTTTATCTTCCGGTCTTCGTCCATTTCCCGGAAGAGTTCTCCTATTGTAGGAGGGAATTTATAAATGTCAGCCGTAATATCACCTCCTTTTCCTGTATTGTATCAGAGGTGTAAGGTTTATTCAACATCAACGAACCCCGCTTCACGGAGTTTGATGTAAACATCCGCAAAATCCGGGTAGGTTATACTCCATCCGGTTCCTTTCCAGATCCGGTATGAAGCATCCCGGTTGAGGGAGAATTTGACAACTTTGTTTCCTTTGGACATTACGAGGCACATTACTTCTCGCCCCCTTCCACGGTGACAGTAACTACGAGTTTCTTTCCCTCGGAATAGCCGAGAGCGCCAAGGGTTGCCTTCGGGACATAAATCGTCCCGATTGTCGGTGCGCTGAATTCGCTTTCAAGAACCTCCTGGAAGCGAACAGTATTTTTTGTTGCCTTTTCGGCGGTGAAAACCGCCTTTGCGTTTGTCTGTTTTGCCATGATATTTTCCTCCTTTAATTTAATAACTATGGGTCCCATCACTCAGGAGATCCTCTTCATATATTTCTCCCGAGTCAACACATTCGTACCCGCCGAGGAAATTTAAGTTCCCTTCGTATCGGACGGATACGATTGAATCATCGGCTATTTCCGGTGTCCCACCGTCGCACACTATACACGCGACGAGATCCCCGGTTTGCCAGTCGGCGTCATCTGCCAGAAATATCCACTCGTTTCCGTTTGGACTCTGGCAAAAGATGCGCCCGGTTGATGTTTCCACACGAGTTACTACCGCAGACATCGGGTAAATATCCATCTGCGGGTTACATGTCAACAGTGACAAGAGTAAGGAAGCCGTTGCAATCATGCTATCACCTCCCTTACTCTTCTTCATAAAAGGCGCCGCCAACATATGACACGCCCTTTATGGGTCCTGATTTAATATTTATGTAGGGGATTTCCCCCTTATCAGAAAATCTGGCAATGAATTTCTCCACTACCGCTTTCCCTTCCTCTACGGACTCAATGAGTCCTAGAGAATAGACTTCTGTGTCTACGCCCCAGCTGACCTCATAATCAACTACGGCGGTAACGATCGCCGGGAAACTCGTTTCCTCAATTTCTCTTAAGGAAAGCCTCCGGGCGAGTTCCAGTTCGTCCGGGAAGAATTCCTGAGATTCTACATCCCAGGTTCCCTCCGGGTCAATGTCATCTACCGTCGGGATGATTTCCCTTTCGGGAATATCATATCTCCGGCAGAGCTTCTTCCCGGCTCTGCGGTTGCGTTTCCTGTCACGAGGATCCCCTGCATTTGCCTTGTCGGCAAGATCCCGGATAAAGTTCCCGCGAGGGTTGTTAAGGCTCACGCACCAGCCCTCCCCCTCTGCCTTGCGAGAATGTGCTTTATTGATCATGTTTACTTCTGCCTGACGGCAGTTTGCTTTTCTCCGCTTTTCGTAGCGGAGATGTCGGTTGCCATAGAGTTCATCCTTGCGGATGTTCTCCTCCTCCGGCTCTTCTTCTTCAGGGGTTTCCGTTTTGGGGTTCCCCTGATTAATTTTGAAAAGCATCATCTTTGTTTCCTCAAGGGACGGCCACTTCTCTTCTGCGTCAGCCATAAGGAAAACATCGACGAAAAAGTCGAGGTTGTCGCGTCCGTTCCAAGTGTCATTAAATCTTTTCATTTCAACTCTCCTTTTCTCCCCGTATTATGCCCGGTAGGTCAGGCTTTTAATTTTTTAATAACAAAACACCACCCGCAAGATTTCCCTTGTGAGCAGTGTTCAGTAATTAAAAAGAGAGGTCAATTTGGTTTATAGCCACACCCCGCCCACAAGGTTCCCAAAGGACGTATCCCCCCTGGGGCGTTTCCCTTGAAAGCAGAGTCTAGGTATAAACCCCCTAGCGGTTGCCACTTACTTCTCCGGAAGTGACCACCGGACAGTTTAACTGTCAACACCTGCTCCTCAAGAGTTCCCTTGAGGAAACAACACCCGGTCTGCGAGCAGGGAACGGATCCCAGGGTCTACTTGCCTTTGCGTATTTATGTTTGCACCCGGCATCCGGTGCTTATTTTGTTCATTGGGGCAATTCGCCTCCTTTCTCCTGCGGGTATCGTCCGCCAGCCCGCACTGCATCCCTCGCCGTTCGGTATATTTCGACGGGAATGATCGGCAAAAGAATTCCGTTTCCCTTGCCGAAATGCGTTAATACTTCGGGGTCTTATTGTCATTGCCCCTTTCTGCTTCGGGAACTAACGCTAATTCCCGGAAATTCCGGGCGGATCTCTCATCTTTCGTTTCTCCTTTCCCTTTGTTAGATGGCATACTGCCCGTTGGGGCAATAATACCTATATATTGTTACTGCGGAGTCACGGGATGAGCCGTGATCCCACTTAATCCGGAAAGATTTCCCTTTGAATCTTTCCAAACGTTCATCGAACGAATGAAAAGATACTTGGAATTTCTTCCCGGAAATGCGGGTTTCAAAGTAAACCAGATAGGGAGTATTTTCCCCATCTGTGACCGCAAAGCGGAAATCTGTTTTCCCTTTCACGATCATGTTGATAGTCAGGAAGATAAATGTATCCTTCCCGGCATATCCATGCTTGTTATCACGAACTGATTTCCCTTTGGAAACTAGTTCGGCAATGCCCTTTCCGCCGTCAGAGGCGTTCTGGGCTCGGAGAATCAACTCCGCAATTTCTTTGTCGATGTTCCTCGACATCCCGGAACACCTCCTTTCACTTTTTTCGCCGGAACAACACGAGAGGACGCAGTTTTTAAGCTACGCCCTCCCTTTGGGATTTCCGTTACTGGTCAATCTTTAGCTCCAGAGTAAATCCGTCGGCGGTTTTCTCTTCCGAGACTTCCGCGTCAGATTCTGCCGGAGCGAATATCCACACTTTATGGATCATAAGTCCATCAGCGTGAACATCCAGAGTGAGCCGGTAGCAGCCATCCGTCAGCTGTTCCAACTTAATCATAAGTTGCACCTCCTTTCCTGTGTTGATTTGCACAACACATTTCCCTTGGAGGCTGTGTGTTGTACACACATATTATAACCCAGACTGCCGGGTTATAGTATCTGCATACAACAGATAGGGCAGTTTTCTTTTCCGTCATGCCCGGGACGGTGGTTATTAGTACGATTCTGTATACCGGTATATCCGGTATTCATAATCATAATCCTTTTCGGTTACAAAGCTCCCCGAGAATGGGGAGAACACCAAGGTTTCCATGGTTCCGCCGGTTGCCCGGAATCCTATAATCGGATCCGGAGCACCCGATCCCGGCATCTCTACCCGACCGAGTTCATCGACCTCTGCCGAGTAAAAATGAATCTCGCCTTCTCCGTCCACTTCATCCAAGAGTACGGAAGCGAGGGTTCCCAGTTCCTCGATTTCCCCGTTTTTACCGGGGAAAACGTCGGTATATTCTTTACCCGCTTTGTCGCGGGTGATTGCTACAAGGTACATTGTGTACCTCCTTTCCCCCACTTAATCCAGTGGGCGGGTTTTTGTTTTGCTCACATCCGTACCCGCAAGAGTTTGCCTTCCGGGTACGATCTAAACAAAACCGGATCGCCTCATATAATAATGAAGCAATCCATGATGTTAACGATGGAGTTACATGATAACTCCTGCAATGTAAGGTTCCAAAATTTTTCCAAAAGCTTATTACACATTGCCTCCGGGAGAAGATCCCGGAACTTGCGTGAAATTCTGTTATAGAGAGCGTTTTCACACGCTCCAAATTTCATGGTTTCAAATTCTCTTCGCGTAATCCTCATATTATGCACCTCCAATCTATGAGGATTCTATTGATAGGTTCTTCCGGAGCCTTACTCGTGACGAATCGGCTCCACTAGGTATCCCAGGTTGCGGAGGTTTTCAACCTCTTCCCGGGATAATTTTCGAGTCTCATACCGACCTACCACGCGATCGGTAACAAAATATTTTCTCTTGAAGACGCTCATAAGATACCATCTCCTTTCTGAGCATCTTTGTCATCGGGGTTTCTGTTCCCCTCGGTTAACCTAAAGCACCCCGAATCTGCACAAAGCGAAACCCGGAGCATTTGTGCGGTTCCCGGACAGGGATAATACAGTTAACGAGTTGCGAGAAGGCGGTTTTCCATTGCCTCCCAGAGAAGGTCTTCAGAGTTACGGGCGGAAAACTCCGCCGTGAGAGAAGCAAGCTCCGTTTCCAGAGCCGTTTCTCTTTCGTAAACGGATGCAGACACCCGGCACCCGCCGGATGTTTGGTGGTCGATGAACGACCGGACAGAGGAGAGTTCCTCCTCCGCTCTTTTAATTTCGTTGAACATAAGCCCTCCGTTTCAGGGATATTTGCCGGGATTATTCCCGTTGCCTGCCGCACCCCCACGTAGCGGGTTCCCCTGTGGTGCATGGCTTGTGCCCGTTATATATTGTGTGTACCGCTCGATCTACCGTGTGCACCCAGTAGATCTGATTCGGCGCTTTTTCAATACCGGGCGCTACCCCGGTTCGGGCACTGTATCCCCAGGCGATTAGCGGTCGCCCGGTTCGTGTTTTGTGACTGTACACCTCAGTACCGGCATCATGTGCCATTACAACACACGTTCGCCATGCCACAGAGCATCCAATGCTCCGGATTTTTGGATGTGGCGGGAGAGGTATGTTTATAGACCGCGCATCTCCTCGGTCAATCTCTCGCTCATGGGTTTATAGCCCGACCGCGAGAGAAGTCAGGCTATGTCGATCCGGTACCCATAGGCAGGTACCTCCTTCCCGGGACTTACTTCGAGGCTGTCGCCGGATGCCCTATTTTGCCCGTGTAACCCATATTTTGGTGACGCCCACAGGCTAGACGCCACCTCACCCCTCCTCCTTAATCCGCACACACTAGGTCGGGGTGTGTGTGTTTAAGCCGGTTATTTTCGTAGTACCGGTAAAGCCGACCCATCTTTGACTAACGGGGCTGGGTGACTCTTTCCCCGAAACCCACGCCCGGGGATTGAACCCGGGTGAAGTCCTACTCGTGGGTGTTGTTTTATCCTTCGATCGCATCCAGACGTGCGATGATAGCATCGTACTTCGTCTGGAGCGCTTCCTTGTTCTTCTTCGCCTTTTTCAGGCGTTTTTCCGCCGAATCTTTCCGGCTATTGAGGTCGTTAACCCGAGCGGTCTTCTCACGGAGGAACTTCTCCGGTTCCTTGACGTTTGCCAACTCAAGGGACTTCCTCAAATCCTCAAGATCCTTGGTGGCTGCGGCAATAAGCGCTGCCACGCCCGGGACGAATTCGTCCCCAGTCTTGCCGTTGCCGTTCAGGACTTCCTCAGCCGTCCGGATCTGCTTCTCGGCTCTCCTCATGTCGAGGATTACCTGACGATCCTCGTCGCTGAGGGTAGCGTTCCCGGCGATTCTGCAAGCAAGCCGGATCTCGACCTTGGAGCGGAATGCGAGCTTGCCCTTGACAGTCGGCACAAAGCCGATCCCGTCAATATGCAGTTCATCCGACTCGGCTGCGAGTACCCGGAGGTTCTCTACATCGTGCCGTCTGACGTACATATTCGGATGAAGAGCGTCAGCTTCGCCGCACTTCAGGATCTGCTTCCAAATGGCAAACAGATCTTCCCGGTCGGGCCCCTCGTTGATTGTGGTCAGCGAGTTGCTGTAGCGGATCGCAGCCTCGTACAACCGGTTGCAGTGGTACTCCCACTGCTCGAACGCGTCACCCAGTCCGGCATCTTCTGCCTGCGACTTGTTGATTGCCCTGCGCTGACCGTCCAGAGACTTCTGGATGATAAGAGGGCGGATGGCATTCGGTGCGAACGGGCGGATACCCTGCTCCTTGACCTGAGCCTTGACAGCTGCGGTGTCGATGGTTGCGGTTTTTGTAGTGTTCTCGATCTTCATGATTTTTCTCCTCGGATAGAAATATTTTTTTGCCGACTACTGCCCGGAGGCTCCCCGGCTATTCTTTTTTCTGTCCATTCATGGACATTGCCCACAAGGCGGAAGATCGCCCGGTCGGTAATGCCCACGAACAAGGAAATCGAAGAAGGATTATGTTCACGCCCACAAGCCCAGAAGAATCCGGAAGAAAACCCGGGGCATGAAAAGAATCCGGTTTATATTCGTACACCGGGAGGCGTACCAGAACCGGAAACTCGGACACGCGTTTTAACCAAGCTGTGTCCGTAGCGCGGGGGAATCCCCGAAGGGTAAACCCTATCCCAAGGGTCGGTATTTTCCCGGAAACTCCAGGTTAACGCGTGCAGAATACCACGCACACGGACGGCGTTTTTGACTTCGGGCGGTTTCCCACCCGGGCGTTAGGTTACGTCCTGCATCCTGCCCACACCATTTGTATTCCGGAAAAGGTGCTTATCTCCGGCGGTTTTGCCCATATGCCCAATCAAGGGCGACGGGAAAACCAAGGTGTTGCAATCCGGCATAGCAATCAAGCAAGCCGGAAAAGAGGATTCGCGGGATTGAACCGCGATGAAGTCCCCAGACATCCCCTAAAACCGCTGACTGAATCAAGAAAAGCCCGGGTAGTGTTGAGGATTGCCGTCCTCAGCGCACCATTAAACCGGACTTCCGGCAAGAAATCCAGTCCCCGGGTTCAAGTTCAATCCGCATAGCTTCGCGGGCTATGCAGTAACGGTAGATTAACCCCGGGCGCGACCCCGGGTGGTTTTTATGTCGCTTTTTCCTTAGCGCACTTGTTTTATTAGCGTGTGTCAAGATACACACGTTTTTGATTAGCTCAAAAATAAGCTGTCATTTTTTTAAGCTGTCGACTTGCTTATCAATCATTTATCTACACCATATATAGACGCTAACAATTAAGTTTTACCCCTGTTTTTCAAAAAAATATTTTCATTTTTTTGAATCACTCAAAACTCAATTATCAATCATCTACACCATATATAGACGGTGACAATCTGTATTTACCCCTGTTTTATCGTTGACAAAAACGGCAATAAAAAACCGCCCCGAAAAGGGGGCGGTTCCTGTGGCTCTTTACCAGTTATAACAAAAACCGTATGAGCCCGACGCGCTGTCATCCGATTTACGGTATGTACAGCCAATTTTTTTGTTACTACTTGCGACATCCTCACCGACTAGAGAGCCGTGTTCCGCTGAATATTCAGTATATGCCGATTTTATGCGGGTTAAGGAATCGTCAAACAAGTGCTTACTAATGCTATACTTAGCGCACGTTTCTAACTTGGTTAATCCCTCAATGCGGGCGCTGAATACGTGCATCATGTTTTCAGTGTGCTTGCCGTACTTCTTAGTGGTTTTTACCCACTTAAAGAAGTCCACAACATATGTATTATTAGCGATCTCTTCAAGCGTGCCACATTCTGTGGTGATCGCCTTTATATACTTTGTTTCCTCAGCTTTTGTAAGTCCGGCAATGATATAATCGCCGTGTTCGTCAATCCCCGCACTAAATGACGGTGATTTAATCTGGTCACTATTTAACCTTTGCTTGCTAAAGACATGTGATATCGCCCTTTGGCAAGCGTTCCAGATTTTGCCATCTGGGAAATGTAACCAACCATCGACGATGGTTATATCGGTTACATTTTCCCACAATGTCATTGCCACTGCCTGTCGGCAGTCATTCCATAGGGGATCAATACTATTTTTCAGCAAGATTGAACATCCCTCTTTGCAACGGTACGGCTTCCATGCGGTGATTTTACCGTCCTTATCTTTTACTGGGAAGCCTTTTGTCGCCATCTTCACGATCATCTTATAACAAAGAATCTCATGAAGATGATTACTGAACATATAATCTGACACGGCTTTTGCACCCTCAATATTTACCGTGTTATCAATATGAGTAACCTTTTCCTGATAGTCGGACAGCCCGACCATGATATTATGCACCTTATCGGCTTTTCGTCCAGATATAGACACTTCCAGTCCTCTGGCTATTGCCTCTAAGTCTTTATTCTTAAGCCGGAAAAGGTCACGGCTTGTTATCGTCTCAAGATCGGCAACGTCCACAAAGGCGTCCCTTTTAACAGTGCCAAAAGGCGTTTTATAGATTGCCTGTGGCAGTTGGTCGATTTTGTCGGCATTGATATTTCTCACCTTGTCCTCGACTTTGTGATTGATCGGTGCGGTTTTACCCTCTGTCGATTCAAGGCTTGCCAACGTAGCCTTGAGGATATCTGACCGTCCCGCCTGTTTAGCTATCTCTTTTGCCATCTCTACGGTAAGATCACCGACAAAGTCCGGAACACCAACGGCAGTTTTAACGGCTGTTTGTGCGTAGGCTTTCGTGCGTGCCTCTTCTTTTTTCCTTGCTATCGCTTTCTCTTTTTCTCTAGCGATATCCTTTGTGGGTTCCGGTGCTACTACGTCCATAAGTTCTCCATTAACAAACTTCCTCATTTTGTCCGCCTTTCCGCCCTGTTCTATCAGGGCTATAACATTATTTCGGGGACTATCCCCAACACAATAATACCAGATTTTACCCCTGTTTTCTCAGATTTGTTTTAACTTTAGTTAAAAAATGTGGATCCCCCGGATTTCAGCAGATCGGTCCCCGGCAGCGCCCGCCAGGGTCCTAGCCGGTTCACCCACACACTGACTTAAAAATCCCCAATATTGCCCATTTATCCCCCACATCGCCTCAATTATCGCCATATTTTTGGGTTCTTCCCCCACCGCAAAACTTTTCCACACCCATTTCGCCCAACAAATCCCTAACCAAAAATCACTTTTCCACATAGTTTTCCACATCAAACTCGCCACAATTCCTCCGCCAAAAAATGTCAATATATCCCTACAACCCAAAATGCAACTGCCCCCACAACGTGTCACGAATTAACTCACCTAGCACACAAAACTTTTCCTGACACGTAACTGCATTAACCAATCTAGCATATTATCCCCCTATACTCCCCGCCCTTATTTCCAGCAAATAGAGTATTAACTACACCTCCCAACTCACTTCCCCGAAATATCCGCAAAATTAATATCTAGCGTTTTAATTACTCCTTCCCACCAGAAATGCCCCACTTTGACTTCGGCTGCGTGCGTGTAGTTTAGGGCATTTTCCGAGTCTTATAAGCGACATCCATTCTCCCGCCGCAATAGTTTTCGTACCTTATACTTTTAATAGCACATCAATCATCATATTTCTCAGCTAATAACTTCTTTTATTAAACAACATACAGATCTTTCGCTCCGTTTAAACTTTTCCCGAAGTATCATCTCTAGATCCCGGTTGATCTTCTCAGGGGTAAATATCTAAAATAAAAATAAAATTTTATAGGTAGTCCAAATTGGATGCGTAAGCTTTAGCGTCGCAGACATATTTGGCCGCCCTGCATATTAACTTAGAGAGCGAATTAATTTGTCCAGGGCGGAACTGCATACACTCTATTCGGAAGCATAAACTAAAATAAATAATTAAAGTTATATTAACTCATGTTGACAACCAAAAACTTATCTGCTAATATATTTCCCAACGTTTAATATTTTAATTAGGGAGTAGATACAGCACGGTTTATATGATAAATCCAGACATAATTTCTAAGGATTAACGTATTAAATGGGGGTATATAGTGGTTGAAAATGGGTAGGTGTTAGCCTGAAACCCTTGTAAAACCTAGAAAATAATGGGGTAAGTCGGAAAAATTCATGGGGTAAAGGTGTTAAAATGGGTTTTTGACACTCGAAAAACCCAGTATTTCTCTACATTTTTTTTCTTGTTCCCTTAAAAAGAAATAGTATAAAAAAGGTGTTAAAATTTTCTTAGTAACTAATAAACTGAATCCTGTTCAAAAAGGTGTTAAAAAATTAAAGGAGATAACAAATTGTTTAATTGTAAAGTATATGTAGTAGATGAGATTATGGGACGAGGAAAGTCCTGGGCAGCGATCAATTATATAAATAGTCATAAAGATGAGAAGATATTATATATCACACCATATCTGAGTGAACTTACAGAAAGGATCATTCCAAATTGCCCGGACAGAGATTTTGTTATGCCTGACAATACTAAGTATGGGACGAAGACCCGGCATCTCAAGGTGTTGATTAATAAAGGAAGGAATGTAGCATCCACCCATGCTCTCTTTAGTTTATTCGACGAAGAGTTAATAGATATTTGCCGAAATCAAGGTTACACATTAATAATGGACGAAGTCAGTAATGTCGTTGAAAAATATACAATGAATGATGAGGACGCAAAAACACTGCTCGAAAAATACGTAGATGTTGATGAAGAAACGAAGTTATTAAAGTGGAAGCTACGTTACCAAAATTATAATGGGGGAAAATACTCAAAGGAGCGGAGACTATGTGACATGAATTGCCTCGCAAAGTATAATGATGACATTATGATCTGGCTGTTTCCAGTCCAGGCGTTTAATGCATTTAATAAGGTATACATTTTGACATATATGTTTGATGCACAGATCCAGAGATATTACTATGATTACTATAAATTAGATTACACATACAAATATATAGAAGGAGATAATATAAAAGACTATAAGTTCTCAGAAATAAAAAGCGTCGCTAATGATCTACCGGATTTTAGTAAACTGATTCATATTTGTGATAATGACAAACTAAATTCTATCGGAGATCTGACCACAGACCTGAGCAAAACATGGTATATGAGAAATTGCCAGGAAGGAAATACGGCGATTAAAAAGCTAAAGAATAATATGTTTAATTATTT
>Ga0310694_10003514_pt1 | contig 15370 bp, 11 predicted proteins | sample 174DNAGHGhighgp2_FD_203884 | JGI IMG/M metagenome (GOLD analysis project Ga0310694, IMG submission 203884) | Sheep rumen microbial communities from Palmerston North, Manawatu-Wanganui, New Zealand - 1742 DNA GHGhigh gp2 (v2) (version 2) | ecosystem: Host-associated > Mammals > Digestive system... | reverse complement strand
CTATCCCGGTAAGATCCTTATTCAGGGCGATAAGTTCTGCTTGGAGATGATGGCCATCAAGGCAGCGTACGACGGGAAAACGATGTATATGTACACAAGCGAGACCGACGAGTTGACGCTCACGCATCCTACCGAAGAAGAGTTACTCGAGGCCAACCCCTTCCGGTATGCCAAAGCGCTGGTCGATGTATGTAATAGCACCGAGAAAGCGTCCCAAGACGGTAAGCAGACCACGATCACGCTGACCCCGAAAGACCAATCCATCGGTATCAACCGCTTCACGCTGCAGGTACGCAATGCGGACTTAATGCCTCTCAAAGCGGAGATCAAAGAGGGAAAGAAAACATCGTCGCTCACACTCAAAGAACCGAAATTCGTGAGCGGCGAACAACAATTTGAGATCGTGCCCGAGAAGAGCACCTTTGTGAATGACATGCGTCTATAAATTTGAAACTTGAAATTTGAAATCATAAATGAAAATAAAGTGTTTGATAATAGGATCAGGACCTGCCGGTTATACCGCCGCTATCTATGCGAGTCGTGCGAACCTGGCACCGGTACTGATTGAGGGTCCGCAACTGGGCGGACAATTGACTACCACAACAGAAGTAGAGAACTTCCCCGGCTATCCCGATGGCGTAGAACCCTTCACGATGATGGACGATATGCGTCGGCAGGCCGAGCGTTTCGGTACTACTTTCGTGTCGGGCATCGTGACGAAAGTAGATTTTTCTACATCCCCGAAGAAAGTGATCGTCGAAGATGAACAGGAATACGAAGCGGACGCAGTTATTATTGCTACCGGCGCTTCTGCTAAGTACTTAGGCATCGAGAGCGAGCGTACCTACCGCGGTCGCGGTGTAAGTGCCTGCGCTACCTGCGACGGGTTCTTCTATCGCAAGAAAACCGTGGCTGTCGTTGGCGGTGGTGACACGGCTTGCGAGGAAGCGAACTACCTGGCAGGACTTTGCGAGAAAGTCTATATGATTGTGCGTAAACCCTTCTTGCGTGCGTCAGAGATCATGCAGCAACGCGTGCTCAACAACCCGAAGATCGAGGTGCTCTTCGAGCATAACACCCTCCAACTGACCGGTGAAGGCAAGGTGCAAGGGGCAGATCTGATCTATCGCAAAGGCGAAGCAGACGAGGAGATTCGTCATATAGTCATCGACGGTTTCTTCTTGGCGATCGGCCATCATCCCAATACGGAACTGTTCAAGGAGTATCTGAATCGTGATGCCGAAGGCTATATCATTGTGGACGGAGACAGTCCGCGAACGAATGTACCGGGTGTCTTTGCGGCAGGAGACTGTGCCGACCCGCATTACCGTCAAGCGATTGTGGCTGCCGGTTCTGGTGCGAAAGCCGCTATCGAAGCGGATAAGTATATCAAGAGTTTGTAAGAATCGATTGTACTAACTCCCCAATAGGCGTCTGACCATCATTAACGATCGTCAGGCGTTTTTGTTGCGGTATCGCGTCGTACGCGTTCGCTTGCGCCTGTACACGCGCGCGTACCTTATCTATATTTGCGCTCGAAGCGTCTCCCTTATAATCGCGACCAATCACCCGTTCGATACGAATATCTTCCGGTGCTTCTACCACAATGATCTTGTCGCACAATCGATCCAATCCTGCTTCGCATAAGATCGCCGATTCGACGATAAGGTCCTTAGGGTCTTTAATGTCCTTAAGGTCCTTAATGTCCTTAAGAACCGCAGGATGAATAATCTGATTCAACTCTTGGCGCAAATGCAGATCGGCAAAGACACGCTGTGCCACATAAGCGGTGTTATACTTACCATCCACGAATGCTTCTTCGCCCAGCAGGTCTGTGATCGCTTGTTGCACATCCTTGTTCTCCGCAATAATCCGTTTAGCCTCGCGGTCACAGTCATAAACAGCAAAACCTTGTTTTGCCAACTCCTGCGCGATCGTACTCTTCCCGCTTCCTATACCTCCTGTGAGACCGATAATGTGCTGCATAGCTAACTTGCTCCGGTTCTTAGCCCGTCAGGGGCACGATTATTCCTAAACCGGTTAAAATTGAAAATATATGAACGGTTGGGCATCGGCTACCACGAATTGATAAATAACGACTAACGCTACACAAACGACCGCTACCATCAACCAAAGAGGCAGCGCGCTAAACCAGATCCGGTACCTTCTCTTCCAATTGGTGGGTAACCAGTGAATGACCAGACCGGCAATGAACATCGTGACCACCCAGCGGTACTCCCAAAGGAAATCCGGGATGATGGCGTTACTCCATGCTCCGCCGATCTGATTGACCATGTTTTTTGCCGTCGCCCATGCTACTTCATTGGCTGTCGCCGGATCAAGGTTACTACTGGAACGGAAGAAAAGACGGGTGAAAGTAATGAAGACAAACGTCTGTAGTACAGCCCAGGCGGTGCCTAAAGTCTTGGTGAACGTATTCTCCGTACCTTCGCATAAGAAATAGACGTACCGTATCGCTGTAACGAACCATATGATCGCTGCCCAAACGGCAAAGAGCCGCCAAGCAGGAAGGTTCGTATAGTAGTCCGCAAAGCATAGACTGGCAGTAAGCAGGGTCATCAACCCAAAACGGATATGCCATCCCATCTCCCGCCAGATCTTCTCCACAATCATTCCGAAGCCGTTGATACCACCCCAGATAATGAAGTTCCAACTCGCTCCATGCCAAAGACCTCCCAAGACTTGCGTAATGAACGAGTTGAGGTTGGAGTAGAAAAGTTTCAACCGATTCGCATCTTTCATAAACCTCGGTACAAGCATCATACTAATGAGCACTACGGCGTACGGAATCATAATGCCTAACCACCAACCGGTGAGCGAAGCAGATACCAGCGCAATCACCGTTACCCAGAAATAAGTACCAAAACCGATCTTGCGGTTACCGCCAAGCGGGATATACAGATAGGTCTTGAGCCATCTACCCAAGGACATATGCCATCTTCTCCAGAACTCCTGCGGACTCTGCGATTTGTACGGGCTGTTGAAGTTCATCGGCAAATAGAATCCCATCAGCATCGCTACACCAATCGCGATATCCGTATAACCCGAGAAATCGGCATATACCTGCATGGAGTAAGCAAACAACGCAAACAGGTTCTCAAAACCCGAGAAAAGTAAAGGATTATCAAAGACGCGGTCGATAATATTCACCGCCAGATAATCAGACAGGATGATCTTCTTTCCCAAACCATTGATGATCCAAAAAACCGCGATACCGAAGGCTCTACGACTCAGATGGAAGGGTTTGTACAGTTGCGGAATGAACTCTTCTGCCCGCACGATAGGTCCGGCTACTAACTGCGGAAAGAAACTTACATAGAACCCGAAATCGAGAATGTTCTTCACCGGTTGTATCCGTCCCCGATACACATCCGCCGTATATGAGATGACTTGGAAAATATAGAACGATATACCTACCGGTAGGATGATCTTATCGACGATCGTATAACTGGTACCAAACAGGTCATTGAACGCGTCCGTGAAGAAATAGGCGTACTTGAAATAGGCTAAGAATCCTAAGTCTATTGCCACGGATAGACACAACCAAAACTTATTTTTCGTCTTATGTATCCGTTGTGCGATCAACCAATCGCTCAGCGTCACAAATAGCAATATGAGCAGGAATAGTCCGCTGGTCTTGTAGTAGAAGAACCAACTGACGAACATAAGATACACATTACGCAGATGCAGTTTTTTGTTACCCAAGGAATCGGGAATGCGGTCCATGATCAAGGCAAACAAGGCATACACCAAGGCAAAGAAACCCCAGAAATAGAATTGGGTAAACAGCAACGGACTGTCCGCGTTATAGGCAAATATGTCTTTCCACCATTCCATCATTCCATCATTCCATCATTTCATCATTCCATCATTCCATCATTCCATCATTCCATCATTCCATCATTCCATCATTCCATCATTCCATCATTCCATCATTCCATCATTTCATCATTCCATCATTCCCTTCTAAAATCCAATTAGCTACCGCATTACCGGCTTTGCGGGCTCCGGCACGAGTGAAATGTACACCATCCGTTCCGGCCAGACCTATCTCCTGCCAATGCAGCATACTACCTGCACCGCCCATCCAGCGATACAGACTGAAGTACGCGATATTTTCCTCCAGCGCCATCTTACGCAACAAGCGGTCCATGTATGGCACCATAGGATAAGTCGTCCATTCACCTTCTGTCTGGGTCAACATATCGCTTGGACCGATAAAGAGGATACTCGCTTCGGGTGCCAAACTGCGTATGAGTTGTACTTGTTGGCGTAGCCCTTTGACGATACCTTGTATTGTACCGGGGTTCCGATTGGACGGAATGGCGTTTCCACCAAACTGCATAATGATCAACCGCACATTCTGTTCGTTATAGAAAGAGGCTAATTGTGCGCTGTCGATCTTGTTAAATACCAAACCCAGACAACCGCGCATAGGGATATTATCCACGATCACACCCGTCTCGCTTTCTTGCGAGAGACCGTACACCTTTCCTTTTCCGTGCAACCACACCGTGTCCCCTACAATCGAATCGCTAATCGTTTCATCGGCGAAGATCTGCCATCTCGTGTAGCGCTTTCTGCCATCCTGCGGTGTACAAACCGCCATGATCGCTTCGCTACCTTTCACCAGACTGTCGTTCATGACTGCTACCTGACCCATCACGCCGTATAATCCGTCTGCGCGTTGGTCGCGTTTGGGACCATACACCATGTATCGCCTTGGACCTTGTGCAGGCATCGTGAAACGGTCGTTCATGTAGAGTTGTTGCCGAACCGTTCGACTGGGTATCGTCTGCGCCAAAGGCATCAAACCGGCTCCTGAACCGCCGTACTTATTCTGCAGCGCCTCACGGATCTGTTGGCTCATTCGGTCCTCTTCGATCTGACTGTCCCCGTAATGCAGTACCCGCACCACACGCTCGTTACTTTCTGCCAAGGCCTCATAGAAAGCCTTGAGGAACATCCTGCTATCCGTTGTCGAATCTACATTCACTTTCGGAATAACCACCGCAACAGGCTGCGGCTTCGGTTCCTCCGGCACGATAGTGTCCGCCGGGATGGTATCTAAGGTCTCTAAGGTCGTTAAGGTCTCTAAGGACTCTAAGGTCGTTAAGGGATCCACGTGGTCTTCTCCCGGAAAAGACCAATACAGTCCTCCCAGGATAGCCATCACAGCAGCAAGAAATATGAGTACTTGATAGGGACGCATTATTTTTTCCAAAGCGCCCGACTAAAGAGCAACAAGACTGTGAAAATCTCCAAACGACCGATCAACATCACAAAAGTAGCTACCCACTTTGCCACATCTGGGAAGGCGGCATAACAACCGCTTGAACCCCATTGACCAATTGATACACCTACATTACCGATCATCGAAACTGCCACACCGATCGACTCATCAAAACCGATGCCGCAGGCACAGAAACACAGGGACGCCAGTACGATGATCACGATATAGAAGAACATGAACGCCACCACATTACTGGTCGTTTGTTCGCGCAGCGTGGTTCCGTTGAAACGAACCGGGATAACTGCATTCGGGTGAATACGCCGTTTGATCTCTGCCAAAGCTGACTTGGCGAAGATAGCCAGACGCACCCATTTCATACCTCCGGAGGTTGAACCCGACGCACCGCCGGTGAACATCAAGAAGAAGACTATCATCCATAGAATCGGAGGCCAGATCATATAATCGGCCGCTACAAAACCCGTACTGGTGATGGTTGACACAGCCGTGAAGAATCCCAAGCGGATACTCGCCCATGCGCCGTTCATGAAGAGCAGCAGACCAACAGTCAAGATCAGTCCTGCAACCAAACAAGCGCCCACGTACCACCGTGTCTCCTCATCATGGATCAAGCGGTACGGTTTACCGCGGAAAGCATAGATCAGTTGGGTGAAGTTAATACCTGACAGCAGCATAAAGCAGAGTATGATCCATTGGATCGCCGGCGTATAAGCGATCACGCTGTCGTTATGCGTTGCAAAACCACCGGTAGAGATCGTCGCCATCGAATGACAGATTGCATCGAACCGACCCATGCCGGCCCACCATAACAAGGCTCCTTCGCCCAAGGTCAACAGGATATAAGTCAGCCACATATGTTTGGCCGTATCAGCGATTCGCGGACTGAGTTTATCGTAACTCACACCCGTCACTTCGGCGCTGTAGAGCTGCATACCGCCCAAACCGAACATCGGCAGTATCGCTACACTCAGCACGATAATACCCATACCGCCTATCCATTGGGTCAAGGCGCGCCAGAGCAGTACCGAATGTGTCTGTGCCTCTACATCGGTGAAGACGGTCGAACCCGTGGTCGTGAAACCCGCCATCGTCTCGTACCAGGCGTCGGTCACCGAAGGTAAGGATCCGCTCAACCAATACGGTAACATACCGAAAGCCGAATAGACGAGCCATACGGCCGCTACAATCACATAGCCCTCGCGTTCTCCGACCCGTTTCTCAGCCTTGCGACCCGCCGCCAACATCCACCAGCAACTGAGCCATGTGATCGCACTTGCCGCAATCCATGCACCTAAGTCCGCCTCTTGGTACCACCAAGAAGCGAACGTAGGAATGAGCATAAACTGCGCCTCCAGCATCGTCAGTACGCCCATGGTCTTGAAGACCAAACGCCAGTTAAACATGCGTGTCATTTGAAATAGCGCTCTAAGTTACGAATTACATGGCTCTTGCAGAATACTACTACAAGGTCACCTTGGAGAATCTGCGTCTCGCCGTTCACTAATATACCTTCTCCGGCACGAACAATACCGCCGATCGTAGCTTCTTCCGGCAGGTCCAGATCCCGCACTTGATGTTTGGTCACTTTGCTTCCTTCTCTGGCATAGAACTCCACAATCTCTGCGTCCGCGTTGGTCAAATTATGCACACCGCGCACACTCGCATCCAGCAGCATCTGGTAGATATAGCTGGCGGCAATCGTTTTCTTATTCAGTACCGTACCAATATCCAATCCTTCGGCCATCGGGATATAATCCAGGTTCTCCACATCGGCGATGGTCTTGCGAACACCAAACCGTTTGGCCGCCAGACAAGCGAAGATATTCGCTTCACTACTGTCCGTTACGGCGACAAACGCGTCTGCTTCCTGGATTCCTTCTTCTTTGAGCACGTCCATATCGCTACCGTCGGCATTGATGATGAGGGCGTTAGGCACTTTCTCACTCAGTATATTGCATAACTCGCGGTCTTTCTCGATGATCTTGATATTCATCTCGTCCACTAACTCCGTAGCTGCCTTGCGGGCAATACGGTCCCCACCGAAGAAGATCACGTTCTTGATCTCGCGTTTGTTCTTACCCAACTCCTCACGCATATACTCCATGTTGTCCTTTGGACACATGCAATAGACCATATCGCCTTCCAGCACCATGTCGCTACCGCGCGGGATGATCGTCTCCTGGTCGCGTTTGATGGCTACAATACGGTATTTACCATGTTTGTATACACCCGAAGCAAAGGTCTGACCCAAGATCTTCGCGGTCGAACGCACCTTGATGATACAAAGTTCCAACGCACCCTGACAGAGATGCAAGTGATACCGCATCCAGTTGGTACGCAGACTGTCTTCAATCTCGTTCGCCGCCAACACCTCCGGATAAATAAGGTGGTTAAGACCCATGTCCTCGAAGAATTTCTTGTTCTCCGGAAGCAGGTACTCGTAGTTATCGATTCGCGCCAAGGTACGCTTGGCACCCAAAGCGTTGGCGATCAGACAGGCCGTCATGTTCTCCGTCTCGTGGGGCGTAACGGAGATGAACAGGTCGCAACCCGCTACTCCCACTTCGCGCAAATCACGAATAGAGGTCGGGTTGCCGGCCCGCGTCAACATATCATAGTTGGCGCTCAGGTCACCCAAACGCTCCGGATTCTCGTCCAACAGACTGATTTCCATATCTTCGCGGCTCAGCAGTTTTGCCAAGTGCGTTCCTACTTCGCCTGCGCCTGCAATAACGATTCGCATAATCCCTCCTTGTCTAATTTAAGCATATGATAAAGCTCTTTGGTAGAGCCGTGTTCTACAAATTGATCGTTCACACCAAGACGTATTACGCGTGGTGTGTAACCGTGCTCGGCCATCCATTCCAGTACTGCACTACCGAAACCACCGGCAATCATGCCGTCTTCGGCCGTCACGATGGTCTTGTATTTTTTACCTACCTCGTGCAGTATCGCCTCGTCCAGCGGTTTCAACCAACGCATGTCATAATGGGCAATGTCGAGTTTGGACTCCTTGATGGCTTCGCTCATGGCATTACCTATCGCACCTATCGTCAGTACCGCCATCTCCTTTCCGTCCCGCAATTTGACCCCTTTGCCGTATTTCACCATCTCATCATTCGCATCATTTGCATCATTCACCAAGGGCGTTCTTCCTCGCGGATAGCGGATGGCTATCGGGCCATCTAGTTTTTCCGCGAGACAAAGCATCTGCTTCAAGTCCTCGCCCGTCATTGGGGCACAGATCTGCATATTCGGTATCGGTCTCAAGTACGCCAGGTCCAATAATCCATGGTGCGTAGCACCATCGTTTCCTACTATACCCGCGCGGTCGATACAGAGCACCACGTGCAGGTTCTGCAGCGCTACGTCATGAACGATATTGTCGTACGAGCGTTGCAGGAAAGTGGAGTAGATATTGCAGTATGGCACCATCCCTGCTTTTGCCAAACCCGCACTAAAAGTTACGGCATGTCCTTCGGCGATACCGACGTCAAACACGCGGTCCGGTAACTCTTTCTGCATAATGCTCATCGAGCAACCACTCGGCATAGCCGGCGTGATACCGACGATTTTCTCGTTGCGTTTCGCCAAATCGAGTAGCGTCTCACCAAACACCTCCTGCCAAAGTGGAGGAGGCATCATTCTATCATTGAGCGACAGAGTCGCGCTCATTCCATCATTAGCACGTTGCCCCGTGGCAACGTCAAACTCTCCCGGTGCATGCCAAACGGTCTGGTCATTCTCCGCAGGGGCGTAACCTTTCCCTTTCTTGGTTACGATATGCAGCACTTTCGGACCGCGGTGGTTCTTGATCTCACTCAGAATACGCACCAATCCGATCACATCGTGACCGTCGGTCGGACCGAAATAACGAATATTCAGACCTGTGAAGATATTGCTGGGTTGCTTACTGAAAACCGCTTTCAGACTGTTGTTTCTACGCAACATTGCCCGCCGTTTGCGTTCGTCTACCAGGTGCAGTTTTTCCGCCAACTGATACAAACGCCAACGCCATTTATTATAGGTCTCGCTCGTTGTCAGATCCACCAAATATTGAGTGATACCACCTTTCAACGGATCAATCGCCATATGGTTGTCGTTCAGCACAATCAGCAGGTTGTTCTTGTCCATCGAGGTGTTGTTCAGTCCCTCAAAAGCCAAACCGCCGGTCATCGCACCATCGCCTATGATGGCTACTACATTGCGGTCCCCACCGATATTCATTCCTAAAGCCGCAGAGATGCTATTCGAAGCGTGTCCGGCAATAAACGCGTCATACGCACTCTCGGCAGGGTTGGTGAACGGACTCAAACCCTTGAACTGCCGATTGGTATGGAAGCGGTCGCGACGACCGGTAAGAATCTTATGGGCATAGGCCTGATGGCCTACATCCCAAACCAGTTTGTCGTTCGGGGTGTCAAATACATAATGCAATGCTACCGTCAATTCGATCGCACCCAAAGACGAACCCAGATGACCGGGGTTCTTACTCAGCGCCTCGATGATAAACTGCCTTAACTCCGCACAAACGGCCGGCAATTCCTCCAGATTTACTTGCTTCAAATCGGCCGGCGAATCAATCCTGTTGATGTATTTATACTCCATATTTCACATGCGCATATGCGCACACTAACGCAATTTAGCGCGCAAAGGTACTGCTTTTTTTTGATATGTGCAAATATTTCGAAAAAAATATGCAATAATTTGCATATGTGAAAAATTCTTTGTACCTTTGCAGCCTGCAAAGAATATGACCATGAATCGATACACGTTCGGGAAAATATGTAAGTTCTTTTTTCACCTGCATTACGACATCCGGGTGACGGGAGAAGAGTTGTTGCGGAATGAGCGAACCCACCTTGTGCTGCCGAACCATTCGGCGTATGTCGATCCTCTTTTGCTATTCAGCGAAGAATGGTGGTTACCGATCTGTCCGATGGTGGACGAACTGTTTATGCGGCATTGGTTATACGGTCGAGTGCTGCGTATGGCGGATGCCATCGAAGTGCCGGACCTCAATAAGAGTGCCATGAGTCGCGAAGAAGGAGCAGCTGCTGCTTCCCAACTCAGCCGTATAGCTATCGACAGTTTGGCGAAGGGCAAACAACTCTGTTTTTATCCTTCGGGGCATATCAAGACGGTAGATAAAGAAGTGATCGGTAACCGACGCATGGCGTACGAAGTGTGTCGTGAACTGCCTGAAAACGTACAGGTTATACTCTGTCGCATGCGAGGTTTGGAGAGCAGCAGGTTCTCCAAACTCCAACCCAAACACTTCAAATGGCGGCGAACCGTAACCTTGCATTTTGAGGACCATACGGATGAGGTACGCACATGGGCACAGACCCTCGACCGCAGAGCGTTTAATGAACAATTGGAGAATTGGTATAATAAAGTTGAAAGTTGAAAGTTGAAAGAATGAACGAATTAGAGATAGAACAACGGGCGCAGAAAGCGCAAGACCTATTCAAACAGGGGTATAACTGCAGTCAAGCAGTCTTTGCGTCCTGTGCCGACCTATACGGTATCACGGATGAACCACTGGCGCTCCGCCTCTCGGCTTCCTTCGGTGGGGGTATGGGACGCATGCGGCTCGTTTGCGGAGCTGCTTCGGGTATGTTTATGTTGGCGGGACTCCAAAACGGTTCATCCACGCCCCATGATAACGAAGGAAAGATGAAAAACTATGCCTTCGTGCAACAACTCGCCGGAGAATTCAAAGGTAAATACGGTTCGCTTATCTGTGCCGAGTTATTAGGTCTTGCGCCTCGTCCTCAGGACCCGCAACCCGAAGCGCGCACACCCCAATACTACGAGAAACGTCCCTGCTCCGAGATGGTTGCCGAATCCGTTAGAATATTTTTGAGAAATTTGCAATCATAAATTTGAAGTAATCGTTCCGAATGGATAAGAAATTATAATTGAAAAAATGAAATTTTTTCTTGCTATCATAGGAGGCGGCCCGGCGGGTTATACGGCCGCAGAAAAAGCCTCCAAAGCCGGTAAAGATGTGGTGCTCTTTGAGCAGAATGCGGTAGGCGGCACCTGCCTCAATGTGGGTTGTATTCCTACCAAGTCCTTGTTGTACGGCGCCAAGCAGTACTATAACGCTACCCATGCCGCCAAGTATGGTGTGACTGCAGAGAACGTCACCTTCGACTTCGCGGCTATGCAAAAACGCAAGACCATCGTCGTGCGCAAACTCGTAGCCGGTATCAAAGCCCGGCTCAATAACGACCATTGTACGCTCGTTTCCGGCTTTGCCAAAGTGGAAAAACGTACCGACGAATGCGTCACCATCGCTTGTAACGACGAGATCTACGAAGCAGAGAACCTGTTGATTTGTACCGGCTCCACGAATTTCGTGCCGCCTATTCCGGGTATCAAAGACAATCCTGCTGTTTGGGATAGCACCGACGCTCTGGCTGCGGTTGAACTGCCGAAATCAATCATCATCGTTGGCGGAGGAGTCATCGGGATGGAGTTTGCTACGCTTTACCATGAACTCGGTATCCCTGTCACGGTCATCGAAGCCCTCCCGACCATCCTGCCTAACCTCGATCCGGAAGTGGTTTCTGTCCTTTCCGACAAATACAAAAAAGCCGGAATCAATATCCTTACCTCCACAAAAGTGGAGAAGATCGAGGGCAATGAGGTCTTCGTTTCATCATTAAGCGAAGCGGATCAATCCAACATTCCATCATTTTCCGCGGAGCGGATCCTCGTCTCCGTAGGTCGTCGGGCTAACCTCAATGGTCTCGAGAACCTCAACGATATCGAACTCAATCGCGGAGCAATCGTCGTAGACGATTTTTGCAAAACGAACCTGCCTAACGTCTATGCCTGTGGTGACGTAACGGGAAAAATTATGCTCGCCCATGTCGCTTCCCGTCAAGCGGAAGTGGCCATCGGTCGCATGTTGAAACAGATTCCGCTCCAACGAATCGCCTATAACGCGATTCCGTCGGTTGTCTATACCAATCCGGAAATAGCTTCAGTCGGTATCACGGAAACACAAGCGGAGTCGATGTCCATACCGGTAGAAGTACACAAACTACCGATGACTTTCTCCGGTCGTTTCATGGCGGAGAATGAAGGTGAAACCGGCTTATGCAAGATGATTATCGATGCCAGGAATCATTCCGTACTGGGTGTGCATATGATCGGCAATCCCTGCTCGGAATTTATCTCCGCAGCCTCCTTCGCAGTACGCATGGGTTACACCACGGCGGAGTTCCAGCAGGTCGTTTTTCCGCACCCCACGGTAAGCGAGATCCTGCACGAAATAATCGTTTGAGCAAAGCGAAATAAGAAATGTTATAAAATGTAAGTAAATATCAAAATCAAAAACTATATGAGAAGAAATTATGTGGTACTTGCGCTCTTGATCTTGGCGCAGATGACTTGGGCGGCGACGGTAACCAAACCCGCAGATATACCGGCCTATTACGCCAATACGAACGGTAAGTCGGGTACGAGTCTGTATACTACCCTCAATACCATCACGAACAAGGGGTATCATGATTTGGGTTACGATGGTGCTATTGATGCGTACCAGAAATCAGATGTCTATCCCACCGACCCGAATCATCCGGATTATGTGAAAGACAAGGCCGGTAAACTATGGGATATGTACGGAGCTTGTTCGTTCGAAAAAGGTAACGAGTGCGGTAACTACGACAGCGAGTGTGATTGTTATAACCGCGAGCACTCGATTCCCAAATCGTGGTGGGGCGGAAGCAAGAATGATATGTACTCCGATATTTTCCATCTCGTGCCTACCGACGGGTATGTCAATAACCGCCGTTCTAACTATGCCTTCGGCGAAGTGCAGAGTGCTACATACACCTATAATGCCTGCAAACTGGGTTCGCCTAAGTCTGTCAATACCGATAAGGAAACACTTCTTGGAAAATCTGCCTCCATTTCTGTAGATAAGGTCTTTGAACCCCGCGATGAGTACAAAGGGGATTTTGCCCGCGGATACCTTGGAATGATTGCCAAATACAGCAATGAGAAGGACTTTGCAATCACCTCCGGTGCCGGAGGTAAGATCTTTGAAGCCTTCAAATCCACTACCCATTTCGGTCTTACCCAATACGGTATCGTGCTCCTTATGAAATGGCATCGCGAGGACCCCGTGTCGCGCAAAGAGATAGACCGGAACAACGGAATTCAGGCTACTCAGGGTAACCGTAATCCCTTTATCGATTATCCGTATCTGGCGGAGTATATTTGGGGTGAGAAGAACGGTCAGACCGTGGATATGTCCAAACTGATGCCTTCTACCGATCCGGACTTTATCCCGGGTGTCAGCAACGGTTGGCGCGGAGAAGATACGCCACCTACACCTCCCGGACCGGTTATCAAACATGGTGTTACCTGGTTCGTATGCGGCGTCGAGACCCAAGTCGATTCGATCATCGAGAACTCCATGATCAGTACTCTTCCCGACGAACCCGCTTCCTGTTCCGAAGAGAGTCCGGTCTTCATGGGTTGGACGACCGCACCTATCGACGGTTACATGGACCACGAACCCGCGGTTCTCTTCCGTCGTGCGGCGCAACTGCCGGTCGTAACCGAAGATGTGCGTTACTATGCCGTCTTTGCCAAAGAGATCATCATCGAAGGAACCACCATACCTGTCACCTATACCTATGATCAATCGCATTCGGATGGTTGGACCAATACCGCTATATGGACTAATAATTCCTATTGGTTGCTCAAACAGGGTGGAGAATTAGTGTCGCCGGAAGTGGAACTGTCCGGTCTCTCGTCCATAACGATGAAAATGCGTACTTATGGTGGAACGGGAAATCCGACGGTAACGATCTCTGCTGCAGGGAATGAGATAGCGACGTTGACGGCTAAAAGCAAGACATTAACCGTGTATTCATGGACCAATACGAATACTTTATCCGGAAAAAGTGAATTGCTTTTTACCGCGAACAAGAGCAACTCACAGGGCGTGGGATTTTCTGAAATCGTTGTCGATGTAACCGGTTCCGGAACCTCCTACTCCTACGAACGCTATATCACGGATTTCCAAAGCCCGACCGAGATATCCAATCTCCAATGTCCAATGTCAAATGTCAAATTGTTGATTAACAATCAACTCTACATCCTTGTCGGCGACCAATTGTTTAACCTCCAAGGCCAACGCGTGAAATGAGACGAAGTATAATTATCTGTATTCTGTGCTCTGCTCTCTGTTCTCTCAGCTTTGCTGAGGACATGCCCGAGGGTTACTACAATGGTGTCAACGGCAAACAGGACGGAGAACTCAAAGACGCAATCAAATCGGCAATCCGGAAACATGACTCCATTCCGTACGGTAACGGAGCGAAATCCACTTGGGGTGTCTTCTACTATTCCGACCAAGACGAAAACGGTTACTGTATGGATATGTACTGCGATACGTGGTATAAGTTCTCTGCGCCCGGAAATGCGGTTACGGGTTGTAACATCGAGCATAGTTTTGCCAAGTCCTGGTGGGGGGGGCGAGAGAATGCTGCCTACAAAGACTGTTACCATCTTAACCCCTCTAACTCAACCGCCAATAGTGCCCGCAGTAACTACCCGCTCGGCGTACCCGAGAAAGAGATCAAAACAGCCGGTTCCTTGCGCGTAGGATTGAAGCATCACCCGACGATGAATGTAGATCACGGTGTGTTTGAACCCAAAGATGAGTACAAAGGTGATTTTGCCCGCGCGTATTTCTATATGGCTACCTGTTACGGCCATTGGTCCGACGGGCGTATTGATATAGTTCTTTCTCAATACCAAGGATGGCGACTGGATAACAAAGATGTGGGTTCCAAATTTGCCATGCAGAATGATAACTACCTCGAGTTCCAACCCTGGGAACAAGAAGTGCTCATCCAATGGCATCGGCAGGACCCGGTCTCTATCAAAGAGATACGCCGACAAGACGCGGTGTCGAATTTCCAGCATAACCGCAACCCCTATATCGATTATCCGTATCTGGCAGAATATATATGGGGTGAGAGAGCAGGGGAGGAAGTGGACTTCAACCATCTTCTCGCGTCCTTCGACGAAGCTTTCATCCCCGGTGTCAGCAATGGTTGGAAAGAC
>Ga0310694_10003512_pt1 | contig 15372 bp, 12 predicted proteins | sample 174DNAGHGhighgp2_FD_203884 | JGI IMG/M metagenome (GOLD analysis project Ga0310694, IMG submission 203884) | Sheep rumen microbial communities from Palmerston North, Manawatu-Wanganui, New Zealand - 1742 DNA GHGhigh gp2 (v2) (version 2) | ecosystem: Host-associated > Mammals > Digestive system... | reverse complement strand
CGCAAGCCTATAGAATATGATATTCCGGTAATGGAGAAGTACCTCAAGGATACCTACGGCATTACGGTCTATCAGGAGCAGGTCATGTTGCTGTCACGTCTGCTTGCAGGTTTTACCCGAGGTGAAAGCGATACCCTGCGCAAGGCTATGGGTAAGAAGCTCAAGGACAAGCTGGATCACCTTAAACCCAAATTCATAGCCGGCGGCCAGGCCAACGGTCATGATCCCAAGGTCCTGGAAAAGATCTGGGCCGACTGGGAAAAGTTTGCATCATACGCTTTCAACAAGTCTCATGCTACATGTTACTCTTGGGTGGCATATCAGACCGCCTGGCTCAAGGCCAACTATCCGTCACAGTATATGGCGGCCGTACTGAGCCGTGCCGGAGATATAACCGAGGTTACCAAACTGATGGATGAGTGCAAGGCCATGGGAATAAACGTTCTTGGGCCAGATGTAAACGAGAGCGTGCCGCGTTTCGGTGTCAACTCCAAGGGCGATATCCGCTTTGGCATGGCATCGGTCAAGGGCGTGGGCGAGAATGCAGTATCGGCCATTGTAAGTGAACGTAAGGCAAACGGTCCGTATAAGAGCATATTTGATTTTGTGCAGCGTGTCAACCTGAGCGCCTGCAACCGCAAGAACATAGAGAACCTGGCTCTGGCCGGAGCGTTTGACTGCTTCCCCGAGATAAGGCGCGAGCAGTTCCTGCAGCCCTGCGGCAAGAACGAGGTGTTCAGTGATGTGCTGGTGCGTTACGGTACCAAGTACCAGACCGACAGGATGGAGTCTCAGTTCTCATTGTTCGGTGATCTGGGACATACGGACCTGATTGCCACACCTTCCATTCCCGATGCTCCCGAATGGCCTCTGCTGGAGCGCCTCAACAAGGAAAAGGAGTTGGTTGGTATATACCTGTCGGCCCATCCGCTTGATGAGTACAGGGTTATCCTGGAGAATGTGTGTACTGTGGGAATGAGCCAGTTGGAGGATCGTGCGGCGCTGCTCAACAAGGAGCTGATCATGGGCGGAGTGGTGACCGGAGTACGCAGCGGTCATGCCAAGAACGGCAAGCCCTATGGTGTTACCCATATTGAAGATTTTACGGGTCCGGGCGAAATATTCCTGATTGGAGAGCCCTGGCTCAAGTGGTGCAATATGATGAAAGAGGGCAACTACCTTTTTATCAAGGCTACCTGCCAGCCCTACAAGTACAATCCGGAGAAGATTGATTTTGTGATAAACTCCATTGAGTTGCTCCAGGATGTCAAGGATACCGCCATTAGTTCCATGACTCTCAGCATGCCGGTAACCGAGATAGACAAGGAATTCATAAGTGACCTGGATACGCTTACCGGTAAGGAGGGAAACACCACTCTCAAGTTTGTGCTTACGGACCTTTCATCACCGGACCGCAGGGTTTCGCTCTTATCGGTCAACCGTAAGATTACCGTCACGCAGGATCTGATGGATTACATTAAGAAAAGAGAATCAATTAATTATTCATTTAATCAATAACAAGTATTATGGAATTGGAAATTACCAGTCAGAATTTTGAAGAGATCAAGAAGCAGGGACAGCCTGTACTGATTGATTTCTGGGCAACATGGTGCGGACCGTGCAAACGTTTGGGCCCCATCATCGGTGAGATTGCCGCGGAGTATGACGGCAAGGCTATTATCGGAAAGTGTGACATTGAGGAGAACGATGAGCTGACCGAGCAGTTCGGTATAATGAACGTTCCTACCGTGGTGTTCCTTAAGGACGGCAAGGAGGTTGACCGCGTGGTAGGCCTTGCTATGAAGAATGTCTACGAGGATAAACTTAACGCTCTGCTCTGATCATGGCACAGGATGAGTTCCTTGAGGATGACCTTGACGATCAGAAAACCGTCGAGTACATTAAGAACACGCTTCCGCAGGACCTGAAGGAAAAGTACACCGATGACATCCTCTATTATATACTGGATGTAATCAACGACTACTTTACCACAAGCGGCGTGCTGGATCAGGAGCCCGATGCCGACGGCTGCATCGATATAGACAACGATGCTCTGGTTGCCTATATTATTAAGGAGGCCAAGAAGGACAAGATAGGTTCCTTCCCGGCCGATGAGTTGATTCTCATCGTGGAGGCTGAGGCTGATTACGTTGATTCGCTAGGCGAATAGTACAATTGGGGACAGACCCCTTTTGTATCACTTTTGCAAAAATGATACAAAAGGGGTCTGTCCCCAATTGTACTATTCTATTGTGCGTGAACCATCACTGTTTTCGGTGATGGTTACTTTTTTTGCATCAAGCGGCAAGAGTTCCTCTACAAGTTCGGGCCACTCTATGAAGCAGAGGGCGCCGCTGTAGAAATAGTCCTCATACCCCAGGTCATATACCTCCTCCAGTTTCTTGATGCGGTAAAAATCAAAGTGGTAAATGAGTTCGGCAGTGGTCTGGGATCGATATTCGTTTATGATGGCGAATGTAGGGGAGTTGACCTCATCCTCCACGCCCAGCAGTTTACACAGTGCCTTTATGAATGTTGTCTTGCCAGCACCCATCTTTCCGTAGAATGCAAATACGGTATCATCGCCCATCTGGCCGATGAACTCACGGGCTGCTTCCTCAATATGGTCAAGGTCTTTTATAGTGATGTTCATTTCTTTTTGGGGTTTAGGGTTATGAAAGGTATTATCATCTCTTCCAACGATACGCCTCCATGCTGGAAGGTCTCTTTGTAGAAAGATGCAAAACTGTTGAAGTTGTTCTGATATACAAAATAATCGGCTTCTGTACAGAATATGTATGATGTGCTTACGTTGGGTGAAGGCAGTTGCGCCTTGAGCGGCTCACTGATTTCATACACATCCTTGGGGTTGAAACCAAGGTTCTTGCCCAATTTGTAGCGAAGGTTGGTGTTGGTGGTCCGGTCACCTGCAATCTTTACGGCATGGTTGACCAAGATGCTGCCGTGGTCGGTTGTTATCATTACTTTACGTCTTGTATAAGCCATTGAACGGAATAGTTCACGTACAGATGAATGCCTGAACCATGACAGGATCAGACTGCGGTATGCAGCCTCATCGTTGGCCAGTTCACGCATCATGCGGGAATCGGTCTTGGCGTGCGACAGGATATCTATGAAGTTGACAACAACTACATTCAGGTCATTTGACAACAGGTTGTTGAACTGGCTTAAAAGCTTGTCGGCTGCAGCCGAATCATTGACCTTGTTGTATGAGAATGTGTTCTTGCGGCGGTAACGCTCCAGATGAGTCTGTATCAGTGGTGCTTCGTTAAGGTTCTTTCCTTCTTCGGAGTCCTCATCCACCCACAGGTCAGGGAACATCCGGCTTATCTGTTCAGGCATGAGACCGGAGAATATGGCGTTGCGCGAGTATTGAGTGGCTGTGGGCAATATGCTGTAGTAAAGCTGTTCCTCAAAAGTGAACAGTTCGGCAAGTTCGGCAGAGAGAACGCGCCATTGGTCATATCGGAAATTATCCAAAACTATGAGAAACAGCTTTTCGCCATTGTCAAGTGCCGGGAATATGTATTTCTTGAACAGGTCCGGACTCATGACGGGTCTCTTGCTACGGTCTGTCATCCAATCCATGTAGTTGCGTTTTATGAACTTGCAGAATGCGGCGTTGGCCTCGACTTTCTGCATTTTGAGCATTTCGTGCATGGTGCTGTCGGCCTCCTTTAGTTCCAGTTCCCAATAGACCAGTTGACGGTAGACCTCTATCCAGTCATCGGCCGTAAGGGAGTCATTTATCTGCATGCTCAGACGTCCGAAATTCTGCTGGTAGCTGCGGTCAGTTTCGGCTGTTACGATATCACGTTTGTGTATGTTCTTCTTGAGTGACAGAAGTATCTGGTTGGGGTGGACAGGCTTGATGAGATAGTCGGCTATCTTGGAGCCGATGGCCTGGTCCATGATGTTCTCCTCCTCGCTCTTGGTGACCATCACCACAGGGATGTTAGGATCAATCTCCTTGATGTACTGAAGTGTTTCCAGACCGCTCATGCCAACCATATGTTCATCCAACAGCACAAGGTCATACTGTTTTGAACGGCACATGTCAAGCGCATCGTGCCCGTTGGTTATGGTGTCCACCTCATAACCTTTGTTCTCAAGGAACAGTATGTGTGCCCTGAGCAGGTCTATCTCATCATCGACCCAAAGAAGTGTTCCTATCTTGTTGCTCATCGTCATTATATTCTTCAAACAGAGTGGCTCCGTCTATTTCAAACTCAGGTATGTTAAGGAAATGCTGTTCATAGAATTCCTGGTACTCATTGAAACTGTAGTGGCGTAACAGTATCTCAAGGTTGTCGGGGCTTATGACAACAGCTTTTATTCCGCTCAACTTGGCTGTCATCTCGGCGTCATTGTACAGACTGCGGCAATAAACGTATGCCTCATCAAAGTTAAGGAATTCGCCCACCTTGAGCATGCCGATACCCTGGTCGGTCTGGAAAGTCATGTCAAAGTTACGTATCATGTAGTTCGTGAAATTATACCTTGCCACCTCAAACAGGAGCTGGTTGCGGTTGAGCTCTCCATCGGGATAAGCCAAAACCAGCAGGAACGGCTGATAGCGGTCATCGCTGAACTGAGGCATCAGACTGTCTGCCGATTCGTCACTCCCGGTTGTCCCGTTCCGGCGGTCCCAGATTGAACCGAATGATGTGGACTGAAGTATCTTTCCGTTCTGCAGGCCCTGTGCTATGAGTCCGGCCAGCTGACTGATCTCATTCTGGGGATATTTGCTTACAATTTCCTTGAGCTTTTCCAGGAAAGCCCCGCTGTCTCCATCCTGAAGGTCAAGCGATGCATCCAGGAAAAGGAATTTGGCCCGGTGCTGCCCTATCGGATATCTGTCGGCCGATATCTGGCAGTTCTGACGGACGGTAAGATAGTCACCCTTCCTGAAGGCATCATATGTTACGGCATAGATGGAGTCTTCACGATGCTTTCCGTAACGGGTATTGTCAATGTAATCAGAATCACATATCATCACCGTGAAGTCACTTTCCGGATAAAGTCTCTGCATACGTGCGCGGCAGGAGTCTGCATCGGTGAATCTGCCCCACAGAGAATACATGAGATAGAGATTGTACATAGCCTTGTCGGCCTCTTGGGATTGGGGATAATCCGAAATGACGCGCGTCAGGGATTTTTCGGCAGACGGATATTCGTTTAGTCTGTCCTTATATATTATACCCTGTTCCAGAAGCGCGGCCGATATAAGCTTGTCAGACTTATCCTTGTCTTCATCGGTAAAAGGAATCTGCTGAATGTAGTACTCACGTTTGTACGGGTCAGTCTCCAGCTCGGTTACTATTATGGAGTCTGCCAAAAGAGCAATTGAATCGGATAGCAATCCTTCGGCACCCGGAACAGGTTCGGAGTTAGGGGTGATGGAAGCAAGCATGGTCTTGTTGGACCTGCGCCAGTCATCCTCAAGCTTACGCTCTCCCCATTGCCTTGCAAACTCCTTCCTGCCGGTTTCGACTATCTTGGGATTGTAGAAATACCATCCGCTCTTGGATTCCCTGTTGTCTTCAATTGACATCTCTGATTGAGCACCTCTTTTTTCGGCCTCCTTGGTCTCCTGTATCCGGCGTTCCTCCTCAAGCCTCTCTTTCTCCCTGTAATCCTCAATTACCTGGTCAATGATAGCGTTTAGCTGATCATCGGGCAGGGTGGACAGCCATTGAAGGCTATCCTGTAGTTGAACTGTCTCCGTACATCTTACAAGGTCCTCCAACACCTCGGAGCGTAGTTTGACAGTCTGGTATTCCTTATGGCCGTTGCTGATCATGCCAACCGCCTGGGAGTAGCATTCGGATGCGCTGGCATAATCGGCCATATCCCAATACAGGTTGGCCATTGTCAACAACAGTATACCCTTTTCGGGCGACGGTTTCACGGATTTTTCAACCCCTTCATTATACAGGACCAGAGCGGTGGCAGTATCTCCCCTTAGCAGATGAATATTACCCATTGCGTAATAGATCTGGTCAAGACTGTTCCGGTTGTTGGGGTCACGCTCCATGCGCTTGAGCTTTTTCATCAACTTACGCACGTTCCCGTCACTTGCCATGGTTTCGGTCTGCTGGATTCGTGCATGGAACTCTATCTGGTACGGAGGACTCATGCGGATAACCTTGCCGAACATACGATATGCATCATCGTTCCTTCCGGTAGCCTTGTATAACTGTCCTAAAAGATATTTCTCACGTACACGTGCCGTCTTGCTCACGCCCTTGCGTCTGATAGCCTCTTCCAAAGGCGGAATACCCTCTTCATACCGTTCATTTTTAAGAAGGTATGATGCATATCTTGCCTGGTAATCCAGATGCCTGGCCATGCTGGTCTTGGTTTGGGCTGAACGCTGGAACAGTTCTTCGGCTTCATAGTTCCATCCCAACTCTGAGTAACATTGAGCCATCTTGTATTGGGCTTCGGCCACGATTTCGGGCTCGTCAAAATAGAGCTTGGTGATGTAAGAGTAGGTGCTGGCAGCCTCTATGAAATCACCTTTCTGACGCTGTGCGTCCGCCATCAGGAACCAGGCATGCCATAGGAACGGATTGTACTCGTTCTTGTTCTGCCACTCCCTTTCAGCTTCACTGGGGGTCCCTTTCTCCTTCTTTTTGGGCTTGGCGGTTATTGAGTGGAGCTTGATACCTTTCTGGGCTTTCTCTATGGCCAGGTCATAGTTGGCACTTCCTATGTTGCGCACACTCTCATCGCTTATGGGATCAAGGTCAAGAATCTCCAGGAGATTGTCCTGCTTGCCCTCTTCCTGGGCTGCAAACCCTTTCTTGTATGCCTCATTACCGTTAAAATAGACGTTGTAACGGGTTACGGTAGCCTGATAGAAGCGTGACATTGCCGTGTTGCGGCTTGAAGAGCATCCTGCCGCAGCTATAAGCAACAGCAACAAACAAGTGTATCCGCCAACTCCAAACCTTTTCATCAACAGTTTCAGTCTATTTCATTCATCATAGAGTAACACTCTTCCTTAAGTTCATCGGGCAGTTCGATGTTACGTGCCTGCAGACATTCCATCCACTCCTTGACTTCATCTTGCCGCATGGTGTACATTACATATCTGAAGGCTTCTATTTCATTGTCGTCATAACTGTCCGATCCGCGTCCACTGAAACGGTCTAGCTCCTCATCATCAAAATACTGAGCCTCCCTGAGACGGGCTTCGGCCAGTTTCTGCTTCTCGCACACCGCATGCTTGCCGCAACACTCACCCGACGGGACGGCAGGCTGGGGTGTATAGGACTCCTGAGCGTTGCTGTTACGTGTCTTGTTCCATCGGTCAAGGTAGGTCAGGACAAATAACAGTATCAATATAACTGCGCATATTATGTATACCACGTTGTTCATAACGGAAAACACCTTGTTAAATTGCGAAGATACAAAAAAGAACGATTCCAAAGGAACCGTTCTTTTTTCAGTCGGGGTGACTGGATTCGAACCAGCGACCACACGCCCCCCAGACGCGTACTCTAAACCGGGCTGAGCTACACCCCGCTGTCGGTATCAGGCCTTGCGGCCCTCAAAACCGGCGCAAAGGTATTTCTTTTTGTTATATTATCCAATTATTCCTGCTTTTTTTTCATTTTTTGATCTCTTTGACCTTTGCTTTTACGGGAGCCTTCTTTGGAGAAGCATTGATAATCTCGGGCATAAGCATAAAACTTTCCAAAGGTTTAGGCTCTGTAAAACCCATTGGGACCGTATGACCGTTTTCATTGTATTCAAAGGCTACAAAGTAGCGTGCATAAGGGTGCAGGCGCGAGGTCGGGAATACGGTGGTTATTGAGTAAGTCCTTCCGGGCTTGATCTTTATCTTCTTGACAGCCAGCACTTGAACACTGTGCTCACGTTCTATTATCCTTAGATATATAGGGCCTGAATAAACGCTGTCACCCTGGTTGGTCACATGGAATGTAACATAACCTTCATCACCTACAGAGAGTCCTTTGAGACCCAGTTCGGGGTCACTGCACATCTTTATGTTCTTTCCGAAATCGGGGAATGAGACGAATTGTGCCTGTGCATACAGACTTGAGACAAGTGCCAAGCAAATGATCAGGAGCTTTTTCATACTTGCGGATTTAAGATTCTTTCACACAAATATATGACAAATAAAAACCTTTGTCAACAAAAACGCCCCCTTTTTTATAAGGAATTATCCTTCACGGCAAAAGTCCAGCATCTCAAGGAACAGGGGCTTGGAGATATACTGTAATGATAAGCCGCCGTTTGGGGCTGGAAGGTTGGCCTCGACTCCGTCAATACCGTTAAGGCAGAGTTCCGTAAGGCGGTCATACCATTTGCAGTCAAGCAGTATGGGACCAGTGATTTCACGAGCAGAGTACTGCAGAGCGCGTAATCGTGCTGATGATAATCCGCAGAGTACAAATGACAGATATGCCGCACCTGCACGCCCCCATGCTGCGGCTCCTCCTTCTTTGTATGAGAGTCCGTTATCTGATGCCACTCTTAACAACGCATCGGCCAGTATACTTGAGAATTCGGTCATATCTGATGCAAAAATAGACAATATCCTTCAAACCGGGCAGATTATGTTACAGGCTCATGCCGACAGACAAATCAAAAAAGATTATAAATAGTAATCATCTGATTAAACCATTTATGGTGTTGCCAGTCCAAAAGTCTACAAACTGACGATATGAAGAAAGCTATCCTTCTGCTAACCATACTCCTTCTTGCTCTGCCCCAATCGGGTTCAGCTCAGAAGAGCAATGAAAAGGAGAAATCAAAACTTACAGGTAAAACATCGGTTACCGGTCGAATTATCGACGGCTCAACCACAGAGTACATGCCTCAGGTTACCATTCAGCTCATGGAGTTGAAAGATACCTCATTTGTATATGGTACCGTAACTGACAATGAAGGTTGGTTTACAATCAAGAAGGTTCCTGAGGGCGAATACCTGTTACGCTACTCTTTCATGGGATACAGTACCGTGGATTTTGATTTCAAGGTTCTTAAGGAGGATCGTGACCGTCAGTTAGGCGTATTCAAGATGTATGAAAGCAGTATCCTTCTTACCGAGGCGGTTATTGAGGATGCGCTTCCGCCTACCCAGGTGGTTGATGATACCCTGATGTTCAACGTGAGCGCTTTTCGTGTGCCGGAAGGTTCTGTCCTGGAGGAACTTATCAAGCGACTGCCCGGCGTAGAGGTGGATGAGAACGGAGGCATAACCGTAAACGGCCGTACCGTGTCCCGGATATTGGTTGACGGTCAGGAGTATTTTGGAAATGACCGTTCCATGGCTACCAAGAATCTTCCGGTTAACATCATACACCGTATCAAGACCTATCAGCGAAAGAGTGACCTGGCACGCATCACCGGAATAGATGACGGTGAGGAGGAGACGGTCATGGATCTGGAGATAAAACCCAATATGCGTAACGGATGGCTGCATAACATTGACGGAGCCATAGGTAAACCGGTTGGAAACAACGACTATGGCGACTGGATCAAATATCTGTGGTCCGGTCGATATACGCTTAACCGTTTCCAGGCCAATACTCAGTTCTCTGTCAATGCCAACACCCAGAATTCCGGCCGAGGCAATGGCGTGAGCTACACAACGCAGATTGGTGTCAATTTCTCCAAGAACATAGGTGAGCCGTTCCCGCGCCGCCGTAATGAGTTCCCGCTGGTTGTGGGTGGTAACGTAAGGTTTAACGGTTCCACATCACGTTCCATAAGCGAATCGGAATCTGAGACCTTTGCTACCGATTATAGGGAAGCTACATTCCGCAGCAACCGTTCAAACAGCAACAGCGGCAGCGGTAGCGTGAACGGTGAGTTCCGCATGGAATGGAGACCCGACTCATCCCTGAATATCATTTTCCGTCCCAGCTTCCAGCTGAGCAAGAACAACAACAATTCCGGAAGCGGATCGGTAACATTCAACCAGGATCCGTACTTAGCTACCGATATGACCAATATCCTTGATGAATACGTCAACCTGGCAGACACATTGATGGATTCAATAGGCGTAAACTCCCAGACCAGCTCCAACCACAGTGAAACCTCTAACAATCAGATAAGCGGTGAGTTCCAGTTCAACAAGCGTTTCAATGACCTGGGCCGCAACTTTACGATAAGGTTTACATTCGGTGCCACAAGGGGAACCAACGACAGCTACTCTCACACAGTGCAGACATACTATCAGATGCACTCACGTGACACTATCATGAACCGTTACAATGCCAGCCCGACAAACAACAGTAACTGGTCTGGCCGCATCATGTGGAGTGAGCCTATAGACTCGGGCCGCGGCAACCTTCAGTTGAGTTATCAGGTTCAGGTTAATAACCGTAACCAGAACCGTGAGACGTATGTTCTGCCGTCATTTGGTGAGCACTATGATGACTGGGATGATGAATGGTATCTGCCAGATGATTACAAGGAATACAGAAACAGCACATTGAGCCGTACTGCAACCAATGTGTCACGTAACCATACATTGACTCTCCAGTTCCGTTATAACGGTGAGAAGTCAAACTTCAACCTGGGCGTAAACTTCATGCCTCAGTATACCGGAATGGACAACTTCCAGTATATGGGTAAGGTAATAGGTGATACATCGCGCGTTGTGTACAACTGGAGTCCTTCACTCAACTACCGTTTCCGCTGGAACCGTCAGCAGAGCATTCAGCTGACTTTGCGTACCAATACCAGCCAGCCTTCCATGGAGGATATGATGGATATCACCGATGACAGCAACCCGCTCAATATCAGGAAAGGTAATCCGGGATTGCTGCCCACTCTGCGTAATTCGGCCGAGGCCAACTATCAGAACTATATTCAGGAGACCAGTAAGACTATCAGCCTAAGGTGGTCTGTCGAGAACTCACTGCGCAACATTGCCCAGCGTACCGATTACGATCCACAAACCGGTGTGTCAGTGACACAGCCGCAGAACATGAAGGGATTCTGGACCAACTGGAGTTCATCCCTTAACCTTACTTACAACCAGACAATCCCCAATACCAAATGGCGTTACAATGCAAGCGCCAACGCATCATTCCGTCATCAGGAGAGTTACATGCGTACAGGTAGCATCGGCCAGTTTAATCCCGGGGCAGGAACAGGAGGTGCTGCCGTGCTCAGTACTACGGAGAGTATCAGTGCCGGAGAGAACGGTTCTGTCACTTACCGCAATGACTGGTTTGAGGCTACCGTGAACGGCCGTTTCAGCTACAGTCATTCTGAGAACAACCAGCGTCAGAACCAGAACATGGACACTTATACGTTCAGTTACGGAGGACGTGCCAATGCCCGTCTGCCATGGAGAAACCTGAACCTTGGTACTGATATTTCAATGCAGAGCCGTCGCGGTTACAGCGGCACCTATAACAGGAATGACCTTATCTGGAACGCCAATGCATCATTCAGTTTCCTGAAGGGTAATGCCGGAACAATCCAGATACAGTACTACGATATTCTTAACGATGAGAGTAACGTAACCCGTAACATCACAACAACAGGCCGTACAGATACCAAGAATAATAACATCCACAGTTATATCATGGTACACTTTATACTGCGTGCCAATGTATTCGGTACACGTGCGGCAAGACGTGAGATGCGTCAGGAATCAAGAGCCATGATGACCGGTGGAATGGCCGGTGGAATGCGCGGCGGATTCGGCGGCGGAATGGGTGGAAGACGTTAACGGAAAAAGGAGAAGTGTACAGAACCGTACACTTTCATATCTGTGAAGCGAGGATGATTTGAAAAATCATTCTTGCTTCCGTGTTCTAATACGAATATTCCATCAGGGGCCAATAATCCGTTGTCAAGAACCAGATCGGGTATTTGGGCCAGATTCTCCAGCTGATAGGGGGGATCTGCAAAAATGAAGTCAAACTTGGTATTGCATCCTGCTATGTATTTGAATACGTCGCCTTTTACGGGGATGCATTTGTCTGTCTTGACTGTTTCCATCACCTTACAGATAAAACTGTAATGAGCGGGATCCTTCTCCACGCTTACCACGTGTGAGCAGCCGCGCGATACCAGCTCTATGCTTATGCTGCCGGTACCCGAAAACAGGTCAAGAGCCGTAGCGTCTTCCAGGTCAATACGGTTGGCCAGGATATTGAACAGACTCTCCTTGGCAAAATCAGTGGTGGGACGTGCACTGAATGTTCTCGGCACGTCCCACCTTCTGTGTTTGTATATACCGCTTATTACCCGCAAGGTATTATTCCCAGTTACCGGAGTTGTTATCAACTCTCATGCCACGGTAGCGGCCACGGTCATCACAATCCTCAAGCAGGTTGATGATCTCCTGTTTGTCCAATCCGCCCAGATAACTCTCAAACGGAGTCTGAGCAGTGAATGTGTGTGTGATAACGCCGGTTTTTGATGTATCCGAAGAAGTGGACAACTCAAACTCTGCACCGTCGCTGAAAGGAACATAGCGGAGTGAATCGGGGTTGATCCTGCCTTTGTAGAGAGAGTCATACAGACTTACAAACTCTGTCTCACGGCTAAAGAGGAACTCCTTGGTGCCATCCTCGTGGAGAATGATGAATCCCTCGGTGGCAGCCCTCTGCCAGAGAGTGTCGGCTTCATATTTCTTTTGAGCAGCCTTACGGCCTTTCAGTTTTGCAGCCTCCTGCTCGGCTGTAAGTGCCTTTGCATAGAGAGTCAGAACCTTGTTCTCTGTCCAGTTGTTTTCCAACTGGTCATCGGTCAGTTCACCTATCTTCTTGGTGATGGGGAGCTGTGCTGTCTTGATGAATTCTGCAAGTGAATCAAAATTGTTGCAGTAACCACCATGCTGGTAGTTGTACTCAGTCTGAGCAGCCTTGATATCCATAAGCTTCTCAATTACCGCGTTGTCACGGATACCTTTCTCCTTTGCAAATTTTATTGGGCCCATTATGCTGTCGTATACAGCGTATATCAAGGCTACGATGCACAGTCCAAGAAGAATGTTGATGACTTTTTTCATATCGGATGTTTTTTTTATTTTCGCATCGCAAAAATAGAACAATTATCCGTATAAATTAATAAATAAACTTTTTTTTGCTTTTCAGTTAGATGATTAACCCTTTGTTTAAGGATTTGACCGATGCTTTCCCGTTTGAACCGACACATGAACAGGTGGTGGCGATGAACCGTCTGGCCATATTTGTAAGTGATCCGGCTCCACGGAAACTATTCTTGCTAAAGGGTTATGCCGGAACTGGTAAAACGCTAATCATCAGCACGTTGGTGCGTATCATGGCGCGTTATCGCATGAGGGTGGTCCTGATGGCTCCAACCGGACGTGCGGCCAAAGTGTTCTCAAATACATCCGGATTTCCGGCTTGTACGATACACAAAAAGATTTACCGTCAGAAATCCTTGCTTGATGCAGGCAGTTTCCAACTTGACCGGAACATCCATGAGAATACGCTTTTTCTGGTTGATGAGGCATCCATGATTTCCAATGAGGGCCTGTCAGGTTCCATGTTCGGCTCAGGGCGTCTGCTGGATGACCTGGTAAGTTATGTTTATTCGGGACCTGGCTGCCGACTGCTCATGCTGGGCGACCAGGCACAGCTTCCTCCTGTGGGTGAGCATGAGAGTCCCGGACTTTCGGCGGACTTGCTTATGGGATACAACCTGGATGTGTCGGAGTTCTGTCTGGAGAATGTGATGCGTCAGGAACATGAGTCAGGTATCCTGTATAATGCCACCCAACTCCGGATTTTTGCCATTGATGCCATGAATGCCGCCGGATTCAGATTCAGGTTGGAAGGCTTTACTGATGTCCGAAAGATTTCAGGAAGTGACCTGATAGAGACACTAAATGGCTGCTATAGCCGTGACGGCATCGATGAGACTATGGTTTTGTGCCGTTCCAATAAGCGTGCCATAGTATACAATAACGGGATACGTACAACTATTCTGGATCGTGAGGATGAACTATGTCGCGGCGATATGGTAATGATTGTAAAGAACAATTATTATTGGACCGGAAAACTGGTCGCGGACGAAGGGGCTGACCCGTACGCCAACCTGCCGCAGTTTATTGCCAACGGAGACATAGCGGTTATACGGCGCGTGCGACGTCTGCGTGAACTTTACGGATTCCGGTTTGAGGATGCTGTGTTGGCGTTCCCGGATTATGATGACTTGGAGATAGATGTCACTCTTCTGCTCGATACCCTTCATAGCGAGTCTCCTTCGCTTACCCGTGAGGAGAGCGACCGTCTATTCTGTAACGTAATGGAGGATTATGCCGGAATCCCTGATAAAAAGGAGAAAATGAAACGGCTGCGGGAGAACCCCCATTTCAACGCTCTTCAGATAAAATACGCCTATGCCGTAACCTGCCACAAGGCACAGGGCGGCCAATGGAAAAACATATTCATTGACCAGGGCTACATCCCGGAGGACGGCCGGGACGAAGACTACTACCGCTGGCTCTACACCGCCCTTACCCGCGCCACACAGACGGTATACCTTGTCAACTGGCCCGACCTGTAAACAGGGTATAGGGTCTCAGGGAGAATGCCCTCCCACAACGAAAAATATCTATTCCGAAACTACTGAACAAGTTCAGCGTTCCAGAATAGATATTTTTAGTCGCGGGCCTCTCCCACTGGTCACGCGTGGGTGCGAGACTCCCTGAGACCCTATACCCTGTTTACAGGTCGGGCCAGTTATGATAAAGCCTTAATAATGCTGTCAACAGCTGCGTGCAGGCCTTCGGGATTCTTGCCGCCGGCGGTTGCGAAGTGGGGCTGGCCGCCGCCTCCGCCCTGGATCAGTTTGGCTGCCTCGCGAACCATCTGACCGGCGTTGAAGCGTGATGTCAGGTCATCGCTTACGCTTACGGTAAGCATGGGCTTGCCTGCCTCCTCACTGCCTATGATTACGATTGTATTGGTCGTGAGTTCTCCGCGGATACCGAATACCATATCCTTGACCATTGCGGCTGTTCCTGGTAATACGGCACTTATAACTTTAATGCCGTTTACGTCCTTGGCCTGGCTTATGAGTCTTTCCTTGACCTGGGCGGCTTTCTCCTTGAGGAACTCCTCTACCTGTTTCTTCAGTGTGGCGTTCTCATCGATAGCCTTCTTTACTGCGGTCTCTATTGATGATCCCGGCAGTACGGCCTTAAGTGCAAGGATGGTATCCTGGATGCTGTAAACCATATTCTCTACAGCCTCGCCTGTGATAGCCTCAATTCGGCGCACGCCGGCTGCGATTGAGCTCTCTGAAACAATCTTGAACATACCGATGCGGCCGGTTGAAGATGCATGTACGCCGCCGCAGAACTCTATTGAGTTTCCGAAC
>Ga0310694_10003511_pt1 | contig 15373 bp, 14 predicted proteins | sample 174DNAGHGhighgp2_FD_203884 | JGI IMG/M metagenome (GOLD analysis project Ga0310694, IMG submission 203884) | Sheep rumen microbial communities from Palmerston North, Manawatu-Wanganui, New Zealand - 1742 DNA GHGhigh gp2 (v2) (version 2) | ecosystem: Host-associated > Mammals > Digestive system... | reverse complement strand
AATATCCTCAGATTGAATGCGTGTTCAGTCCATTGTATGCCGAGACGAACAGCATGTACACCCTTTACAATTGCCGCGACGCAATCGGAACAAGCGATTTTCTGTTGCTGGAATCCGATCTTGTATTCAATGCCAGAGCCATCACAACACTGCTGGAGAGTAACTATCCGTCGGCTATGCTCATAACATCCGTACGCAAGTTTCAAGACCAATACTACGTGCAGATGAATGCTAACGGGGAGTTAACAATGTGCTCGACCGACAAATCACAACTGACGCCAAGCGGAGAATTGGTGGGAATACACAAGATCAGTCATTCGTTCTACCAAATCATGGTTGACGATTATGCCGGCAAGTGGCAAAGCACGCCTAAATTAGGTTATGAATACGAATTGCTATATGTGTCCCGAAACATAGCACCGCTGTACGTCGTAAAAGACGACAAGTGTATCTGGTACGAAATAGACGACATACGTGATCTCAGTTATGCAGAAGATCACATTTGTATAGACTAACACAAACAATATGACAAAAACAGTATATCTCGGCATGATTGCCGACATTATGCACCCCGGATTGATAAACATTATCACGGAAGGAGCAAAATATGGCGATCTGATTATCGGTCTGTTCACAGACAAAGCGATTGCGACGCACAAAAGATTGCCATACTTGACATACGAGCAACGCAAGAACGTGGTGGAGCATATTCAAGGCGTTGCAAAGGTCGTGTCACAGGACGATTGGAGTTACGTGCCAAATCTAAAAAAGTACAAACCTGATTACATCATTCATGGCGATGATTGGCGCGAGGGACCTGACAGATACATCCGCGAGGAAGTGTTCCGTGTGATGAAAGAGCAAGGCGGTGAAGTGATTGAGATCCCATATACGCAAGGTATCTCTTCTTCAGGTCTGGCGGAAGAATTCGCCAAGATGGGCACAACGCCACAAGCCCGTATGCAAACGCTTCGCCGGCTAATTACAGCGAAGCCTATAGTCCGCATTCTTGAGAGCCATAGCGGCTTGACCGGATTGATTGTAGAGCACACCAATATCCAGAACGGTGACCGAACGCTGGAGTTCGATGGTATGTGGGCTTCTTCACTCACCGACTCGACCAGCAAAGGCAAGCCGGACATTGAAGCGGTGGATCTGACAACCCGTTTGCACGACCTGAATGACACACTGGAGGTAACCACCAAGCCCGTTATTTTCGACGGCGACACAGGAGGCAAGCCGGAACATTTCCCGTTCATGGTTCGCACCTTGGAGCGCTTAGGCATATCTGCTGTAATCATCGAAGACAAAGTAGGACTAAAGCAAAACTCCCTGTTTGGAACAGAAGCCAAGCAGACGCAAGATACTATTGAGGGCTTCTGCGACAAGATCCGCGTAGGCAAGGCTGCTCAAGTGACCCGTGACTTCATGATCATAGCCCGTGTAGAATCGCTGATTGCCGGCAAGCCGGTAGAAGATGCGTTGGAGCGCGCCTTTGCTTATGTCGCTGCAGGGGCAGACGGAATAATGATTCATTCCCGCAACAAAGACGGCGAAGATATCCATGAGTTCTGCACCCGTTTTCGCGAGCAAGACAACCACACTCCGATAGTGGTTGTACCTACCACGTTCAACCATATAACGGAAGACGAGTTTGCCCGGTGGGGCGTTAACATCGTTATCTACGCTAATCACATGCTGCGCAGCGCATATCCCGCAATGGTGCATTGCGCTGAATCGATTCTGAAACACGGCAGGTGCAAAGAGGCATCAGAAGAGTATTGTATGCCGATAAAGCAGATATTAACCCTCATTCCCGGAACGAAACAATGATAGCGCCCAAAGACTTTATAGAAACCTTGCGAACAGGCGGAGTGGAGTTCTTTGCCGGCGTGCCGGACTCACTGCTGAAAAACCTTTGTGCCTATATCACAGATACTATCCGGCGGGAGAATAATATCATTGCCGCCAACGAGGGGAATGCAGTCGGTCTGGCAGCCGGATACCATCTGGCGACAGGCAAAACAGGCTGCGTGTATATGCAGAACTCGGGTGAGGGCAATATTGTCAACCCGCTACTCAGCCTGATGGATGCAGATGTATATAAAATGCCTATGCTGCTGATTATCGGTTGGCGCGGTGAACCCGGAGTGCACGACGAGCCGCAACATGTGAAGCAGGGTAAAGTGACGCTTTCGTTGCTCGAAACGATGGGCGTGCCATACGCAGTGCTGGACAATAACTGGCAAGAGCAGGTTGCAGCGGCACTCCAAACGATACAAGCGACCAATACAGCCTATGCACTTGTTGTGCGTAAAGGCACATTTGACGAATACCAACTGCAAAATCAAGTTGTTCAAGATTGGGCATTAGCCCGTGAACAAGCGATACAAATTGTTGTGGATAAACTGCGAGAAGACGATATTATTGTTTCTACAACAGGTATGATCAGTCGCGAACTCTTTGAGTATCGCGAGGCAAAAGGGCAAGACCATGCACACGATTTTCTGACAGTCGGTTCAATGGGACACGCCTCACAGATCGCTTTGGGCATTGCTCTCCAAAAGCCTGACAGGCGTGTGATTGTTTTTGACGGAGACGGAGCACTACTCATGCACATGGGAGGTTTGGCAATCATTGGCGACTATAATCCGAAGAATCTTGTACATATTGTATTCAACAACGGTGCACATGATTCGGTAGGCGGGCAACCTACAGTCGGTCAGAAGATAGATGTAGAGGCTATTGCGAAGGCTGTGGGCTACAAAGAGGTCGTGAGCGTTGACAGCCAATCGGCTCTGATACATGCAATGAATCATGTGAATAACGCGGCAATCGGCGGAGTGAGTCTGATCAATGTGAATGTGCGCAAAGGCAACCGCAAAGATCTGGGGCGACCGACCACTACACCGCAACAGAATAAAGAGGCTCTAATGAAGGAGTTACAGAAATGAATATCAAACGGAATATACTATTAAACCCCGGACCGTCCACTACAACGGATACAGTCAAGTTGGCACAGGTTGTGCCGGATATTTGTCCGCGTGAAAAAGAGTTTGCGGGACTAATGAAAGGCTTGCGCAACGATCTGCTGAAAGTTGCCCACGCGCCTGCTGACCAATATACGGCGGTACTGTTCTGCGGATCAGGAACAATCAATATCGATATATGTATCAACTCTTTGCTGCCGGAGAACAAGAAAGTGCTGGTTGTCAACAACGGCGCATACAACTCCCGTGCAGTTGAGGTTTGCCAGATGTACCATTTGCCTCATATCGACCTGAAATCGTCCGTGTTTGAGCGGCCCGACCTTGCAGCAGTAGAACGTGCATTACAGGAGAATCCGGACGTAGCAATGGTATATTGCTGCCACCATGAGACAGGCACAGGCGTTCTTAACCCGATACGCGAGATAGGTGCGCTGGCGCATAAATACGGTGCAATCTTCGTGAGCGACACGACTTCGTCATTGGGAATGATTCCTGTTGACGTAGTGAAAGACAACATTGACTTCTGCATGGCTTCGGCACAGAAAGGACTAATGGCAATGTCCGGGTTGTCGTTTATCATCGGTCGTGAAGATATTATCAAAGCGTCAAAGAACTATCCGACACGCTCATATTACACCAATCTGTATCTGCAATACGAATACTTCGAGAAGACCGGAGAGATGCATTTCACGCCACCCGTGCAGACTATCTATGCCACTATCCAGGCGCTAAAGGAATACTTTGCCGAGGGTGAAACAGCCAAGTTCGCGCGTCACCGCCGTGTATATGAAGCCATCCATCGCGGCATTGACAAGTTGGGATTAGAGACGGTTATTGACCGGCAGATTGAGTCCGGGTTGGTAGTATCCGTCAAATATCCCAATGATCCGAATTGGAGTTTTGAGAAAGTACACGATTACTGCTATGATCGAGGTTTTACTATCTATCCGGGTAAGATCAGCACCTCCAATACCTTCCGGCTGTGTGCTTTAGGCGCGATAGACGAACAGGATATTGTGGCATTCTTCCAGGTGTTTGAACAAGCATTGGATCAATTCGGGATACAACACAAATAACAGGCAGTCGGCTTAATTACACCACATAATGATTGCCAATCAGAATCTCAAGAATAAAGCCGTTAACGGCATTATTTGGGGCGGTATAGAACGTTTCTCGACCCAGGGAGTTCAATTCATCATTGAACTTCTTATGGCTCGATTGCTGCTACCGTCGGATTACGGATTGATTGGCATGTTAGCCATCTTCATAGCAATTGCCAGAACGCTGATAGACAGCGGTTTTTCGAATGCATTGATACAAAAAACAAATCGAGATCAAGACGATTACTCCACGGTATTCTTCTTCAATCTTGTTACTGCGATTGTTGTTTACGCGTTGCTGTACTTTTCGGCACCCGCCATTGCTGCATTTTACGATTTGCCACTATTAGTGCCGGTTACACGGATATTCTCTATCTCCTTGCTTATTTCATCGCTGGCAATCGTACACCGGACACAACTGGTGATCAAAATCGATTTCCGCACTCAAGCCAAGATTTCGTTTACCGCCGCTATCATTTCAGGAATAGTTGGTATCACTGCCGCATATCTGGGGCAAGGTGTGTGGGCTCTGGTGTGGCAATCCCTTACGAACTTTACAATACAGACACTGCTTTTGTTTTGTTACGTTCGCTGGGTGCCCTCTTTACATTTCTCCCGTGCTTCGTTCAACAGCATGTTTTCATTCGGCTTCAAACTGATGATAACGAACCTGCTCGGGACGATTTATGACAACCTGTACACACTGGTTATCGGTAAGAAGTTCACCGCTACGGACCTAGGGTATTACAGCAAATCCGACCAACTTGTACGTTTTCCGACGAACAACATGGCGTTTATCATGGCCCGTGTATCCTACCCTACTCTGGTAAACCTAAAGGATGATAACGAAAAATTAGCGGTAGCGTACAAGAAGTTCCTCATTGTATCCAGTTTTGTCATTTTCCCGCTGATGATAGGTTTCGCGGTGTTGTCCCGACCGTTCATCATTGTATTATTCACGGAGAAATGGGCGGATATGACACTTATCTTGCAGTTGTTGTGTATAGATTGGATGTGGGATCCGATGTGCAAAATCAACACAAACATTCTGATGGTAAAAGGCAAAAGCGGTTTAATCTTGCGGCTGGAGATTATCAAGCGAATCATATCCATATCCATTTTGTTTGCCTCGCTGCCATTCGGCCTGATTGCCGTATGTATCGGACGAATAGTCTATTCGTTACTGTCCGTGTATATCAACTCGTATTACACAGGTAAGATGTTACCGGACTTAACCTACTTCCGGCAAATGCTGCTGATTGCACCATATCTGCTGATCTCGGCGGTTATGGGAGCTGTTGTATATTGCACACATTTTCTTCTTTCTTCGTTGCTTTTGCAATTAGTGGTCGGCATATTTGCCGGTGTGGCAGTCTATTATCTGCTGGCTAAATTATTCCGTTTGGAAGCATTAACCGAAACAGAAAACCTAATAAAATCGAAGTTATGCAAACAATAAGGCAATACATATCGTTGCACATTATACACCCGTGTTTGCGTATAATCAACCGGTGTACACCCAAAAGCGGGAAAAATATCTTTTTTCTGCCTCACCATAATTGCAAGCATGACAACTATGACGTGATCAACTATGGTGCAGACAACACCTTATGTCTGATCAACTACATGCTACGCGAGAAGCGTTACAACGGATATACGTTTTACATTGTTCACTACGAGAAAGAACGTGAACAAGAGTATATCAGTTATTGCAGGCAAATCAATCCTGCCGTCAACTGCATTTTTCTATACGCAGCAGTTACCCAACGCCCGGTTTTCAAGCATTTGATTGCGTTTTATCATTGCCAATACGCCTTTGCATCAGACGTATATTATAACTTCACGTCCAAACTTCGGAGTCAAACGGTTACGTCGTTAGGATACTTTACGCCCTTCAAGAGCGACGAAAGACATTTGACAGACAAACGTTTTGACCAATTGAGAGAATACTACAACCGCTCGTACTCTTACCAGATAACTACCTCCAAAATATCTTCGCATATTCAGTGTGTCGATAAGGGATTGTACTGGAATAGACATCTTGCATTGGGATTTCCGAGAAACGATATTTTCTATGCACCTATTCCCGACAACAGTATTGCCGGGCAATTGGCGGCATATCTGCAGATTCCGGTCAAGAAGATTATTTTATACACTCCGACCTACAGGGATTACGATACAAGCGAGAGTGAGAAGCGAAGCGTATTCGGTTTCGCGATGGATAAGCAATCCATGGCAAGTCTTTCCGCTGTGATGGACAAAGAAAAAGCAATACTTATCTACAAGTTACATCCGTGGCAAGAGCAATCATGCATAATAGACAGTGACAGCAAACGTCTGCTGAATTACCGCAATATCCCGTTTACGTGTAATCTGTACACGATAATGGCAGAGACGGATGTACTGATTACAGATTACACGTCCACATACTTTGATTTCTTGCATCGCGACAAGCCTGTTATATTTAATTTCTACGATCTTGAGCGATACGAATCACTTCGCGGATTGTCGTACCAGCCTGTGGAGTGCATTACAGCCGGGCATATAGTAACCAATGCCACAGAAATGATAACCGCTGTTCAGGAGTTACTGAGCGGAAAGGATCCGTACAGAGAGAAAAGGTCTGAGATTCACCGCCTTTTCAATTACCATCATGACGGTAACAGCGCAAAAAGGATCTGTCAACAAATACTTGCTAAATAATGTTATTTTCAATCATTATACCGGTATATAATGTTGAGCGCTATATTGCTCGCTGCCTTGAATCCTGCTTACGGCAAGATTTAGATTCCGGCGAGTACGAGATTATAGTTGTGAATGACGGAACTCCGGACAACAGCATGGATATAGTCCGTGCTTATGCACAGCAGCACTCCAACATCGTGATTGCCGAGCAGGAAAACATGGGACTGTCGCTGGCTCGCAACAAAGGTCTGGAATTGGCAAAAGGAGAGTATGTCTGGTTTGTTGACTCGGACGATCGGATAGAGGATAACTGCCTAAAAGATATTACGGAAACTATGCGCACGCGCGAGTTAGACGCTTTGCAAATACCTGTTATGACATCCGTCAACGGCACAGACACATTGCGTTTCGGCTACACGGATGCAGGTGCTTCGGTATATACAGGGCGGTATCTGCTATCACAGATGCGTTACAAATATCCGGCTCAGTTCACGATATACAGCCGCCGGTTCCTGACTTCACACGGGTTAACGTTTTACCCGAAGATTTATCATGAAGATTTTGAATTTTCTCCGCGGGCATACTACTTTGCCAATCGGGTAAGTTATTACGAGAGACCGGTATATTACTACGAATGCAGCAACACCACATCCATAATGCATACGCAATCTACAAAGCGTGCGTTTGATATGTTGCAGATTATCCGGTTGCATCGGAATTTCCTGCAAGACAAGCCGTACAGCGATGTTCAAGCCTCATTCGGCACAACATTCGGGCAACTAATCAACAATTCATTGGGTATCATTACCCATTCGGGAGATAAAACGCAACTATCCGGGTATCTGCGTGAGTTGAAAGATATGCCGGATATCTATACGCACATGGTGCAAAGCAAGAACAAGTATTTCAAGTTTGAGGCATATATATTCCGTATATCTCCGAAGTTGCTGATGCAATTTTACAGAATCGTACACCTTTGCCGCTAAAGACAATAGTTTGAGACAACACAATCACCGATTATGCTGTACATCCAATCCATAATAATATACACCCTACTGACACTATTGATGTGCCTTGGAGCCTATTACTCCAAGCGCGATGTTCCTATGGCTAAGTTATGGGGTTGGATGCCGATTGTGCTGTTTACGCTGGTTTTCGGGCTGCGATACGGAGTGGGTGTGGATTACAACAATTATGTGGAGATTTACGAAGAGACTGAATCGTACAATTCATTTTTCAGTATGTGGGAGAATGAGCGCTACGAAGCAGGATTTATCATTCTTCTCTACGTATGCCACCTGGTTCATGCGCCGGTATTTGTGCTGTTCTCCATCATAGCGTTTATTCAGATTTTTCTGTTGTACAAGGCTTTTAAGGACGAAGGCGACATTCTCGTATTCCTGTATGCAACGTTCATCTTTACAGGATTTTGTATGTTCAGTTTCATGAACATCATGCGTCATGAGATTGCCTTCTGCATATTCATGTATTCGCTCAAATACATCAGGGACAACAAACCGGCAAAGTACTGGCTATGCTGTCTGTTTGCTTTTGCATTCCACCGGTCAGCCATACTGCTCTTCCCACTCTATTTTATATGGCGGAGGCGGAAAGGGATATTCAACTCGTGGTACATAGAGTTGGCTGCGGTACTGGGCTGTTTCCTCGTTTCGTTTGTTCTGTCATGGCAGAATCTGTTGCATTATTTCGACACAATTGTCACACTTCTCGGCTATGAGAACTATCTGGAGATAGCAGAAGACATGACGGTAAACAGCAAATTAGGCATAACCCGTTTGCTCAATCTGTTCGTTACCTGCATAATCATACTGAACAGCAAATGGATAAAGTCGTACTACAACAGCGCGTTGTTAAATATCCTGTACGACCTGTATATAGTTGGCGTCTGTCTGGGATATATATTCATGGGCAGTATGATGTTTCAGCGTATCATACTGTACGCGAGTCACACGCACTTCATTGTACTTGCATACGCGTTGTGCTACTTCTACAAGACGCGCGAGAAGAACAGTGCACAAATGCTACGCTATGCGGTATTGGCATTGTTTATTGTTGTGTCGTACAGCAGTTTTATCTTTCACGTAAAAGACAATACAGGTGCTTACGTCTCGTATTTCCAAAAGGATATGCACAAGGTAAAAGACAATCTGCGAGATTCAGCACTCCCGGACTCGAAATAAAAAACATCAAATATGAACAAATTAACATATATCTACAAGCGCTTTCACCAGATGAAAGATGCGTACGTTGGTCCGACATCCATCGTTCGTACACTATGGCTGTGGCTGGGTTGGATAAACAACGCCATACTATACGGGGCAACGATAAGCGACTATTTTGCTTACGGCTTTTACAAGTTGCAGCATAGCGGCAAGCAGGAATATATCACGTACCGCCGTTACCATGCTATTCAGCGCAAGGCAAACAACAAGAATGATATACATATATGCCGGAGCAAGATTGACTTCAACGAATACTTTGCGGATCTGCTCGGGCGCGAATGGTTAGACACGCGGAAAGCGACAGCTGAAGATATTGCGGCATTTGCACAACGGCACCCGTATTTCTTTCTGAAAGAGATCTTGTCATATCGCGGTATCGGCGTGACACGCGTGGAATCGGAGGGACTGAATGCATCTGCGTTTTTAGACCAATGCTTGAGCGATAACGACTGCCACTATATACTGGAAGAACCGCTGCAAGAGATAAGTTGTCTGCAGGAGTTTCACCCGTGGTCCATCAATACGATACGCGTAGTGACACTATACGACACCACCAATGATTGCGTGCACATTATGAACGCACGCCTGCGCATGGGCAACAAGAAGAACAATGTGGATAATTTCCACTTTGACGGCATAGGCGCCAACATTGATATCGAAACCGGACTGATAGACGGTGTAGGCTACGACACGCATAATCAGACTTATCTGGTTCACCCGTTGACAGGGAAGCAGATTATCGGTTTCAAAATGCCCGAATGGGAGAAGTGCAAGCAGTTTATCGACAAGGCAGCGCGACGACTGCCGAGTGTGCGGTATATAGGCTGGGATCTGGTAATCAAACCCGACGGCGAGATGTGTCTGATTGAAGCCAACGACAACGCCGATCATGATTTCCAGCAACTGCACAACAAAGGCTTGTGGAAAGAATATCAAGCCATTCTGAAGAATATGTAATTTACGTACTGAAGAAGCAGCAGGTTATGTATATATTGATGATTTCACGCGGAATACCGAGCGACAAAGATCCGCAATGGGGTTGCTTCGAGCAAGATCAGGCAGAGGCATTAGCGGCTCTCGGGCACAAAGTGGTAGTCGCTTCCGTTGACGGCAGACTGAGGTTCTACTATCGCAAAATAGGAATAACCACAGAAAAGAAAAACGGCGTAATATACTACAACAGTTTTATCGTGCCGGTCGCAAATATCGGATTATCAACTCATTCACTGAGCCGGAGAGTGAGAGAATGGCAGTTGGAGCGGATATACAAAATGGTAGAAAAGACCTACGGGAAACCTGATGTTGTGTACGGACAATACTTCTTCATTTCGTACACAGCCATACGGTTATGCCAAAAGCACAATCTTCCTTTGGTGACCATCGAACACGCAGGCAGGTTCCGGGAAGAAAAAGTAGATAGACGCTCGCTGAAATATTCTCGCGAGTTATACAAATATACTGCGGCAAATATAGCCGTTTCGCATTCGCTTGCCAACGCGCTAAAGAAACTGTTCGGGATTGACTGTTACGTCATTCACAACGTTTATAGCAAAGAATTTCAATATTTTCCGCAGGAGAAGAAACACAGCGAAACTGTTCGTTTTGTATCGACAGGCAGTCTGGTGCCCATCAAATGTCACAACCTGCTGATAGAGGCATTCGCGAAGTTCAGTCAATCAAAAGACAACTGGGAACTGAATATTATCGGCGACGGAGTATGCCGCAAATCGCTGCAACAACAGATCGAACAATCAGGACTGACAGAACATATCCATCTGGTAGGGCGAATGCCTAAAAGCAAGATTGTGAACATATTAAACGCAAGTGACGTTTATGTACTTTCCTCACGAATAGAGACTTTCAGCGTAGCGAGTATCGAAGCACTTGCGTGCGGCTTGCCGGTGATTGCGACACGTTGCGGCGGACCGGAAGAGTTCATGAACGAGAACAACGGACTGCTGGTGCCGGTAAATGACGCGGACGCTTTAGCCAAAGGTATCGAATATATGTACGAACATTACAGGGATTATGACCGGCAGGCGATAGCGGACGATTGCAAGGCACGGTTCTCGGCGGAGGTGATTGCCGGGCAGTTGACGGAGATATTTAAGGAAGTAACAGCCCGCAAAAACAGAAAAGACCAGCAATAATCAGCATAAAGTAATTTTCAAGAGAGCCCATTTTTTCGAGAAAATATGAATGTGGATTTGGAGGGAAATCCATAGTGTGACAGTATGGTCAGAGAAGGAGAAGAACCAAGGATGAACTAAAGAAGAACTAAAGAAGAACTAAAGATTTAATAAAAAACAAAGAAATACAATTATGGCAGTAGCAGAATTAAGTGCGGGCATAGACAGCCTGCGAGGCAAATTGTCGAAGAAATCCGATTTGCAAATGCGTTACAAGAAGTATCGGGATGATCGTGGACGCGTGATAGGTGTTGGTCCGCAAGAGTTCTTTTCGCGACAAAGCAGGGACTACAAACGTTGTCCTCGTACGGCAGCCGAGGCGGCACAAGCACAGATCTGGCGCGAGGTTTGCGGCGAGGCGAGTGCGATTGCGAAAGACAAGACACATCCAAGGTATGCGGAACTCAGGGAACGCTGGAACGCACAGTTTGCAAGCGGCGGCGACAAGGAACTGAACGAAGGTAAAGACGAGAAGAAAGTTTATGGGATGTTTCCTGTGTTTGTGCGCATGGTGCTGATGCATGAAAAGCGGAAGCAGCAGTAAAATCGCAGGTGCGAAAAGCATACACATTAGTGTGGTGTTGAGACATAAAAAGGCCGCAAATACAAGGGTTTGAAGGCAAAATAAAGAAATTGCGCTTTTTTTTATAAAAAAAGACACATTTATTTGGATATGTGAGAATTTTTTCGTAACTTCGGCACGCCCCTATATCTACGTCGTGGCGACGCTCCCCGCTGCCACTTCCTTTCGAAGCCAAAAGTCAATTGGCTTCTCCACCCACCGAAGGTACAGTGCAGCAATGCAAGACATTTCGTCCAGCGTTTCCCACAGAAAAATATCGCTACGCGATTCCTTTTTAGTGCCGTAGCACCTGCCCTTATGCGAGCATAAGCAGGCACTCCTGCACTAAAAATGCACTATTGTGCAATTTTTCTGCGGAAAAGTTTGCAAATGTGCATTTTTTTTCGTAACTTTGTGGGCTTTTACAAAATTTGCTGATTTCTATCATTTGGATTAAAGAAATGAAACAACTCATCATTATCGGTGCCGGAGGAATGGGTCGCACACTAAACGACATGGCACGCGAAAGTACAGGATACGGAACCGAGTACGAAATAAAAGGATTTATTGACGACAATCTATCCGCGTTGGACGGGTACAAGAACTATCCTCCGATGTTAGGCACAATACAGGATTATGTGCCCGCACCGGACGAGGTGTTCGTTTGCTCGATAGGCGGCGTTGCCCGGAAGAAATGTATGGAGCAGATCATGGGCAAAGGCGGGAAGTTTATGACCATGATTCACAAGACCGCACGTATCGGCACAAACGTGCAGGTAGGTGAAGGCACGATAGTCGGTGCATTCACCACGCTTGGTGCGGATGTGAAAGTGGGTAAGTACAATCTGATTCAGTCGTACACGGTGATCGGTCATGATAGCCGCATAGGCGACTGGAACAGGATAGACACGCACGTGACTCTCGTAGGCGGAACGATTGTGGAAAACGAAACGGTGATATACAGCAGCGCTATGATCAACCACAACGTGACGATAGAAAACAATGCGCGCGTGGCGGCTTGCAGCTTCGTAATCCGCAAAGTGAAAAGCGGAACAACGGTGGTCGGCAATCCGGCGAAAGTGCTAATGTAAAGAAAGTGAAAGTTGAAAAGTGAAAAAATACAGATATGGAAAAGTTTATAGAGTTTTTTGCAGAGCAGTTCGATGAATTGCATACGACACTAACTCCTGAGACACGGTTCCGCGAACTGGAAGAATGGAGTTCGCTCGTGGCACTGCTGGTAATAACAATGGTTGATGAGGAATACGGGATTGTTCTGCCACCGGAAGAAATGCGTCAGACACAAACCATACAAGAATTGTACGATCTGGTGCAAAGCAAGGGTTGAGTGATAAATGTTGAAAGATATGTATAATCCGTTTTCGTTATCAGGCAAGAGGATATTGGTGACAGGTGCTTCTTCAGGCATTGGTCGGGCTGTGGCTATCGAGTGCTCGAAGATGGGCGCGGCAGTTATCCTGACAGCTCGGAACGAGGAACGTCTGCAAGAGACCTTACACCAGTTGGAAGGTGAAGGTCACCGCTATATAGCAGCCGATCTGACAAACGCTGACGCGCTGAAACAGTTGGCAGAAGCAGCAGGCGAAGTGGACGGCGTAGTGTTTGCAGCGGGAGTAAGTGCGCTGAAACCTATACAGGCGGTGACAGAGAAAGATATAGAATCGGTATTTGCAACGAATTATACGGCAGCGGTTATGCTGACCAAAGTGCTGGCTAAACAGAAACGGATAACGAAACAAGGCTCGCTGGTATATATCGCATCGATCTCAGGCAACGGAAACACGGCTACAGGATTGTCCACATACGGCAGTTCGAAAGCAGCATTAAGCGCGTTCGTCAAGTATGCAGCCGTGGAATTGTCGGGGAAACAGATTCGTTGCAATACCATCTCTCCGGGACGAATAGAGACAGCGTTCTTGCAGAACGGAACGATGAATGCGGAAGATATACAGCGGGATATGGAACGTTATCCGCTGCGCCGTTACGGTCGTGCGGAAGAAGTGGCACAGGCTGCCGTTTATCTGCTGTCGGATGCAACGCAATGGGTGACAGGAACGGAACTGAAGATTGACGGAGGAAGAACGTTGGGATAGTTGAGAGTTGAGCGAAGTTCGAAAGTTGAGAGTTTTTAGCAATTATGGAACGGTTATTAGAAAATAAGATTTGCATTGTAACGGGTGCGGCACAAGGCATAGGCAGGGAGATCGCGAAGCGTTTTGCCGCAGACGGCGCGGTTGTGTATGCGTGCGACAGACAGGAATTGAGCGAGGCGAAGATTAAAGAATTGGAAGAACAGAAGATCCATTATCTGTCGTTTGACCTGACTGATGCAGCAGCCGTGAAACAAGCCATGATGCAGATCTTCAAAGCGGAAGGACGGATAGACGTGCTGGTAAACAATGCAGGCGTAGTGTTCAACCGGAAGATTGGAATGATCGTTCGCGAGGAGACGGAACTGATGTTCCGCATCAATGTGATAGCCGTGATTGAACTGATTCAGTTGGTCAGCCGACTGATGGCAAGAAACGGCGGCGGCAGTATAGTGAATATCGCGTCGGTGACGGCAGTATTGGGTTCACCCGGACAAGTGGCGTACTCGGCAACGAAAGGTGCTATCATATCGCTGACCAAATCCGCAGCGAAAGAGTTGGCGGCACAAGGGATACGCGTGAACGCTGTAGCACCCGGGATAGTAAAGACCGAACGTTTTGCCGAGTTATATGAGGCGAACGGTGAGAAGATAGACGAGCGCATCAGCCGTATCGCCATGGGCAGACTGGGAACACCGGAGGATATAGCAAACGCGTGCTCATTCCTGGCAAGCGACAGGGCAAGTTACATTTCCGGGCAGATAGTAGGAGTGGACGGTTGCGCTGCTATTTAGTTGAGAGTTGAGACTTTTTGCATGCTATTAGGAATAGGAGATATTGATAAGGAGCGGTTGGCGGCGATAGACAGCGAAGGCGGACGATTGACCTACGGGGAGATTGTGCGCCGCGCGAGAGAGATTGCGGAGAATGTGACAGAGCGGGCATTGTGTTTTATGTCGGTGGAGAACAACGTGCGCTGCGTGGAATGGGTTATGGGAGCGATTGCGAGCAAGAAGTTAGTGCCGCTAATCATCAGCGCGAAGACCGATAAGACACTATACAACAACCTGCTGGACGAATACAAGCCTGCGTATATCTGGGCAGACGGCGAGTTGAAGCGCACAGGCAATTCGACATGTGAAATGTACCCGGAATTATCGCACTTATTGCCAACATCCGGCAGTACCGGTAGTCCGAAACTGGTGAGGCATTGCTACGAAAATATCGAGGCTGCGGGACTGAACATCAGCACGTTCTTTGAACTGAAAGAGAGTGACCGTCCGCTGATGGTATTGCCGCTGTACTACACGATGGGCCTGTCGATGGTTTTCAGTCATTTGAAAGTTGGCGCCACACTGCTGATAACAGGCAGGAACATGACAGACCCGGTGTTCTGGAAGTTCATCAAAGAGGAGAAAGCGAGTTCGTTCACCGGTGTACCCTACTCGTACCAGATACTGAATATGATGCGATTCTTCCGAATGGATCTGCCG
>Ga0310694_10003510_pt1 | contig 15376 bp, 7 predicted proteins | sample 174DNAGHGhighgp2_FD_203884 | JGI IMG/M metagenome (GOLD analysis project Ga0310694, IMG submission 203884) | Sheep rumen microbial communities from Palmerston North, Manawatu-Wanganui, New Zealand - 1742 DNA GHGhigh gp2 (v2) (version 2) | ecosystem: Host-associated > Mammals > Digestive system >... | reverse complement strand
ACCGTTAGAGTCATTGCAAGGAGGAACAAGCCTGCCACGAGCAGAGCGCGGTGGAAGCAATCCAGTCCAGAGATCAAGTTTGTTGTCTGGACTGCTTCGTGCCTCGCAGTGACAACTGTCTACAGAGCGACAAGAGACACACAGCCCTTTGGCACAATATTTGTAACTCAATTAATTTGTAAAATTAATCCATTTTTTACCTCGTTATTGTCAAAATCACTATATTTGCAGCCCCAAAAAAATAAATCGCTACAATTAATTATCTAATATCTAACTAAATTCAATCAAAATGAAGAAAGTTTTATTCGCAGCTCTGGCATTAGCCATCGGAATGACTGGCTTTGCACAGAAAGTCACCGTGAACAAGAGCGAGATCGCGAACAAGCCCGTCAAGATGGCTCCTCGCGTCATGCTCGGCACCGAAGCCGCCCCTGCCATGAACTTCAGCCAAGAAGTCATGACTAAGGCTTCCAGCACCAACTCATTGAGAGGTTATGATGAATCGCAAATCATGACCACTTACTATGACCTCCAGTCGAACAGCGCCCTCGGCAACCGTATCGCCACTTGGGACGACGGTAGCGCCGCCGTTGTCATGACTTGGGACAACACCGGAACCACTTCCTACGGAAACCGTGGTACGGGCTATAACTTCTATGATGGCACCGCCTTTGGCGACGAGCCTGAAACGCGTATCGAAGACGCCTACGCTGGCTGGCCGAGCATTGCTCCCCTTGGCGATGGCGAAATCGTTGCCTCCCACTATGGCAGCAAGGTTCATATCTTCAAGAGAGACGTGAAAGGCCAAGGTGAATGGAACAACATCTACGATTCCGAAATCAACGCCACTTGGCCCAGAATTGCCACCACCGGCAACGGCCAATACGTGCACCTGATTTGCGACGAGCAAGTGACCACCACAACACCTTCAAAAAGCTATGCTTACTATGCCCGCTCGACCGACGGTGGACAAACCTTCAGCGAGCTGGCCTATCCCCCGTTGGTTGACGTGGAAGGCATGTACAAAAACGACATCAGCGCCGACGACTACGTGATGGCCACCAACGGCGACAACATCGCCATCCTCTTCGGCAGCAACAGCTACGACCTGTTCTACATCATCTCCCACGACAACGGCGAGACCTGGGAAAAGCAAGTCATCTGGAACTATCCTTACGACCATGCTTGGGATATGGTAAACGACACCTACAACCCCGCCACCGACTCCATCTGGGCACCCGACGGTTCGCACAGCATCGCCATCGACAACAACGGCACCGTGCACGTTGCTTTCGGCCTGATCCGCTGGGCCCCCGCTGACCAAAGCGCTAGCGACTGGGAGCCTGGTCAATACAGCTACTGGCCCTACACCGATGGTATCGTTTACTGGAACTCCAACTACACCAACGAACAAGGCGGCCACGAAATCCCTAACTTCGGCGACTGGAGCGGCGACGCCCGACTGATCCAAGAAGACCCCAACTGGCTCCTGAATGGTACCGATGGCATCAGCAACACCTTGAACTCCGAGCGTATTTGGGCCATGGCCGGCGAAGACAATTATCAAAACCTCTATGTCATCAGCGCCCCCGATGAAAATGGCGACGGAGAAGTCAACTTCACCGACGCTTGGGACAACACCAACTTCCACTATCGTTCGCACTGCATCAGCACCATGCCTGGCATCTCCATTGACGAACAAGGCAACATGATCATCGTTTATTCGACCCTGTCGGAAAACCGTATCCACGCTGAAGCCAACGTTCACTTCAGAAGCGCCTACGTCACCGTGAGAGACCAAGCCGGCACTTGGTTTGAGAATGGCTACAACCTGAGCGGCACCTTCATGCACCAATACAGCGAAGTGTATCCTACCACAGCTAACCCCAAGGGCCAAAACGGTTCCTTCTGGATTGCCTATTCCGAAGACGAGAACCCCGGCCTCTATTTGGATTACACCGCCAACGAAAACAACAACAACCTTGGCGTGCTGACCGAGAACTTCATCTATGCCGTGAAGCTCACCCCCACTGCTGAAGACCTGCCCGGTTACGACGGTGTGGAAGAAAACGATGCCATCAACCCGATGACCGGTGTACGCGTGTATCCTAACCCCGCCACCGACGTGCTCAACATCGAAGTGAACGCTTCCACCTCTTCCGAAATGAACATCTGCGTCTACAACCTGATGGGCCAGAAGGTCATGGAAAGCAACACCACCATCAATGCCGGCATGAACTGCCCGAGCATCAACACAGCCGAACTCAACTCCGGCATCTACTTCATCACCGTCAAGGCCAACGGCTTCGACCAAACGATGAAGTTCATTGTGAAGTAAGCTTAGGTAACGGCATTACGAAAAAAGGAGGCTCGCAAGGGTCTCCTTTTTTTTTCGTCGCTTCGCGTCATTGACGATTCCTCATGGTGACAATAAACGAAGAAAAAAACTCAAAAAACTCCTTGCGTTTCCGAAAAATGTTTATCTTTGCCCCGATTATACGCGCAAAAAAGCGCGCATTTCTGACAAAGAAAACATCAAAACATTAACTTATTATCAATTTAAACACATTAAAAATGAAGAAGTTATTTACTTTAAGCCTCGCCCTGCTGATGGCCGCTGCCGGTTATTCGCAGATGAGAACAGCATCGTCGAAAGACGTAAGAGTTGCCCCTATGAAAAAGGTAGCAAGAATGGAAAACCTGACCAACGTGCAGAGCCAGCCCAACATGACCCGCATCGACTTCGAAAGCGGTGAATTGGACTACACGACCTACGACTGGCAGTCGAATGACGGTGCCCGCACCTGGACCATCAATTGGCCCGACGGCAAAGTGAGCTTCGGCTACACCATTGCCTCCGATGACAACTTCAGTGACCGTGGTACCGGCATCGGCACCTACGACGCCAACGAAAACGTCTGGATTCCTAGCGAAGGCCGCGTTGAGAAAGAAAGAACCGGCTTCGGCACCATCGCCCGCTATCGCCAAAACAGCATCATTGTGGCTGCCCACACTGCCACCGAATGTGGTGTTTACATCGTTGAAGACAAGGACAACATCACTCCCGAATGTGCCGTCACCCTGCCCAAACTCAACAACGACTACGACCCCAGCTGGCCCAATGTGATGACTTCTGGTGCCAACCGCGACATCATCCACATTGTTGCCAACGCTTACGAACACACTGACGTTCCTGGTGCCGAAGGTTGCACCGACCCGCTGATTTACTTCCGCTCGATGGACGGCGGCCAAACTTGGGACAAGCAAAATGTCATCCTGCCCTACCTCACCCCTGAGTACGGCACCGACTGGACTTCGAACTGCGCCTACTGGATGGAGACCACCGAAGACAACTGCCTTGCCCTCGTCGTCAATAACGCCTGGAGCGATGGTATGGTGATCTACAGCTACGACGATGGTGAGACCTGGAGCAGAAAGGTGTTCTATCACCACCCTGGCCCGAATGACGACATGACCGACCACATGGTTGCCTATCCTCGTTGGACTTCCGCCCAATGGGGTATCGGTGGCGAGCTTTGCCTGGCCTACGAATTCAACGGCACGACTGGCACTCCTGGCTCGGGCAGCTACTATCCTGGCCTCGGCGGTGTCGCTTTCTGGGGTGAAAATATGCCTTATCGCAGTCAAGAGTATGCCCAATGGGGATACGACCCGACCAATGCCAATCCTCCCGTCTATGGTCAACCCTTCGTGATGGACTCGGCTTATATCTATCAAGACATCTATGCCTCGTGGCCGCTCTTCAGCGACGGTACCCACGTTGATGAAGGTATGCTTCCTGAGTACTTCGGCTACCTCTGCGCCCTTGACGCCAACAGCGACTGGGAAAGCTGGGATGATGCCACTGAGTGGAACATTGAGGACCGCACCCTCCACGGTGAATACAACAGCGGCTGCGTTGCCATGCCCGTGCTCTGCACCCTGCCTGGCTGCGGCGGTTTCGACATGGTGTCTGTCTGGAGCTGCATGGATGAGAACCACACCGACGACGGCGGCAACTATTTCTACAAACTCTTCGCCGCTTACAGTGGCGACGGTGGTAGAACCTGGACCCACCCCGTCCACATCACCAACAACTTCCTCTTCACCTACAACGAGTGTGTTTACACCCAAGCTGCTGTGATTGGCGAAAAGCTCGTCGTTGCTGCAATGATGGACGGCAAAACCGGCACCTTCGTCCAAAGCGATGACGAAGACAGCTCCGACAACCTCTACCAAGGCATCGTCTTCGACCTGAAGGAAATCTTCCCCGATGCTGGTGTTGGTGTGCAGGAAGTGGAAAGCACGGTCGACATGAACGTCTACCCGAACCCCGCTGTTGACCAACTCAACGTCATGCTGAGCAAGAGCAGCACCATCACGGTCTACAACATCATGGGCCAACTGGTGAAGACTCAAGAAGGTCATATCGGTGGCAACGTCATCGACCTCAGCAACATGAACAGCGGCGTCTACTTCATCACTGCTGGCAACAACACCCAGAAGTTCGTCGTGAAGTAAGCAATGCTTCAACAACCCAACTTAAAAAAGGAGGCCTATGGTCTCCTTTTTTTGTTGGATGCCCAGAAAGACTGCGGGAGCATGAATTGTGACTATAGCAACTTAATTTGGTGAGCAAATTTGATTTACATATTTTACTTGTTGAGTTTCCCCTTCGGGGAATGGAGTCCTTTTGTTGTTTTATATGCGGCGGCTTGTGAGCCTTACGAGCAGGCAGTTTGTTCATGCCGCCGCTAAATTAACTATACCTCAGATTCTCCATTCCCCGCAGGGGAAACTATTGAAAAGCCCGGAATAATTATGTGGTTTAATTTTGAACACATACTTAACAAAATGAATAGGTAGTCCGACCCTGAGCACTTAAATCAAAAACAGCGCTCTGAGAAAAATTTCCAAATTGTGGCTCAAAACAGAAAAAAACATTATCTTTGCGTGCAAATATCTATTCATAACAACAAACAATTTACTGTATTATTAACCAAAACTCATTCAAAATGAAGAAGTTATTTACATTAACACTGGCCTTGCTTGTAGCCGCTGCTGGCTATTCGCAAGTGAGAAGCATGTCGAAGAACGACGCGCGCAAAGCCGTAGCCACCGAAAAAGTGGCCATCGGCAATGAAGTCATGCAAAATGTCGGCAGTCAGCCGGGCATGACGAGAACCGATTTCTACAGCGAGCAAGCCCTCGACTACTCGTACTACGATTGGCACACCAACACTGCTGCCAAGAACGTCACAATGAACTTCCCTGATGGCTGCGTTGGCTTCGCCTACACCATCTCGACCGACGACACGCACAGTGATCGTGGTACCGACATCATCATCTACAACCCTGCTACCGATGAGTGGACTACCACTGGTGGCAAGATTGAAGAAGAAAAGACTGGTTTCGGATGCGCTGCCCGCTATGGCCAAAACGGCATTGTCGTTGTTTCACGTAATGCCACCACGCTGAGATGCGGTGTCTACATCATCGAAGACAAGGACAACCTGCCTGCCGCTGGCACCCTGAAGCCCATCATCGAGTGGGATACCGAACACAACATCCACTTCCCGACCGCCATGTGCACCGGTCCCAACCACGACCACATCCACATCCTCTTCACCGCCCTCAACGAGGTGACCGACGATGGCCAAACCAACCCCTTCTACTACTTCCGTTCGATGGACGGCGGTCAGACCTGGGATGAGTACAGGACCATCGAATGGTTAGGCCGTGACTATGCTCCCCAATACGGTAGCGGTCAAGATGCCTACTTCATCGAAAACAACGGTGGCAACGAGCTGAACATCGTGGTGAACACCCGCCGTGGCGACGGTGCCATTCTGACTTCATACGACGAAGGCGACACTTGGGAAAGAAAAGTGTACTACCAACACCCCGGCATCGATGTCGACTTTGGTGACCCCTCGACTGACGGAACGTGGTTCTTCTATCCTCGTTGGACCTCAGCTGTGAAGAACAACCAAGGTATCGTTCAACTCGCCTACGAATTTAACGCTGGCTCGGGTGATGCCACTTCCACCAGCTACTATCCTGGCATCGGCGGTGTCGCCTTCTGGAGCGAAGACATGCCTTACCGTAGCACCGAGTATGCCCAATTTGGCTACGACCCGAACAATGCCAATGCACCTGTCAATGGCCAACCCTTCGTGATGGACTCGGCCTACATCTACCAAGACATTTATGCCTCATGGCCGCTCTTCAGCGACGGTACGCACGTTGATGAAGGTATGTTGCCTGAATACTTCGGCTACCTCTGCGCCCTGACCGACGACGGTGACTGGGAGAGCTGGGAGGACGCCACTGCGTTCCTCATCGACGACCGTACCCTCCACGGTGGCTACAACTGCGGTTGCGTTGCCATGCCCGTGCTGGTGACCACTCCTATGAAAGACCTGCTGGTTTGCGTTTGGATTATGATGGACGAGAACAACATGGACGACCTCGGCAACTATTTCTTCAAACTGTTTGCCGCCTGTTCACACGACCAGGGTATGACTTGGTCTAACCCCATCCACCTCACCAACAACTTCTTGTTCCGTTACAGTGAGTGCGTCTATCCGCAGGCTGCCATCACCGACAACAAGCTCGTCATCACCGCCCAGATGGACGGCTCGACCGACAACAGCTTGCTTGGCGACGACCCCGATCCGAGCGACAACTACTACCAAGGCATCGTCTTCGACCTGAACGACCTGTTCGGTTACGACGACGTTGAAGAAAACGTCGCTAGCAACACGTCGATTTCGGTTTATCCCAACCCCGCCTCTGAGAGCATGAGCATCAGCCTCAGCAATAGCGAGACTGTTGTCATCAGCAACATGATGGGTCAAGTTGTGATGACCTTCCAAGCCACCTCTGGCATCAGCAAGGTCGACATCAGCAACCTGAGCAGCGGTGTCTACTTCATCAGCGCTGGTTCCGCCACGCAGAAGTTCGTTGTGAAGTAAACAAAAAGCTGAAATTGCGATGAAAAAAAGGAGGCTCGGCGAGCCTCCTTTTTTTCATTCTTCCTTGCGGTTCTTCAGGATATCAACCGCCAAAAAAACCGCTTTACGCAAGGCATCGGGCGATGCCGCATTGGTGTTGGCAATGTCGAAGCCCGGGCCATGGAGCGGCCCAGTACACACTGCCGGCAATCCTGCCCAGAAATAAGCATAGCCGTTCACCGACATCAATTTGAAAGGCAACACGCCTTGGTCGTAAGTCAAGGCCAAAATCGCGTCGTATTTCTTCCATGCGCCTCTGACGAAAAGCTTGCTGGCCGAGAATGGTCCGAAAGCCAACACGCCTTCTTTCTTGGCCTCTGCGACGGCTTTCTCAACCAGCCCGTCGTGCTTGGTCGCATCCGTCGAACCTGCGTGTGGGTCAAGGCCCATGACCGCGATTTTCGGCCCGTTGATGCCGAAATCCGTTTTCAAGCTGAGCGACAAAGTAATCAGTTTTTTAGCCACCATTTCGGTGTCAATCTTTGCCAAAGCATCACGCAAAGGCATATCGTCGGTTGCCAAACCCACGCGCATATAGTCGCTCACGAGGAGACGCAATGCATCGGGCTTGCCGAAGGTGGAGACCAGAAAAGAGGCTTGGGTTGTCTCCACCGAATGGCACGACGGTGCCATCACCAAGGCATCGATAAAGCCATTTTTGAGGTCTTCCGAGGCCATCTTCAACGACAGCACCGACATCTCAGCCGAAAGCGAAGTCAGCAATCCCGGGTCGATTTTCAGTTCGTGTTCGACGATATTAATAATGTTGAACTTCTGCGCCCATGCCTGCCGAGCGTCACGCGTCAGCGAATAGTTGAAATCGTCGATGCCGAAATTCTTCTTATAGTACGACAGCACCTTCGACTGGCCATAAAGGACAGGTGTCATCTCCGTCAGCATCCGCGAGTCGGAAAAGGCTTTCAGGATGACTTCGTAGGCGATGCCATTAATGTCGCCATGGCTGATGCCAAGGCGGGGAAACGATGAGGGTTTAGAGTTCTCTTGCATAGGCACACATTTTTATTGTTCTGACATTCAACGCGAAATCAGCCCTCAAAATTAGACAATAAATTTAAAAAAACAAAGAAAACAGCGATTTTTTCAAGAAAAAAGCGCCTTTTTGAAGCCATTCAGCACTTTTTCGGTGGCTCCAAGCTGCGATTGAAGATAATCTCGACACGTAGATGATGACTTTGCAAACACGTCAGCATCGTTCATCAGACTATCGAAAACACGCTCCAGCTCCTCAGCATTGTTCACACAAAATGCACCTTTCCGCTCCACCAAGTCGACGGCCTCCTTGAAACCTTTGTGGTTGGGTCCAAACACCACGGGACAGCCAAAGGCCACAGGCTCCTGAATGTTGTGGATGCCCACACCAAAGCCACCCCCGATATAGACGAAACGGGCATATTGATAGAGTTGTGAAAGGATGCCGATCGTATTGATGACCATGATTTTATGTCTCGGATTCCTGTCCTCATCGTTATGACCAGGGTCAGTAACCTCAGAATAAAGCATTGCCGCAGGGAACATGCCCTTGATTTGAGCGATATGCGTTTCCGACACATCATGAGGTGCCAAGATGATGCAATAGTCTTCGGGCGTTTTGGAGATGAAGTCCGACAACAGGTCTTCGTCGGGAGGCCACGTGCTACCCGCGATGATGCATTGGCGACCATCGATGAAACGCTCCACTTCGGGGAATTGCTTCGCCTGCTGGGCAATGGCAGCCACGCGGTCGAAACGGGTGTCGCCACACAAAGTGACATTGTTGAAACCACTTTCGCGAAGCAGCCTCTCGGTGGTTTCGTCTTGCACGAAGAAATGCGTTACGGCATTGAGTTGCTTGCGGAACCAACGTCCGTATGATTTGAAGAAATAGGAATCGGGCTTGAAAATCAGCGAGATGTAGAACAGCGGAATCCTTCTTTTCTTCAGTGCCTTCATATAGTTGAACCAAAACTCATACTTGATGAAAAACGCAGCCACAAAATGATGGCGATTGAGCCAAAAGTGGGCATTGAGGGCAGTATCGGAAGGCAAATAGAGCACTTCATCGGCCAAAGGATAGTCCTTGCGCACCTCATATCCCGAAGGCGAGAAGAATGACAGCAAGATCTTGTATTGCGGATAGTCGCGCTTGATGGCTTCGATGACGGGTCTCCCCTGTTCAAACTCGCCCAACGAAGCCGCATGGAACCAAATCCAGTCACCATCGTTCTCAGGCAAAGGCTTTTTCTTGAAAATGTTACATCTGAAAGACTTCAGTTCCTTCATTTGCTTGCGGCGACCTCTGATCCACAGCTTCGCCTTAGCATTGCCAAACAACGCCGCGATGCCCACACCCAGGGTATAAAGCAATACTCCTATCGTGAACAGTATCAACATGTTCAGTTATAGTAAAACTCTTCGGGTTGGCGTTGGTAGGTGGGGATGTTCCAACTGAGGCGGATGCCGTAGTAGAAGTCGTTGTAGCGTTTGTGCGGGTCGTTGAAGCCCACAGGTAGCATCTGTCCCGTTTCGGGGTCGGCGAACACCCGGAAATCGTATTTGCGCAAGTCGCGGGTACGCGCGTAAGTCATCTCAATCGACACCGAGAAATTGGCGGTACGGGTGTTGCCCATGTAAAGATAGCCCAACTCGAGATGGAAGGCCGGTCCGCCACGCATACGGTCGTAGCCATATTCGTAGTCTCCGTCAAGCACATAGGGCGTGTTGTACATATCCTGGCTGTAATCGGTGCGGATGCGGTTGAAGAGGAAACCCGCTCCACCTTGCACGAAGATGCCGCTGTTGGGATTGGGTGCAATGGGAAACAGCTTGCCCACTTCACCTTGGAAATGCATTCCGCGCTCATTGATATTAAGCAGCACGTAGGTACCCTCGCCACCCGTGATCTCACCATCGGAAGTGGTGATGCCCTCACCGTAGATTTCGGTGCGGTCGCCTTTCACCTTATTGCCAAAGATGTAGTTGCCATTGACCGTAAACAGCCAATTCGACGCAGTTTTATAAATGATACTTCCACCCACGGTATGGTTCACTCCAAAGCTTTTGTAGGTATCAAACGCGGGCAATTGGAAAGCGTAGGTGGCTTGGAACATGGCCACCGAAATAGGCTCTTTCATGATGTCCTTAGGCGCTTGCGCAGAAAGATGCAGCGACAAGGCCGACAAAAAGAACAAAGGGATAAAAAACTTGCGCATAAAAATCGATTTTGGGTTCTAACGCGAAACAAGTTGTGATTATTGTGTGGAGGAAGCCTTTCGGCTCCCTCCACACAGCGAAACACTTAGTGCTTAATCACGCGACGGACCAGCGTTTCTGTCCCCTTGCTGACGCGGAGGGTATAGATGCCGTTATCAAGTCCATCAAGTTGATATTCATTATTTTCCACTTCAACACTTCTGACCAGCTTACCTTCGGTGCTAAACACTTCGATGCGAGTCATGCCTTCGCAGACGATGGTCACCTTGTCGGAAGTCGGGTTGGGGAAGATGCTCACCGTGCCGTCGGTTTCGCCGATACCCGTAAAATAGTTGGCGCAAGCGGCTTCCGACAGGCTTGAGGTACCCTTCTCGAGGACCGACTCCACAGCATAGCAGTGCTGCATGTTAGGCTCCATCTCGGTGTCGTTGTATTCCGTTTCGGTGATACCAATGGCCAACTCTTCGCCGTCACGGTAGAGGTTGTAAGCAACGGCACCGTCAACGGAAGTCCACGTGGTGGCTATCAGACCATCGTGCACGTCAGTAATGCTGATTTCGGGAACCATGTTGGTGACCTCAAAGTCGAAAGTGGCGCTATAAGTGGCCCAACATTCCATATCGTAGGAAGGCGTCACCGTAATGCTATGGGTTCCGTTCGTAACTTCAGCAACGAGGCGGTTTTCGTCAATGATTTGGCTTACGCCGTCCAAGACGACTTCATTTTGGATGATGCCCTCGCCTTCCCACGAAATGGTGACCTGATTGCCGTTAAAGACATAATCGAAACCATCAACAGGCGGGCACACTGTGACACCTGTCATGCAAGTGGCTTCCGACTCGCAACCATAGATGGAATGGGCTACCACACAAATGTCGTTAAGGCCGATCTCACCCTTGAAGGACATTTCGGTTTCGGTGACTTGCATCGTTTCGTTATTTGCGGTAACCAAATAATATTCAGCGGTTTCGACGACATCCCAAGTGAAATGCAGCATACCATCATCATCCATCGCAACGAATTGCAGGTTTTCGACCGCATCAATGAGGCAAATATCCATGCTGAGACCCACGGCATAGCAGCCTTCGGCAAAAGGTTTCACCATGACGACGCTCAAGCCAGACTCAAGAGCAGCGGTGTAAGAATCGCCTTCAACTGTTGCAGCCAAAACGCCATTGACATACACTTCATATTCTCCACAACCTTCGATAGGCGTCCACGAAACCATCACTTCATGACCTTCCAAATACTCATAACTCATATTGTTAATTGAACCAATAATGCACACTTGCACGTGAGCATCCTTGTCGCAGCCATCAAAAACAGCCTTCACCGCGACATCGTATGAGCCTGCATCCATCATGAAAGCGTAAGTCAATTCATTGGTCGAGGCTATCATTTCGCCATCCCTATACACTTGATACTCAATCAATCCGGTCGGGTCTTCGGGGGCTTCCCAAGTGAGGGTGAGTTGCAAGTCATCGTTCAAGGAATAATCCAAATTCTGCACTGGCCCACATGAGGAGACATCCACCAAGATGCAGACAAACTCGCTCTGGCAGCCATCATAGACGGCATAAACGCAGTAGTTATATTCGCCTTCGGCCCTATCGGGATCGGTAAAGGTCAGCCCCTCGACCAAGCCGAGCAATTCGCTCTCGCGATAGACCTCATACCCATCAGGCAATCCATTTTCGGGGGCTTCCCAAGTAAGGACGACATCGTGGCCGTTCAACTCGTAAGTGAGGTTACGCACTGGGTCGCAGAACTCAGGGATGGAGCCTCCGCCAGTGCAATTAATGTCGAACGTGCGCGAGCCGCTGAAGCCACCGCTGTTTTGAAAGATGACCGTACCATCCTCGTAGGTGATGGTGAAACTGCATTCGGAAGTCCATTGGCCATTGGTCCACGTCAGCGTGATGGTGGAACCCGAAGCCACCTCGCGGGTATAGGTAGCCGAACTGCCGTTGGCCACCTCCATCTGTTCGGAAGGAGTGCCGTCGGAATAGCTCACGTTGAGGTGGTTGCCTTGCCAGCCGTCACCGTAGGAGTCGACCAACGAGAAGATGATATTGCAGCTGTTTCTATAATTGAAATGCAGCACCGTCTGGCGACCGTAAGCATCCACGAGTTCGAGAGTGAAAGGAATAGTGAAGTCGGCAGGCGCAGCAGCATCGAGAGTGACGTTGAAGTCGGCATAACCCATCAGTTCGGCACCCACCGTACCATATTGGCCTTGATTGACATTCAAAGTCGCGAACTCGTAATCGGTGGAAAGCGTTCCCACCAAGCCTTGCGCCAGCTCGTTGCCCACATTGTCGATGAAGATGCGCAAATCAGCAGTCTCGCCCGGATTGAGGAGACCATTGGCATTGTCGTCGTTCAGCACGACACAGGAGCCATACTGCAGCAAGTAGTCGTAGACTGGCACATTGAAATTGAACGATGCAGTAGGTTCGCCATTGATGGAAATCTCGATGGTAAACTTGATTCTATCGTTAGCAACCACCTCGTTATCAACTGAGAAAGCAAAAGCGTCGTTGAGTGTCAGCGTTTCGTTGGCGGCAAAGTTGGGGAACTGAGCCGTGTTTTGAGTGATGGTGACATGCGGGTTTTCGGTGGTCAGCACGACCGTAACGCCACTGACAGGCTCATCGGAGACGTTATCCAGGGTCAAATCCAAGGTGACCGACTCGCCAGGATTCAACTTATGGTTGTTGTTGCCCATCGGGTCGTTGACTTGATAGGTATTATACCTGATAGCACCCAATTGAATGGCTTCAACTGCCGCAGCAACATTGATACGGCCAAAGCCAAAGGTGTTGCTCTTGCCTTCGGCAAGACGGACGGCGGTTTCTTCAAGGATACGGCACACGTCGGCGGGCATCAAGTTGGGGTCTTTGCTCAGCATCAGGGCCATGCAGCCTGCTGCACAAGGTGTGGCCATCGAAGTGCCGCTCATAGAAGTGTACCCTGTGTTGCTCGAATAGTTCAACGACTTGATGTCGACACCTGGGGCGCACACATCGGGACGGATGAGGCCGATGCCTGGGTTGTAGGGATAGTCGCCAAACTCAGTGTTGCTCCATGTGACAGGGCCACGCGAAGTGAAATAGGCCGCCGCGTCATTGTAATCAACAGCACCAATACACACCGAGCAGGTCTGGTCGCCGGGGTTTTCGCCTTGGATTTCATCCATATAAGGCGGAGGGCAGCTGCCAGGCACACGCACATTGTTGGGAATAGGATATTGCCATGTGCTATTGCCTTCGTTGCCTGCTGCAATGGCGGCCACCACACCAGCGTCTAAGGCAGCCTCGCACATGTGGCGCAGCAAAGTACGCTCGGGAATCGTCGAACTGGCGACACCCAGCGACATGCTGAACATATCACAGCCATGTTCAACAGCCCATTGGATGCCGGCAGAAATAGGGTCAGCACCGCCGCCGCCCTGCGAGTTCAAGCATTTGACGCACATCAGCGTGGCATTGGGAGCCATACCTGTTTGCGAGCCAGCCGTGCCATCGCCAAGTACCGTACCAGCACAATGCGATCCGTGGCCTTGGTCGTCCATGGGGTCGTTGTCGTTGTTGTAAACATCGTAGCCGTGATTCGGGAACTCGGTGCCCCCGTCCCAGAGGTGGTCGGCCACGTCGAGGTGGTTGTAGTTGACACCCGTGTCGATAACGGCCACCACAACGCCTTCGCCCGTGTAGCCCATCTCCCACACTTGGGTGGCACCCACTTGGATGACATTTTGCGTGATTTCGCGCGTGGCCGATGCCGGCTGGGCCTCTTCGCCATCAGGAAGCCAATTGCGTTCGATGGCATAACCCATCATCTCGATATCATTGCGTTGTGCCAAATTCTCGATAGCCGTCTTGTTGGCATCGAAACTCAATGCGTTGGCCATCCATAGGATGGTAGGCTCAGTCGTCATGCCGTTGCGTTGCATCTCGGCAAGCGCATGACGCAGGTCGTACTGCGAGGCAGCAGCGAACTCCTTCAGCTCGTTGACGACGAATTCACGGCGTTCGGCACGCGACACAAAATAATCGGCGCGGCGATTGAGTTGCGCGCGGTCGTAGTGCGACTTCATGATGACGATGATGCGGATCATCTCATCATCACCACGGCGTCCCATCTCCTCGCTCAAAAGCGGATCGATGACATTCTGGGCAAAGCCTCCGAAGCAGAGGAGAGCCAAAAGGACAGTAAACAATAGTTTTTTCATATTGACAAAGATTTAATGATTCAATAATTGCTGCAAATGTATGAATGTTTTCGCTTTGTCGTATCTTTGCAGCCGATTTTTTGAGCATAATGGAAAACAAATACAATCATGCCGTTCTCAGCAACGGAATAAGGATATACCACAAAGAAAAACAAGGCGAAATCGCGCACTTGGTGCTGATGGTCGAGACGGGAACGCGAGATGAGCAGGCGCATGAAAACGGCCTTGCCCACTTCGTTGAACACACCATCTTCAAGGGCACACAAAGCCGCAAAGCCTATCACATATTGAGCTGCCTCGACAATGTGGGCGGCGACCTCAACGCCTTCACCACCAAGGAAGAGACCTGCATACAGGCCACATTCCTGAAGCAGCACTACAAGCGCAGTCTCGACCTTTTTGCCGACATTGCCTTCCGTTCCACCTTCCCTGAAAACGAGCTGGCCAAGGAAAAAGAAGTCATCCTGGACGAAATCAACTCCTATTTGGATTCACCATCGGATGAGATTTACGACCTGTTTGAAGAAATGGTCTTCAAGGGACATCCGTTGTCGCGCAACATCTTGGGCACCACCGATTTGGTGAAAGGATTCCATCGTCAGGACATCCTCGACTTCATGGCCCATAACTACAGCACCGACCAAATGATTTTGGCCTCGATTGGCGACATCAGCTTTGAGGAATTCCAAAAACTGGCCATCACCTATTTCGGGAGTCAGCCCGCACATATTATTAATAGGAAACGAGAGTTTTTCAAAGGCTACACCCCTGAAAATCGCACCGAAAGACGCAGCAACCATCTGAGTCACTGCATGATTGGAGGTATTGCACCCGAATTTTGCAGTCCGTTGAAGATGCCCATTGTGATGCTGAACAATGTGTTAGGTGGTCCTGCCATGAGTTCGCGCCTCGGCTT
>Ga0310694_10003508_pt1 | contig 15378 bp, 10 predicted proteins | sample 174DNAGHGhighgp2_FD_203884 | JGI IMG/M metagenome (GOLD analysis project Ga0310694, IMG submission 203884) | Sheep rumen microbial communities from Palmerston North, Manawatu-Wanganui, New Zealand - 1742 DNA GHGhigh gp2 (v2) (version 2) | ecosystem: Host-associated > Mammals > Digestive system... | reverse complement strand
CTCTATTGCGGACCGCTAAAGGAGGCTGAGGCAGAGAATCTAATTGTTGTTGGCCCTCATAATGTCTCCCCTCAAGGAGATTTAGAGGGGGCTCAGCCTTCTTATTTCCCCCACCAGCCTGTCCTCGAGAGCGAAGTCATCATTGCTCCCTATGCCGCCAAGAACATCTATATGCGGGCAATCTCCAATCGCGGCGACCTGTTCGACGCCTCGCTGCTGCCCGACATTCAAGTCTTTAACGAGTACTTCGGCGGCGGCATGAACACGATTGTCTTCCAGGAATTGAGAGAGGCTCGTGGCTTGGCATATTCGGCAGGAGCACTCTATGCAAAGCCCGACTGGAAGGACGATACCAATGTCTTCTTCACCAACATCATCACGCAAAACGACAAGATGACGGAGTGCCTTAACGTCTTCGACGACATTGTAGAGAATATGCCCCAAAGCGAACCGGCCTTCCAACTGGCGAAGGATGCCGTTCTCAAACGCCTTGCCAGCGAGCGCATCCTTCGCGAGGACATCTTACATTATTACATAAGGCTGCGTGACCTCGGCATTGACCATGACACGAACAAGGACATCTACGAGCGTGTGAAGGGCATGACGCTTGCCGACCTTGCAAGTTTCCATGAGAAGCAAATAAAAGGCCGCACCTATCGCTATGTGATTCTGGGCGACGAGAAGGAGCTCGACATGCAAAAACTCCAGCAGCTCGGCCCCATTCGCCGAGTCACGCTGGAGGATATTTTCGGATATTAAAGACCTTTATGTGACGGCCATGTCGGCAGTCAGGCAAGCACGATGCCAAAGTTGACAGGAAGTGTAAGCCTTAAAGGTTCGGAGGAGTAGAAGGGCATCGTTAGCCTCTTGCTGTTCAGTAAGTTGGTCATCGATGCCTTCTCTCTTTCTTTAATGCCTGTTAACTCAAAGAAATGCTTGGGAAGATTGAGCGAAACGGTCTCTTCCCGGTCGGAGAAGTTGGCGATTATGAGTGCAGCCTTCTTGCCTTTGTGGCGGATGAATGCATACTGCCGGTGCAGGTGTGGGTTGGCATACATCAGGTCGTAGAAGCCGCCTTCGCGATAAAGGTCTTGTTCTCGAAGTTGAAGGATGCGCTGATAGGTTTGTTGTAATGCCAGCTCTTCCGATGTCAGGAGCTTTCCGTCGAAGCGACCTTTGTTGCGCCAGCGGCGAATCGTGGGAACGCTCCAATAGTCGAAGATGGTTGTGCGTCCGTCCTTGCCGCTGAAGCCTTCTGCATCCATGCCTTGCTCACCAAGTTCCTGCCCGAAGTAAAGCATGAATGGATTGGGCATAAGGCTACTGATGAGGAGTGCTGGGAGAGCCTTGCGGGCATTGCCAAGCAGGAAGTCGCTTGCCAAACGCTGTTCGTCGTGATTCTCAAGGAAGTTGAGCATGTGGCTACGGATGTCATCGACTGCTTGCCAGCAGGCAGTGATGCTTTGTGTGCTTTGTCCCCGGCAGACATTCAGCAGCGTGTCGTAAAGCCCGACTTTGTCGTAAAGATAATCGAAGTGTCCGCGTTGAATGTAGTCGCGATAGAGGCTTGGATTATAGACTTCTGCAATGAAGATTATGTCGGGAAAGGCTGCCTTGACCTGCGGCAACGCCCACTCCCAGAACTCCACCGGCACCATCTCCGCCATGTCGCAACGGAAGCCGTCAATGCCCTTCGCTGCCCAATAGAGCAGGATGTGGAGCATCTTGTTCCATGTGTCTGGGGTAGGGGAGAAGTGCTTCTGCTGTCCTCCAAGGAAGTCGATGCCGTAGTTCAGCTTCACTGTCTCGTACCAATCGTTCTTCCCTGGCCAAGAGGTGAAGTTGTCGTTGCCCGTAGCCTTTGCAGGAGCTTCGTGATAAGACGATTTACCAGCCAATACATTATCCAAATGCAACTGCTCGGCAGGGAGATAGTAGAAGTTGTTGCCGGGTGAGAATGAACAAGTTGTGTCGTCATCCTCGCCAAGGTCGCGAACACCTTCAGGCTTTGCATCGGAATGATACTGACGGGCAACGTGATTGGGAACGAAGTCGATTATGAGCTTGAGGCCAGCCTTGTGCGTCCTTTCGACAAGAAGCTGGAACTCACGGATGCGCTTCGTCGTGTCTTTTGCAAGGTCGGGGTCAACGTCGTAGTAGTCACGAATGGCATACGGGCTTCCTGCCTCGCCCTTCACCACATCGGGATTGTCTTTCGGGATGCCGTAAGCCGTGTAATCCGTCTTGCTTGCGTGCTCAATGATGCCTGTGTACCAGATATGTGTACAGCCAAGACCTCGGATTTGCTCCAAAGCCTTGGCTGTAAAGTCCTGCATCGTGCCGCACCCGTTCTGTTGCTTTGTTCCAAAGGGGACGCAATGCTCTTTGTCGGCACCAAAGAGGCGAGTAAAGACCTGATAAATGGTCATTATTATTTTCAAATAATGAAATTACAATGTACAATTATGTACGTCAAGAGATGCCTTCGATAACGATGCCCTCAATGCCTTTGGCAATCTTCGTAATCATGCCTTGCAGAGCCTTACCGGGGCCACATTCTGTGAAACTCGTTGCACCTGCGGCTATCATGTTCTGCACCTCTTGTGTCCAGCGGACGCTTGCTGTGAGTTGGGCAATGAGATTCTGCTTGATTTCGGCAGCATCAGAGTGTGCCTGTGCATCCACATTCTGATAGATGGGGCAACGAGGCGTGTGGAACTCGGTCTTCTCTATGGCAGCCTGAAGCACGTCCTTTGCAGGCTTCATAAGAGGACTGTGGAAGGCACCGCCGACGGGCAGCACCATAGCCCGCTTGGCACCCGCCTCCTTCAGCTTCTCGCAAGCCACGTTAATCTCTTCCACATTGCCGCTGATGACCAGCTGGCCAGGGCAGTTGTAGTTTGCAGCAACGACAACGCCCTTACCCTCTGCACTCACCTCTGCGCAAACCTGCTCTACGGTCTCGTCGGGAAGGTTGATGATGGCAGCCATTGTGCCGGGAGCAGCCTCGCAAGCCTTCTGCATGGCCATTGCACGGGCGTGAACAAGGCGAAGTCCGTCTTCGAAGGAAAGAGCACCAGCGGCAACAAGAGCGCTGAACTCGCCGAGGCTGTGACCGCCTACCATATCGGGCTTGAAGTCTTCGCCCATGCAGATGGCGGTGATGACACTGTGCAGGAAGACAGCAGGTTGCGTCACCTTCGTCTGCTTCAGCTCCTCTGCCTCGCCCTCGAACATGATGTCCGTGATGCGGAAACCAAGTATCTCGTTAGCCTTCTCGAAGAGTTCCTTCGCCTTTGGGTTGCTTTCGTAAAGCTCCTTACCCATGCCTGTAAACTGTGCTCCCTGACCGGGAAATACAAATGCTTTCTTCATATCTTTAATCTTTAATCTTTAATCTTTAATCTTTAATCCCTAATCCTTAATCCTTAATCCTTAATCCTTAAGGATAAGAATCAAAACGGCTGCAAAGGTACGAAAAATTATTCACATACATGTTATCTTTATGCAATAAACTCTTCGCGCGTACATTTATTTATTGACTTAAGTCATATATGCCCGCGCGACGACAAAGCAGCTGCAGTGGTGCGTGTGGGCTATTCCTTGATGACCGTTTTGGTGGTGTAGTTCGAATAGACGACAATCTGCACGCCCTTTTCCTCCTTGTCGATGGGCATTCCCTGAAGGTTGAACCTTGCCACCTCGTGTATCTTGGAGTTGTCGTCAGAGTTTTCCACACGGCGGATATTGTCGGGAGTGGCGTTGCCCAAGGGCTTTGACAGCAGATAGGTCGTCACCACGCGAGGGCTGTTGCTGTTGGTGGTGTCTAAGACCGTATTCATGTTATCCACGGAAAAACCGTTGTCGGCAAGCAGATTGAGCACCTCGCCTATCCAAGAATACCCCATCGAGGAAGAGTGCGTGAAGTCGTAGGAGTCGTAGCTGCTCTTCATCGAAGGCGGGATGTCCCCGGACAAATAGATAGCCCCGCCGTAAACATTCTGCGGACAATAGACGGTGACGTAGCTTTTTTGTGCAAAAGCCCCAGCACCAAGGCCAACCAAGAGGGTCAGCAGAGTAACAAGTCTTTTCATAATGGCACTTCCTTAAATGATGTTTACGGATGCAAAGATACAAGTTTATTTCGGAAACTGCAATACATTTTGCAGAAAAGCCTGACGAATGAAACAAAAAGCACACGAGGGAGATTCCCGTGTGCTTGCATTGAGGTGTTCCTATGGAAACTGTCATCCGTAGCGGAAGAGTTGCAGGCAATTATTTCAGTGTCTTCTTGCCGTTCCGTATTACGATGCCCTTCTTTGTCTGCCCATTGACCTTCCGTCCGCTCAAGTCATAGACTTCATTGTCAATTGTCAATGGTACACTTTCAATTGGTTTTATTCCGTCATAGAAGTCGGGCAAGGGCTGGTAGAGGAGTTCGAAGTTGTCGAAGCAGCACCAGTTGTCGTTGCCTCCGGTGTCGCTTTTGAGGCCGAACCTCAACGCTCCCTTCTCGTTCAGGGTATATGCCAGCTCATTCTGATAGCAGCCTTCGGCAAAACGGATGCCTGCCGCCCTCATGCTGTGCGGATAGCCGTTCCTGTTATCCACCGAGCCATATTGCGATGCCTCTGGCCATGTCTCGGAATAGAGCGACTTGACCTTCACCTTTCCGTCGTTGATGTATAGGTATGCCTGGATGTTCTCTGTCCCTGCTTTGTAGGCAGCCCCTCCGTCGTTGCCCTTCGGCCTGTACAGGGCATTGCACCTGACGGTATAGACGCCTGCCCTCATGCCTGTGATGGATTGGTAGAGGTCGAATGTCTTGTTGTACTCTTCACCACAACCGTCCCGGTAGGTGGGACTGCCCTCCCATCCGTCTTTTGTGGAGAAGTCATAGTTGGCGACGAACATTGTCATGTCGAGGTATTCGCCCTCCTTGGGTACTGCGCTTGTGGATTTCAGGTACGTCGTTACAGCTGACTTCAAGTTGCTCAAGGCTGTGTTCGCTTGTGTCAAGGTGTTGGCTCTGGAGAGTGTCCTGTCGCATGTCCCAATCTTTGAGACGAAGGACGTTAGGGCTGTTGACTCTATGCTTGCATTCACATTCTTCTCTGCATACGCTTTCCAGAACTGGTATTCCTCGCAGACGGGCTTTATCTGGCTGATGGTGTTCAGAAGGGTGTTGGCATCGTTGACAAGCGTCTTTATCTGGCTTGCCGTGAGACCTTCTTGTGCAGCCCTTTCCAGCAGCTTTGCGATGTCCTGCCGCAAGCGGTCGGTCAGAAAGTTGCTGTGAGCCATTACTTCCAGATGCTTGACCGTTTCTTCCAGGCGACGGCTCTGGATTGAGTTTCCCCCTGTCTTTTCTATACTCATGTAATCCATATTCGGCATCCATCCGTCCTGTCTGTATAGCTCGATGCTGTTGGAGCCGGCTTTCAGGTGAAGTTTCATGTTGTATTCCTTGAAGTTGCTCCAGCCATTTGTCGCAACGTTGATGGTGCCAGCCTCTTCGCCGTTCAGCACGACGGTAAAGAGGCGGCTCTCCTGTGAAGTGGCACAGAAGTGAACGGTGTAGTCGGCTTCCTCTGTTACATAGACGTCCTTCCACAGGAGCGAGTTGCTCCTCTTGCCTCCAAGCCAGCTGACATACGCGCCTCCGCTTGCCGACGAGTTCGTGTCATAAACAGCCGAACCAACGGCTTGGTTGTTGTATATCTCCTGATAGTCGTGCAAGAAGGCTGTCTCTGCTTCGTAGATATATCGTTCCAGCCGTTGCTCTGCCTCCAGCTTGTAGATGCGTGTGCCATGAGGCGGCACTATGGCAGACAGGCTTCCCTCCATTTCTCCCAGATCCTGATGCTCGAAGAGGTCGCGCACCTTCACCTTTCCGCCAAGGTCCACCTCGCTGAAGCTGACGCACATCTCCTCTTCGCGGTCGGAGGGATTGTACAGTGCGACAGCCCTTGTGCCAGCGTGAAGCGTCAGGATGTCCTTCACCAGGACGTATGTCTCGCCGATGTGCTGCACGACGTAAGCCTGCAATCCCAACGGGTCTTGGTTCAGCGCGATGAGTTCCTCGTTCTTCAGCAGAGCCAGCGGACGCTCCTTGATGGTTGCCATGTTGCAGCCGATGAGCAAAGGGCTCGACATGATGCACCACATTCCGAAGTGCGTCTTGTCCTCCTCTTCCGTCATCGAGCGCCCCACCTCCAGCATGTCCATATCGTTGTAGCAGCCGTCGTAGCAATAAGCCGACAGATAGAGGTTCTCTGACAGAATGCCTTTCACGGAATTCCAGCCGTCGTAGATGTCGCCCGTGGTGCGCCAGGACGTCGATATGTCATGGCACCAAGTACCGGGAAATGCCCATCGGCAGAGGTTGTAGCGCACGTCTTTCCCCGTGTTCACTATGGCATTGTGTATGGCGGTGTATTGTTCCTGCTCGTTCAGCCCGGCATGCATACCGCCACAATAGTCAACCTTGATGAAGTCGAACTCCAGTTCGTTGAAGTAGTAGTCTGCATCCTGCTGTTCATGCCCGTAGAAGCCCACGTTGGTGTTCCTCGTGTCTCCGTTGCTTTGGCTGCCGCAAGTGAGGTCGCCCGCATCGCTGTAGATGCCCGCCTTCAGGCCTTTGGAGTGAATATAGTCGCTCACCACCTTCAAGCCATGAGGGAAGCGCTGCGGATGGATGCGCACCTTGCCGTTAGACAGACGTCCGTACTGGAAGCCGTCGTCAATGTTGATGTACAGATAGCCAACGTCCTTCAGGCCTTGCGAGACCATAGCATCGGCCTGTCCCTTAATGATGTCCTCAGAAATGTTCACCGCAAAGGTGTTCCACGAACTCCATCCCATCGTAGGTGGAGCCACTTGTGCATTCATCAGAAAGGCATTGCATACCATCATGCCTATTGCAAAAAGAAATCGTTTCATATTTGTCGTGTCTATGTTTTTGTTGTAGGTGGCGAGTCTTCAATCATTCGCCGATAACCTCTATATAGAAGCTGAACGGACGGAAGCCGTCGTTACAGCTAATCATGGCGCTCATGGGGTTCTTCATCCAGCCGTCGTAGAAGTTGCCTTCGCCACGGGCCAAGGCCTCCACGAACTCCTTCATGGAATACCATGCCGCCTGACACATCCCTTCGGGGCATTGGCCATCCACGGAAACCCATTGCTGCCCCTCCTTGACATCGCAGGCGTGCTCGATGGGATTCTCGTATCTTGCCATCAAGTCGGGATACACCGTCTGGCGGATGGCTGTAATCCGTACCTTATTCATATATGTGGAATGCGTGTCCTTCCTATTGTTTCAGGGTATAGAAGCGATGGCTGGCGCGACCTTGACAGGTGAGCAGGGCATCGTCGCCTTCGGCAAAGAGGCGAAGCTCCTTGTTGGCTGCGGTGTTTGGCATCGCGTTCAGTTCGCCGTACTTCTTGCCGGTGATGAAAGGCGTTTCTGCCAGATACTCTATGAGTCTTGCCCGTCGTTGCGCTGCCGTGTAAGGGCTGGCATTGGGACGAATCGTGTCCTTGTGGGGCGAGCGTTGCAGGTTGCAGTTGTCGTCGATGTTCTGAACAAATTCACGGTCAGGCCGGAAATTGACGCCGCTCACGCAAATGCTTCTCGCATTCCTGCGCTTCTGCGCCTCGTTGCTCTCTTCGCGTTCATGGTCTTCCTTCAGGGAAAGCTTCGGGGTGAATGTGCCGAGGCCGTCGATATGAAGCGATGCCCCCTGACTTCCCATCATTTCCCCGAGACATTCCACAACGCCCGTCAACACGCCCTCCACAATGCCCTTCTCGAAGCCGCTGTGACTGGCAACGTGATTCACCAAACTCTCGTGCGAGAGCGACTGCAAGCCAATCAGCCTTGGGAACAGCCGCTTCTGACCATCCTCGTGGGGGATGTTCATTTCTTCCATTACATAATGTGCCATATCTTTAACCTAATTCTTAATATGCAGCCTGCGTTTTTGTAAACGCAGCTTGCGTTTTTACATTTGCAGCCTGCGTTTTTACAAACGCAGCTTGCGTTTTAACTTTATTGCACTGCAAAATTAAGAATTTATTTGCTTCCGGACAAGTTTTATGCCAGGAAAAAGTTTTTATTTCCGCTTGTAGATAATGGCAAATGCCGCCCGGTTGAGTGTCGTTCCTGGCTCTTACGCCCGCCACATCGTCTGCCGCCATGGCGTTGGCTATGTGTTCGAAGAAGAATGACTACTTTATCAGGTTGCCGAGGATGCTGCGGGATAGTTCGCGTGCAGCGGTGCGTGTGGCTGTGCCGACGGCGCTCTTCGTGACCTTCTTGCCGATGTTTTCCTTTGAGCGGCTCTTGCTTCCCGTCACTTTATTTGCGACGTGAGTTCCGAGGGCAGCGGTGACGCTGGTGATGACGGCTGCAAGAATCTTCGAGAAGAAGCCTTTCTTCTTGCTCTCGGTCTTGGCGGTTCCTTCTTTCTGCCCTTTTGCCACTTGCTTTTCCTGTTGAGCCACTTCACGAGCCTGTGCCTCGGCTTCGCTTTCTGCCAAGAGCACTTCAAAGGCACTCTCACGGTCGATGGGTGTGTCGTAGCGGCCGTAGATGCGCGACGACTTGATGATTTGGTCGCGTTGTGCATCGGTAATCGCTCCGATTTGGCTTAAAGGGAAGAGTATCTTGGCGCGTTCCACGATGCAGGGCGTTCCTTTCTCATCGAGGAAAGAGACAAGTGCTTCGCCCGTGCCAAGCTCCATGATGGCATCCTCTGTCTTGAAGTCGGGGTTGGCTCGGAAGGTCTCGGCAGCTGCCTTGACGTTCTTCTGCTCCTTTGGCGTGAAGGCACGAAGGGCGTGCTGCACTCTGTTTCCAAGTTGTGCGAGGACGGAATCTGGAATGTCTGTGGGGTTCTGTGTGACGAAATACACGCCTACGCCCTTGCTTCGGATGAGGCGGACAACTTGCTCAATCTTGTCAACGAGGCTCTTCGGCGTGTCGGTGAAGAGCGTGTGTGCCTCGTCGAAGAAGAACACGAGGCGTGGCAGCTCTTGGTCGCCCACTTCGGGCAGTCGGGCGTAAAGGTCGGAAAGGAGCCAAAGCAGGAAGGTGGAGTAGAGCTTCGGCTGGTGCATCAGCTTGTCGGCAGCCAGGACGCTCATCATGCCCTTGCCCTCCGCATTACATTGCAAGAGGTCCATGATGTCGAAGGCAGGCTCGCCGAAGAACTTGTCGGCTCCCTGGTTCTCGAGCGAGAGCAAGGCACGTTGGATGGCTCCCACGCTTGCAGCGGAGACGTTGCCGTAGGTCTTGGTGAGTTCCTTTGCGTGTTCGGCAATGTAGGTGAGCATAGAGCGCAGGTCTTTGAGGTCGAGCAGGAGAAGCCCTCGCTCGTCGGCCACCTTGAAGAGGATGGTCATTACGCCTGCCTGCACCTCGTTCAGCTCCATGAGGCGCGACATGAGGTCTGGCCCCATGTTCGAGATGGTGGTGCGCATGGGGTGTCCCTGTTCGCCAAAGACATCGTAGAAGCATACAGGGCTTCCGTGGAATTGCGGGCTTTCGATGCCGAACTCCGCGCATCGCTTCTCGATGAAGCCCGACATCTGTCCTGTCTGACTGATGCCCGAGAGGTCGCCTTTCATGTCGGCCATAAAGCAGGGAACGCCTGCCTCGGAGAATGTCTCGGCCAATACTTGCAGGGTTACGGTCTTGCCCGTGCCTGTCGCTCCTGCTATCAGTCCGTGGCGGTTGCACATCTTACCGCAAAGGCATATCGGCCCGCTCTGGCCGTGTGCCACATATAAACGTCTGTCGTCGGTTAACATAATATCATTTACCATTTAATTATTTACAATTTAGCCATTATTGATTTATGAATTGTGAATAGGCTTTCGGCAAGGGTTTGTCTTTGTAGAAGTCAAAGGCTTGGAGGGCTATGGCGAAGCTCCGCCTGTCGCCTCTTATCAAATACGAGCAGAGGGCGTAATCAACCATCTTCTTGCGTTGGGGCGAGTTCTCGAAGTAGCGTGCCAAGCGCAGCATCTCGACGGGCAGGGGATAACCGCCGACAAAGTTGTCGGCACGCAACAGGATGTCCTTGTTGAAGGTCTTCTTTGCTGTCTCCATCTTCGCTTGCCTTTCCTCTATGAACTTCTTATGGCAAGAGGACTTGGAGAGGATGTGCAGGAACTTCCCGGCAATCTCCCAGTCGCCTTCCTCTATGCTGTAGTCAATCATTTGCCTGAGGCTCGAGAAGCAGTTGCCGCTTGGCTGCAGCAAACCGTATTCCTCTGCGTGATGGTAGGCTTCGTCAAAGACATCCAGGTTCAAGTAGAAGAGTCTGTTGAACTGCGAGGCGACGTATTCCGTCTGGTGCGGAAAGAGGAAGAGGTTCTCGTCGCTAATGGGATAGTCGAGCAGGTTCTCGGGCAATGTGCCGAGTGCGCTTTCTGCCAGAAGGGCGTACCGCAAGGCTACGATGTTGCCTCGCCTTGCCTCGGCTTTTGCATGAGCCTTGTAGAGCAGCTCTTCCCATCGTCCTTCGTTAGACAGGCAAACCATCTTCTTGACGAACTCGCCATTGCGATTGTATCGGCTCGTCAAAGGCTCGAATTTGGTTCCCCAATCCGTGTAGCGTTGCCCGAAAGGAATGAAGGCCACCTGCTGACTATAGGCAAGCGGGGCAATTCCCAGCAATATCAGCGGCAGAACCCAATAGATGCACTTCTTTATGCCAAAGTCCTTGAATGCAAACAGCACCTGGCAGGTCACAAGCAAGGCAAGCAGGGGCGTCTTCACCAACAGGAAGCCAATGGGAACACAAAGCAAACTCCAAATCAGCTTGCCTCTGAAGTAGGGGATAAGCTGGTAAATCAGAAGCATAACGAAGAAGAAAAGGCATTGCAACTGAAACGAGAGACTGAACGTGCAATAGTAGCCCACAATGACGGGGAGAAGAAGAAGGAGAAGCCTCCCCAATCCCTTCCAGAGGAAGGGTGACGGGCGGGAGGCTGCGTCTCTCTTCGATGGAGAAGTGGAGGGGAGGCTGTATGCCAGCATACCTGTCGCCCCCAGCACCAAAGCTTCGATGCTTGCTGCAATATAGGGAGAACTATAGAATTGAACAAGGAAGTCTGCCAGCCACGTCGTTACGGCAGGTGTCGTGGCAAGCTTCAGGCGCCAGAAGTCTTTTGTCAGCACCCAGAAGTTGTCCCCTTCCATAGTTATATATGTATAGGGAAAGTTCCTGGCCGTGTAGAAGACAAAGAGCAGCATCAAGGCCAGAAGAGCTATTCTATGATTTAACAATTTCACCATTTCACAACTTGACAATTGTTCTCCCTTTAAAGGGGGAGTTAGAGGGGGTCTTTAAACAGTTTCGCCATCTCGTCTTTCGACACTATGACGGGTGCCTTGATGAACTCCGGCACGTTGTATGCCATGAGCAGGAGCGTGTTGTCCTCCGGGTTCTTCTGTGGGAGGAGGAAAGGCTTATGGAACCTCTCGCCGTCCCAATATGCCATCATCAAGCGGGAGTAGCGTCCGTCATAGCGTTTCGTGACGTACATCACCCAGCGTCCGTTGCTGCTCCATGCATGGAAGCTCTCTGCCCGAGGGCTGTTCAGCACATCCGTATCTACCATCTCGCCCGTCTGCAAGTCCATCATCTTCAAGTCCGACTCGTGGTGATAGAGGTTGTAGCCGCCGCATTCTCCCAAAGAGAAGAGCATGAACCTGCCGTCGGGAGAGATTCTCGGCATCATGGCCGTACCGCCTTTCTCGTAGGCACTATAGACAGTATCGATGGCTCCCAAGCTTCCCGTCGATTCGTCAAACGGTACACGCACGATGCTGTAGTGCAGTTTGTCGGTTTCCATGGGCATGTTCACAGGCTTTGCTGTGCTGAAGTAGAGCCATTTGCCATCGGGCGAGAAGGAGGGGAACATCTCGAGAGCCAAGCTGTCCGTGAACCTCTCGTCCTGCAAGACCTTCTCGTTGTCGATGTCATAGACAATCAAGTCCGACCACAAGTCATAGACTTCAATCTTGTTTTGGCTCTCTCCGTAGAAGCTTTGGTGCGTGGAGTTGCTTGAGAAAACGATGTATCGCTTCGAGGGATGCCAGATGTTGTACGAGCCGTGTCTGCCTCCGCTCATGGCCTTGATATCGACTTTCCTTATCTTTCCGTCGCGTACCACCACGGTACCGCCGTTCTTGCCCCTCGCGTGGAAGGTGAAGTTGAGTGGGTCGTAATTGGCAAATGAATGGCAGTTCACGCACCCTTTGTTGTTCTGCGAGTTCTCGATGATAGGCTCCACGTCGAAGCACTCTATGTTCCTCTGGTAGATGCCCATGTGGTTCCAGCTCTCGTAGCCGGGCGGTATCAGTCGGTAGGCAATCCACGGGTCGATGCTGTCCTTTGCGATGTTGATGGTAAATGGCTTGAAGGTGACGCCGTCGGGATGCTCCTTGTTCCACACGGAAAGGGTAACGGATAAAGACCCTTCCAAACCTCCCCTTAGAGGGGAGGCTTCCTGCGCTGTGTTCTCTCCCTTTAAGGGAGAGTTAGAGAGGGTCTTTCTCCAAGCCTCCACGGGCATCTCAATATGGTCTTTGCCGCTCACGTCCAGCACATTGCCCTTGCCATCCTCCACCTTGGCCCTCATGTGTTCGGAACCCGGCACGGAGAAGTTCAAGGGGCAGATGTTCCTCGGCACCGTCACCCCGATATAGTCAGGGTAAATCTCGGGCAAGGCATCCACTTTCTCCTTTGCCTCACGCTCGGAGCACGACGCCATCAAAAGTACTGCACAAAGAAAGAATAGGCTTCTCTTCCACATGAGATGTAGTGTTTGATGTGGCAAAGGTACGAATAAAAAGTGAAAAGTGGAAGGTGAAAAGTGAAAAAATGAAGAAAACGTATAAAAGAAATGTTTCTCCGCCACTCGCACTATTTGATTTCTTCGGAGGGGCAAACGGCCTTTCCCGTGGCTTCTAAAAAACGCACCACGGTGTGTTTGTCATCGCGGCACGCTGCGCCAGGCATCGCAGCACGCTAAGTTTGCCATCGCGGCACGGTGTGTTTCCGGGCGTACTACTGCCTGTGTTGCATCGGTCTCAAAACCATATCCTCTTTTCCTGCATATCAATTTGCCAGAACGTGCATTCTGCGCCTGACGTCCCATAATGGTTGTGCAACACTCACGGGAGACTCTCCGTATTAAACCCCAATGGATCCAATGACCGATTGGGGTTTAATGGGATATCGGGCCATTATGTGGGCCATTATGGGATGTAAAGGCTGAAGAATACCTCTTCACCAGGGCGTGCAGGAGGAAGTCAGGTATCAGGGGGCAGAGCAGGATGACAATGCGGTCGGACAGACAGGGGATGAGCTTTGCCTTGCGCTTGAACATCGCTTTGAGTGCGAGGCGTGTGGCTTTCTCGGGCGAAATCATAAACCCCAGACGCAGAAGCCATTTGCGCCGATTCATAAAGGGAAGGTTCTTTAGAAGCGGCGTATCGACCGCCCCAAAGATGGCTGTCGTGACGCTCACCGGCGTCCCCTTGCATTCTATGCGCAAGGCTCGGGAATAGCCCTTCACGAAGCGCTTGGTGCAGCCGTACATGCCGATGACCGGCCAATCCATCCATGCGCTGATGGACGATATGTTGAGGATGTAGCCGCAGCCTTGCTCTTTCATCATCGGAAGCAGCAGTCGGCAAAGGAGTAGGGGAGTCGTTTGGTGGAGGGCAATGATGCGCCGTAGCTTGTCGGGTTCTGTCTCTTCGATGGGCGTAGTGATAAGCATTCCTGCATTATTGATGAGTACCTCGACGCACAGCTTGTTCTCCCGGAACAGGCTTGCAATCCGCTCTGCTGCATCAGGTTCCGTAAGGTCTATGGCAAGAACAGGAGCGGGAACGTCGTACTTGTCGGAAATCTGATTGGAAAGTTCCTGTGCCGCCTCGCCATTGATATCGGCCAAGAGCACGCCATAGCCCTTTTCTGCCAGCTGAAGGGCGTAGCACCGACCCATCCCAGAGGCTGCTCCTGTCACGACTGCCCACTTACCGCCGAAAGCCTGCGTCATATCTTTGTTCCTGCAATGTATAAAGTTCTTTTCCCTTTGCTCAATTCTTAAAATGCAGCTTGCGTTTTAAGAATCGAGCGAAGGGCGAATGACTATTCTTCTGCCCTCTTGAAAGTTTTTCGCCTGTGTCGTCAGAGACTTTCCTTCAGGATACTGATTACCTCGTCGCGCGTCAACATGTGGTAGCCTGCATCGAGGATGATGGTGCTGTCGGCGATGGCGGGGATGAGGGCTTCCGTGACACCAAGCTCGGAGCTGTGCATCACGACACCGATGTCCTGCATCCATGCCCCGAGAGCGGCAATGCCTTCGTCGGCAAGCTCGCGGTCGGTCTTCTTGCCGGCAGGGATGCCCCATACGTTCACAGCGAATCGCGCGAACTTCTTCAAGCCGAATTGCGACACATATTTATAATAAGGTATAGAGACAGCAGCCAGCGTCATGCCGTGGGTGGCGTTGGTGTGTGTGCCGATGGCGTGGCCGATCATGTGAACCATCCAGTCCTCCTTCTTTGCGCACCTGATGAGCGTATTCAAAGCCCATGTTGCAGTCCACATGATGTTAGAGCGTGCCTCGTAGTCCTGCGGGTTGCGGACGGCAATGCGGGAGGAGTGGATGAGCGAGCGCATGAGCCCCTCGGCGAGATAGTCGCTGGTGTTGTCGTCGTCGTCCGAGAAGTATTGCTCCAAGATGTGCGACATGATGTCGAAGAAGCCTGCAACCATCTGGTATTGAGGTACGGTGAAGGTGAATGTCGGATTGAGGATTGTGAACTTCGGGAAGGCGTATGAGCCGAAGACTTTGCCTATCTTCAGTCCTGCGGCATGGTTCGTGATGACGCTTCCGCCGTTCATCTCCGAGCCTGTGCCAACCATTGTCAGGACGGAACCAATGGGAATGACGGGGCACGTTGCCTCTTCCTGACGCAGATAATACTTTTTCCACGGGTCTTCGTCCAGGTAGGCGGAACAGCTCACGCCTTTTGCATAGTCGATTGTGGAGCCTCCGCCGACGGCAAGGATGAGGTCAACCTTGTTCTCGCGAGCCATCTTCGCGCCTTCGTAGAGCTTCTCGATTGTCGGGTTTGGCATAACGCCAGCATCCTCGACTATAGTCTTGCCTGCTTCTTTCAATGCCTTGATGACAGCATCATAGATGCCGTTGCGCTTTATGCTTCCGCCGCCGTAGCAGAGTTGCACTACAGGGCCGTACAGCTTGAGTTCGTCACAAAGGTACTTCATTGCGTCCTCGCCGAAGTACAGCTTCGTCGGGTTGTGATAAGAAAAGTTGCCT
>Ga0310694_10003507_pt1 | contig 15383 bp, 42 predicted proteins | sample 174DNAGHGhighgp2_FD_203884 | JGI IMG/M metagenome (GOLD analysis project Ga0310694, IMG submission 203884) | Sheep rumen microbial communities from Palmerston North, Manawatu-Wanganui, New Zealand - 1742 DNA GHGhigh gp2 (v2) (version 2) | ecosystem: Host-associated > Mammals > Digestive system... | reverse complement strand
GTATCGTGAGCCATCAGATAATCCCAAGCCTCAGCCTGATAGGGCCTTAATTCTAATACCGGTAATTCTATTCGCATTTTCCCACCCAAACCAATCCTTATAATTTGTCTAAAATCATCATTTTTTAAAAAGTATTTTCTCGGAAATTTTTGATACACTATTCCGAAAAAACAAACACTTAATATTTTGTCAAAGTACCTAATATAACATAGCGTTTGTAACGTATTTTATCTCCATACCGATTTATGTCATCTACCCATATATCAGTTATATTATAATGCTCTCTCAACTCGTGAATACGAGAAGCTAAACGCATTACACCTAACTCTTTCATAGCTTGCCACGCCGTGATTGAGCCAAATTCTTTACAAAACTGTACAATTCTTTGTCCTTGATTATCCATTATTGACCTCCTTATGTCCTCTAATTACAATTTCAAGCGGCACAGCATTACCACTCAAATCCTTTTCTTGCTCGTTCTGACTTACAACCTTATCAATCCAGTGATATTTATTCTTCAAGATGAATATACTACCCACTGTTGAATAACGCCCCTCAGCCATTCTACGCACAATACGATTTTCAAGTGTTGCTTCAATCTTTTTTACCGCTCGAATTATCTTAATATTGTCTTTATAGCGCCTTTTCAGGTACGCCCATATATCATCGTATAAGTTCTCCTCTACAAGTAGCTCTTTGATGTAGCATATACCCTCATCAGAGTTGAGCCTGTCTTGCATACGGTTTAGAATACCCATAACCACATCAGCAAGATACTTTACAGGCTTTGTCTTAGCGTTTGTTTTTCTCTTTACAGGTTTCTTTTTCTGCATTTCAGGCTCTCCCCTACACTATGCTTCAGGTGTTTCTTCAGCTTGCTGAGCCTTAAATTCATCAACACGCTTTTTGAGCTTATCATACCCAATTTGAGGGTTAAACTCTACACCAAGTTCTTTTGCTTCAGCTTTCAAAGCGGCAAGCTCAGGTGTATCACCATCAGGCAACTCTACGCTTTTACCCTTAAACTCTGTTTTTACGATCCAATCAATACCTGAAAAGCGTTTTTGAAGTTTCTTGTAAAAATCTTCATCTTCTTGCATTAGTTTGATTACATCTTTCTTTTCAATGTTAAGCTTTTCCATAGCCTGATTGATTCCATAACCGTTACCGATTAAATCAAGCATCTTCTTCTGCATCTTTTCCATAATATTCTTCTCCATTAAATTCAGGTTTACCTAAAATCTCAGCCCGGATAGCATCTATCTTAGCTGTTGCTTCTGCTTGAATACGGCGCATCTCTTGAGCTTTCGGATAAAAAATATCAAAAGCCGCTTTTGCGCTTTCTTTATCAGGGTACACATACGGTTTTTCTCTGTATGTAAAGCCTGTTTCAGTTTTCAAGCGGTAACTTCTGTATCCGGTTTGCCCGATAATCTCACCGGCAACAATAGCCTCATATACATTACCGCCCTCTTTCAAGTCTAAGTAATATACTTTTTTGCCAAGCATATATATTTCCTTTCCTATAAATTTTATATATTCAATCCACAGGTTTTTTTTACCTGTCTTGAGCGCCTTATAAAGTCCTTGTCTTGTCATACACAAAAAGCGTGCAAACCCTGAGATTTGTTCACGCCTTGCTAACCGTATATGTAAAGATTTATTTGACTTCATAAAGCACCTCACAGCATTACATTATATAAAAAGTTTACAGGTGTCAACAAAAAAAGAGCGGTTTTTACACCACTCTTTCGGACTTCAATGAAATATTCATCTATTTTGTATTATCTTTTATTTTCATTGTCAAGTATTTTTCAAACAAACTTTCTACAGGTATCATACTTTTTGTTAATGGATTGTGAGAGCGCACAAAGTTTAATATACCCTCTTTGAAAACGTGGTACTGATCCTCGTGCTTTACGATACACTCTACTGATGTCCTTGTAACGTTGACAATGTAGTATTGGCCTTTGAGAGTATCACTTGTCCAAATTTCGCCTTTTTTCGGTATAGGAATAATCATTTTTCTAACTCCTTATTAACACAACCTTGTATATACCAAACGGCGGTCATAGCTTTTCTCCTGTTATAATTGAGTATTGCCCGCAAAGTTCCCAAAGTTTATTTTTAATTTTTTTGCGGCACACTTCTTTACCGATACAAAAGTTATAATTGTTTTCATTTACTGGAAATGAACCCTCAACTCCGGCAAACTTCTCATTATTAGGATATGTGAATACCCATATAACAATAACACCTTTTTTAATGATTGCCGGAAATACTTCAGTTGATACTCTTTCTTCAAAAATCCGGTCTATATCTTCCGGTGTGTATTTAATATCAGTCATCTTGTTTTAACTCCTCACAGCATAGTATATCACATTTATAAGTTATATCTTTGTTTTTTCTAAACACCAACCAAATAGACACGGTTTTTACTAAAAGAGATAAAGACAAGTTAATTTCAAAAGCCTCATAAACCTTTCCTTTGTAATGCTCAACCCCTTTTGATGTAAAACTTAATCCAAAACCAATACAATATTTTACGTGGCTTGCATAGGTTATTGAAATAGAAAATCTACCTAAAATAAACTCTTTAAAATTTATCATTTTCCACCTACCTTTATTAAACTCTTTGTCCAGTCATTAGTAGGGGAGATATCAAAACAATGTAATGGACAAATTAACCCGTCATCAATTCTCCATATATCATATAATACTGGTCTACATATAGGTTTTTGTTCAAACCAAACCCACGAACCGTTTTTATCCATAGCAACCCAACCTTTTTTCATAAATGGTATAATGTCTTGTATGTTAATCATTGTTTTTCCCCAGTAAAACATATTGTCCAACACCGTCAGTAGATAATTCTATTCTACAATCCGTTATTTCTTCTTCTCCACTTTCTGTTTTTGTTGCTACTACTAACTTCGGACTTCTTTCAATTTCTACAATATCTTTAAGTCTTTCTAAAAGTTCTTCTGCTGTCATTCTTTATTCTCCGATGTTTTTATAATTTCAATCATTGCAATATTTTTAGTATTAAAAAGAATAGTTGTTTTACCATCTGATTGAGGTAATTCTATTATTTTATTTTTTGATAATGCTTCTTTTAGTGTTTCTATATAATTTTCTGCAAAAACCGAAATTGTATAATTATACATTCTTTCTTGAGTGCTATATACTGTAACATTATAATTTATTGATAGTTTCATTCTTCATTCTCCCTTAAACTCCTTACTGTTTACGGCTTCTTGCCAAGTCGGATATTCGGCGACTAATACCGTATATTCTTGTATATCATTATTTCTAGCCCATTCCCAAGTTTCTCCGTCTTGAAAAATAAGGTCATATCTATAAAAATTAAAGTCTTTGGTTGGTGGATATTCTTTTGTTACAACAACTATATCAATTTCACTCTTTTCTTTAAACTCGTAAACCTGTCCTACTTTTATCATTCTTCATTCTCCGTCCTAAATAAATCATCGATGTTTGCTTTACTCTTGCCGAGATAGGTAAAATCTTGTAAAAGTGTTTTTTCCCATTTTTCTTTTCCCCACCAACAGCCAACAACTTGATTATTTCCATTTTTATATAATAGAAATACATAATATTCAGGACATTCATAGCTTGCTATTGCAGAGATATAGTATTCTGTTTTAAATTCTTCATATTTGTATAACCACACATCTCCGACTTCTGGCTTATCTTTACTCATCTTCTAACCTCATAACGTTAATTATTACAATGCTTCTAAAATCATTTTCTTTGATAATATACTTTCCTATTTCTGATATAGCTTTTGATGTTATTTTATCACAGTTTAACTCTAACCAACAACTTCCAAAGCCTGTTTGCAACGTTTTATTTTGAAAATTATAAGAAACGAAATATTTACTCATTTTACTCCTCACAAACATCATCAATTATTTTGTTATATTGCTCTGCAAAAAGCATACCTCTCAATGTACCGGCTTTTTCTGCCTCTATAAGCCCCTGCTTAATAAAAGGCGCTTGCGCCCTCAATCTTTCTCGCTGTTTATTGATACATTTTAATTTGTGAACTAATACCTGTATTTGAGTTTGAAGCTCCCATACGGTTACTTGTTCTAGTGTTTCTTTGTCAACCATTGTTTTCTCCTTTCAAGTGATTGTGAAACGGCTCTTTATAGAGCCGAAACATAATTACTCGTGTTGATATTTTACACCGTTTACTGTTGATAATTTTTTCCATTTGCGTTTTTTGTTTATTAAAGACTTCTCAAGAGCCATATAGCAGATTATACTATGTAAGTTTTTTTCTTCTCCTATTTTTTCATTAATGTAAGGTTTTATAACCTTTTCTACAAATCTAGGAGCAAAACGAGCAATACCTGCCGCCACAATAATCATATCAGCCAACTCACGAGCTTCTTCAAGGCAATTTTCAGCTTGCTCAAACTCCTCTTGTTCGTCAACAAACTTATCTAATTGTGCTTCTAAGGTAATATCCTTAAACGTTTCAGTATGTTCTTTTGTGAGAATTGCCATCAACTCTCCATAGGTTTCAGGCTTGCGAGCTTCAATATTTTCTTCACGACTCTTTTTCTCTTTTTTCATAATATCCGGCATAATTACCGTTTCAATAATCTCTTTCATTGTTTTGTTTTCACAATCTTCAGAGTTCAATTTACCGACTTTTATCGTCATCTTTTTTCCTTTCAATTACAGTGTTAAGTTCTTTGTTTAGTTCTTCTGCATCCTCAAGAGTAAGAGATATGCGAAAAGGATTATAGCCATCATCGGCCAAAATAACAATCATATCTGAGCTGTTATCACTCATCACTTTGATTGTCAGATTGTTCTTCTTGCTGTACATTGTTTTCCTCCTCTGTTTCAGCGGTATTTTCTGCATCGGATTCCTCTGCATCTTCAAGACCGAGTTCTTGCTGTACGGCACTACACAATACTTTTGCGTTAAAATCTTCTAACTGTACAGCGCTTGCATAAGCCAAGAGCATATCTTTTGTAATACCCTTATCTTTTGCCATATCAATCGTATCTTTGATACATTCTTTTGCTCTATCAAGCGAGTTTTTATATTGAATATATTGCTCACCAAACTCTCTAAGAGCAACAGCAAAGCCTTTTTTATTCTTCTCATCGGCTTCAGCCACTACCTGCTCCATTGTTGCTGTTTCTTCAGATACAACCTCACCGGTTTCTTCTTCAAAAATATCACCGCTACCACACTTCGGGCAACAATTCTCTATCGGCTCATCAAACTGAGCACCACAATCATTACAACTATACATTTTATTCTCCTTTATATAAAAGTTTATTATAATATTTACAATTATATTCCCATAAACAACCTACAATCTGCTCTTGCTGGCTTGTCTTGTATCTTTCATAATCCCTACGTGCCATTTCTCTATCAAACCCAAATACAATTCCAGTTACTGAGGTCATTATCACAACTACAGCCGTTAAAAAATAAAATAATTCTTTCATATCTATTCCCCTAAAAAATTCTTAGTCCAATTATTAAAATCTTCTGTTACACGGTCAAATTCAGCCTGCTTAATTGCTTGTGGCAGATTATTCATAGTGTTTTCTAATTTCAAATAATAATCTTTTGCTGTTTTATTATTCTCAATCGGTAAAGATGCCAAACATTGACCGTAGTCATCTGCTGATAAAATTTCATACACAAGATTTACAACCTCATCTTGCAAATCTTCTAATATATAATCTGCTCTTGCGATTTTATCATAAATATCACCGTTTAACTTACGATGTTTTTTAATTAATGCCAGTGCGGCAAATGCTATTTTATTCATTATAGACCTCCATTCTGTTAATTACATTTTTGTTTATAACACTAATATTTTTAATAGTCAATACTTTTTTTAATAAAAATTAAAAAATTTTTTTTAATCCCTTTGTTGTTATTGTTTAAATATATATATTTTTTCTTTATTTTAAACTTCTTTTTTTTATCCACAGGGTTATCAACATCTTATTAACATCTTATACAAGACTTATACGAAAAGTTACCCATAAGCTCTTTTTTTAGCTTCATACGTTCATTTTGATAAAACTCTTTTTCAGTTAAGTTATTGAATAATAAATAATCTCTAAACTGCATACGCATCATCTTTTCAAGATATTGCTGAGTATCGTAGTCTATCTCAAGGTATATTTTGCCATCGTGCAATAAGCGGTGTTCTTCAGGCGTTAAAGGCGCTATGTTTCGTAAATCCCACCTTAACAGCTTATTCTTGCGTGAATATATATGATGTCCTACACACCCACGCTTACCGCTGTATATTGAGCGTTGACGTGAGGCCCACTCCTGCACCAGTTTATCTAGTTCGTGTTCTATGTTACTTGCCGCCATCTTCTTTACCCTCATAATGATTATCTACTTCGCTTTTAGTTCGCTCGCTAAAAGCTAAACTTGTATTTTGTGGCACAACTAAGTTAGGTATATCCCATTTTATAGATTGTAATTTATCAACTAACTCATCTAATGTAGTACCCTCAGGTATATCTATTGTTACTGTTTTACAACTCCAAATATTTTTCATTTTTTACCTCCTTAAAATAAAGTTAATTGTTTTTGAGCATCTTCAAGCCTCTTTACTGAGGCCTCATAATAATCTTTATCTTTTTCAATACAGATAAACCGCCTCTTTAGATTATGGCAAGCTACAGCCGTTGTACCTGAGCCTGAAAAGCAATCTAACACTAGGTCGTTTTCTTTAGTAATATTTGATAAAATTCTTGTAATAATTGACACTTTTTTTTCGTTTGGGTGATTGGTTTCTTTTTGGTTATCCACCAAAAAATAAGGAATTTTAGATTGGTAATTCTTACAATAATCTATTTGCCGATCGCACAAGTGAAAAATATATTCGTTAGATAGCCAAGTATTGTTTGTAAATGGTATCGGATTTTTTTTGCAGATTGGCAAAACATAGTACATTAAACCTTTTTTTTCGGCAAAGTTTAAAACCTTTATAATATCAAGCCTCGCTCCGCATAGTATCATATTAGGAAATTTACACTTTGAGAGCAATAGAGATAAGAAATCATCTATAAACCAATCTTGATTACAGTACTTTTTCATCTCTTTATAAATGGCTCGTTTTGCGCCTAAACCACCGCCTTGAGGCTCTAAAGTGTAAGGTGGATCAGTCAACACTAAATCAACCGACTTATCCGGCAACTGTTTCAGAATATCCATACAGTCAGCATTGATGATTTTGTTTTCTAAATCTGCTATATCCATCAGTATAAATCCTCCTCAATTTCAAAATCACCCTCTTTGCACTTCTCAATATAAAGTTGATGAAAGTCTAAATCATTATATGTTACCGGCGGACTATTCTCAAGCCAAGCACTTTTCATACCGTACATATCACGATACTTACAGAATAAATCTTTTGCCGTTTGTATTCTTTTATCTGCTATCTGCCAAAGTTCAGTACATTCACCAAACATTCTGAGCCTTGTATTCGGTATTTTTCTATCAATAAAGAATATACCCGGATTATAACCTTGTATCTCTGATACAAATTTTTTCTGTTCAGGCGTACCAAATACCGGCAATTTATTCTCTATTGCAAACCGGATAGCTTTTTCATAAAATCTAAGCTGAATATATACAGCGTACTTAAAGATATAATCTTGTACATACTCATCTATGTTTTTGAAGTTGTTTTTTTCAAAAGTTTTCAAATCAATAAATCCGCTGAGCCTCAAATAGTCAATTCTACATTTACACGGTATTCCATCTTCTTCCCAAAATATAGATACTTCAGGATAACCACCCTCAAAAACGTGAGGCGCTAACCATTTATTAACATATCCGGCGTGAGTTATTAACTTATTATACTTATCAAACGATATAGGCAATTTGCCCTTAGCCTCAAACTCTAACCAGTTCCGATAAGCCTTTGAGCTTTTACCTAACATCTCACAGTATTCAGGTATAACTATATATCTATCATTAAATACCTGTTCACCCTCTAAATATAAACAGTGAAACATTTTACCATCATCTAAGAAGTTTGTTTTTTTCGGTACATACAGCGGATTATACACAGAGTTAAACCAAAAATTTACCGGTGATTGTAAAAGCTCTTTGATTCCTGTTGATGATAAACCCTCTTGAGCGTGGTACTCATCTTCGGGCATATTAAAGTATATTCCGCTTTTCATTTTTCTTCCTCATTATTATTTGATAAGCCTCTATTCTACCCTCAATTATCGGTTTCATAACTTCAGGAGAACACTCTTTCAAAAGTCTAAGCACTTCTAAATATACTTCAAGTTTTATTTTTATTTCATCCATTTTGACCTCCATTCACAACCTTTATAATTCATTATTTTTATGTTGTCAAGATATTTTTTAATATTTTTATGAAAAAAAGTATTGACTAATAAAAATAATAGTATTATAAGGGTACTGTATTCAATAATTTTATATGGAGGCAAAAAATGGATACTGATAAAAATTTAATGTTGACTTTAGAGCCGATGCAAGTTGAAAGCTATCGCATTGATGAGAGAGCTAAACTTATTTCTGTTACTGATGCTGTCAGCTATGATACAGCGGTTACCTTTTTAAAAGAAGTTAATACCAAACTAAAAGACTTTAAAGCTCAGCGTGACAAATACATTAAACCAATGAAAGATAGTATTAAGGCTATTGATGAACGCCTTAAAGAGCCTATCAAACTTCTTGAAGATACAGATACAACCCTGAGAGAAAAACTTAATAACTATTTATCTGAAGTACGCAAACAAGAGGAGCAACGCTTAGCTCTTGAGCGCAAAAAAGCTGAAGATGAGGCCCTTAAAGAGATTGATAACCTTGAGGGTATTAAATCTCAGGCCGGTGAATATGATGAGGTTACTCAGAAAGCTATTCAACGTACTATTGAGAATAAACAAAATAAAGCTATTGAGGCCACCGCCTTTGTAGAAAAAATCAATTTATCCACAAACTCTGCATCAGTTTCTATGGTATGGGATTTTGAAGTTACTGATAAATCTAAGTTACCTTTAGAATATCTGAAAGTGGATGAAGTCGCTATCCGTAACGCTATTCGTAACGGTGAGCGTAATATAGCAGGGGTTAATATTTATCAAAAACCGCAAATTTCATTAAGATAGGAGATAGTGATGAATAAAATTTATAGATATAATGATTTGATTTTTGTTGAGGGTGATACAAAATCAGGATATTTAAGACCTTTTGAGGCAAAAACTTTGCGTATGAGAGGAGCCGGCTCAGCCGCTACTTATGAAAAATATAGGGATTCTTGGCAACTTATAGGCACTTTAGGCCAAACTCACCGTATTGATGGTGATAGATTAGTTGTTTTGCGTAAGAGAGCATCTAACCCTAAAACCACAAATAGAAGCGTATCTTTTCCTTTAACCCTTTTGGAAAGGCTTGATAATTTAGCTCAAGAGCAGGACCGCTCTTTTTCTTGGATTGTCATTAAACTTATTTCAAAAGGCTTAGGAGATGATAAATAAAAGCGTATTCGGTGATTATCAGGCCACTGAGTTAATTGAGGCCTTTGGCAAAAAAAAGCCGGTTACAGTTCTAGCCGGCTCACCTAAAAGAGCTAAAATATACCTCAAGTTAATTCAAGAACACGCTAAACTCTTTGAAAAAAGAAAAACAAAAATAGCAAATTATAAGCCTTGACAATTACCTTTAAGGAGTTCATAATGAGATTGTTCTTCGTTAAGACCTCCTTTCATTTAACAAGAACAGCCCTCAGAAAACTGAGGGCTTTTTTTATCGCTCATTAAAGTTAATCTGTAGTTGTCTTGTTTTAGGTTTTCTGTCACGCAAATAATTCTCTAACCCCTCATTCCTAATTACTTTTGGCGTATATTCAGGCCGTGTGCGTTTTAATTTTTCGTAAACTTCCGGCAACTTCATTTCGTCATAATATCCGATGTCATCGCCTTTTTGGCTTACGATAAAGTGCGCCCATTCGCCGTCAATACGCATTAGATAAGCGTGCCGGATAAGTTTTAACCGTTTTGCACGTTTGGCATCTTGTTCCTGTTCTTCGGCCGGATAATCCGGAAAATTTAACCTTAATTCTTTCACTTTTGCACCTCGTTTAACTTAATCGCGCATTCGACAGCATCGCCGTATGTTACAACGTTGGCCAAACAATTTTCTTTGATGCGCTCGTTGTTATTTTGCACCGTTGAGCAGCCGCCGGACGTCATCAGGCAAAACAGTATTATAGCAATCACAATCACTTTTAACGGTTTTAATAACCGTTCTAACCTTTTCGATTGTTTCGGTTGCGCGTTCCTGCGCTGCATTAAATTTTTGTATTTCATCTTGATAACCCTTTATTTTGTTATTTAAGGCGATTATTTCGCCATTGGCGGCGTTTAATTCTGTTTTAAGGTGTTTGTTTGAATAAAACAGAATCGCGCTTGTAACCGCCAAAAGAACCAAACTAATCAACAATATCCGCGTCATCTTGAGGCTCCGGTATTTCAATGTAATCCTCTTGCTTTCTGCCGTCCTCTAAACTGACAGAACCATAGCAAAGTTTTGTTTCCTTATGCTCAAGCAAAAAGCCTTCGTCTGCATAAAGAATTGGTGTTAATTTACCATTATACATTTCTTCTTTAATATACATTTTATTTTTACTCCTGCTGTTAGTTTTTAAGTCTTTAAGTGTTCGGTATCTCCAAAACGGGTGCCACAAAGCAACTGGAAGTCTTGCCGTCCATTCTCGTCTCGCCGTGCTTGCTGATGGTCCACACGTTGTACATGCTAGCCTGCGATGAACTATATAATCTGGTCGCCAATGTCGCAATATCAAGCGACGAATAACTTGATTTGCTGGTGTCCGCATTGCTTATCTCAGCGCGGTTCGTGCAAATATAGAAAAGTTCGCAAATGTTCGGTAACTGTCCGTAATAGGTTGTGCCGTCAATTACAAACGATTTACTTCGGCAATGTGAAACCGCTTCGGACGTATAACTCTTTGCGGTGCACCAGGATAAAATCTTGTCACAGTTGCTGGTTGCGGTGTCTGTGTATGTATTTGCTATTAAATCAACGCCGACACCGTTCATGTCGTATACGGCTAAATTTGTGACGGTTCCTGTATCTGACGTCCATTTGGCTGATGCAAGTCTGTATTGCGCGTCAAGGCAAACAATGGCGTATTCATTGTCGTTGGCGTCCGTGAAAAATCCGCAAACGGAGCCGATTTCGTTGTTGCTGTCGTCTTTGATGCGGTCTAACAGCTTATATTTTCCGCTATGTCCGCCGCCTGCTTCCAGCGTTCCGGTCACGCCCAGGATGGTAACGTCTTTTTTGATGTTTCCAGCAACAATATTTGCATCAATGCTCGAAGTAACAGCCGCTACGTTTATCGGGCTATATCCGTCTGTACCGCTAGGTGCAGTAATTGTTTGCGCAGATGTCGTAGGCGTTACGTTCAACGAAGTAATTACAGGACTACTTCCCCCGCCTCCTGATGGTGCCGCTATTCCTAAATATTGTTCTTCTTCAAATTTAAGCATTATCCACCTCTACTACGTTAATTACAGAACTGCTAAATTGCGCTCTCAGATATAAATTAGATGTTCCCTTTTGAAAAGTAGCATACTTATTCATCAATAAAGGCTCTCCATCATCGTTGCTATCTGATGGTTTTGATGTGTTTTCTTGCAATAGCACAGCATCATTACCTCTATTATAAATTCTATATGTTGATGTTCCTGCTGAACTACCTAAAAAAGTTTCAAAATCAATCCACTTATTTGTGATAGTATCTTTTTTTTCTTGCATATTTTTTCTCCTAATCAATATTGTTAAAGAATAAATGATTACCGTGAATATAACACGGTATTTTACCTACAGCCCATTTAGGTTTTGCACAAGCTCTAGGGTTATAATAATGAGTTGCGCCGCCTGTTATATCTTTATATACACCACCGGCTACCTGTTTAATTATTTCAAGCTCTCTCTTGAGTTCAATATATGTAAGTTTAGGAAGTCTTGCACATTGAGGATCGTTTTTATTCCAACAAGAAAACTGCCACGGCTTTTTACAAGTTTCAGCTATTGTCTTACCGGCAAACCATTTACCTGAGTTCAGCCTGTTGATAACTACACAACAAACAGCCCTCATACCCTCATCATCTTCACCACGAGCCTCAGCCCATAAAGTTCTTGCAAGTGTTAAAATATCTTCTTCAGTCATTTCATACTCCAAAGGTTAGCATACTCTGTAATAGAGGTATAAGCTCTATTATTTTTTCCCAATTATAAGCTATGATAAAAGAAGTTGCAACAATTAATATAAAATAAAACAAGCTAATAAGATTATACCTTATCAGCTTTGCTACTCTTTCGTGCTTTTCTAGTTTCTTCATACTTAGCCTCCTCTTGTAAAGCTCTTGCTTTAGCTTCACGATACCGCCAATAGAAGAAAGCAAGCGATATACAACTGATTAAAAAGGCGTTAATCTGAGGCATAATGTCCGTTATTGTTGTCAACAAGTAAGACAAGGTTATTCCAAAAACTGAAGTAAGCCAAGCATCTATTTTTAACAGCATCTTATTCCCCATAATTAACGCCCTCTTATTAAATATAACGCTTTAATTTTAAATATGTCAATACCCTAATCACATTTTGCTAAAAACCACCTCTTAGCCATATCGTGAGGCGCATCTATATCATCAAGGAACATATAGGCATCTTCAATATAATCCTCGCTTGATTTTCCCTGTTTATATCTGTCAGAATATTGCATATTTAAAACATAATACCAGTCTGCCGGATCAAATTTATAGCCTTTAGAGTTCATTACTCTTGATGTTTCATCATAGCTCCATTTTTCACCAGATGAGCCATCTCTATTTTTCATCATAGATACAGCATACTCAGCCGTTTCTCTTGTAAAATGAGGATTTACCAGTAAATCAACTTTCATTAAGAATTTATCAGCAAGTTTGGAATCCGTTTTGCGCACTTCTTCTGTAAACCAGTTAATTTTATCCACAAGTCTATCCATACCATCTATATCAAGATTGCCGATATACTTTGTAATAAGTTCTTTGAAAGTCATATTAAGCCCCCTTTGCTTCATTACTTAATACGTTTGTCAGCGTAATATGAGGTGTATCGTTTTCAATGTACCGGCCTTTATATTTATTTCGGCATACACCTAAAATATCTGTTGTTATAGGATAACCCCAAATATCAACTACCGGTACAGCGGCACCGTTAATAGTTATTGTTACCGGTACAGGCGCACCTGTTATAACTCCGTCAGGATCAATAGTCATAATCAAACAAAACGGATCAAAATTACCTACGTTTGTTGCGTTAGTTACGGTTAATAAACCTGCCGCACTTAACGATGATGTTCTATGAACATAAGGACAAATACAAGCCATTTTCTTCTCCATAAAATAAGGCGGAGCGGTTAAACTCCGCCATTTTCCTAACCGTTAAAGCCACAACCACAGCCACCACAATTACAGAACGGTGAGCGGCCTGCATCATAACTCATTGAGTTAGGATATCTAACCATTCCGTTTGTAGCCTGAGCCAATTCAAGACGTTGAATTTTACCTTGCAATTCTTCAATCTTGTTTTGAGCCATTGTAGCCTTGATTTCGTTAAATCCGTTATTCATATTTGCAATTACAGCGTTTGTATTCTGTAAAGCATCATAACGATTTTGCGCAGTCGTTTCTTGAATTAACATCTTTGTATCACAACAACACTGATTAGCGTTAGCAATACCGAGTTGAACTTGTGAAGAAACACCGTAAATATCTCTTGCAAGTTCACTATATTTGTCTTGCAACACATTCAGAGTATCGTGAAACGTTTGATTGGTTGCGGCAATACCTTGAGCGCCAACGTTATTTACGGCCGTCAAAATATCTCTTGACTGATTACCTAAGTTCAGTGCATCAAAACCACGTTGTACGTCATTTTGAGTTGCTAAATTCTGATAACCGATAGCATTATTGAAGCCCCAACCGCCTCCGCCTGCCATCAAAACAATCAAGAATAAGATAGCCATAATACCAGTGCCATCTCCACCACCTAAAAATCCGTTATTGCCTCTACCAATAGAAGCAATATCGGCAATACTTAATCCATTTCCATTTTCCATTTTTATTACTCCAATAAAGTTAAAACCAATCAAGGACTTATTTCAAACCGAGTTGCCTTGCCTGTTGCTCGGTGAGGATAGGGGCGTTAATATCGATCCCTTTTGACTTAGCCATATTCAGAATAGTCTGTAACTGTTGCTCTGAGTTTTTACCCTGCATCATTTGATTAAACTGAGCCATCATAGGATGATTTTGTAGTTGCCCTCTTAAAAACATATTTATAAGCATCTGTATCATTTCACTTCTCCTTGTTCAGGGTTAGCGATTTTCTTTTTGATAATTTCTATTTCTTCTAAGATTTTCTTGAGGTCCGTTTTTTCTTCTTTGCCTTGTGAAAGAGAGTAATTTTCAACCTCTATATTGCCGTCATTATTCATACGCCGTATATATACCTCTTTTTTATCTCTATTGATTCCAAGATAAAAAACATTCGGCATTATATTAAGCCCGGCAAGTTCTTCAGGTGATTTTACAAAATAGCAAGAGGCTTGTGATTGAACCTGTTGCGTTACGTTTTGAATAGGCTGTTGATAGCTATTATAGCCATTGTTAAAGCCAAAATTATTGTAATTGTACATCTTTATCTCCTAACATTTCTAATATTAAAAGCATTTGTAAACGTGTAAAATAAAACATAAGCTACCTCCGTGTTACAGAGATAGCTTAGCCATTTTAGGAGAATAAAAGAATTGTGTTAGGTTTGCTCTTGAGGTGAAGTCATCAAAGCCTTTATAAAGAACATATTTATATATGGTATTGCTCTTGTTATGATGTTCTCTTGTAGTGTTGAAACATATCTTTGAGATAAACTCAAATTATAAGCCATCACTTTATGAGGTGTTACTTTTTCGCCGCAATATTTCATTACAAGATACTTTTTATCAAAATCAGAAAGAGGGAGCTTATTGATAAAATCCTTTAAGACTTCCTTATCAGGATAGTCAGCTAAAAAATCTTGAATAAATTCCCTCTTAAAATTACTCATTTTTTTATAACGCTCAATAAACCACGAGGCGCTTTAGGAAAGCGAGGATTTAACCCACGATATTTTACCTTAACGTGTACTTTTTGCTCTACTTCCATTATTTAACCTCATTTGTTACAGTTACATTATCATTTGCTGTTACCTTTTGAGTGGTATCTGTATCAGATGATGTAGGCCACAAAAAAGCAAACAGCATAAATACTAAAAACAAAG
>Ga0310694_10003502_pt1 | contig 15393 bp, 11 predicted proteins | sample 174DNAGHGhighgp2_FD_203884 | JGI IMG/M metagenome (GOLD analysis project Ga0310694, IMG submission 203884) | Sheep rumen microbial communities from Palmerston North, Manawatu-Wanganui, New Zealand - 1742 DNA GHGhigh gp2 (v2) (version 2) | ecosystem: Host-associated > Mammals > Digestive system... | reverse complement strand
ACAACCTCGTTATCAAGGGTGCCTCAGGCAACAATCTCAAGCATGTCGACGTGACCTTCCCCCTCGGAAAGCTCATTGTCATCACAGGCGTCAGCGGTAGTGGCAAGTCGACCCTTGTCAACGAAACATTGCAACCCATCCTCTCCCAACACTTCTACCGCTCGCTTAAAAGACCTATGCCCTATGACAGCATTGAAGGCTTGGACTATATAGACAAGGTGGTCAATGTCGACCAGTCTCCATTAGGTCGGACACCCAGAAGCAACCCCGCCACCTACACGGGTGTGTTTAGCGACATCCGCAGTCTGTTCGTCAATCTCCCAGAAGCCAAGATCCGAGGCTACAAACCAGGCCGTTTTTCCTTTAATGTGAAAGGCGGACGTTGTGAAGCCTGTAGCGGCAACGGCTATAAAACCATCGAGATGAATTTCCTGCCCGACATCCAGGTCCCCTGTGAGGTATGTCATGGCAAACGGTACAACCGCGAGACTTTGGAGGTCAGGTATAAAGGCAAATCCATTGCCGATATTCTTGACATGACCATCAACCAAGCTGTTGAATTTTTTGAAAATGTCCCAGACATCCTTCGGAAGATCAAGACCATTCAGGATGTGGGACTGGGCTACATCAAACTCGGCCAACCATCCACCACCCTCTCCGGTGGCGAGAGCCAACGTGTAAAGTTGGCCACCGAACTGTCAAAAAAGGACACTGGCAAGACTCTTTATATCCTCGATGAACCAACAACAGGTCTGCACTTTGAGGACATCCGTATTCTAATGGATGTACTCCAGAAACTTGTTGACCGAGGCAACACAGTCCTTATTATAGAACACAATCTCGACGTTATCAAGTTAGCCGACCACTTGATTGACATGGGACCGGAAGGCGGACGGAAAGGCGGTATGATTCTTGCGACAGGAACGCCCGAGGAAGTGGTCAAAAATGACATCGGTTACACTGCTCATTTCTTGAAACAACTGTTCGAATAGAGAATAATGATGTCCGAAACAGGAACTAATCACGCTTCATCGGTATTTTTTTCAGTATCCGCAAACCGATATTGAAAAAAACTACCGATATTTGCAGTATGAATGACAATCTAACGATCAGCAAGCCTTACGTCGGCCTGACAGACTATAACTTTCAGGAACTCGACTATTCAGACGGAGAACTGAGTATTATCAACCACTTAACGTTCAGTTCCCGCATGCATGCCACACAAGTCGACAGAGTCTTCGTTGTCTTCTGCAGTCAGGGAGAACTCAGATTTGAGATGGACGGTTCAGATTATGCCATAAAGAAAGATGATGTGTTCGTCGGCTACCCGAATGCCATCTATAATCATTTCAAGGCATCCTACGATGTGCGATGCCGCCTGATCAGCATGTCGAAGTCGCTGTTGCAGGAAATGCTCTATCCCAATCAAAGCATCTGGAACAAGACGCTCTATCTCAAAAAGCATTATATTATCAACCTGTCGGAACAAGAAGTCGCCATGCAGAACTGCATGAATTTAGTACTGGCCCACAATTTAGGAAGTAACAAGACGACTTTCCGCAAGGAGATCATTCACTCACTCGTGCAATGCATCGTCTATGAGCTCTGTCGCACGTTGAGCACTTTCGTTCAGTCGGAAAGCACTCAGGAGACCAATCAGCGTAAGATCCTGTTCGACCGTTTCATCTCCTATATGACTTCTTGCGACATCAAGAAGCAACCGCTTTCTTTCTATGCCGACAAGCTCTGCGTGTCCACCCGATACCTTACGATGGTCTGTAGGGAGATAAGTGGCAGAACGGCCTACGACTGGATTTGTGATTATGTTCAGAACGATGTTCGTTTCTATCTGTTACACACCAATCTGTCCATCAAAGAGATTGCCGTCAAATTAGGATTCTGCAACCTGTCTTTTTTTGGCAAATATGTTCGCGAGAATTTAGGGAAATCACCGTCAGAATTCAGAAGACAGTTGAAAGACGAATAGAAAATTCCCGAAAAATTTGGCTGAATTCAAAAAAAAACTTACTTTTGCACCATGTAAATAACTGAATCATGATGAAAAAGGTATTATTTCTATTCGTGAACCTACTTGTCTGCTGCACTTTTGTCCATGCACAGGAGGTTCAAAAAAGTGAACTGCAACAAAAGGCCGAGGCAGTAGATCCTCAGAAGCACATCGCTTCAGCCCGATCGCTGTATATCCATGCTTTCAACGACTATGTCAACAAGGGTCAGGTACGTCAGGGCGTAGAATGCGCTATCAAGGCAACAGCCCTCTATTACAAGGAGAATTTCTGGAAAGAGGCCTTCGATCTGCTGCGTCTTGCCGACCAGTCCGTTTCTGCCAGTAAGCTCCCCGTCAGCGAGAGAGCCGCAGCGCACTATCTGGTCACCAAGGAGCGCATGCAGATGTATATGAGGCTCAGGAAGAGCGAGAGTGTCAAGGCACAGCTAAATGTCATGGAGACGCAAGCCGGTCAGACCAGTGACGAGGCGATCAAAAACGACCTGCTCTACAACAAGGCCATCTATTACTACACATATGGCATGAATGCCCAGGGTAATGCCGTCTTCAAGGAAATGGCCGACAAGTTGACAGCCTCGAAGGATTACGACAAGGTCGATGAGGTCTATCAGACCCTGATTGCCAATGGCCGCAGGAGCAACAATGCCAACATGGTGGCCCAGTCATACAGCAACTATATTGCATGGAAGGACTCCACCAGCGCCATCAAGCATGCCGACGAGATCAATGCCCTGAAGAAGCAGATTGCCGACGACGAGGCCGCCATTCAGGAGCGCGACAGTTCACTCACCACGAGAATGACCATCATCGTGGGTCTTGGCATCCTGGCCTCTATCCTTGCTGCCGCCCTAATTGCAGGAGCCGTCATACTCATGCGCTTCATCTTCCTCACCCGCAAGCAGAAGAAGGTTATCAAACTGGCCAACGAGAGCAATGCCCTAAAGGCCAAGTTCATCAGCAACATCTCCGCCCAGCTGGAGCCCACCTTCAAGAAGCTTGACAGCCGTCAGCCGGAAGTAAAGGCCCTGCTCGACTTCTCACAGCATATCCAGACACTCTCGGAGTTGGAGAACAAGCCAGCTGAAGAGATCCAACTGGAAGACACTCAGGTTCAGCCATTCTGTGAAAATCTGATGGAAGGCATCCGCAATAAGGTGAAGAGCAATGTCAACCTGACTGTGAATGCCCAGAAGATGAGTGCACCTATCTATAAGGAATATGTCAGCCATATCCTGCAACATCTGCTGGAGAACGCTGCAAACTATACCCCCGAGGGCGGCAACATCCATCTGGAGTTTAAGAAGCGTGGCCCGCACACCTACCAGTTCTTGGTGTCAGACACCGGTTGTGGCATCGCTGAGGAGCATCGTGAGGATGTGTTCAAACCCTTCCTCGAGATCCACGACCTCACGGAAGGCGATGGACTGGGCCTGCCCATCTGTAAGCAGATGGCCCTGAAAATGAACGGTGACCTCGAGATTGATCCTCAATACACGAAGGGTACACGATTCATCCTTGACCTGCACGCATAAGATCACGTTGAGATCTACTCATAACTGAACGCCATGTAAGAATGCGGTTTTAGTGAAACAGCAAACTTCGTGGCGTTCTTTTTATGCCAGCCGACATAATAGTCTTCTAACTTTCCCTCGACCCTCGTCTGGTCATCCAGATTCTTCAGACGCTTGAAACGATCCGGTTCACAAACCAACTTCACATCCACGGGCGCGTCATTGAAGTTCTCCACTATCAGGGTATTGTTATCGTATAGGAACAAACTTACCTTGGCCGGCCCGTCGAGATAGAAGTCCAGATCCTGGCTCATTACACGACGGATCTCCGTCAGTGCTGCGGAAGGATAATCATAAAGGCTTCCCATATCGTCTGGAATCGTCAGCACATAGAGATAGGCATTCATGTATTTCGCCTTATGAAGAATGGGGAAGCCTGATACGCCACCAGTCAGAGGGCGTCCTGCACTAATCACCTCCCAACTGTCGTTCGTCTGATAGCGAACCTGCGGAATCAGGATGTCACGAGTGCTTTGGCCGTATCTACCGAAATCGTTCACGATAGCCTTCAAGTCTGAACAGCGCAGTTCACATACCTCAGCTATTTTCTCTGGGATGGCCTTCAGCAGTCCGCTGGTGATAATGACATCCCTTCCTCGCTGCAACTGACCTTTAATCTTGGTCATGATATCCTTATCGCCAGCTGCCTGCTCCGTCAGCAGCATTACCTTCTGATCATCGGCAAAGGTGGGATACATGTCCATTGGCAGACCAATCATCCCCAGATAGTTCTGCAGGAAGTCCTCGCCAAGTGCATGGAAGGGCTTATACGATTTGATACCGATGGGATTTCCCAATTTCCCCACTAACTGATCAGCCTTGCGCAGGGTGACATCGGCAATACGCGCCATCGTTGTGGGGGTAATCGTTTTATGACCTTTCTGAAAAGGTGCCCGCATCTGGTCATAATCCCAACTCGTGCCTGAGCCCTGCCAAGGCGCACGCAACTCATCACGAAGGGCAACGTCGAGCAACTGGTGATAGGCAAATAGCATCACGTCACGCGCCTTGGCAATAGCTGTCAGGTGAAGTTGTTCCGCATAACGGTCCATACTCATCTGGATACCACCTGCATCCACCCAGCCACCGCCGTTATAGCCTGGACGCAGGTTTTCAAAATAGCGGATAATATTGTAACTCAGATAGTTCTGCAGATGCTGGGCACTGGCTGGATCGCGTGTCTCAGTGCCTGTCCAGATGCCATCAAAAAGCCGAGGACCATCCTCTAAGTTGAAGCCAAGTCCTTGGAAATGGTCATACCAATTAGGGTATTTGATAATCACCTTCACCTTGGGATTCACAGCCTTCGCAGGTCCAAGCACCAGATTCTTCGCAGCATCGTTCATCAGCTGCAATCGATATTCCGTCCACGACTTATTACCCTTGGCAGCCACCTCCACCTTACTCTTACAACTGGTGAAGAAGAAGTCATCGAGCAGGAACTCATCGAAATGGCGGGCCGTTGTCTCAGCAATCTTCTGTACCAGTTTGCGATGCTCAGGGTCAGAATAACAAAAGGTTTCAAATTCATTGCTCTCATTGATGGTATAGGTGATTCCACCAGCCACCTCGATGCCCTGTTTCTGGAAGAACTTCTTTGCCTTCTCGATTGTCGCATCATCCACGATCAATAAGTCGCGATGCGTTTCCAGATAGATCTTGTCCACATCCAACTGATTGGAGATGGTTGCCCATGAAGACTCCAGCCACTGCGTGTCCTTCATCTTCTGCACCTCTGCGGCACGCACATAAACTGAGACCTTGAAATGGTCGTGTTTGGCCCATGCATACGTCGACAGCATCATAAAAGCCGTCAGACAGAGCCCGATTCTGAATAATAAGTGTTTAGTCATCTTGTTTTTATGTTATTGTTTTATACCTCTTTCGATGACAAAAATACATATTATTACTGAAACCTCCAAACTTTTTTGCAAAAATGACTATTTTTACAGCCTATTCAAACACTTGGGGACGCAAGAGAGGTTTTTCTAACGAAAAAGGGCTGGCATCGATGTGATGTCAGCCCTATTTGTTTTGGTAGTATAGCTACAAGATCAGAGGCCTGCTGCGGCAATCCACTCGTAGATGCAAGAAACAATGCCGAAGAGGGCAATGCCTGCGGTGCAGACTGCGAGCGCGACCTTGGTATTGGCATCGCTCTGGAAAGTGGGCAGCGGACTGTCGGTCTTGGTAATATACATGGCCTTGACGATCAGCAAGTAGTAGTAGAGTGACACCACTGTATTGACCAAAGCAATGAAGACCACGAAATAAGCCCAAGGATCACCGTTCTGCACACCAGCCATGAACACGAAGAACTTCGAGAACATACCAGCGAACGGGGGAATACCTGCCAGTGAGAACAGGGCCAGCGTCATGAGGAACGACAGTTTGGGATTGGTCTGATAGAAACCGTTGTAGGCTGCCATATCCGTGCGACCGCCATTGTTCTGCTCCACTACATTGATTACTGTGAACACAGCCATGTTGGCGACGATGTAAACCAGTACATAGTAGGTCAGGGCAGCCACGCCCAACTGATTGTTGCCAACCACAGCCAGCATGATATAACCGGCCTGAGAGATACTCGAGAAGGCCATGAACCGCTTGAGCTCGCTCTGACGAATGGCAAACAGGTTAGCCACCGTGATAGAGAGCACAATGACGATATAAAGCATGTAGTCCCAATACTCGACCATCGGCTGGAACACCTTCATCAGGATGGTGCACAGCGTGATGGCAGCGGCGCCCTTGGAAATCACACTCAGATAACCCGTCACAGGCGTCGGCGCACCCTGATAGGTATCGGCCGTCCAGAAGTGGAAGGGCACGAGTGAGATCTTGAAGCCAAGTCCGCTGAAGAAGAACACCAAGCCCATGATGGTGAGTGGCTCGGCAGTAATCTTTGCAGCGACATCGTCGAAGTAGAGCGTGCCTGTAGCAGCATAGATAAACGAGATACCAAAGAGCATCACGCCACTGGAGAAGGTTGCCACGAGGATATACTTGGCAGCACCCTCGGCACTGTTTATGGTCTTGTCGAATGCCACCATACAAGCCAAGGGCACGGAAGCCATCTCGAGACCGAGGAAGAACAGCAGGAAGTTGCCGGATGACATCATCACATACATACCCAGCAGCGTGGAAATGACGAGCATATAGAACTCACCCTCCAGCTTCATGGCCGAACGCTGAATCCAAGGCTGAGCCATAATACAGACAATGACGGTACCGGCAGCCAGGATGACCTTCATCACATTGACAGCTGCCGAAGTCACGTACAGTCCGCCGAAGGCTGACTCGGGCTTCGCAAGCAGCAAGGTGGCGGCAGCTGTAACGACCAACATGCCAACCGTCAAGAACTGCATGGTATTACCCTTCACCTTTGTCTTTGCCAGACAGAAATCGGCTACGAATACGATCAACAACGAGAGAACCAAGAAGGCCTCAGGAATCATTTTCAGAAATTCACTATAATTCATATCTAAGTCCTCCTATCTTTTACATGACACCAATAGACTGAAGTATCGTTCCTGCAGCAGGCGAGATCATGTCGCTGAAGAAGAACGGCATACAACCCAGACCAGCCACACAGAAAATCAGGCAGATCACAGCCACGCGCTCATCCCACGTAGCATCGGTGAGCTCGAGGAAGTGCTTGTTCTCCACCTCGCCATAGAGGATCTTACCTACCACACGCAGGATGTAGACAGCCGTCACCACGATTGAGGTACAAGCGATGATGGTAGCCACCATACGGAAAGAGCTGTTGGGATCGCCAGATAGCGGCTCGGCACCGAAGGCGCCCACGAATATGGTCATCTCAGCAATGAACCCAGAGAAACCGGGCAGACCAAGGTTGGCCAGACCCGCAATCACATAACCTACTGCGAGGAAAGGCATGATCTTCATCAGACCGGCCAGTTCGCGGATGTCACGGGTATGGGTACGTCCGTAGATCATACCGATCAGGGCAAAGAAGAGGGCCGTCATCAGACCGTGTGACAACATCTGCAGCACAGCACCCGTCACAGCCGTCTGACTCATCATCAGCAGGGCAAAGAGCACCAGTCCGCAGTGAGACACCGACGAGTAGGCATTGATATACTTCAGGTCGGTCTGTACACAAGCACTCAGGGCACCATAGACCACAGAGATGGTGGTGAGAATCAGGAAGATCCAGGAGAGATTCTGGGCAGCCTCAGGCAACAGATACATGGCGACACGGAAGCAGCCATAACCTCCCAGTTTCATCAACACGCCAGCGTGCAGCATGGATACGGCTGTAGGCGCTGAAGCGTGACCATCGGGTGACCATGTGTGGAATGGGAACAGCGCGCCCAGCACACCGAATCCGATGAAGATGAAGGGGAAGAAGATGTTCTGGATATCATTCGGAATACAGTGATTAGCAGCAATCGTCGTCAACTCGAAGGTATAACTGCCACTGTACTGGCCATTGAAATAATAGATACCCAGCAAACCGAGGATCAGCAGGGCCGAGCCTCCCATCAGCATGAGCGTCAGCTTCATGGCCGAGTACTCCTTACGGCCTGAACCCCAGACACCAATCAGCAGGTACATCGGAATCAGCGCCACCTCGTAGAACATGAACATCGTGAAGAGGTCGGTAGAGATGAAGAAACCGAACACACCCGTTGACAACAGGGTGAACCAGAGGAAGTATTCCTTGGTGAGGGGCTTCAGCTGCCAAGAGGCAAAAGTACCGGTAAACACGATGATGCTGGAAAGCAGCAGCATGACGACCGAGATGCCATCGACACCGACGCTATAAGCAATATTCAGGGGCTTAAACCAGGGCACACTATAGGTGAGCAGCATCTCGGCCGTATTTCCGGCCGCACGCTCCTGGACAAAATAGATGGTCAACCAAATAGAGAGGGCCAGCAGACACGAAGCTCCCGTTACCATCACACCACGCACCTGATTCAGGTTCTTGGCAAGCCAAAGACCCAACAGCATCAGGGCGGGAATTATTACGAAAACACTTAATATACTCATATCTTTAGATGCATAAAAGGATTAACGTTAAAGCAACTGAACCTGTGAGGAACCATACGGCATACTGGCGGACATCGCCACTCTGCCAGCTACGGATAGACTCACCAGCCTCGTTGGCACCCCAAGCCATGAAGTTGAACGTGCCGTCAACAATATGACGGTCGAACCAGGCAATCGGTGTGCTGACACAACGGAAAATGATGCGATGCGTGACATACTGCCAGATCTCGTCCTGATAGAAACGCTTATAGGCTGCACGATGCAGTTTTGGGAACTGCTTGTACAGACGGTCGGCGATGGGCTGTGTCTCACCCTTATAGATATAGGTGGCGAGACAGATGCTCAGGATGGCAATGATGGTAGAGGTCAGTGCAATCTGCGTGTTGAAGTGGATGGTATAGTCGGTACCCTCGGCAGAAACATAGCTGCCGAACGAGCCACCCCATCCAAGGAAACCACCCAGCGTAGAGTAGATACCCACGATGAGCGTGATGGCCGTCAACACAATCAGAGGAATGGTCATCGTCAGCGGAGCCTCATGGGGCGTGTGGTGCTCGTGGGCCTCCACATTCTCCGTACCCCAGAAGATGCCGTAGTACAGACGGAACATGTAGAAGGCGGTCATAGCGGCGATACCCGTCATGATCCACCCCACCACAGGACTGTACTGCATGCAGGCGGTGATAATCTCATCCTTCGAACTGAAACCAGAGAAGAAAGGAATTCCCGCAATGGCCAGACAGGAGAAGAGGAAGGTGATGTGCGTGATCGGCATATATTTGCGCAGGCCACCCATCAGCGCCATCTCGTTAGAATGGACGGCGTGGATGATACAGCCGGCCCCCAGGAACAGACAGGCCTTGAACATAGCGTGGGTGAACAGGTGGAACATACCAGCCATGTAACCCAGCTGTGCGTGGTTATCCATGACAGCTCCATGATGACCAGGCAGCGATACGCCGAGAGCCACCATCATAAAGGCAATCTGAGAAATAGTTGAGAAAGCAAGCACACGCTTGATGTCGCTCTGGGCGCAGGCCACAGCTGCAGCATAGAAAGCGGTGAACACACCCACCCAGACCACAATCGACATGGCTTCAGGGGCATACTGAATCCACAGGGGGAACATACGGGCAATCTGGAACACACCAGCCACCACCATCGTAGCAGCGTGGATGAGTGCACTGACAGGCGTTGGACCCTCCATGGCATCGGGCAGCCAGATGTGCAACGGGAACATAGCACTCTTACCAGCACCACCAATGAACATCAGCACCAGTGCGGTAGGAATGATGAAGCCTCCTGCTGCTACAGCCTTGGCAACATTACCCTCGATGAAAGGTGTGGTGCCCTGCCCCATCACGATATCCCCGGCAAACGAGAAACTGAACGAATCGACGAAGTAGCCGAACGTCAGGATACCGATGAGGAAGAACATATCAGCAAAGCGGGTGACGATGAAGGCCTTCTTAGAGGCTGCAATGGCAGGTTTCAGAGGATAGTAGAAACCAATGAGCAGGTAGGAGCTCACACCCACCAACTCCCAGAACATATACATCTGGAAGATGTTGGTGGCCAGTACGAGACCCAGCATGGACATCGTGAAGAGTGAGAGGAAAGCGTAGTAACGCTGGAAGCCCTTCTCACCGTGCATATAGCCGAATGAGTAGATATGAACCATCAGTGAAACCGTTGAGATCACAATCAGCATCATGACGCTGATGGGATCCAACAGGATACCGAGGTCGAAATGCAGGTTGCCCAGAGGCAGCCAAGTGAAATTATAGGGCACAAATGTCTGATAGACGCCATCCACACGGTCTGCACCGAAATACTCGAAGGCCGTGAGGTAAGAGAGTATCGTGACAATACCCAAAGAGCAGGTGCCGATCAGTCCGGCCACCTTGTGCTGCATCTTCATACCAGCCAGTCCAAGAACAATGAACGACAGCAGCGGCAGAAGCATGATGAATAATGTGTAACTAAACATAATCTTTACCGTTTTTATCGTTTCATATTCTGGATGGCATCAACGCTATCGCTCTTGAACTTGCGGTAGACATTGATGATAATAGCGATGGCCACAGCACTTTCGGCAGCAGCAACACCAATCACAAAGAGTGTCATAAACATACCTTCCATACCGTTGGGATAGAGCAGACGGTTGATGGCGGCAAAGTTGATGTCGACGGCATTGAGTACCAGCTCGACAGAGATGAGCATGGCAATCAGGTTGCGACGGGTCACAAAACCATAGACACCAATAAAGAACAACAGGGCACTGAGTGCGAAATAACATTCAATGGGTATCATACCTTATCCTCCTTTTCTTTACGTGCAACAACCAAGCCTCCGATGATACATGCCAGCAGGAATACTGAGATGAACTCGAAAGGCAATACATACTGATACTTCTCAGAACCGACGAGCGCCATACCGATTTCCTTCATCGGTACTTCAACGTTGGCTATCTCCTGAGTATAGAAGCCCGTCTTCAGCAGGATCAGCGTCACGACAACCAGTCCGGCCAAGGCAGCCAGACCACCGGCAATCATCTTGCTGGACTTCACACGCTCTTCCAAGCCCTGAAGGGTACGCTTGCTCACCAGTTGGATGGCGAACACATAGATCATCGTAACGCCACCGGCATATACCGAGATCTGAGCAGCGCCCAGGAAGGTGTAGTCGAGCAGGAAATAAATGCCTGCTACACCAAAGAGCACGAACAACATAAATGTTGCGGTTCGCATAATCCTCGTTGTGGTGACACACATCAGTGCAGAACCAATGATGAACACCGCGAGAATGATAAACATAACTGTATTTGCCATATTGCGTTACTTCGTTTTAGTGTTAAACTTACCGATTTCCCACTCAGCACCGCCTTCGATGAGGTTGGGCAACGAACCACCGGCATAGACCTCCTCGTTCAGATGGAGCACCAGCTTAGAGCGGTCAAACACAGCGTTCTCGAAATCATTTGTAAACTCAATGGCGTCGAAGTTGCAGGCATTGGTACAAAGCTGGCAGAACATGCAGTCGCCCAGGTCGTACGCATAATCATCAAGCACCTTCTTTTTCTTGCCTGTCTCAGGATCCTCTGCCATGTGGGCTGTAATCTTGATGGTTCCGTTCGGACAGGCTTTCTCACACAATGTGCAGGCCGTACACTTGTAACTGCCATCCTCGTTACGCTTGAAAACAAGACGGCCACGATGACGCTTAGCCACATGGAGTGTGGTCTTGCGGTTCTCGGGATACTGCTCCGTCGACTTGTTGGTGAAGAAGTCCTTGAAGTATTCCTTCCAGGAGGTCTTCATGCCCACAGCCAACGTCTTCAAGCCGTGCCCGATTTCTCCAAAATATGTTTTGTTATCTTCCATATCTTTCTTGTTTTTCTAGGATTTCCTAGGATTTCCTAGTCACACCTATTTTATATATATACCCATGGCCACCACTACAGTCATTATCACCAGGTTGATGAGAGCCAGCGGCATGAGATACTTCCACTCCAGCTTCAGGATCTGGTCGATACGCAGACGGGGGAATGTCCACTTCACCCACATCAGGATCCAAACCAGGAAGAAGGCCTTACCCAGGAACCATACGATACCAGGGATATAGTTCATCACCGTGTCGAAGGCTTCAACGCCGATATTCACTGGGGCCCAGCCACCAAGGAACACCGTTGCAGCGATACCTGCGATGATAAAGAGGTTGAGGAACTCTGCGAGGTAGAAGAAGCCGAAGCCCATACCCGAATACTCAGTATGATGACCAGCTGTCAACTCACTCTCGGCCTCAGCCATATCAAACGGGCCACGGTTGGCCTCAGCATTACCTGCAACGAGGAACACGAGGAAAGCGATGATGGCAGGGATATGACCCTGGAAGATCAACCACTTCCAAGGACCTGTCTGTGCCTCGACGATGCCTGACATCTGCATCGTACCCGTCAGGATCACAGCGGTGATCAAGCAGAGGCAGAGCGACATCTCGTAGGAAATCATCTGAACGGCACCACGCATTGCGGACACCACAGAGTACTTGTTGTTAGAACTCCAACCAGCGAGGAAGATACCTACCACACCGATCGAAGAAACAGCGGTGAGCAGGAACACACCCACATTGAAATCGAGGATGGTGGCACCATTGTTCCAAGGAAGGAACGAGAAAGCACCAACCGAACCGATAATCACCAGAAGAGGAGCCACAAGGTAAAGCAGCTTGTCAGCCTTGTCGACGATGAAGATCTCCTTGATGAGCATCTTGAACACATCGGCAAACACCTGCAGCAAGCCCCAGTAACCTACACGCATCGGGCCTAAGCGGCACTGGAAGTAGGCACAGACCTTACGCTCCATAAATATCAGTACGATGGCCAGTAGGGCATAACCGCCAAGAACAGCGACTCCCACCAGCACGCACTCAATCAATATCGACAGAAAATCTCCCAAACCGAGTGTCTCGCGAAGGAGAGCGTCGAACCATTGTGTAACAATACTAAAATCAAACATAATCCTTCGCTTTTATCTGTCAATATCAGGAATTACAACGTCAATAGCAGCACAGGTGGCAATCAGGTCGGCAATCTTCTGACCACGCAGCATCGGGTCGAAGGCACCTACCAGCGAGAGACCCATAGGACGCATCTTCATGCGGTAGGGGCTCTTGTCGCCACGAGAGTCGAGATAGACACCAAACTCACCAGCCACACCTTCGACAGAGAAGTACCACTGTCCCTCCGGGCACTTGATGATCGGCTTCTGCTTCACATAGAAGTCACCCTCAGGGATATTGTCGATGAGCTGTTCGATGATGTTCAGGCTCTGGTACATCTCGTTGATGTGAACGAGGTAGCGGTCCATCGAGTCGCAACCTGTCAGTGTGCACTGCTCCCACTCCACCTTGTCGTACATGTCGTAGGGGTGGTTCTTGCGCACATCGTTCTTCCAGCCTGAAGCACGACCTGCAGGACCAGTCACAGCGTAGTTGATACAATCCTCGAGACTCATCGGACCACAGTTCTCAAGACGATTGTGGGTGATGATGTTGTCACCGAAGATATCCATATACTCCTGGATGGTCGGACGCAGATACTTCACCAGGTCCTTACAGTTCTTCACAAAGTTAGGATCGATGTCATCCTGCAGACCACCGATACGGTAGTAGTTCTGGATCAGGCGACCACCGGTGGTCTCCTCCATGCAGTTGAGCACATGCTCACGATCGCGCATACCATAGAGCATACCAGTGAGGGCGCCGAGGTCCTGAGCCACACAAGAGGTGTAGAGCAAGTGGGAATCGAGACGCTGCAGCTCATCCATAATCGTACGGATATACTTGATGCGATCGGTCAATTCTACCTCCATGGCCTCCTCAATCACACCTACCAAGGCATGACGGTGCTGCATAGCACCCAGATAGTTCAGACGATCGGTCAACGCCAGTGTCTGAGGATAAGTCATACCCTCCCACATCTTCTCGATGGCACGATGGATATAGCCGAGGTGCGGATAGATACGCTTCACAGTCTCACCGTTGAGCACTGTCTGCAGACGGAGCACACCGTGCGTAGCAGGGTGCTGAGGACCGATGTTTATCACATAGTCATCAGGACCAAACAGCTTGTTCTGCTTTGACTGGAGATTGCCATCCTTGTCGATGAAGTACTCCAGGCCATAGTCGGGCTCTACATCATCCTCAAGGGTATAAGCATCGTTGAACTCCCAGTTCTTGCGGAAGGGGAAACCCTTGAAGTCAGAACGCAGGAACAGGCGACGCATATCAGGATGACCCAGGAATACGATACCAAAGAAATCAAAGACCTCACGCTCTAACAGATCAGCCACGCGCCAGAGATTAGACACGGTGGGGAGATAGGCCAACATCTGACCATCTGTATCACCTGTTCCATTAGATGACATACCGTCGCCACAAACCTGGCTCCTGGCAATCATCTTCACGCTGCAACGCTCGTGGGTCTTCGTATTCTCAAGGATATACACACAGCCAAGTCCTTCTTCTCCGAAGTCCTCGCCTACGATGGTAACAAGATAGTCAAAGCCCTTCTTGTCCTTCAAGTTCTGCATCTCTTGTGCGAACTTGTCGAAATCAAATGATAAAAACTCTAACTTCATGCCTTCTCCTCCTCTTTGTTAGATTGGTCAATGGTAAAATCCTCGGGCACGTCAGTTACCACGATTGGCTCTCTGCGATGATCACCCAGTTTGTTACGGAATGTCAACTCCTCATTCGATACCCCGAGCGCAGCTTCTTCAGCGGTCTGCTTGTGGTTAGCACCACCGAAGAACTTCTCGATCTTCACCTTACGCTGCAGCTGCATCATGCCATACATGATAGCCTCCGGACGGGGAGGACAACCAGGAATAAACACATCGACGGGTACGATCTCCTCGATACCCTTCACCACGTGATAACTCGACTTGAACGGTCCTCCGCTGATGGCACAACCACCGACGGCAATCACATACTTCGGCTCAGCCATCTCGTCGTACAGGCGCTTCAGGGCGGGTGCCATCTTATGAGTGATAGTACCGGCACACATAATCAGGTCAGCCTGACGGGGAGAGTTACGCGTGACCTCAAAACCGAAACGCGCGAAGTCATAACGGGCACAACCACAAGCCATGAACTCGATACCACAGCACGAAGTGGCAAAGGTCAGTGACCAGAGGGAGTTGCTGCGTCCCCAGTTGATCAACTGGTCGAGTGAGCCAGTAATCACATTGACACCACCCTCATGGAGCT